>WNFU01005141.1_pt1 | contig 27085 bp, 23 predicted proteins | sample 5400121 | NCBI WGS metagenome assembly WNFU01 (sample SAMN13153360, study PRJNA577476) | soil metagenome | isolation source: 100 cm soil or saprolite under grassland replicate 1 | place: USA:California | collected 2016-06-15 | reverse complement strand
GCCCAGACGATCTCGTCCCGACCCGGCCGAACGAACGACCAAACCAGGAGTTGCATTGATCGACGAAGCCCGCTGCGGCCGATCATCTCTCCGCTCGGGCGACCCACCACCGGCTAACGCTCCCAACTGAGTCCGCGACTTCGCTCGAGCGCGATGACGCGCCGGAGCATCCGTAGGTTCTCGAGGTCGATCTCACGGCCCCTCGCGCCGAGCATGCGCGCCAGGTCACCCAGCGAGGCTACCGATGGGCGGACTCCCTGGCCGAGCGGCTCACGGGTCGCAGCCCGTCGGAGGTCGTCGTAGCCCCGTGTCCCCTCGGGCTCAGGCACGATCTTGAGCTCGCCGGCATCGGTTCGGAGGGCGATCACCGGCTCGAGAGAGTGCTCGTCGAATCGAAGCTCGCGGCCGTCCTCGCGCTGCGCATTGAGGTCACCAAGGGCCTCCTTGATGCGGCGGAGGTTCTCGGGCCTCGTCGACGGCACGATGTCGATACCGCGCGTCAGCTCCTCCGACCCCTGGATCACGCGAGCGAAGGCGCCGATGACGATGTACGTCACGCGGTGGCGGTCGAGCGCCTTGAGCACCGCGTACGGGTCGAAACGCGTCCGCGCTGCGCCGGCCATCTCAGCCGCGCACACCCCGTAGCAGCTTCCGCACGCGATCCTGGGGCGAGCGCACGAGGTTCTTGGCAATCCGACTGTCCCGGGTCCGGGCCGGCTCTAGCGGCCTCAACACGAAGTCCAACTCGAAGCCGCAGGCCTCGACAAGCTCGACCAGGGTCTCGAATGCCGGCTGAACAGCATCCGACTCCCATCGCGCGATCTGGGCCCGATCGCGGCCGACGCGGGCGCCGAGCTCGGCTTGCGAAAGCCGCGCCCGCAAACGCGCATCCCGGATGATCATTCCGCCCGTCACAACGCGATTCTAGCCCCGACGTGGGATGTCCGTCATGCGTGAGCGATATGTTACGCTGCTCGATCATGGGCCAGGCTGTGTTTGATCAGCTGAGCCTCGAGCTCGGCTCAACGGGGACTAAGCGGAGACCGGATGGACCGCAGCCGAAGGCACGAGACTTCCCACTTGTCGGTCGACCGCGCTTGACGCTCGGCGAGGCTGCACGGATCATCCGCGAAGCCGTGAAGGACAAGAGGTACCGCTCGACACCGCTCGGCCAACTCGTCGGCCGGTATCTCCGCTGGTTCCGCAACGAGTACGGCGCCACGGAGTCGACGCTTCGCGACTACGAGGCGGTGCTCGCGCGGATGAGCCTCACGCTCGCCGACAAGGATCCGATCGACGTCTCCGTCGACGACCTTCGCGACGTCATCGATCTCTGGGGCGAGCGCTCGCCACGAACCCGGCAGAAGGTCACGTCGGTCGTGCGCGCCTTCTGGAGCTGGGCCGAGGAGCAGGGACACATCGCCATCTCGCCGGCGGCTCGGATAAGACGGCCGCGCGCCGAGAAGCGCATCGCCCCGCTTCTGCCGGCCGACGCCCGACCGCGGCTCCTCACCATCGCAAAGCATCCGCGCGATCGCCTCGCGCTCTTCTGCCTGCTCCTCCTCGGCGTTCGGAGAGGCGAGCTGGCCGGCATTCAGATTCGTGACTTCGATGCGCAGCGCTGCTCCCTCCGCGTGTACGGCAAGGGTCGCAAGGAACGGATCCTCCCGCTTCGCGGCCCGGTGCTCGCTGAGCTCCGGCTCTTCCTCAGCACCGATCTCCCCCACGTCCGCCGCCCTCCTGAGCCGGACGACTTCCTGCTCTACCCGACGAAGAAGGTCTACGACGGACGCGGGCCCGAGGGCCAGCAGATGCTTGCGGTCCGCGCGTACCCTAAAAAGCGCCCGAGTCCGCAGGCCGTCCATCGCTGGTGGTACCGCCAACTGCAGAACGCAGGCCTCGTCGGCCGCGGCATTACCCACGGCCTCAACATGCACCTGGCCCGCCACACCTTCGCCACGGAGCTCCGCCGCGTCGCCGGGATCGACGCCGCGTCACAAGCTCTCGGCCACGCCGATCTCAACACGACGCTCGGCATCTACGGCCATCGCGATCAAACCGACCTCGAGACCGCGATGGACGCCTATGCGAAGTGGCTGGAACAGCAACGGGAGGACGCAAGCGTTCCTCCCGAAGCTGACCGCTGAATCGGCTCGGTTGAGCCAGAAAGTGGAGGCGGCGGGAATCGAACCCGCGTCCGCAATCGCACCGGTCAGAGCTTCTACAAGCTTAGGCTGCCGTTGAGATTCGCCCGCCGGCCGGTTGGCAACCGACCAACCGCCGGGCTAGCCATCCTTCAGTGTCGCGCTTCGGGCGATTGGCCCTCCCTCGGCGCCGAGCCCGTTTTCTGACGCCGCTACCCGAACCACGGGCCGAGTCCGGAGCGACGCGCATCGCGTACCTAGTTAGGCAGCGAGTGCGAGTGCGGAGTTGTCCTTCGCACTTGCGTTTGTTCCCGGTTGTTTTACGAGGCCAACCGGGGACCTCGGCTTGCAGCTCTGCCGGAGAACCGACCACGTCGAAACCAGGTCGCCCCCGTATGTCTTGTTGCTTTCCGCGCCAGGGTTCGGCCTGGCTCGGCGAACACAGTGTAGCCGCCGTCAGCGGAACCGGAGGCCCCGCAGCGAATGCGCCTGGACGGCAGGGCCCGAAGCCGCGCGGTCGCCGGCCTCCACCGCGGTCGGTTCGGCCGCCGGCAGCTCGAACAGGAAGGTCGAGCCCTTGCCGTCCTTCGATTCGACCCAGATGCGGCCGCCCATTCGGCTGACCAGCTCCTTGCAGATGTAGAGCCCGAGCCCGGTGCCGCCCACGCCGCGCATCATGTGCGGGTCGACGCGATAGAACTTCTCGAAGACCCGCTGCTGCTCCTCGGGCGCGATTCCCAGGCCCTCGTCGCGGACGTGGAAGCAGACGTTCGCGCCGCGGGGCTTCGCGCCGACCTCGACCCGGCCGCCGTCGGGCGAGTACTTGATCGCGTTCTCGACGAGGTTCACGAGCACCTGGCGCACCTTGTCCAGGTCGGCGGCGACGGGCGGCAAGTCTTCGGGAACGCTCAGCTCGAGCCTGACCGCCGGCGGAGCGTAGGCGCGCGTGGCCTCGACCACGCGCTCGACCAGGTCGGCCGCGTCGAACGGCTCGGCCTGGAGATCGACGCGGCCGGCGTCGAGCTGGTTCGCGAGCAGGATCTCGTTCACGATCCGGCCCAGGCGCTCGGACTCGTCCGCGATCAGCGAGACGAAACGGTCGCGACCCACCTCGTCGAGCGCGAAATCGTGACGGAGCAGCGTCTGCGCGGCGCCGTAGACGGCCGCGAGCGGCGTGCGCAGCTCGTGCGACGCGGTCGCGATGAAGTCGGCCTTCACCTCCTCGAGATGACGCACCTCGGTCAGGTCGCGAAAGGCGTAGACCGTGCCGCCGAAGAACTGGACGCCGGAGATCGAGATCCAGCGCTCACCCTGCGTGGTCTCGATCGGGATCACCACCTCGGCGTGGCCCGGATCGGGCGAGGTCGAGACCGGGACCGAGTCGGCGGCCTCGGTCCAGCCCGGAATCGCCTCGGCGGCCGGCCGGCCGATCACGTCCACGGCCTCGATCGCGGTGATTGCCTCGGCGGCCGGGTTCCACTGGCGCACGACTCCGTTGCGATCCAGGAGGAGGACGCCGTCCGCGACGTGGGCGAGTACCCGCGCCGCGTCGGCACGCTCCTCGACCTCGCGGTAGAGCCGGGCCCGGTCGACCGCAAGCGCGATCCGGTCGGCCAGATCCTCGGCAAGGGCGAGGTCGTCCGCGCCGTACGGGCTCCCGGCCCCGGTCCGCGCGAGCGTCAGCACGCCGAGCGGCTGCGTGCGCGCCCGGAGCGGCACGCTGACAACGGATCGCGCTTCGATGTCGCCGAGAAACGGGGCGCTCGTTGGTTCCGACCGCTCACCGATGCCGGGAACGATCTGCACCCGTCCGCTCTCGAACACCGCGCGAACAGCCTCCTCCGGCTCCTGCGCGGGCGCCGGCCCCCCGTTCTGCTTCCGCGGCTCGGCGCGCGCGACCGCGAGGCGTGTCAGCGCGCCACCCTCCTCGGCCACGTCCACCACGCACCAGTCGGCGAGATCCCGCACCGTCAGCTCCGCCGCTCTTGCGATCGCCATCTTGTAGTCCACGCTGGAGGCAACGAGGTCTCCGACCGCTCGGATCAGGTCGAGGCGCGCCTCGCGCTCCGCGGTCCCCGATGCCGCCGATCGCTCCGCGACCAGCAGTCGCTCTCGCTCCTCCTCAGCCCGCTTGAGTTCCTCGATGTCGCGGATAAACGTCTGGGTGTAGAGCGGCTCCCCGCTCGAGCTGCGGACGGTGCCGGTCTCCTCCCGGACCGAGACGACACGCCCGCCCCGCGCGAGCAGGCGGTACTCGGACCGGAGCGGCGTCTCGCTCTCGCGTGAACTTTCGATCTCGCCGAGGACGCGCTCGCGGTCTTCCGGGTGCAGGAGCCTGACGAAGAGATCCGGCTCGGCTGACCATTCGGCGGGCGAATAGCCGAGCATTGTCTCGATCAGCGGGCTGAGATAGAAGGTCGAGCTTCGGTCGCCGGGCTCGTGGAGCCAGGTGACGAGCGGCAGCGCTTCGACGAGCGCCTGGTAGCGGTGCTCGATCTCGTCGAGCTCCTCGCCGGCGCGCAGCCGTTCCTCCCGGCGCTCTTCCTCCGCGACGCGCACTCGCTTGCCGAGGACCCAGCCGGCGGCCGCCGCCACGAGACAGGCCGCGCCCGCGACTGCGATCCGCGCCGTCTGCCCGGAAAGCACGACGAGCGGCGCGGCGACAGCAGCTGCGGCGAACAGGGTCGTCGCCGCCAGCGGCCATGCGTGAGACCGGAACGTAGAGGCGTGCAGCACGGGCGAGTCGCTTGAGCCTAGCTCCGGCTTAGAGAAGTCACAACCCGGGAAGCCCGCGCTAGGCTCGGCGGGTGGAGACGCGGCGCATGTCCGAGCGGGCCGAGCACGAGCTGCTGGTGGAGATTCACAATGCCGCGATCCCCGACGATCCGGTCGACGTCGAGGATTACCTCGGGTTTCTCCGCTCGTGCCGGGAGCACGCGTCGTTTCTCGCCCTTGACGGCGAGCGCCACGTCGGCGCGGCCGTGGGAGCCGTGGAGCCGCAACGCGTGACGCCGTACCTGCACCTCTGGGTCGCTCCGGACGAGCGTCGCCACGGGGTGGGCTCGGAGCTCTACCGTGCGGTCTCCGCATGGTGCACCGAGCAGAGCCACCGGGAGCTGGAGGTGCCCGTTCGAGACGACGACTCGGAGAGCCTCGTCTTCGCACGGCGGCCGGGCTTCGCACCGTTTCGCGGCGAGCGGGGGCTCGTGCTCGAGCTGACCGCGCTCGAGCCGCCGCCGGTCGAACCGCCCGCGGGGGTCGAGATCGTCACCTGGGCGGAGCGTCCCGAGCTGGCGCGCGCGATCTACGAGGTGGCGGCCGAGGCATTGCCGGACATCGCGGGCGAAGAGGACCCTACGATCGAGCCGTTCGAGGACTGGCTCGAGCACGACATGCGCGGTCGCGGCGACCGTCCGGAGGCGACCTTCGTCGCGCTCGCCGGGGACGAGGTCGTCGGGTACGCGAAGTTCTCGCTTACCGATGCGCAGCCGGCACCGCGCACCACGACCTCACGGCCGTGAGGCGCGCCTGGCGGGGACGCGGCGTCGCGCGGGCGTTGAAGGCGCGACAGATCGCGTGGGCGAAGGGGAGCGGCTTCACGGAGCTACGGACGCGCAACGAGCAGCGCAACGAGCCGATCCGGCGCCTGAACGAACGTTTTGGCTACCGCCCGGCGCCGGGCCGCATCTACCTGCGCGGCCCAGTGGCTAGCGGCGACGGCTCTTGAGCTCGCGCTCGAGGCGGCGCTTCGTCTCCCGCTCGGCGATGTCGCGCCGCTTGTCGCGTCCCTCCTTGCCGCGCGCGAGGGCGAGCTCGACCTTGGCGCGGCCGTCCTTGAAGTAGAGCCGCGTCGGCACGAGCGTGAGGCCCCGCTCGGCCGCCTTTCCCGAAAGCTGGTCGATCTGGCGGCGGTGCAGGAGCAGCTTGCGGTCGCGGTCGGGGTCGTGCGCCTCGATCGAGGCCTGCTCGTACGCCGGGATGTGCGCGCCGACGAGCCAGAGCTCGCCGTCGCGCGAGTCGGCATAGGCGCGGCGGAGGCTCGCCTGTCCCTGGCGCAGCGACTTGACCTCGCTGCCGGTGAGCGCGAGGCCCGCCTCGACGCGCTCGAGCAGGTGGTACTCGTGCCGCGCGCGGCGATTGTCGGTGATCAGCTTCTCCCCCGTCTGCCTGGCCATGCGTCGGATTGTAGGTTGCGACAGTTTCGGCACGGTCTCGTTTCACACCCGCGCGCCGCCCCTCGATACGCTCACCGCGGGGAGGAGGTTCTGGGTTCCTGCCCCGGGACATGTCCGTTTTGGACAGGGGCAGCCGGGCGGGCTCGGTCCGGGAAGCCCCCTTCGGCGAGGCGCACGCTACTGCGGGACCGGGCCGGGCGGCGCTACGGGGCGGGAGCGGCCGGGGCGAGCTCGACCTGGCCCTCCGTGCGGCGGATCTCTTGCACCCGCACGTCGAGCGGATCGCCGAGCCGGTATCGACGCCCACCGCGGCGGCCGACCAGCGCGGTCCCGAGCGCGTTCAGCTCGAAGTAGTCGCCGGCAAGGCGGCGTGCGGGGACGAAGCCTTCGAAGACGTCCTCGAAGCGGACGAAGAGCCCGGATGGGATCAGGCCGACGATTTCACCCCCGAACGGCTCCTCCCAGCCACGCTCGAAGAGCCGCTTCTCGAGCAGCCAGGCGAGGCAGAGCTCGTCGGCGAGGTATCCGATCTGCGCGGCGGACCGCTCCCGCACCGATGCGTGCTCCGCCTGCTCGGGCAGGTCCTCCGGGAGCGGCTCGTCCGAGGCCCCGAGCTCTCGCAGGAGCGTGCGGTGGCAGACGAGGTCCGGGTAACGGCGGATCGGCGAGGTGAAATGGCAGTACGCGGGGCTAGCGAGGCCCGAGTGGCCGAGGTTGCGCGGGTCGTAGCGAGCCTGCTTCAGCGACTGGAGAACGAGCGCCGGAAGCGCGTCGCGGCCGCGGCCCGAGCGGTGCGTGTAGTCCGCAACCCTCTCGCTCGCGGCGGCGGCGAGCGCGGCCGCCTCGGCCGGGCCCATCCGCTCCGCCGCCGGCGGCGTCGGCACGTCGAGGTCGGCGAGTCGCGAGAGCAGGAGCTCGACGGACTGCGGCTCCGGGCGCTCGTGCACCCGGAACAGCGCCTCGCGCGGCCGGCCGGCGAGGATGCCTGCAACCGCCTCGTTCGCGAGGATCATCAGCTCCTCGACGAGCATGTGCGCATGCGCCTCGGACTCGCGCCACGCGTCGGCGACCCCGCCCTCGCCGTCGAACGCGAAGGCGACCTCCCCTGTCTCGATCCTGAGGGCGCCGCGGGCGAAGCGGCGCTCTCGCAGGGTGGTCGTCACGTGCTCGGCGAGGCGCAGCGCCTTCGCCAGCTCGGGCTCGGCCCGCTCGCGGCCGGCGAGGATCGCCGCTGCCCGGGAGTAGGTGAGCCGCTCGCGGCTGCGGATGACCGAGCGGTAGAAGCGCGGCTCGCCCACGCGTAGCTCGGAGTCGAGTGGAAGCTCGACGGTGAGGCAGAGCCGATCGAGGTGCGGCCGCAGCGAGCACGCGTCTTCCGAGAGCTCCGGCGGCAGCATCGGCGCGACGAGCCCGGGGACGTACACCGAGAACGCACGCTCCGCGGCACGGCGGTCGAGCCGCGATCCGGCCGGCACGAACCAGGAGACGTCGGCGATGTGGACGAGGGCCCGGTCCGGGTGGAGCGTGAGCGCGTCGTCGAAGTCCTTTGCCGTCTCGGGATCGATCGTGAATGCGAGCTCCCCACGCAGGTCGACGCGGCCCTCCACCTGTCCGGAACGGCCATGGCTGAGGGACAGACCCTCGGACCGGTCCGAATCGGACATGGCTCCGGGACGCTCGCCCTCCTGCACCAGCAACCCTTCGAGCACGGTCTCGATCGAGCTCGCCGGCCCGAGCACGCGCTTGAGCTTCGCGCGCCCGCGGCGCGGGTGAACCACGGCGAGATCGCCCGGCCGGGCCTCCCCGCTCCCGCGCTTCTCGAGCAGCAGCGGCACGCCCGGCGCGAAGAACGGCTCGCCGACGAGCAGCTTCCCCCGCCGAGCGATCTCTACGACTAAGGCGTCGCTTGCGATGCCGCCCTCAGGACGCGCGGCTGAGGCATCGCTTGCGATGCCGCGGGAGGCCGCGCCGGCTTTGCCGGCGTGGCCGTCTCAATCCCGTGCGTCCGTCTGAACTGACCGGTCGATCCGCTCGAGCTCACTCCGAAACCGCCTCTGAGGGCTCAGATCTGGAGGAAACGGCGGATTGTCAGTCCGGAGCCCGCGGCACCGAGGAGCAGGCCCGCGGCGAGAACAATCACCACGTGCAGGCCGAACGGCCAGGCGTGCACGTCGGACTCGCTCGTCAGGTGGACCAGCGGCATGAACAGCGTCCGTCCGAGGATGAGCAGGACGATCGCCGCGACCGCGCCCGCGAGACCGCAGAGCACGCCCTCGATCATGAACGGCCCGCGCACGAACCAGTTCGTCGCCCCGACGAGCTTCATCACCTCGATCTCGCGCCGCCTGGCGAAGATCGACAGACGGATCGTGTTCGCCACGAGCAGTGTCGAGGAGACGAGTAGGACGACGAACGCGATCAAGACGACGATCCAAAGGTAATTGGCCACGGAGAGCACGCGGTGGGTGATCCGGCTGCAGTTTTCGCCGGTGGGCGTCTTGGACGCCTTGCTTCCCGGCGGCGGCGGGCAAACACTCTCCACTCCGCTCGACGCCGGAGTCAGCCCCGTAAGTTGGAGGGAGATCGTGTCGACGTCCTCTCCGCGCTTGGGAATCACCTCGTACTCGTTCGGGAGCGGATTCCCCGGGAGGCTCTGCGTCATCTCCGGCTGCTTCTTCTCCATGATCTTGAGCGCTTGCTCCTTGGAGATGAAGCGGACAGACTTGACTTGCGGAATTGAGATCAGCTTGTTATGGACGGCGTTTATCTGCGCCGTCGTGGCCTCTTGATCACAGCGGAGCGGAGCGCAGAACCACACTTTGACGAGAAGCTGCTCCTTGTAGTGCTGGCTCAGCGACAGCGCCCAGCTCCCGAGCCCGATCACGAGGCCCAGCATGAACATCCCGATCAGGACGGTCGTGGTCGCGGCGAAGGTCGTGGAGAGATTGGCGCCGAGGGAGCGGACCGCCTCCGCGGCGATCAAGCGGAAGCGGCTCATTCGGAGGCGTACCCGCCGCGGCGCTCGTCGCGGGCGAGCCTCCCCTCCTCGAGCGCGATCACGCGCTTGCGCATCTTGTCGACCATCTCGCGGTCGTGGGTGGCCATCAGGATCGTCGTCCCGGAGCGGTTGATCCGGTAGAGGAGCTGCATGATCCCGACGCTCGTGTCCGGATCGAGGTTGCCCGTCGGCTCGTCACAGATCAGGAGCGGCGGATGGTTGACGAACGCGCGCGCGATCGAGACGCGCTGCTGCTCGCCGCCGGAAAGCTCGTCGGGAAGGGAGCTCATCTTGTGCGCGAGACCGACGAGGTTCAGGACCTCGGGCACCTTGCGCCGGATCGAGGTGCCGCCCTCGCCCTGCACCTTGAGCGCGTAGGCGACGTTCTCGGCAGCGGTGCGGTTCGGAAGCAGCTTGAAGTCCTGGAAGACGCAGCCGACGTTGCGCCGCAGGAGCGGCACCTTCGAGCGCTTGAGCCGGGTCAGGTCGCGGCCGCCGACGACGATCCGGCCCGCGGTGGGCTCGAGCTCCTTCAGGACGAGGCGGACGATCGTCGACTTCCCCGAGCCGGAGGCGCCGACGATGAAGATGAACTCGCCCTTGTCGATCGCGAACGAGACGTCGCGCAGGGCGGCCACGTCGGGCTCGTAGATCTTCGTCACGTTCTCGAAGACGACCATCGCCGAGCTCGTCGGCGCGGGCGGCGGCGCGACGGGCTCGTGGTCGAGGATCGCCGTCGAGGTGACTTCGTCGGTGTGCTGGAGGTCCGTGTGCCGCACCAAAAAAAGAAAAGGCGCTGGAAAACGCCCCTTGTTTGGACTAGCGCCCGAGTCTAGCGGAACGTGCGGCTAGAGCACCTTCCCGGCCGCTCGGGCGAGCAGGTACTCGCGGACGAACTCATCGAGCGCGCCGTCGAGAACGGCCTGCGTGTTCCCGGTCTCGTGCTCGGTGCGGTGGTCCTTGACGAGCTGGTAGGGATGGAGCACGTAGCTGCGGATCTGGCTCCCGAAACCGATGTCCTGGGCCGCGCCGCGCTCCTTGGCGAGCTCTTCCTCCCGCTTCTCCTGCTCGAGCTCGAGCAGCCGTGACTTGAGGATCCGGAGCGCCGTTTGCTTGTTCGAGCTCTGCGAACGCTCGTTCTGGCACTGGACGACGATTCCGCTCGGGAGGTGCGTGATCCGCACGGCGGAATCGGTCTTGTTCACGTGCTGGCCGCCGGCGCCGCTCGCCCGGTAGGTGTCGACGCGGAGGTCGCTTTCGTCGATCTCGATGTCCACGTCCTCCGGTAGGAGCGGGCTGACGATCACCTGCGCGAAGCTGGTATGGCGACGGTGGGCCTGGTCGAACGGGCTCAGGCGGACGAGCCGGTGGACGCCTCGCTCGGCCTTCAGGATCCCGTACGCGTTCTCGCCCTTGACTGTGAAGGTCGCGGACTTGAGTCCCGCTTCCTCGCCCGGGCTGGCCTCGAGCAGCTCGGTCTCGAAACCGCGGCCGGCAACCCAGCGCAGGTACATGCGCAGGAGCATCTCGGCCCAGTCCTGCGCATCGGTGCCGCCCGTGCCAGCGTGGATCGTGACGAGCGCGTCGCCGGCGTCGTGCTCGCCGGAAAACAGGGCGTCCTCCTGGAGACGTTCGAGCTCGCTGTGCAGGGGCGCGATCGTCGTCGCGATCTCGTCGGCCATGTCGCCGTCCATGGCGAGCAGCTCGCGCGCGTCCTCGTACTCCTGGGTGAGCCTGCGGTAGCGCTCGAGGCGCCTGGTCAGGCGCGCGTGCTCGGACGAGACGTCGGCGGCGCGGCGCTGGTCGTCCCAGAAACCGGGCGCGCCGAGCTCTTGTTCGAGCGCGGCGAGACGCTTCTCGAGGGCGTCCGGGTCAAAGGTAATCACGGACCCAGGCGAGCTGGGCCCCGATCTCGTCGAGCTGCTGCTCCAGCGGTACGGGCGTCTGGTCGGCCATGCGCCCGATGGTAGCCGAGTGACGGTTTTCCACAGAAGGCCATGTCCGGAGACCCCCTACGAAAGCCGGACCGATCCTCCACAGCCGCCTAAAAACCGCCGCGGATGCAGGGGAAAACATGAGGCATGTCCGCTTCGGACCGGTCCCGGAGTCTGACCCCGGGTCACGGCCCAGAAGGGACGCAGCCGGTTTGGACGGTCCGAAGCGGGCGTTAGGCGCCGTGGCAGCGCTTGAACTTCTTGCCGCTGCCGCACCAGCACGGGTCGTTGCGGCCGATCTTCTCGCGCTCCGAGGTGACCCGCTGTTGCGTCGCCACCGAGCCGCCGCCCGCCCCGATCGTGCCGGCGGTCGAGACCGAGGCGCCGTCACCCCCGCCGAGCACCGCGCCCGCGCCCGCAGCCGCGATCGCCTGCGCGCCCGCGAGCGACTCGTGCTCGTACGCAAAGCCGCCGCCGTCGAGCGCCTGCGCCGCCTGCGCCTCCTGGAGCTGCCCGGCCTCCTCGACCTCGATCTCCGCGTGGAAGAGCGTGACCACGACCTCCTCGCGGATCGCCGCGTTCAGCCCCTCGAACATCGTGTGCCCCTCGGATGTGTACTCGACCAGCGGATCCTTCTGCGCCATCGCGCGCAGGTGCACGCCCTCGCGCAGGTAGTCCATGTTCTCGAGGTGCTCGCGCCAGCGCAGGTCGACGACCTGGAGGATCACGAACCGCTCGACGTCACGCAGCAGCGGCTGGCCGGTCTCCGGATTGAGCCCGAGGCCCTTCTGCTTCTCCTCGTAGGTGTCGCGCGCGTCTTCCTGGAACTCCTGCACGAGCGCCTCGCGATCGAGGCCGACCTCCGCGCGCAGCTCGTCCGGGGTGATCGGCTCCTCGGTCGCGTAGAGGTCCTCCATCGCCTTGCAGAGCGCCTCGAGATCCCACTCCTCGGAGAACTCGCCCTCGGTGTACTGCGCGACCGCGCGCTCGATCACCTCGTCGATCCAGAGCATGACCTCCTCCGAGAGGTCCTCCCCTTCCAGCACCCGCCGGCGCTGCTCGTAGATCACCGTGCGCTGCTTGTTCAGCACGTCGTCGTACTTGAGGACGTTCTTCCGCGCGACGAAGTTCTGCTCCTCGACCTTCTTCTGCGCGTTCTCGATCTGGTTCGAGAGGATCTTCGCCTCCATCGGCTGGTCGTCTGGGACCTTGAAGCGCTCCATGATGTTGTAGATCCGGTCGCCGGCGAAGAGCCGCACGAGGTCGTCCTGGCCGGAGAGGTAGAAGCGCGACTCGCCGGGATCGCCCTGGCGGCCGGAGCGGCCACGAAGCTGGTTGTCGATCCGGCGCGCCTCGTGCCGCTCGGTGCCGAGCACGTACAGCCCGCCGAGATCGACGACGCCCTCCTCAAGCTTGATGTCGACGCCGCGGCCGGCCATGTTCGTCGCGATCGTGACCGCCCCCTTCCGGCCGGCCTCCGCGATGATCCCCGCCTCCTTCTCGTGCTGCTTCGCGTTGAGGACGTTGTGCGGGATCCCCTGGCGCTCGAGCAGCTGCGAGAGATGCTCGGAGACGGCAACGTCAATCGTCCCGACGAGAACCGGTTGGCCTTTCTCGTAGCGCTCCTTGAGGTCCTCGATCACCGCGTCGTACTTGGCGTCCTTCGTCTTGAAGATCAGGTCGTTGTTGTCCTCGCGTGCCACGGCGACGTTGGTCGGGATCTCGACCACGTGGAGGTCATAGATCTCGACGAACTCCTTCTCCTCGGTCTTCGCGGTGCCGGTCATCCCGGCGAGCTTCTCGTAGAGGCGGAAGTAGTTCTGGAGCGTGATCGTCGCCAGCGTGACGTGCTCCTCCTGGATCCGCACGCCCTCCTTCGCCTCGACCGCCTGGTGCAGGCCCTCCGACCAGCGGCGGCCTTCCATGATCCGGCCGGTGAACTCGTCCACGATCTTGACCTCTCCGTCCTGGACGACGTAATCCACGTCGCGGTGGAAGAGCGACTGCGCCTTCAGCGCCTGGTTCAGGTGGTTGACGAGCTGCGTGTTGCGTGGGTCGTAGAGGTTGTCGATCGCGAGTGCGCGCTCGATCTTCTCGATCGCGCCGTGCATCGGCGAGACCGTTTTGTGCTTCTCGTCGTACTCGTAGTCCGCCCCCGATTCCTCGCCGGCGCCCTTCGGGTCGCCCGGCTTGGCGGCGTAGCCCTCGAGGCCGCGTGCGATGCGCGCGAAGTCGTAGTAGACCTGCGCAGCGACCTCGGGCTCGCCCGAGATGATCAGGGGCGTCCGCGCCTCGTCGATCAGGATCGAGTCGACCTCGTCCACGATCGCGTAGTCGTGCCCGCGCTGGACGACCCCGTCGAGCGAGACGGCCATGTTGTCGCGCAGGTAGTCGAAGCCGAACTCGGAGTTGGTGCCGTAGACGACGTCGGCCGCATACGCCTCCCGCCGCTCGGCGAACGGCATCATGTTCTGGATGAACGAGGCGCGCATCCCGAGCGCCTCCCAGACCGGCTTTGTCCACTCCGGATCGCGCTTGGCGAGGTAGTCGTTGACGGTGACCAGGTGCGCGCTCTCGCCGGTGAGGGCATTCAGGTACAGGGGCTGGACGGCGACGAACGTCTTACCTTCGCCCGTCTTCATCTCGGCGATGTCGCCTTCGTGGAGGACGATCCCGCCCATCAGCTGAACGTCGAACAGACGGACGCCCATTGAGCGCTTGAACGCCTCGCGCACGGCGGCGAACGCCTCGAAGACGAGCTCTTCGACCGGCTCGCCGTTCTCGATCCGCTCCCGGAACCACGCCGTCTTGCTGGCGAGCTCGACGTCGGAGAGCCGCTCGAACTCGGGTTCGAGGGTGCCGATGTAGGCCGCCTGCTCCGAGAGGCGCTTCAGACGGCGGCCTTCGCCGAGGCGAAGGACCTTCTCGAACGATCCGAGCTGCGTGGCCATCGTCTTAGGGTAGCGGCTCTACACTGCCCTCCTGATCAGGACGACGTTCCTTGCGGCCCTCGTCGCGGCCGGTGCGACGGTACTCGTTTTCGGCTGCGGCGGAAACGGCGGAACGCAGCGGGAGATCCTCTTTCAGAGCGACCGCGACGGCGATTGGGCGCTCTATGCGCTGGACGCCGACGGTGGATCGGCACACCGTGTGACGAGGGCGGGCGGCGGACCGTTCGAGTCGTCGTACGGCGAGCCGCTCGTCTCACCCGACGGGCGGAAGGTCCTCGTCGCGGAGCACGGAGTGTCGGTCGTCTTCCTCGCCGACGGGTCGAGGCGGCGACTCGGGCCCGGCGAGGAGTACTCGCCCTCGTGGGCCCCGGACAGCCGGCGCATCGTCATCAGCGGGGCGCAGAACCGCGGGCTCGTCATCGCCGACCTCCACGGCCGGCGGCGGCACCTGCTGGGTCGAGGCCTCGCCTGGTCGCCTTCCTGGTCGCCGGACGGCAGGTGGATCGCGTACGTCGCCGAGGACCGCGTCCAGGACGTCTATCCGGTGTACGTCGTGCACCCCGACGGAAGCGGCCGGGTGCGCCTGACCGACTACTCGCCTGCCGGTGACGATCCGCTCGCGTGGGCGCCCGGAAGCCGCAGGCTGGCGTTCGTCGGCAGCGTCCAGGACACCGACGAGGCGAACCTCGTCGTCGTCGACGTCGCCGAGCGCTCGACCCTCGTCCTCGGCTTCCCGGTGACGGGCGGCGGGCCGAGCTGGTCTCCGGACGGGGCCAGGCTCGCCTACGTGACCGCGGCCGGGAAGGGCAACCGCTCGGCGATCTTCACGATCCATCCGGATGGGCGCGGCCGGCGGCGCCTGGCGCTCGGCGTGCCGGACGCGGCCACGCCCGCGCCGGTGTGGTCACCGGACGCGCGGCGGCTCCTGTTCGAGCGCGGCAGCCCGGGCCCGGAGGCAGATGCCGCGAGCTGCTCCAGATCTGGTCGATGCGCGCCGACGGGGCCGACAAGCGGCAGCTCACCCATGGCTTTCCCGACGGCGGCGCCAACTTCGATCCGGCCTGGGCCCGGGGTCCGGTTCGGTCCGAGCCATCACGGCGGCCTGTCGAGAAGCGGCGGAGGGGCCGCCTCGTCCTCCGCGTGCCGTTCACCGTCGACGGCGTCTCGGCGGACGGCGGGCGGGTGGCGGTCGCCCCTGCCGCGCCCAACCACGGGGCGATCAACGCCCCATCGCCGCCCCTCTACGTCTGGCGGCCGCGGACCGGCGAGGTGATGCGGCTCGTCGGCTCACCCTGCGTCTCGGCCGATCAGGTAACGCTCGCGGCGGACCGGCTGGCCTTCGACTGCGACCAGTCCGGGACGGACGTGGTCGCGCAGTCCCTGCGCGTGTACGACCTCGCCTCGAGACGGCCGACGGAGGTCTTCTTCGGACACAACGGCGGGGCCTCCATCAGCCGCGGCGTCTACCTCGACCGGATCGAGGGCGGCGGCGGCCTGCTCGCCTTCGGGAGCGAGGCCACCGACCCCCTGGGCCGACCGCTTCGCCGAGGCGTCTGGCGGATCGACGACGGGCACGCGGTACGGCTCCGCTCCGGCCCGGCCGCGGGCGAGCTCGTCGCCGCAGACGGGGGACACCTCGCGGTCGAGCTTCCGAACGGATGGGTGCAGCTCTTGGCGCCCGACGGGCGCCTGCTGCGGATTCTGCGGCCGCCGCACCGCCGGCCGCAGCCGCGATTCTTCGCGCCTCATCCGAGACGCGAGATCCTGGCGGGGGACCGGCTGATCGTGCGAATCGGGCGGCCGCTTCATATCTACGACGCCGACAGCGGAGCGCTCCGGCACTCGTGGCCTGCTCGCGGGACGCTCGAGGCGGCCGATGGCGGGCTCGCGATCTCCGCGAGCGGGCGCGAGCTGGACCTGCTCCGCCTTCGCGCTCGCCGAGGCGCTCGAGCTCCGGAACGCTGCCGAACCGCCGCTCGCCGTCCACGGTGAGGGTGTGCCCGCCGCCGTTGAACGCAAGCTCGAGCTCGTCTCCGTCCGCGTCGATCTCGGCGACCTCGACCCGCCGGGCGGCGACCGCCCAGAACTCATCGCCGCGCCGCACGGCTTCCGCCCGGTACGGCGGTGCGAGGCTCTGCTCCACCGCTTCGGCGAGCGGGGCAAGCGTGTCGGCGGGCACGTCCTCGTCCACGACGAGGTCGCCGTCGGGGAGCGCCACGAAATGGACCTCATCGCCCGGGAGGCCGGGGGCCTCCGCGGAGCCGACCGCGTCCCAGCGGCGCGGGCGGGGGACGCCGTGGATGCCGGTCACGCCCCAGTGCGGCCCGGGATCGATCGGCTCGGGCTCCGATTCCCGCTCGAGGTCGAGGCGGGCCTCTCGCGCGAGCTTCTTGTGGATCGGCTCGCGCCGGAAGATCACTGGGGCTCGATCAACCCGTAGTTGCCGTCACGGCGACGGTAGACGACGTTCACCTCGTCCGAGTCGGCTTCGCGGAAGACGAAGAAGTCGTGGCCGACCAGCTCGAGCTGGAGCACCGCCTCCTCGGGGCTCATCGGCTTGACTGCGAACTGCTTCGTCTTGACGATCACCGGCTCCGATTCGTCCGCCACGACGGGGACGGTATCGACATCGACCGAGGGGCCGTTGGCGCGGGCGGCCCGGCGACGGCGCGAGCGGCCCTGCGTCCGGTAGCGGTTCACCTGCCGTTCGAGCTTGACCACGAGCTGGTCGATCGAGGCGCGCATGTCGGACGAGGCCTCACGCGCGCGGAGGACCGGACCGTTCGTCCAGATCGTCGCCTCCGCCACGTGGTTCTCGGCGATCGACGGGTTGCGCTCGACCGTCAGCTCGAGCTCCACGCGCGGATCCGTGAGCTTTCGCTCCAGCTTGCCCAGCTTCGCTTCGGCGTAGCTCCGGATCGCCTCGCTGACCTCGAGGTTCCTGCCCTTCACGTGGAACTGCATCGGTTCTCCTTCGACGCTGGCCCTGGTCACGGAATCTAACGAACGACCCGCGCAAACGTCACCACCTCGACCCGCCGCGCTCCGCCCTTTCGCAGCGCCGAGGCGGCCGCGGCGGCGGTGGCACCGCTCGTGTAGACGTCGTCGACGAGCCCGACCCCCGAAGGGGCTGCCGCGGCAGGGCGGAACGCCCCGGCGACATTGCGCCGCCGCTGGGCAAGTGTCGACCCGCGCTGGCGCGGCGCGGCACCGGTGCGAACAAGCAGCGAGAGCACCGGCAAAGACCACCGCTCGCCCAGCTCACGCGCCAACCCCTCCGCGGGGTGGTAGCCGCGCTGGAGCGAGCGGCCGCGGTCGGGCGGGACGAACGCGATCGCGGCCGCCGTCGGCGGCGGGGGCACGGCCGCAGCGGTCACGTCCGCAGCCTCGGCGGCAACGCGGCGGAGGCCTCGCTCCTTCCAGGCGGCCACGAGCCGGCGCACCGACTCGTCGTAGGCGACCGCGGCGCGGGCCGACGCGAACGCGAGCCGGCGGCCCGAACACTCCCGGCAGCGCGCGACGGGCCACGCGGTGGGCGCGCCACAGCGACCGCAGAGCGGCGGTCGCAGCCTGGGCAACGCCTCGCGGCAGGCGTCGCAGAGCTGCTCGCCGCCGCCCGCACCGCAGACGGCACAGCGCATCGGTAGCAGAAGATCGAGAAGTCTCACGTCACACCCGGACTCACCTCCCGTCCGAGCGTACGGAGAAAAACGTCACGCGTGGGTGACGCCTTCGTGCCGGATGTGTGTCGGCTTCAGCGCGCGGGCGAAGACCTCAACCGCCCCCACCGAACGCGCGATCGGCCTCCTCGAGCGTTTCCTTCGAGCCCACGTCGTACCACCGGCCCGGGACGCGCCACGCATAGACCGGCGTCCGCGGGTAGAGCCACTCGACCAGCCGTCCGGGCTGATCCGGGTTGTTTCCCTCGGTCAGATACTCGCCGACCAGCCGCAGTGAGGAGCTCGGATAGAAGTAGAGCGCGATCCCGATCAGCGTGCTCGCCGGCCGCTCGGGCTTCTCCTCGAAGAACACGACGCGATTCTCTTCGTCGAGCTCGATCGCGTTGTACCGGCGAACGGCGTCCAGATCGTCGACGTCGTAGACGCCGAGCGCCGGCGCGCGCTTCTCCCGTCCGAAGGCCGCGAACGGCGCGAAGCTCTCGCTGAACAGGTTGTCGCCCGCCAGCACGAGCAGGTCGTCGTCGATCGCCTCCGATCGGATCGCGAGCTCGAGGTCGCCGATCGCGCCGAGCTTGCCCTCCTCGTCGGCGGTGCCGTCGTCCAGGATTCGAACCCCGCGGCCGGCATCCTCGGCCCACTCTCGGAACGCCTCGGCGAACTTCGAGTTCGTGACGACATGGATCTCGTCCAGCCCATCGACCCCCTCGAGCGCCGGCGCCGCCTGCGCCAGCGTCTCGGCGTAGGGCGCCCGATGGACTCCATGCTCGGTCACGATCGCCGAGATCAGCTCCGCAGGGGTCACGTCAAAGGCCGGGTTCCGCGCCGGAAAGCGCGAGCTAACCTCGTTCGGATCGCGTTCCTCGATCGGAATCTCGGCCCCGGTCGGCGTCTCGAGATCGACGGTCGAGGTTGGGGCGACGACGTAGAACGGCACCTCGTGGCGTGCGGCCAGAACCGCGAGCGGGTAGGTGCCGATCTTGTTGGCGGTGTCGCCGTTCGCGGCGATCCGGTCGGCGCCGACCAGCACGGAGTCGATCTCCCCGCAGGCAAACAGGTGACCCGCGGCGGAGTCCGCGATCACGGTGTGCGGGATGCCCGCCGCCTCGAGCTCCCACGCCGTCAGGCGCGCGCCCTGGAGCAGCGGTCGCGTCTCGTTCACGAACACGTTCCGCAGGAGCCCGCGGACCCACGCCTCTCGGACCGCCCCCAGCGCAGTGCCCCGGCCGCCCGTGGCGAGCCCGCCGGTATTGCAGTGCGTGAGCGCGCTGGTGCCGGGCGACAGAAGCCCCGCGGCGTGCTCGCTCATCCGCCGGCAACGCTCCACCTCCTCGCGATGCAGCTCGCGCGCCCGCGCCGCCGGCTCCGGAGCCGCCCGCACCTCCCGTAGCGCCCAGCCCAGGTTCGCCGCCGTCGGCCGAGCCCCGACCAGCACGTGGAACGCCTGCTCGAGATCCTCTCCCCGCCCGGCCGCAAGGGCGAACCCGTAGGCGGCCGCGATCCCGATCGCCGGCGCACCGCGCACCGCCATCCCCCGGATCGCCTCCGCTACCTCGGCCGCCGAGCCGCACTCGAGCTCGACCTCGGCGTCGGGGAGCCGCCGCTGGTCGAGGAGGACGACTCGGTCCGCCTCGAGCCGGACGATCCGCTCCGGTGCTAGGTCCCTTCGTCCCAAGAAGCCAGGTACTTCGCCTGTTCCTCGGTCAGCTCGTCGATCGCGATGCCCATCGTCTCGAGCTTGAGGCGCGCGATCTCCTTGTCGATCTCCTCCGGCACCGAGTAGACGCGCCGCTCGAGGCTCGCCGCATTTGCAACCACGAACTCGGCCGAGAGCGCTTGGTTTGCGAAGGACATGTCCATCACCTGGGCCGGGTGGCCCTCGGCGGCGGAGAGATTCACGAGCCGCCCCTCGGCGATCAGATACAGCCGCCGGCCGTCCTCGAGCCGAAACTCGTCCACGAACTGGCGCAGCTTCCTCGTCTCGACGGCCAGCGAGCGCAGCGCCGGGATCTCGATCTCGACGTTGAAGTGGCCCGTGTTGGCGAGCACCGCGCCGTCCTTCATTCGCAGCATGTGCTCGCTCGTGATGACGGCCTTGTCGCCGGTCGCGGTGACGAAGATCTCGCCGATCTCGGCGGCCCGCTCCATCGGCAGGACCTCGTACCCGTCCATCGCCGCCTCGAGCGCACGCAGCGGATCGACCTCGGTGACGATCACGTGCGCACCCATTCCCTTCGCGCGCAAGGCGACGCCCCGACCGCACCAGCCGTAGCCGCAGACGACGAACTTCCGCCCGGCGAGGAGGATGTTGGTCGCGCGAATGATCCCGTCGATCGTCGACTGGCCGGTGCCGTAGCGGTTGTCGAACAGGTGCTTGGTGTTCGCGTCGTTGACGGCGATCACCGGGAACCCGAGGGCTCCGTCCCGCTCCAGCGCCCGCAGCCGGATCACCCCGGTCGTCGTCTCCTCCGTGCCGCCGAGGATGTCGCCCAGCTGTTCGCGCCGGTGCGAGTGGAGGACGCCGATCACGTCGGCGCCGTCGTCCATCGTCAGCTGGGGCTTCTGGTCGACGGCGGCCTCGATGTGCTGGTAGTACGTGTCGTTGTCCTCGCCCTTGATCGCGAAGACGGAGATGTCGTGCTCCTCGACGAGCGCCGCGGCGACGTCGTCCTGGGTCGAGAGCGGGTTCGAGGCGCAGAGGACGACGTCTGCACCGCCCTCCTTGAGCGTGCGCATCAGGTTCGCCGTCTCGCTCGTGACGTGCAGGCAGGCGGAGATGCGGTAGCCCGAGAGCGGCTGCTCGCGTGCAAAGCGGTCGCGGATCGCCGCCAGGACCGGCATCTGCCGGTCGGCCCACTCGATGCGGCTCAGCCCCTCGGGCGCAAGCGCAATGTCCTTCACGTCGAATCGCCTCGTCGTCGCCATCTAGGTCTTCCCTTTCGTCGTCGGTCGTCTGGTCAGGCCGCGAGCAGCCGCTCGTGCTTGCGTTGCTCCCACTCGACCCAGGCAGGGGTCTCGTGCGCATCGCTTCCCGCGAGCCAGGTCTCGACGCTCGCCCGCAGCTCGGGTTCTCGTCGCAGCCGGACCGCAAACGCGAGCTCGTCGAGGGCGACCCCGAAGCGCCCGCGGAGCTCCGCCAGCGAGCGCAGCTGGTTCAGCTCCCGCAGCCCGTAGACGCGGTAGCCCGCGGCCGTCCGCTCCGGGGCGACGAGGCCCAACCGCTCCACGTACCGCAGCATCCGCGGCGACCAGCCGGTCCGCGCGGACGCCTCTCCAACCGTCAGCGTCTCCATGCCGGAACCTTAACACACGGTCCTCGAGGCGGACGATGTCGTCGAGCTCAGGGGTCGAGACTTCGAGGATCGTGGTGTCGTCGACCGCCGTCAGCCGGTGCACCGTCCCCGGCGAGAAACGATACGCCGCGCCCCGGCCGATCACCTCTCTGCTCAGGACCCGCTCACCGGGCGCGCCCAGCTCGAGCTGCGCGCGACCCTCCAGCACGTACCAGGCCTCGTCCTTGACGTTGTGGAACTGGAGGCTGAGCGACTCGCCGGCCTTGACGAAGAGCAGCTTGCCCGCGAACTTGTCGGTCACGGCCCAGATCAGCTCGTGGCCCCACGGCTTGTCGACGCGTTCCGGCTCCGAGGCGAAGCGGTCGAGCCCGCCGATGTTGGGAGAGGTGAGGTGGTCGTGGTCGACCAGAGCGGCGCGAACCTACCACCACCCGACTAGGCGCGCGCGCCTGCCGGCCAGTCCCGATGCGCGGCGAGGTAGTCGTTCGCGAGCCGCAGGTCCTTGGGCGTGTTCACCGTCAGCCAGACACCCTCGTGGCGATGCGCGCGCAGGCGACGCTCGGCGGCGAGCTCGGGGAACGTCGTGGTCTCGTGGTCACCCCGCTCGGGGAGGCGCTCGAGCGCCGCCTCGCCGAGGGCGTAGACGCCGCAGCTGACCCAGTGCTCGAGCCTCGGCGCCTCGCGGAAGCCCTGCACGACGTCGCCCTCCAGCTCGACCACGCCGAACGGCGATCGCGGGCGGGCGACGGCGATCGTGGCCGCCGCGCCGCTCGCGCGCTGGTGCTCGAGCAAGACGTTCAGGTCGAGGTCGACGAGCTCGTCCCCGTTGAGCGCGAACAGGTCTCCTCGCTCGCGCCGGGCGGTCGCCGCATGACGGATCCCGCCGCCCCGGCCGAGCGGCTCCGGCTCGCCGACCGTGACGATCTCGGGCCCGATCCCGGCGAGGGCAGACTCGAACGCATCCTCGTGCCCCGCGGAGCAGCTCACCAGCACCCGGTCGACTCCCGCCTGCGCGAGCTGCGCGACCTGGTACGCGGCGATCGGCTTGCCGGCGACTTCGACCAGCGCCTTCGGGCGGCCGCCGGAAGCCTCGCCGAGGCGCTCCGCCTTCCCCCCCGCCAGGATGATCGCCTCCACTACAGCTCGAGCTGGTGCTCGCGCTCCTCTGTCTCGGGAAGCGCGGCGAGCGGAGAGGCGGCCCGGCCGATCCCCTCGTACGTGAAGCCGGCCTGCCGCGCCTGCTCGGGGTCGAGCAGGTTGCGGCCGTCCACGATCACCGGGCAGCCCATCGCCTCTCGCACCTCGTCGGAGGCTAGGGAGCGGAGCTCGTCCCACTCGGTCACGATCACGGCCCCGTCCGCGCCGGTGACCGCCTCGAGCACCGAGTCGCAGGAGACGGCGCCGCGAAGCAGCTGGCTCGCGTCGGCCACGGGATCCCACGTTCGGACCTCGGCGCCCTCCGCGAGCAGGCGGTCGACGAGCACCAGCGACGGGGCCTCGCGTAGGTCGTCGGTGTCCGGCTTGAACGCGAGCCCCAGCACGGCGACCGTCTTGCCACGGAGCTTGCCGAGGTGCTTCTCGAGCTTGCCGACGACGCGCCGCTTCTGAAGCTCGTTCACCTCGATCACGGCGTTCAGGAGCTGGAAGTGGTAGCCCGAGTTCGAGGCGAGCTGCTTGAGGGCGACGCCGTCTTTCGGGAAACACGAGCCGCCCCAGCCGATCCCGGCGCGCAGGAAGTGCGGGCCGAGCCGGTGGTCGAGCCCGATGCCCTTCGCCACCTGCTCGACGTCGGCGCCCGTGGCTTCGCAGACGTTCGCGATCTCGTTGATGAAGCTGATCCGCGTCATCAGGAACGCGTTCGCGGCGAGCTTGATCATCTCGGCGGAGGCGACGTCTGCGCGCACGATCGGGGCACCGAGCCGCGCGTAGAGAGAGGCGACGGTCTCCGCGTCGGCCTCCGTGAACGCGCCCACGACGACCCGGTCGGCGTGCATGAAGTCTCGGACGGCACTCCCCTCCGAGAGGAACTCCGGGTTCGAGACGTAGCCGACGTGCGCGAGGCCGCGGGCATCGAGCGCGGCCCTCGCCTTCTCGCCGGTGCCGACCGGGACGGTGCTCTTCATGACGAGGGTCGTCCGCTCGTCGGTCTCGGGAAGCTCGTCCACGACCGTCCAGACCGCCGAGAGGTCGGCGTCGCCGGAGTAGGTCGGCGGCGTGCCGACGCAGACGAAGAGCAGTCTCGCCGAGGCGAGATCGGCGACGTCGAGCGTGAACGTCAGCCGCTCGCGGTTGCGCTCGAGCAGCTCGTCGAGGCCCGGCTCGTGGAAGGGGACGCGCGCCGCGCGGAGCGCCTCGATCCGCTCCGGGACGATGTCGCGCACGACGACCTCGTGGCCGAGCTCGGCGAAGCAGCCCCCGGAAACCACTCCGACCCAGCCGGCTCCGAAGATCCCGATTCTCACGCGGGCGAGACTATCTGGTCATCGGCCGGAGCCCGCGCGCGATCGCCAGCATCGTCTCGTTCGAGAGCGAGTCGAGCAGCGTGTTCACGATCCAGTAGGTCGCGCCGTTGTCGCGCAGGACGACCATGTGCAGGTGCGAGCCCGAGTAGTAGAGGTCGAACGTACGCCCGTTCACCCGCTGTGTGAGGCTCCTGTCCGCGAGCGCCGGCGCGTCTGCCCAGTCGGTCTCCTGGATCCCCCAGTACTCCAGCGAGCCCGTGCGGTAGGTGAGCCGCACCGTCGGCCGGCCGCCAAGCGGGTACACGCGCACCGGAACCTCGTCACCGCCCGAGTCCAGGGTCGACGAGCGCTCGAGCACCGTCGGGAGCTCGAGCCGGAACGGCACGCGCTTCTTCGCTTGGGCAAGCGTGGCGCGCGTCTCGCCGGGGTCGCGGCGTACGTACGGCGGGTGCCGAGCCGGCGTCTGCGGAGTGACGGTGGGTGCGAGGCGGTCGTGGAAGGTCGAGCCGACGATCACGACGAGCAGCGCGCCGTTCGAAAGCGGCTTGATCCTCACCGGCAGCGGCTCGACGTCGGCGCTCCCGACGAGCTTCGCCACCTGCTGCGCGGCGAGCTTGCCGCGGCCGGGGTGGGCCGGGTCGTAGTACACCTTCGAGTGGAAGTAGTTCCAGTTCGGCGCGTTCGCAGGCTGGTTCCCGGGCGGCAGGACGGTGTGGTACCCCTTCTGGCCGAGCAGGTAGTTCCCGGTCGAGGCGGAGCCGGCCCGCCCGTTGCCGTTCAGCACGGTCAGCGAGATGCTCGCGGGCGGAAGCGTCCGCTTCCCGTGGATCTTTCGGCCGAGCGCGACCTCGGTCGCCGTCGTCGGTGCCTCGACGTCAGGATTCAAAAAGCTCTGGGCCGCCTGATCGATGTTCGACTGCGAGGTCTCGCACTCGCCGGTCGGTGGGCAGACGACGCCGGGGAGCTTGACCTGGAAGACGTGTCCGGCCGGCAGCCCGTAGGCGAACTTCGCGTAGCTGTAGACGGTGCCGAGGTCGAACTGGCGCCTGCCGCCGACGCCGATCTCGATGTACTGATGGTGGGCGATCGTGTTGACGATCCGCACGAGGCTCGCCGGCCCGATCGATTTCGCGATCCGCTGGCGGGCGGCTGTGACGAACTCCTGCTGCCGAGCGAGGCGATGGATGTCCGAATCGGTGTGGCGGAAGCGGACGAAGTCGAGCGCCTGCTTGCCGCTGAGGCGCTGGTAGCCGGGCTGGAGGTCGATGTTCGCGTAGTCGGTCTCGATCGTGCCGACGTTCTTGTTGTAGTAGCGGCGGTCGACGTCCATCCACACGCCTCCGAGCTTGTTCACGACGGCGATGAACCCGAGGAAGTTGACGCTGACCAGGTAGTTGACCGGCAGGCCGGTCAGGTGGCGCACCGTCTCGAGCGCGCCGGTCGAGCCGCAGATTGCGTAGGCGCTGTTGATCCGTCCGTGATCGACGACGATCGGGGGCCCGTTGCGCGCGCCGCTCGCGGTCTGCCCAGGGCACCAGATGGGGACGATCAGGTCGCGCGGAAAGGACAGGAGCGAGATCGTCTTCGTCAGGGGGTCCGCCCGCATCAGCATCATCGTGTCCGAGCGCGAGGGCAGGCCCTTTTCGCCCGCACGGTGGTCGTAACCGATCACGAGCGCGATGGCGGCATGCTTGGCGTCGGGAACCGCGTCGAGCCGCGCCTCCGCCCGCTTCGCGTCCAGGGAGTGCGGCCGCAGCGCCGCGGCGCTCTCGTGCGCCCAGAGGTAGAAGCCGCCGACGAGGCCGACCACGAGCATCAGCAGCGTTACGAACAGCCAGAGGAAGAACCTGCCGATCTGCGCCCCGAGGCCCGGGCGGAGCGGCGGCGGCTGGCGGTACAGGGTGACGGGCGTGAGCGCGCCCGGCGGGAGGACGGCCCGGCCGTTCCCATCGAGCTCGGCGCCCCGGCCGATTCCTCTCTTGAGCGTCGTCCGCATCCGGAAAAAGCGAGAACGCCCGGGAAGGCGTTCGCCGAGACACCAGGATAGCCGACTCTTCGGCCTGCTTCGGTCTTACCCTCTCGCGCCGGCGTGAGCCCGGTTCAGGGCCTCCTCGGCCAGGCGGGTTCCCTCGACCATCGCGCGGAGCTTCTCGTAGGCGACCTCCCAGCTGCGGGTGCGCAGGCCGCAGTCGGGGGAGACGTGGATCCGGGCCGGGTCGCCGAAGACCTCGACCGCGTACAGGATCCGGTCGCGCACGAGCTCCGGCGGCTCGACGAAGTCGGTGTGGATGTCGAGCACGCCGAGCCCGAGGATCGGGTCGTACGGGAGGTCGCGGAACCTCGAGATCACCTCGTAGCCCGGCCGGTCGGCGCCCGAGGTGCCGAGCTCGCGCCGGTCGTAGTTGGCGAAGCCGACGCAGTACTGGCGACAGCCGCTCATCCCTTCGATCGCCGGGAAGAAGAGGTCGTAATCCGAGAAGCAGAGGTGCGTCGAGAAGAAGCAGTCGAGCCCTTCCACGCTCACGTTGAAGCTCTCGACGAAGAGGTCGAGCTCGTCGGCCTCCGTCGAAGCTCCGGGCTCGTCGATCTGGATCCAGGTTGCGCCGAGGCCGATCAGCGCCTCGAGGTTCGGCCGGATCAGGTTGCGCGCGATGTCGAGCGTCAGCTCGCGCCGGGCCTCGATCTCCTGCGCCCGTCCATAACCCGCGCCGAGGCGGCCCCGGCCGGGCGTGTGGTGCTCGTCGTACGACCAGACCGCGAGCGTGTAGGCGCCGGTGATCGGGATCTTCAGGCGCGCCTGCGCGACGGACTGGAGGAAGGAGAACTCCTCGTTGTGGTACGGCTCGCGCAGCGAGACCGGCCCGATCGCCGCGGACTTCGAGTAGTACTTGTTGTCGAAGCTGCGCACGGTGCCGCGCGGCTCGAACCCGTTCGAGTGCGCGATCGCCCACGCGTACATCTCGCTCCGCTGCTGCTCCCCGTCCCAGACGACCTCGAGTCCCGCCGACTCTTGGAGCCGGACGCAGTAGCGGCTCGACCAGCGGGCGACCTCCGCCGTTTCGGCTTCGCCGAGCCGGCCGGCGCGGAGGAGCTCTACGAGCTGCTCGTACCCCTCGACGGCGAGTCGTTCGCCCCACAGCTCTGCGTGCTCGATGTCAGCGGGCTCGAGCGGCCGGCCGGCGTTCACCTTGACGAGCCAGGGCGGCTTCGCCAACGATCCGATCTCGTGCGTAAGGAGATGGAAATCGTTCATGCGGCCTTCTCTACTAGCGCGGATCGGGCTCGCCCGAGCCGCGCGATTTTCTCCCGCGCGATCGGCTCGGAAACGTACTGGAGATCGCCGTTCGGTACGAGCGCGATCCGCTCGACCCCGCGCCGGCCCAGCCGCTCGGCGAAGGCGGCGATCTCGCGCGGCTCCTCGAGCTGCGAGCTGCGCGCGTCGAGCACGCCG
>WNFU01003906.1_pt1 | contig 27087 bp, 23 predicted proteins | sample 5400121 | NCBI WGS metagenome assembly WNFU01 (sample SAMN13153360, study PRJNA577476) | soil metagenome | isolation source: 100 cm soil or saprolite under grassland replicate 1 | place: USA:California | collected 2016-06-15 | reverse complement strand
CAGCACCGGTGCGACCATGGCCCGAAGGTCCTCGCGGAGCTTCGGCAGGAACCGGGTCTTGCTCTCGTGCAGCTCGAACGTCCGGAGCGTGCTGGACAGCACCGGGTAGATCAGCACGGCCATGGCCGCGCCGGTGATCGCGCCGGCCCCGGCCACGGCGCCGGCCTCCGTCCGCGCCAGCGCCACGCCGGCCGCGCGTTCCCGTCGCAGCCCCGGCAGCGCCAGGACGAACCACACGGCCATGATCACGCCGAACACCCCGAGGAAGATCCAGTGGGAGAGGCCGGCCGCGACGAGCATCAGCACGGCCCCCACGAACCCCCGGCCCATCCACACGAACCGCAGCAGCAGAAGGAAGCCGGTCGCCACCAGCAGCACCGTCATGAGGTTCGCGACGTTCTCTCCCACCAGCCGCGTCGTCCCGATGACCGCCCCGGTGACCCCGGCCCCCAGCGCCCACCGCCACGGCTCCCCCCGCCCCAGCCCGTTGGCCACCACGGCACCCATGGCCAGCGCGAACGCCCCCACCAGCACGAAGGGGACCATCACCTGGAGCTTCAGCTGCGAGATGCCCGTCAGCGACCCGAGCGTCGCGGACAGCAGCTCGTGCCCCGGCCGCGCGCCGGTGTCGAGCGGACCGAGCCCCACGTTCGCGACGAAGTCCGCCCGCCATACGTACCAGGGCGTGTCCCATCCCAGCGGCAGCGAGAAGTGCCGGACCCGGTACACCAGGAAGTACAGGAGGAACACCGCGACGAAGATCGCCCCCGCGGCGAGGGCGGCCAGCACCCACGCCCGCCCCATCGCCAGGAGCCCGGCGCCGCCGCTCGGCGCCGCGGGCCGTTCCTCCCGAGCGGCGGGGACCGTCCTCACGGGTTCACGCTAGCAAGCGAGGGCGCCGTGCGCGCCCGCCCGAGAGCGGATTCGGCTGGCTGGAGGAACGAGAAACGCGAGCGGCCCACCCACGAAACGGGGCGGGCCGCTCGACGACGACCGGTGATTCGCGACTTCCTAGTGGCAGAGCCCTCCCGGGTCCGAGAAGTCGCACTTGTTCTTCTTGAACGTGTTGTGGCCCTTCTGGTCCCACGCGATGTCCACCGGCCGATTGTTGTACGCCTGGTTGCCGGTGACCTTGTTCCCGGTCTCCACGGCGCCGCCCGTCAGGCCCTTGGCGGAAACCAGCACGATGCCGCCGGGGATGAACGTTCCGGCCTTGGACGGCTTGTTGGCCCACACGGTGTTGCTCCACACGGTGTTGGCGCGCCCGCCCACGATGAAGATCCCGATGCCGGACAGCGCCGGCGCTCCCTCCTCGCCGCCCTGGGCCGGGCAGAACTTGTCGTTCTGGTGGGCCTCGTTGTCGTGGATGTTGTAGTGCCCCGCGATGGTCGGATCACCGGTGTCGAGCACGACGATCCCCACGCAGTTGCCGTGGACGTCGTTGTCCACGATGCTCCCGAATGCGCTGTCACGCAGGAAGATCCCCTGGAAGTTGCCCGACGCCGTGTTGCCCCGGACCACGAAGTTCCCCTTCGGCGTGTCCCCCAGGTACAGCCCGGCCTCCTCGCTCCCCGAGGCCGTGTTGTACAGAAGGTGGGTTCCGGTGGAGGAGAACGAGGCGGCGCCGTACTCGCCGTTGTTCACGAAGGCGCTGTGGCTGACCCACGTGTTCGCCGCGCCGAACGCCACGAGCCCGAAGACGTGGAACCCCCGGACCAGGAACCCCTTCACGCGAACGTCGGACACCGGGCCCCCGGACCTCGATCCGAAGATGCAGATCCCCGAGCCGCCCCGCATGCACCGCGTGGTGGGGGACTTGGGCGGCTCGAGCACGGTTCCCTTGGACGACGCACCCGAGCCCCGCAGCTTGATGCCGTCCTTCTTGATCAGCAGGCTCTCGTGGTACACGCCGGGATGGACCACGATTGTGTCACCCGGGCTGGCCGCGTTGATGGCGGCCTGGATGGAATCGCCGGGAAAGACGTCGATGGCGTCGGCGGGCGCCTTCGGGACCGCGGCATTGGCGCCGACTGTGAAGGCCATCGTCGCGGCCACCACCGCCGCGATGAGGAGCGCAAAACGGACTGAACGACCCAACTGTCCTCCTTTGGCCCCGGTCGGGGCGTCGACGGCCACGACCCTATTGAGATGCGCGCAATTTCGTCAAAGCGGCGCACCCGACGGCCGGGCTCGGGGCTAACGGAGCCAGGTCTTCACGATGGCCTTCGTGAAGTGCCATCCGTACTTCAGCGCGGGGGGCTTCTTGGACTCGCCCGCCTGCCGGGCCCGGATGGTGATGGGCACCTCGACGATGCGGGCGCGCAGCCGGAGCGCCTCGATCAGCAACTCCGACGTCCAGAACTGGTCCTGCTCGAGGGCGAGCTTCTTCAGGATCTCGGGCTTCGTGGCGCGGTAGCCGTTCGACGGGTCGGTGACGCGCTGCCCGGTCATGATCGTCACCACCCACGAGAAGAAATGCACGCCGACATGGCGGATCGAGCTCCCCTGCTCGAAGTCGCCGAGCAGCCGTGATCCGTTCACCAGCTCGGCCTCGCCGTTCAGCACCGGCCGGACCAGCGACGGCATCTCCTCCGGGACGTGCTGGCCGTCGGCGTCGATCGACACCACGACCTCCGCGCCGAGGCGCAGCGCGATCTCGTACCCCACCCGCAGGGCCAGCCCGCCGCCCCGCCGGATGGGCAGCCGCGCGACCAGCGCGCCGGCCTTCTCGGCCTCCTCCGTGGTCGCGTCCGTCGAGCCGTCGTCGATCACGATGGGGATGACGGGGACGCCGTCGATGTCGTCGGGGATGTCCTCGATCACCGCGGCGACGTTCTCCGCCTCGTTGTGGGCCGGCGAGACCACCACCACGCGGCGGCCGGCGGGGATCTGGCTGGCCCGGTCCCAGTCGAAGGACTGGAGCGCCAGGGCCTCCACGAGGTCGCGGACGCTCCGCGTCGCCACGTCCGTGTAGCTCATGTTCCGGACGATGAGCGCGAACAGGATGAGGATGGCGAACAGCTCCGTGGCCAGCAGCCGGCGCTGGCCACCGGGCTTGAAGTTGAAGATCTCGAAGATCGGGTTGAACAGGTTCGGGGTCGCGGCCAGCAGGGCGATCACGATCCCGAGGCCCCACGAGATGATCAGGTTGAGCCGGCTGATCTGCCGCCTGGGGTAGCGATAGACCGCGATCAGGAAGAGGGCCAGGGCGAAGATGGCGCCGACGATGCGAAGGGCGAGCACGGGAGCCTTCCCCTACTCGAGGGCGGCTTCGCGCTCCAGCGCGGCCCGCCACCTCGTCTGGGGCAGGATGTGGTCGAGGATGACCCGGTCTCGATATCGCTCGATGACCGCGAACATCGACTCGACCAGGGTCTCGGACAGGAAATGGGGCTTCAGCCCGAGGTCGAGCAGTTTGGTGTGCGTCGCGTTGTAGTAGTGCTCCTCCCGCTCCACGCGGGGGTTCTCGACGTGCTCGATCTCGACGTCGAGCCCGTACTCCTTCCCCGCCCGCTGGACGAGCTCGGCCAGCTCCATCACCCCGAACTGCTCGGTGAACTGGTTGAACACCCGGTACTCGGCCTCCTGGGCCGGGTTCAGGGTGGCGAGCTCCACGCAGGCCAGCGTGTCGAGGATGTTCAGGTATCCCCGGGTCTGGCCGCCGGCGCCGTACACGGTCAGGGGGTGCCCGATCACGGCCTGGAGGCAGAACCGGTTGAGCGCGGTGCCGAACGTCTCGTCGTAGTCGAACCGGGTCAGCAGGCGCGGGTCGAGCGCCGTCTCCTCGGTCTCGATGCCGTACACGACGCCCTGGTTCAGGTCGGTGGCCCGGAGGCCCCAGATCCGGCAGGCGAACTGGATGTTGTGGGAGTCGTGGACCTTGGACAGGTGGTAGAAGGACCCCGGCTGCTTGGGGAACGGCAGCGTGTCCGAGCGCCCATTGTGGTTGATCTCGATGAACCCTTCCTCGATGTCGATGTTCGGCGTGCCGTACTCACCCATCGTCCCCAGCTTCACCAGGTGGGACTGGGGCGCCAGCTGGGCCATGGCCCACAGCACGTTCAGCGTCCCCACGACGTTGTTGTACTGGGTGAACACGGCGTGCTCGCGGCTCTTGTGCGAGTAGGGCGCCGACGGCATCTCGCCGTAGTGCACGACGGCCTCCGGCTGGAACTCCCGGAACAACCGCTCCACCACCTCGTACTCGCAGATGTTGTCCTCGGTCACCCCGATGTCGAGGCCGGTGACGTCCTTCCAGGCCGCGGTCCGCTCGGGGAGCGAGGGCGGGATCGGCGTCAGCGAGTCCGTGCCCTGCTCGGCGTGGGCCCGGCGCCGGAGATAGCTGTCGATGGCGTGGACGTCGTGCCCGCGCTTCGAGAAGTACATGGCGGTGGGCCATCCCAGGTACCCATCGCCGCCGAGGACGAGGATTCGCATCGAGCGGTTCCTTTCGGATGAAGTCGGAAGGCAAGCACGGGGATTGTATCCGCCGTGTGCCGCTCCGAACCGCTCCCGGCGGGGGCCGGTCGGTACCCGTGAGCGGGCGCTCAGGCTCGAAGGGCCCGGGCGACGACCTGGAGGTCCGCCACGAATGCCTCCATGGCCTGGTGGCGGCTGGCGTCGTCGGGCGCCCGCAAGATCGACGACGGATGCACGGTGGCGGTGACGAGCGGCGCCAGCGGCGACTCCACGAACTCGCCCCGGTGCTCGGTGAGCCGGAACTGCCTTCCCAGGAGGGCCTGGGCCGCCGTGGCCCCCAGCGCGACGAGGACCCGCGGCTTCACGACCTCCATCTCGGCGTCCAGCCACGGGCGGCACGCTCGGATCTCCTCGGCGCCGGGCCGCTTGTGGATGCGCCGCTTTCCCCGGGGCGTCCACTTGAAGTGCTTCACCGCGTTCGTGATGTAGACCTTCCGCCGGTCGATGCCGGCCTCCTCGAGGGCGCGATCCAGGAGCTTGCCCGCCGGTCCGACGAACGGTGCCCCTTCGACGTCCTCCCGGTCCCCCGGCTGCTCGCCGACCAGCATGACGTCGGCCGTGCGCGCGCCCTCGCCGAACACGGTCTGGGTGGCGTTGCGGTACAGGTCGCAGCCGCGGCACTCCGCCGCCGCCTTCCGTAGCTCGGGCAGGCTCAGCCGCGGCGGAAGGAACTCGGCGGCGGAGCGCTTCTCCCCACCGGCGGCCGAGCGCTTCGTGTCCGTGTGGCGCGCCATCGCTCTCGCGAATGTACCCACGCCGGAGGGCCTCGGACCGCGGCTTGACACCCCCTGGGGCGGGGGAGTACCGTCCCCTTCCCGACTCGAACATGCGTTCGATTCTCGCCAGTGGATTGGGGAGATGTCCAAGCGGTACGACGAGGAAGTGCGGGTGGAGCAGGACGGGGGCCTTCCCGCTTCCTTCGTCTGGCGCGGCCGCCGCTACGAGGTCGCCGACGTCATCGGGCGATGGCGGATCGAGGGCCGGTGGTGGGAGGACGGCCGCGATCGCGAGTACTGGCGGGTGGAGGCCCGGGGCGGCGCGGTGTGGGACCTGTACCACGACCTGCTGGGCCAGCACTGGCACCTCGAACGCCTGTGGGACTGAGCGCCGCCCCCGCCACGGCCGGCTCGAGGTCGGCATCCCCCGCATCCCCCGCAACGGACGCATCCGCCATCGATACCTCGGTGTCCGCCGCCGTCGCCCGGCGGCGGGTGGCCCATGCGGCGACCACGCCCGCAGCCAGCGTCGCCGCGCCGCCGAGCGCCAGCGCTGCCCGCGGCCCGAAGTGCTCCGCCACGAGCCCCACGGTCGGCGCGCCGATCGGGGTCACCCCCAGGAACACCACCGCGTACAGGGCCATGACCCGGCCCCGCATGTCGCTCCGCGACCGCAGCTGGAGGATCGAGTTCGCCGTCGAGATGAACGCGATGCTGGCGACGCCGACCACCACGATCACGCCCATCTCCGCTCCGAGCGTCGGCACCGTCGCGGCTCCCAGGATTGCCGCGCCGAACGCCATCGCCGACCCGGCCAGCAGCCGGTTGTCCGCCCGCCCCCTGGCCGCCACCACCAGGCCTCCGGCCACCGCTCCCACCCCCATCAGCGAGAACAGCTCGCCGTAGGTCGCGGCTCCCCGGTGGAACGCGTACCGGGCCATCAGCGGCAGCAGGACCGAGAAGTTGAACCCGAGGGTCCCGACCACGGCCATGACCAGCAGCGGCACGCGGAGCTCGGGCGTGGACCACGCGTACCGGAGGCCCTCCCGGAGCTGGCCGCGGGCCCGCTGGACACGGGGGGCGCGATCCAGCTCGGCCGTCCGCATGGCGAGCAACCCGGCGATGACCGCCAGATAGGACGCGGCATTGATCAGGAAGCACGACGCGATCCCCACCGTTGCGATGAGGACGCCGGCCGCGCCCGGCCCCACGATCCGCCCCGCGTTGACGACGACGCTGTTCAGGCTGACGGCGTTCGTGACGTGCTGCGGGCCGACCATCTCCATGACGAAGCTCTGGCGGGCCGGGTTGTCGATCAGCGTCACCATCCCGAGCGCGATCGCCAGCACGTAGACCATCCACGGCGTCACCACCCCGGTCGCGGTGAGGATCCCGAGGACCAGGGCCAGCAGCGCCGACGAGCTCTGGGTGACCACGAGCAGGCGGCGCTTGTCGAACCGGTCGGCGACCACGCCTCCCCACGGGCCCAGCAGGAGGATGGGCAGGAACTGGAGCGCCATGACGGTGCCGAGGGCCAGCGCGCTGCCGGTGAGGCGGAGCATCAGCCAGGCCTGGGCCACCGACTGCATCCAGGTGCCGGTGATGGAGACGATCTGGCCGAAGAAGTACAGACGGTAGTTCCTGACCACGAGCGACTGGAACGTGCTGGCGAGCGCGTCGCGGACCCGGTTCAACGCGACATCGGCCTCATCGTTCCTCCTCGACCAGGCGCTCCAGGACCTCCACCGCGTGGCTGAGGGCCGCGAGGTCGTCGGTGTCGAGGCGGCCGAGCCGCCTGGCCAGGAAGGCCGTCTTGCGGGCCCGCTCCCGCTCCAGCAACCGCTTTCCCTGGGCCGTGAGGCGGACCCACGCGACCCGCCCGTCCTTCGGATCGGGCCGCCGCTGTGCGTGTCCGGCCGCTTCCAGCCTTCCGATCATGGCGGTCACGCTGGAGGGCTGGACCCGCTCCGCGGCGGCGAGGTCGCCCAGGGTGATCTCCCCCTGCCGGTCGATCGTGGCGAGCGCGGAGACCTGGGAAGGGGAGAGCGGCCCGCCCGCCTCCTGGCGAAGCTGTCTGCCCAGCCGGGCCACGGCCAGCCGGAGCCGGGCGGCCAGTTCGGCCACGTCGGCGTCGGGGAGGGTCGCGGTTTCCTGTCGGGTGGTCATGCCACCCGACATTATTTCACTAAACTAATTAGATTGACAAAGCTTTTGGGCCGGCCCTAGGTTGGATGGTGGGGGTGGACGCGTGCGCCTAGCCGCCCGGGGGCCGGTAGTCGACGGACTTCTTGCTGGCCTCGTCGACCTCTTCACTGGTCATGAGGACGGTCGTGCTGGTCCTGACAGCGCCACTGCCGCTGATGGTCAGGCTGAAAGCCGCCACGGAGGCGTTGTCCGGGAAGTCGGCGATCACGTAGACGTCCTCGTCGCCGAACGCGTAGTAGAAGGCCTCGACGGTTCCACCGACCGCGGCGGCGGCGCCCTCGACGACGGCCCTGCGGGCCGAGCCGCCTTCCTTCAACGTCCCGCGAGCGCCGTCGGCGGTCACGACTCCCCCTTTCGATGGGGCGGCGCCCGGCGGCGCCGGTAGCCGTCGATCCTAGGTTGGCCGGTCCTGCCACGGCAAACCGCAGGGGCCGGCTACCGACTCCCCGCGAGCTCCGCGTACCGGAAGCACGTCACGACGTGGTCGTTGACCATGCCGACGGCCTGCATGAACGCGTAGCAGATGGTGGGGCCGACGAACCGGAAGCCCCGGCGCTTGAGATCCGTGCTCATGGAGCGGGACCGGTCGGTCTCCGCCGGGATGTCGGCGAGGGTCCGGAACCGGTTCACTCCGGGCGTCCCCTCGACGAACCGCCAGAGATACGAGTCCAGGCTCCCGAATTCCTGCTGGACCTGGAGCGCTCGCCGGGCGTTCTCCACCGTGGATTCCACCTTGGCCCGGTTGCGGACGATGGCGGGATCGAGCAGGAGGCGCTCGATCTTCCTGCGATCGAACCGGGCCACGCGCTCCGGGTCGAACCCGGCGAACGCTCGGTGGTAGCCCTCGCGCTTGTGCAGGATCGTGGACCACGACAGGCCGGCCTGCGCCCCCTCCAGCACGAGCATCTCGAACAGGTGACGGTCGTCGTGGGAGGGAACGCCCCACTCCTCGTCGTGGTAGCGGACGTACGCGGGGTCGTTCCAGGCCCCCCACGGACACCGGGTCGGCATGGCGACATGGTATTGAATGGGGAGGGGCCACCCCTCCCCAACCCCCACCCCGGCGTGTCAGGCGCGCTTCCCCCGGAGCTCGATTGGCGTGTTGTCGTACCCCCGTCCTAGAATCGAACATGTGTTCGATTCACGGAGCTTCGTGCACCTCGACGTGCGGTCGTACTTCTCGCTTCGGGACGGCGCGAACCCGCCGGAGGAGGTCGCGATGGCCGCGGCCGAGCAGGGGATTGCGGCGGTCGCCCTGGCCGACCGCGACGGCCTGTACGGCGCGGCCAGGTTCGTCGACGCCTGCCACAGTGCCGGCGTCCGTCCCATCCTGGGCGCGACGCTGACCGTCTCCCTCGGTGGGGCGGGGCTTGCCCCCGCCCCCTCCGGTGAGGCCGGGCCGGGCACGAGGCCCGGCCCACAGCAGGCGAGCCTCGTCCTTCTCGCCCAGGATGCGCGGGGGTACGCGAACCTGTGCCGGCTGATCACGGATGCGCACATGGCGGGGGAGCGGGGGGACCCGGCCGTCGCGCCCGAGCAGGTCCTGGCCCACCCGGAGGGACTGGTGTGTCTGCTCGGGCCGCCGTCGCACGTCGGGAGGCTGGCCGCCTCCGGGCGGCACCACGCGGCGGTGGCCGCGCTCGACCCGTTTCGGGAGGCGTTCGGCGAGCGGGTGTACGTGGCGGTGCAGCACCGCCTGGAAGCTTCCTCCAGGACCGAGATCCGGCGGCTGCTCCGGCTCGCCGACGAGGCGGGCGTCCGGGCCGTCGCGACGAACGCGGTGCGGTACCTCGCGCCGGGGGACGCCTTCGTCGCCGACGCCATGGAATGCATGCGGGAGATCGTTCCCGTCGCGGACCATCACGTGACCAGGACGAACTCCGAGGGATGGCTGAAGCCCCCGGCCGACATGCGGCGGCTGTTCGCCGAGCGGCCGGAGCTGTGCGACGCCACGCTCGGGATCGCCGATTCGTGCCGGTTCGACCTCGGGCTGAAGTCGGTGCACTTCCCCGACTTCCCCACGCCGGCCGGGCGCAGCGCGTCGTCGGTGCTGGCCGAGCGGTGCTGGCGGGGCATGGAACGCCGCGGGATGAAGGCCACGCAACTAGTCCGCGACAGACTAGATAGTGAGTTGGCGATGATCCACCGGCTCGGGTACTCGGCGTTCTTCCTGACGGTTGCCGACATCGTGGCGGACATCCACGCCATGGGGATCCGGTGCGCGTGCCGGGGCTCGGCGGCCTCGTCGCTGGTCTGCTACCTGGTGGGGATCTCCGAGGTCGAGCCCATCCACCACGGCCTGGTGTTCGAGCGGTTCCTGAACCCACTCCGGGACGAGCTTCCCGACATCGACATCGACGTCGAGTCGGCCCGCCGCGAGGACGTCTACGACATGGTGCTGTCCCGCCACGGCGAGGACCGCTGCGCGTGCGTGTGCATGGTCGAGACGTACCGGGCCCGGGCCGCCATTCGCGAGGTGGGCAAGGCCCTGGGCCTGCCGGAGACCGAGGTCGACATGGTGGCGAAGGCCTTCCCCCACATCGGGGCGCATCACATCCGGGAGGCCATCTCGTCGCTGCCCGAGCTGCGCGACTCGAACCTCGGCGCGGGGCAGCTCGAGACGCTGTTCCGGGTGGCGGAGCGGCTGAACGGGTTCCCCCGGCACCTCGCGCTCCATCCGTCGGCCATCGCGCTGGCCGGCCACGACCTGGTGGAGCGGGTGCCGCTGGAGCGGTCGTTCCAGGGGTACCGGATGCTCCAGGCGGACAAGGACGACGTCGAGCTGCTCGGCTACCTGAAGCTCGACGTGCTGGGGATCCGGATGCTCTCGGCCATGCGCCACGCCGTCACCGAGATCGCCCGGACCGAGGGGGTGAAGGTCGACCTCGACGCCATCCCCCGGGAAGACCCGCCGACGTTCGACCTCATCCGGTCCTCCGACACGCTGGGGTGCTTCCAGATCGAGTCGCCCGGCCAGCGGGAGCTGCTCCAGAAGCTCCAGCCGACGGTGTGGGAGGACCTCATCGTCGACATCTCGCTGTTCCGGCCGGGGCCGGTGAAGTCGGACATGGTGACGCCGTTCCTGAAGCGCCGGCACGGGCTGGCGCCGCCAGTGTTCGTGCATCCCTCGCTCCGGCCGGTGCTGGGCGAGACGCACGGCGTGATCGTGTACCACGAGCAGGTCATGCGGACCTTCGCCGCGGTGGCGGGGTACGACCTCGTCGAGGCCGACCGCATCCGTCGCCATCTCTCGGACGATCTCGAGGTGGACGCCATTCGCGAGGACTTCCTGCGGCGGGTCCGTTCGCGAGGCCTGGGCGTGCAGGAGGCCGAGCGCATCTGGAAGGAGCTGCACGCGTTCGCCTCGTTCGGGTTCTGCAAGGCGCACGCCGCCGCGTTCGCCGTCCCGACCTATCAGTCCGCGTACCTCAAGGCCCACTGGCCGGCGCACTTCCTCGCCGGTGTCCTGACCCACGAGCCCGGCATGTACCCGAGGCGCATGATCCTCGAGGACGCGAGGCTCCACGGGATCCCGATCCTGCCGCTCGACGTGAACCGAAGCGAAGAGGACTACGTCGTCGAGGAGGTGGAGCTGGAGGAACTCGGCGAGGGCATCCCCTCGATTGGAACGCTTGCAGGCGGGGCCGCGGGCGCCCCAGGGGGGACCGCGGAGGAACGTGGTGCGGAGCCGAAGGAACAGCACAGCGTCACCCGCTCACGTTCCGGGAGCGGTGGGCCCCGGGGTCCCGCGGCAGCCGCCGACACGGCCGGGACGCGCGGGTTCTGGAGCTCATCGACCACATACGGCATTCGGCTTGCTCTGAAGGACGTGCACGGGATCGCTTCCGGTGAGGTTCGGTCGATCCTGGAGGCTCGGGGCGAGCGGGGGTTTCGGGACGTGCGGGACTTCATTCGGCGGACCGACGTGTCGCGGCCGGTGGTGGAGCGGCTGGCCCACGCGGGGGGGTTCGACGCGCTGCCGAAGGGGACCAGGAGGGACCGGCTGTACGCCGCGATGGTGGCGCCGTCCGAGCGGGTGGGGGAGCAGCTCACGCTGCCGCTGGAGGACCCCGAACCGCCCGGCCTGCGCGAGTACACGGACGCCGAGCGGGTCCGGGCCGAGCTCGAGGTCGTGGAGATGGATGCCTCACGCCATCTCATCTCGTTCTACGAGCCGCTGCTCGCGGAGCTCGGCGTGACGCGTTCGAGGGACCTGTGGACGCTCCGGAGCGACGCCCTGGTGACGGTGGCGGGGGTGAAGGTGTCCTCGCAGACCCCGGCGGTCCGCTCGGGCCAGCGCATCATCTTCCTCACGCTCGACGACGCCACCGGACCGGTCGACGTGACGATCTTCGAGCGGGTCCAGGAGGCCTGCGCGAAGACGGTGTTCCACTCCTTCGTGCTGGCGGTGCGGGGACGCCTGCGGCGGACCGGGGTCCGGGGGGTCAGTATCATCGCGGAGGAGGTCTTCGACCTCGCCGCGCTCCAACGGGCTCGCCAGGACGCCTCCCCGGCACACGGCGCCTCGCGTCCGCCGCGCAAGCTGTGGCATGCGAGTGGAGGATCGGCCGGATGGTGACGCCGTGCACGCCATGAGGTGGGGGGATGGACGACCGCCACGACCAGCTGGACCGGAGCATCCGCGACGACGAACGCGAGGCGCTTCGCCCCGACCTGCGGGACCGGGCTCGCCGGCAGGCCGAGGAGGCGCTGCTCGAGCCGCCGCTGCCCCATACCGCGTCACCGCCCCCTCGGCGGCTGCTGGCCAACCGCCCGTTCGCATGGCTCGTGGCTTCCTACGGCATCTCGCAGCTCGGGTTCTGGGCCTTCTTCCTGGCGATCCTGGGCCAGGCGGGGTTCGAGTACCACGCCGGCGCCTTCCAGCTCGGCATCCTGTTCTCGAGCTTCTCCGTCTCGTTCCTGCTGCTGACGGCGCCGCTCGGCCAGGTCTGCGACCGGTGGAGCCCGAAATGGATGGTCGTGGCGGCCCAGGTGGTGGCCATGGCCTCGGTGATCCCGGCCATGGTGGGGCACTCGGTGGGGTGGCTCTACGCGGCCTCCGTGGTCGATGGGGTGGCGGCCGCCGCGGCCATCCCGGCGCGGGGCTCGCTGACCGCGCTGCTGGTCGACACGGACGACCTCGTCCGGGCCAACGGCACCATGAACACCGCGTCGATGTTCGCGGTTATCTTCGGCCCGGTGGTCTCCGGGTACCTGGTGAAGGAGTTCGGCCACCGCTCCGCCTACTGGTTCATCCTCACGGTCATCGGGGCGGGCCTCGTGCTCCTGCTCCCCATCGAGGACCGCCGGCCCCGCGGGAGTGGGGGGAACAGCTTCGCCGGCGACCTGGCCGACGGGTTCCGGCTGTCGTGGCGGCACCGCGAGCTGCGCGCGCTCCTCCTGCTGGCTGGGGCGGCCTGGTTCCTGATCACGGTGCTCATCACGCTGGAGCCGCTGTTCGTCAAGCAGGTCCTGCACCGCCGGATCGACTCGCTGGGGATCCTGTGGTCGGCCCACGGGGTGGGGGCGTTCCTGGGCGCGCTCGCGGTCACCCGGATGAAGCGGGCCGGTGGCAGGGAGGTGCTGTGGCTCGGCCTCGCGCTGCTGATCGGGTCGGCCGGGCTGCTCGTCTACGTCGGGACGCCGCTGTTCGGCGTGGCCATACTCGGCAACGCGGTGTTCGGCGTGTCGTTCGCCTGGTTCGTCTCGCTGTCGCAGGCCCTCATCCAGCGGGTGACGGCCGAGGACATGCGGGGCCGGGTGACGGGCGTGGTGGGGATGCTCCAGGAGTCGTCCTCCCTGGCCTGCGCGCTCGGGATCTCGGCGCTGGCGGGAGTCATCGCCGCCGTGCAGCCGTACCTGATCGGCTCGGCCCTGGCCATGAGCGTGATCGGGTTCTACGGGCTTCGGGTGGGCCGAGCGTTGGGCCGGGCTCGTGACGCCACACCCGCCGCGGCCGCAGCCGGCGACGCCACACCCCCGACGGCTCTCGTACACCACGATGGTGGATAGGAACGCGCGCGTCGGGCGGCCGGACGAGCCGATCCTGCACGTCGATCTCGACGCCTTCTACGCGTCCGTCGAGACCCTCAAGGACCCGTCGCTCGAGGGCAAGCCCGTGGTCGTGGGCGGCACGGGGTCGCGCGGCGTGGTCATGTCCGCGTCCTACGAGGCCCGGGCGTTCGGGATCACCTCCGCCATGCCGTCGGTCCGGGCCCGGCGACTGGCGCCGAACACCGTCTTCGTCTCGCCCGACTTCACGTCGTACCAGGCCTACTCGAACCGGTTCCGGGAGATCCTGCTGTCGTTCACGCCGCTGGTGGAACCGATCGCGCTGGACGAGGCGTTCCTGGACGTGGGCGGGGCCGGACTGTTGTTCGGGGAACCGGAGGGGATCGCCCGGCGGATCCGCGAAGAGGTCCTGGGACGGCTCGGGCTGCGCTGCTCCGTGGGGGTGGCGCCGAACAAGTTCCTGGCCAAGCTGGCCTCCACCAGGGCCAAGCCCGACGGGCTGATCCACGTGCCGCACGACCGGGTGCTCGAGTTCCTGCATCCGCTCCCCGTCGGCGCCCTGTGGGGGGCCGGGGAGAAGACCGTCGAGACGCTGGGGCGCCTCGGCATCCGCACCGTGGGGGAGCTGGCCGCCGTCTCGGCCAGCGTGCTGGCCCGGACCATCGGCGAGGCCCACGCCACGCTCCTCTCCGAGCTGTCCCGCGGCGTCGACGGGCGCTCCGTCGTCCCGTACGAGGCCCCGAAGTCCGTGTCCCACGAGGAGACCTTCGACCACGACCTCGACGACGACGGGGAGATCCTCCGGGAGATCCTGGCCCTGTCCGGCCGGGTCGGGGCCCGCCTCCGGAAGGAGGGGTACGCCGCCCGGACGGTCGTGCTGAAGATCCGCCTGGCGAACTTCACCACGCTGACCCGTTCGCGGACGCTGCCCCGGCCCACCGACCTGGCCGCCGACATCAACGGCGTGGCGTCCGGGCTGTACCGGGCGCTACCCGGGGCCAGGCGACGCATCCGTCTCATCGGCGTCCAGGCCACCGGGCTCGTCGCATCCGGAGCCGAGCAGCTCGGGATGCTGGCCGAGACGCGGTGGGGCGATCTGGAGCGAACGGTGGACCGCATCGAGCGGCGGTTCGGTCGGGGGGCGACCCTCCCGGCGGCCCTTCTGGGCCGTTCTCGGGTAGACAGGGGGCCCCGGGGGGAACAACCTCTGAGGACGGATCCGCCGCCGGGGCTGCCCATGAGCGAGGGGAGGTCCTAAAATCAGAGCTGTGGGACGGCCAGGATAGGTATGTCGATGCCCCTTTCTCCCGACGAGCAACGGATCCTCGAAGAGATCGAGCGACGGCTCTCCGAGGAGGACCCCCGTCTGGCCGAGCAGGTCTCCCGGACCTCGCTGTACACCCACCTGACCCGGCGCATCCGGTGGGCCGTGGTCGCCTTCGCCGCCGGGTTCGTCATGCTGTGGCTGTTCATCGTCTCGGTGTGGGTGGCCCTGGGCGGGTTCGTCGTGATGCTGCTGTCCGGGCTCCTCGTCTACCACTACCTGAAGCGGATGGGCCGGGACCAGATCCAGTCCTGGAAAGGCGGTGGGAAGTTCTCGGTGACGGGACTCCTCGCTCGCCTCGCCGAACGCTTCCGGGGGCCCCAGAGCAAGTCCTCGTAGCGTCGCTCAATCGGCGACGCGTGTACGGTCGCCGTCGATCGCCACGTCGGGCACGCCGGTCTAGCCGCACACTTGCAGCGGCCGAAGTCTCGGGGTACAACACGCGTCGCCTTCCCCCGGAGTTCGGCCCTACGGTTCTGCGTGTCTGGCACCTGCCGCGGACCGAGCCCGAGTTGGGTGGTGCGTTTGCCGGGACGAGGGACTCGGGGGGGGACGGGGTAATGGATGGATTCACCTCACACCAGGCGTCCAGGCTCACCGGGTGCACGGCGCGCCAGCTCCGGTACTGGGACCAGATCGGCCTGGTGAAGCCCTCCATCCAGGGCACCGGCGGCAGGCCGGGCGTGCCGCGGCTGTACTCGTTCCGTGACCTCGTCGCACTCCGCGTCGTGCACTCGCTGCTCGAGGGCGGGATGTCGCTCCAGCGGATCCGCCGGGCCTGGGACTACCTGAACCGCAAGGCCGGCCTGGACCAGCACCTGTCCGAGGTCAAGCTCGTCACCGACGGCGTCAGCATCTTCAAGGTCGTGCGCAAGCGCGGCGAGATCCTGGACGCGCTGAAGCAGGGGCAGATGGCCTTCTTCGTCGCGATCGACGAGATCGCCCGGAGCGTCGGGGACGGGGTGGCCCAGTTCCGGGAGGACCGGGACCGGTTCATCCGGGCGCTCGAGGACGCGAAGCGCGAGGCCCGAAGCGGCTGACGGAGGCGGAACGCTCCCCGAGCGGGGAGTGTCGGGCACCGTCCCCGACTACAGGGTCGGGCGCCACCACCCCATGACGCGGCGGTAGGTCGGCGAGTCCCTGCGCACCTCCCGGATGGTGGTGCGGGCGGCCCGCACGGCCTCCCGGACGTCCTCCCTCGTGACCTCCTGCTCGGAGTAGGCGGCCCGGCCGGCCAGGCGCGTGAGCTGCCCGAGGTGCCCGTCGGAGAACCGGACGTCGTGGCGCAGCCTGCGCTCGTACTCGGACAGGGTCTCGCCGGGACCGCGTCCCAACCCCAGGTCCGCCGCCTGGCTCGTGAACAGCCCGTACGTGGCCAGCACCACCTGGCGCGGGGTGCGTGCTCGCCGGACCCGCAGCCGCCGCCACACCAGCTTGGCCAGCGGCAGGAACACCGCGACGGCGCCGGCCAGCAGCGCCAGCGCCAGCAGGGCCAGCAGCCTCCACGACACGGGCTGGGAACGATGGCGGGGAATGGGGAGAGGCGTCAGGTCAGGCAACCCCACGTTCCCCGGCGGCGCCACCGGCTCGACCGGGCGGTTGTTGTCCTGCTGGTTCGACGGCGGGCCGTTGGAGCTTCCCGTGTCCTCTGACTTGCAGCCGTACTGGTCGCGGGTGCGGAGGTCGCAGTGGGGATTCGGCAGCGCCGTGGCCGGCGCCGTGAAGTAGCTCGGCTCCGGCGGGTTGCCGGGGCCCGGAGTGGGCTCGAACGGCAGCCACCCGAACCCGGGGAAGTACACCTCCACCCACGAGTGCGCGTTCGCCGTCGACACCCGGTAGGACTTCGTGGCCGGGTCGAAGGTCCCCTGCGTGAACCCCACCGCGATCCGGGCGGGATAGCCCAGGGCCCGGACCAGCACGGCCATCGCGGTGGCGAACTGCTGGCAGAACCCCTTGCGATCCCGGGTGATGAACCGCACCAGGAAGTTGGTGTCGTGACGGCCCGGGACGTGGGTCGAGTACTGGAACTGGCCGGACCGGAAGAACCGCTGGATCGCCAGGATCTGCCGGAACGGGGTGGACTGGTCCCGGGCGATCTGCGACGCCAGGGGCTGCATGTCGCGCAGGGTCGGGTCCGGCAGCTGCGTGTACGGCCGGAGGGCCGGATCGGTCACGTCGTACGTGACCCTGTCGAGTTGGCGGTACGTCGGGTCCACGACCCTGGAGGTGACCTGGTACACGAAGCCGGAGCTGATGCCCGGGTCCGGCACGACCGCCGCCCCGATCACGGGGTCGTAGCGAAGCGGTCCACCGCCGGGGAGCGAGACGGACTCCGGCCGGTACGCCGCCGGCAGCCACTCGCCCGGCGGGTTCAGCATCGTCACCACCTGGGTCAGCGACGTCACGTCCGCGACCGGGAACCCGTCCTTCGGCGAGACCTTCAGGTCGTCGAGGGGCGTGACGGGGAGGTCGTGGCCAGAGCGGACCGTCCTTCCGTCGTCCACCTTCAGGTCGTCCGTGCTCCACGACGTGCCGTCGAAATGGTCGAGCGAGAGCCACCGCCAGTACGTCGGCTCGTCCGACCGGACCTGGAACAGCTGGACGGGGTGGGAGTTCTTCAGGCTGGCGGTGACCGACACCAGCGGATCCACCGCGATGCCGCCGCCCGCCCTGTTCCCGACGTCGAGGATGGAGCCCGACCGGAACCCGGGGAGCAGGCCGGGCAGCAGCACGGCCAGCCCCACGGCGGCCACGGTCACCCGGCGGGCCCCGCGGGTCGTGGTGGCGGCGGCGAACCGCCGGTGGCCGAACTGCCCCCAGGCACGGAGCGGCCCCCACTGGCGAACCCGCCGCAGGCTGTCCGAGAACAGCAGTGCGAACAGCGCGACGAGGAAGAACACCGCGTAGGCGGGCCGGGGCCCGTCTCCGACCACGATGCCGGCGAAGGTGAACAGCGCGGCCGACGGGATCGCTGCGAGCAGGGGACTTCCCGAGCGGATGGCCAGGGCGTGGGTGGAGAACGCGGCCGTCCACGCGGCGGTCACGGCGGCGAGCAACAGCGGGCGCACGGGCGGGCTCGGCGCGACCTGGACGGCCGCCTGCTGGCTGATGTGGCCGATGGCGCGGCCGATGGCCCGGACGGTCCTTCCGGCGGGGAACCCGTAGTACAGCGTGTGCGGGAAGACCAGCAGCCCGATGGCGACGAACAGGCCCGCCGCGCTGACCAGGGCGGCCAGCAGCGAGCTCCGCCGCTCCATCGCCGCGGCCAGCGCCGTCGACGCCAGGGCCGCGGCGACCAGCTTCAGCGTCGGAACGCGCCCGGCGAACACGCGCCCGAAGGCCACGGCGGTGGCCATCGACAGCAGCCCGACCGCGCCGAGCGCGATCAGACGATGTCCGCGGGGAGCTTCTTCCTGTTCGCGTGCCATACGTCGGCCAGTCTTCCTTGGGGGGTGATCACGAAGACGTCCCATCCCGCCCGGGCCAGCGACAGCCGGGCGGTGGTGGTCTGTCCCTCGAGGATGGACCTGCGGTCGGGGGGGAGCGTGGCGGGATCGGTGGGATAGACGATCACGGCGACCTTCGGGCCGAAGGCGGTGCCCGCGCGGGTGAGCGAGGCCACCTCGGGGGGCGGAGGCGGCGGCATGACCACGGCCAGCGTGGAGTCGGCCACCGCGGAGGTGCGCAGGGCGAGCAGCATCGACGACAGCGGGCCCGCCGGGGTGTGGGCCACCGAGGCCAGCGCCTCGAGCAGCCCTTCCTCGGTCACGGCGCGGGGCCGGTTGGTGCCCGAGGCCAGCCGGAGCGAGAACCCCCCGCGCGACAGGTGGATGCCGAGGGTGGCGGCGACGGACACCGCGCGCTCGAACGGCGCGGTGTACGTCTGCCCGAACGAGGACACCCGCGTGTCCAGGAACACCGTGGCCAGCGAGCGGCGGGCCGCCTCGTCCTGCCGGATCATGAGCTTCCCGCGGCGGGCCACGCTCGGCCAGTGGATGCGGCGGAGGTCGTCGCCGACCCCGTACTCGCGCATCGTGTAGAACTCCTCGCCGGTCCGGAACAGGTGCCGGTTCGCCGAGTCGCCCGCGCCCGAGCCGAACCGCGACCCCAGCGGACCGGGAAGGTCCTCGACCTCCGGGAACACCACCAGCTCGTCCTTCTCCGGGTACTCCAGCCGGACCCGGGTCAGGGCGAAGGGGTCGGAGATGTCGAGCCGGAGGGGCCCGATCAGGTAGCGCCCCCGCGTCCGGCACACGATCGAGTAGCTCACCCGCTGGGAGTTCCGGCCCGGGAGGCCTGTCAACACGAGGCGGGCCGGGCGGCCCAGCGAGGCCGGCATGTGGTCCTCGAGCAACACGAACGAGGTGGAGACCGGGGAGTCGTTCTCGACCTCGAGCTCGACGCCCACGCGCTGCCCCGGCCGGACCTTGGTGGCGGACAGCCGCCGGGTGACGAGGAGGCGGTGGCGGTTCCAGCGGACGAACACCACCGCGATGAGGGGCAGCAGGGCGACGCCGACGGCCACGATGTGCAGGTCGGGAGACCCGACGAGGCGGGCCGCGAGCCACAGGCCGATCCCCGCCCCGAAGACGGCGACGCCCCGAGCCGACGGCATCAGCGCACCCTCGCGAACGCTCCGCCGGGGCCTAGGCCTCGCCCCGGACCGGGACCGAGACTTCCGCCAGGAGCTCGCCGAGGACGTGCTCCGCGGCCCGGCCGCTCATGGCGGCGTCTGCGGTGACGATGAGCCGGTGCGCCAGGACCGGCACGGCCAGCGCCTTCACGTCGTCGGGGATCACGTAGTCGCGGCCCTCCGAGGCGGCCCACGCCCGCGACGCCCGCAGGAGCATGATCGACGCGCGGGGGCTGGCGCCGAGATACATGTCCGGATGCACCCGGGTGGCCTCCGACAGCCCGACGATGTAGCGGCGGAGCGCCGGCGCGACGTGGACGTCCCGGGCGATCTCGGACAGCTCGGCCACCCCGGGCGCGTCGGTCACCGCGCCGATGGTCTCGAGCAGCGAGGTCGTCCCGTGGGTCCCCAGGATCCCGACCTCGGCTTCCGTCCCCGGGTAGCCGAGGGCGATCCGCATCATGAACCGGTCGAGCTGCGCCTCGGGCAGGGGATACGTGCCCTCGTGCTCGATGGGGTTCTGCGTGGCGATGACCATGAACGGCGTCCCCAGGTGGTAGGTCACGGTGTCCACGGTGACCTGCCGCTCCTCCATGCTCTCGAGCAGCGCGGACTGGGTCTTGGGGCCGGCCCGGTTGATCTCGTCCGCCAGCACGATGTTGGCGAAGATGGCGCCGGGCTTGAACTCGAAGTCCCCCCGCTCCTGGTTGAACACGTTGACGCCGGTGACGTCGGACGGCAGGAGGTCGGGGGTGAACTGGATCCGTCGGAACGAGCAGTCGATGGACCGGGCGATGGCCTTCGCCAGCATGGTCTTGCCGACGCCGGGAACGTCCTCGATCAGGACGTGCCCCTCGGCGATGAGCGCAACGAGCGCCAGGCGGACCTCGTGCTCCTTGCCCTGGATGACGCGCTCGACGTTCTCCTTGATGGCATTGAAGCGCGAGCCAAAGCGCTCCCACTCCGCCTGTTCTTTCCGCGCGACCACGCCCGCCTCCCGCCTGAGATCCTCGGCCATCTTACCCGGCTCCTTCCGTCCCCAAGTCTGCCGAGCAATACGCACGAGGAGGGCCCCTGGGGTTGCCCGGCCTCCATCTAAGACAGTGGACGAGGGCGTTCCGTGCCCGGATGGCTGGAATCCGTCGACCCGCCGATTGGCCCGGGGCGGGGACCGGGCGGAGAGGGTACGAAGGCGGCGGGGCCGTGACCCTTCATACCTCGGAACGCCCCGCGCGGCCCCTTGTTCGCTTAAAGGCGCCCTTCATACCTCGGGCACGACCACCACGCCGCCTTCGAGGAGAATTACACCGCTGTGATTCGCTCCGGTCAAGCACATCCGGGCGGCGGGGGCGGGTTCGCCACGCCGTGGCCCTGGGGCCGCCATGGCCCCGTGGGCCGGATTCCGCCAGGTCGCCCGCTATACTCGCTGCCGTCGGCTTATGCCTAGAGCGCTCGTCCTCAATGCCACCGACCAGCCACTCGCTGTGGTCCCCGCGAGGAGGGCGGTCGTGCTCGTCCTCAAGGAGAAGGCAGAGCTGGTCGTCTCCAACGGCGTGGTGTTCCGGTCGGAGCGCCTGGAGCTCCCGGCTCCGTCGGTGGTCCGCCTGCGGTACTTCGTGCGGATCCCGTTCCGCGCGCACGCCGCGCTGACCCGCCGGGCCGTGTTCGCCCGCGACGGCTGGGTCTGCCAGTACTGCGCCCACCCGGCCGAGAACGTCGACCACGTGATCCCGCGTTCACAGGGTGGGGAGCACAGCTGGGACAACGTCGTGGCGGCGTGCCGCCGGTGCAACTCCCGCAAGGAGAACCGCCTCCCGCACGAGGTCGGGCTGCGCCTTGCCCGCAAGCCCTTCTTCCCGTCCGACGGGTTCCGCCTGTCGCTGGGGCGGCTCGAACCGGAGTGGGAGCCCTACCTCTTCTAGGTGCACCGCTAGTGCAGCTCCGCTCGCTGTCCGGCCGCTCCGTCGTCATCGCGTTGCTCGTGCTCGCCATCGGAGGCGCGGTGGCGCTGAACCTCGCGACGAGGGGGACCCCCCAGCTCCCCCGGGGGACCCGCGTGTTCCTGACCCCGACGTCCCACCGGGCCTCCCTCGGCGTGACCTATCCGGCCCGGCTGCTGGCGAGGTGCGCGCCGGTGGTGGACTTCGACGGGGACTTCTGGCAGCCCCCCGGGGGCTGGACGCTCGCCCAGCCCGCCGAGCCGGCGACCATCCGCCTGGCCGGGCCCGACCGGGCAGTGCTCCGGACGGCATCCGGGCAGTCGCTGCCGCTCGTCCGGGCGGTCCCTCCGGTGGGCATCGCCAGCTGCTCCCCGTAGCGGGGCCGGGTCACTCTGATTGACAGCAGGCCACAACTTTTCACCCATGTGTGCTCCGCTCACTTGACCGAGTGGAGGAAAGGTGGCATAAAAGGGCGCTCAGGTGGAGGAGAAGGGGAGAACGCGTGGCCGTACTGTCCGGCACGCACCGCTATCAGCTCGACGCGAAGGGCAGGATCTCACTGCCGCAGCGCTTCCGCGAGTCCTTCGTGGAGGGCGGGTGGATGACGCTGGGGCAGGACGGCTGCCTGGCCGTGTACCCGGCGGACGCCTGGGAGCGCTGGAGCGGCGGCATCGACGATTCCCCGAACGCGATGGGGAACGACCGGGCCTTCGCCCGGATCGCGTTCGGGATGGCGGAGCAGGCGGAGCTCGACGGCCAGGGCCGCCTCACCATCCCCAACCGCCTCCGCGCACAGATCGGTATCGGCAAGGAAGTGGTGGTGGTCGGCGTGCGCAGCCGGCTGGAGGTGTGGGACGGGCCGAAGTGGGACGAGTACTTCGGCCGCAACGCCCCCAACTTCCAGGCCGGCGATCTCGCCCCTGGTGGAAGGAGTCGGGAATGACGGACGTGGAGCGCGCCGAGGCCGCCCGGTTGCAGCCCGGGGTGGCCAGGGAGCTCGGGCAGAGCCTGTCGTTCATGGCGCTGTTCGCCGGGACGCTGACGGCCTTCCTCGGCCTGGGGCTCCTGGCGGTTCGGGTCCTCGGCTAGCGGATGTGCGACCCCAGGACGCGGCTTCGGGCCAGGACCGGGCCGGCCACGTGCCGGCCATGGCGGCCGAGGTCGTCGAGCTCCTCGGGGGAAGGGACGCGGTGCTGGACATGACGGTCGGAGCGGGAGGGCACGCGGAAGCCCTGCTGGAGTCGGGCGTCCGGCGCGTGGTCGGGCTCGACCGCGACCCGTCCGCGGTGCGCTCGGCCCGGGAGCGCCTGTCGAAGTACGGCAACAGGTTCGAGGGCATCCTCGGGCGGTTCTCGGAGCCGCCGGCCGGCCCCTTCGACGGCGTCCTGTACGACCTCGGGGTGTCCTCGATGCAGCTGGATCGGCCGGAGCGCGGATTCGGCTACCGGGTGGACGGGCCGCTCGACATGCGCATGGGCGGGGACGGCCCGACCGCCGCGGAGCTGGTGAACGAGCTTCCCGAGCAGGAGCTGGCCCGGATCGTGTTCGAGTACGGCGAAGAGCGGCAGTCCCGCCGCATCGCCAGGGCCATCGTCCGGGCCCGGGCCCGCCGACCCATCGAGACCACCGACGAGCTCGCGGGCGTCGTGGCCGGCGCGGTCGGACGGCGCCCGGGCGGCGCACACCCGGCGCGGCGGACGTTCCAGGCCCTGCGGATCGTGGTCAACCGGGAGCTCGAGGAGCTCACCTCTTCCCTGCCTCGGGCGGTGGGGCTCCTCGCTCCCGGTGGCCGCGTCGTGGTGATCGCGTACCACTCGCTGGAGGACCGCATCGCGAAGCGGTTCTTCCTCGGGGAGCCCTCGATTCGTGTGCTGACGAAGAAGCCCCTCCGGCCGAAGCCCGAGGAGATCGCCCGGAACCCCCGCGCCCGAAGCGCCAGGCTGCGCGCCGCAGAGCTTCTCCCAGAGGCGGGGGAGCTCGAGGGGGGGAGCTCGCCCCGAGCGGCACGGCGCGGCTCTCCTCGAGCGAGCGGACCCCCTCGATCGAACAGAGAGGCGGCGGCGTGAGCGTCGCGCCGAAGGATCGCCGGATCGCGCCGCCGCACGCCCCGGCGCGACCCTCGCGGGCCCCGAGAAACCGAACGGCCCACTCGACCGTCTCCACTCGTACGGTGCGGCGAACCCCCCCTTCCCCCACTCGCCGCCCGTCGCGAGCGCCGCGCCCGGACCCGCCCCCCCGCCGGGCGCGGCGCTCTCTCCCTTTCTTCGTGTTCTCGGCGCTCGTGGTGGGCGCGCTCGTGCTGGGCCTCACGGCCTTCAACGCCGTGCTGGCGCAGAGCTCGTTCCGCATCGCCGACCTCTCGAAGAAGGTGCAGGACCTGTCCCGGACCTACGAACGCCTCCAGCTCGAGGAGGCCCGGCTGTCCTCCCCGGGACGCATCGCGGAGGCGGCGCGAAGGCAGGGGATGGTGCTGCCCGACACGGTCGAGGTCATCCACGTCCGGTTGCCTCGGCAGGACGACGGTCCCCCGGCTCGGGACGGCGGGTCCGCCCGGTCTCTGGCCCTGAAGGCGGTGGTGGGGGGAATCGGGTGAAGCGGCCTCCTCTCGGTCGCCTCGTGGCGGTGTTGGTGACGCTGTCGCTGGGGTTGGGGGGAATCGTGGCCCGGTTGGCGTTCCTCCAGGTGAAGGACGCGCGGGCCTACGAGGTCGCCGCCTTCCGGCAGCGAGTGCACACGGTCGTCCTCCCCGCCGTGCGAGGCTCACTCCTGGACCGCCACGGCGAGGAGCTGGCCCTGTCGCTCCCGGCCAAGGACGTCTACGCCGACCCCCGGTACGTGAAGCACGTCGACCGCACCGCCCGCCGGGTGGCCTCGATCCTGCACATGAAGCGCCGGAAGGTCCTGGCTGCGCTGCGGCAGGACACCTCCTTCGTGTACCTGGCCCGGCAGGTGGACGCCGACGTCGCCGCCCGGCTGGAGAAGCTGGAGCTGCCCGGCATCGGGTTCCTCGACGACGCGAAGCGCTACTACCCGAGCGGGCCGCTCGCATCCCAGACTCTGGGATTCGTTGGCGTCGACGGGACCGGGCTCGCCGGCCTCGAGCTCCAGTACCAGCCCCAGCTGGCCGGGAGGCCGGGGAAGCGGACCGTGGAGATCGATCCCTCGGGCCACCTCATCCCCCAGGGGGTGAACCGCGACGTGCCGCCGGTCCCGGGCGACGACGTGGTGACGACCATCGACCGGGAGATCCAGTACCGGGTGCAGCTGGCCCTGGCCCAGGCGGTCAAGCGGAACCAGGCGAAGGGCGGGACGGTCATCGTGATGGACCCCCACACCGGCGACGTCCTGGCCCTGGCCTCCTATCCATGGTTCGACCCCGAGCACTTCGCCACCACGTCCACGGAGTTGCTGCGCAACCCGGCCATCGTCGACGCGTACGAGCCGGGGTCGGTGAACAAGGTGATCACGGCGTCCGCGGCGATCCAGTCGCACGTCATCCCGCTGGAGCAGACCATCAACGTGCCGGACCAGTGGCGCATCGGGCCGAACGTCTTCCACGACTCGCACGTCCACCCGATCGAGCAGATGACGCTCGCGGACGTCATCTCCCAGTCGAGCAACGTGGGGACCATCCGCATCGCCTCCATGCTGGGCCCGGACCGGCTCGCCCAGTTCCTGGCCAGGTTCGGCCTGGGCCAGTACACCGGGATCGACTTCCCCGGCGAGTCGGCCGGCATCGTGCCGCTGCTGGCGAACTGGACCAGCGCGAGCATGGGGACGATCCCGGTCGGCCAGGGTCTCGCCGTCACGCCGCTCCAGATGGCCGCGGTGTATGCCGCGGTGGCGAACGGCGGCGTGTGGGTCCGGCCCCGGCTGGTGCGCGGCTTCGTCGATCCGGACGGGACGTTCCACCCGGCGCCGGCGGCGGCGACCCGGCGGGCCATCTCTGCGCGAACCGCGCGGGTCATGTCCGAGATCCTGGCATACGTGGTCGACAGCGGGACGGGCGTGAACGCGCAGATCGCCGGGTACTGGGTCGCCGGGAAGACGGGGACGGCGCTGATCCCTCGGACCGACGGGCCCGGCTACACGAACAAGTATGTCGCGTCCTTCATCGGGTTCGTCCCGGCGTCGCGGCCGCAGCTGGTGGTCGCCGCCGTCCTCGACCGGCCGGTGACCGAGTACGGCGCCGTGGCCGCGGCGCCGCTGTTCCAGGAGATCGCCCGGTACGCGCTGGCCCGCCTGCGCATCGCGCCGGCGGACCGGCTGCCGCTGCCACCCCATGCTCTGCCCTACCAGGGCGGCTGAGGGAACGGGGCGGGCGCGATGGGGACGACGGGGGGTGTGGGCGCGGTCGGGACGGTGGGACACCCGCGCCGCCGGGAACTAGAATCGCGCCGCACGCCGGTCCGGGGCAGCGTGCCCGCGCCGCTCGGACCGGCCCTTCGCGATCTCTCGACCACTGCCGAGCTGGCATCCATGACCGGAACTTCTGGTAGGCGGCTCGCCGACCTCGTGGCCGGGCTCCCGGCTCGGTTCGTGGGTGACGCGGACGTACGGGTCACCGCCCTCACGTACCGGTCGGACCAGGCCGGCCCGGGGAGCCTGTTCTTCTGCGTGCCCGGGGACCACGTCGACGGGCACGACTTCGCCGCAGCCGCGGCGGCGGGCGGCGCGGTCGCGGTGGTGGGGGAGCGCGACCTCTCGCACCGGGTGCCGGGGCGGGTGGCGCAGGCCGTCGTGCCGTCGGTGCGCGAGGCCATGGGGCCGATCTCGGCCGAGTTCTACGGGCGCCCAGCCGACGGCATGACGGTGGTGGGGGTGACCGGCACGAACGGGAAGACCACCACCACCTATCTGCTCGAGTCGGTGTTTCGCGCCGCCGGCCTTCCGCCCGGCGTGGTCGGGACGACCGGCGTCCGCATCGACGGCGAGCCCGAGCCGTTCCCTCGCACCACGCCCGAGGCGCCCGACCTCCACCGGCTGCTGGCGAAGATGGCGGACCGCGGCGTCCGGGCGGTGGCCATGGAGGTCTCGTCCCATGGTCTCCACCAGCACCGCGTCGGTGGCGTTCGCTACGCGTGCGCCGTGTTCACGAACCTCACGCAGGACCACCTCGACTACCACGGCACGCTCGAGGAGTACTTCCGGGCCAAGGCCATGCTGTTCACACCGGAGATGGCCGAGCGCGCGGCGGTCAACCTCGACAGTCCGGAGGGCCGGCGCCTGCTGGACACGGGCGTGCCGACGCTGACCTACGGGCTGGCCGACGGCGCCGACGTCCGGGCGGATGACGTCCGCACGGACGCGTCGGGGCTGTCGTTCCGGGTGGGGCCGGTCGCCGTCCGGTCCCGGCTGCGGGGCATGTTCAACGTCTCGAACTGTCTGGCCGCGCTGGCCGCGTCGCAGTCCGTGGGCATCGAAGACGACGTGGCCGCGGAGGGGATCGAGGCCCTGGTCGGCGTGCCCGGGCGACTCGAACCCGTCGAAGCGGGGCTGGACTTCCTGGTGGTGGTGGACTATGCGCACACGCCGGACAGCGTGGAGAACGTGCTCCGGGCGGCCCGGGCCCTGGCCACCGGGCGGGTGATCGTGGCCTTCGGCTGCGGCGGGGACCGGGACCGCGGCAAGCGCCCCCTCATGGGCGAGGTGGCGACGCGCCTGGCGGATCTCACCATCGTCACCAGCGACAACCCGCGCTCCGAGGACCCCCTGGCCATCGTCCGCGAGATCGAGGCGGGGGCCCGGCGCGGGGGCGGACGGTACGCGGTCGAGCCG
>WNFU01006487.1_pt1 | contig 27094 bp, 20 predicted proteins | sample 5400121 | NCBI WGS metagenome assembly WNFU01 (sample SAMN13153360, study PRJNA577476) | soil metagenome | isolation source: 100 cm soil or saprolite under grassland replicate 1 | place: USA:California | collected 2016-06-15 | reverse complement strand
GGTGTTCTAACTCAAATAACGTAGCCCGATAGCGAAAGAGTGACTCTCTCGCCCTGGCTGGGTCTGGTCAAACGGGCTTGTTCACATCTCCCAAGCCCCCACCATAGCCGCTAGGCTTGGTGGCGGGTGTTTGACATTCTGCGATCAGTCGGCGATTGCTTGATAAGCCAGCACACGAAACTCCGAGCCGTATTCCAACCCGGTGTGCGGCAAAATCTGGATCATAAAGATGCCGATCAATTCTTCCTGCGGATCAATCCAGAATCTCGTGCCGGCCGCGCCACCCCAGTTGTATTCGCCCGGCGAACCCATCATCCCGGCTTCACCCGGCGCTTTACTGACAGCAAAGCCGAGGCCGAAGCCGGCGCCCGGCCCCATCCCGGGTATTGTTCCCAGATTGTCACTGCTCATCAGTTGGACGGTCTTACGGCTGAGCAGCCGCTTGCCGTCATATTGCCCCTTGTTGAGCAACATCTGGCAGAATCGCAAATAATCGTATGCCGTCGAAACCAGCCCGCCGCCGCCTGAAAGCAACGTTGGCGGCTCGAGGTAGGAAGGCACGGCATTGGGGAACTTCTCTACGCACTCCTGCCTGGTCGCGCAAATTGCCGCCGGCTGGATTTTGCCGTCTTTGGTCGGGCTATAGAGTTTGGCAAAGCGATCCTTTTTGTCAGCCGGGACATAAAAGCCGGTGTCGCGCATGTCCAGGGGAGTGAAGATGCGCTCTTGCAAAAATTGATCGAAAGGTTTGCCGGACAGAACTTCTACCAAACGTCCGAGGACGTCCACCGAGACGCTGTAATGCCAACGCGTGCCTGGCTCGTAGAGCAAGGGGATTTTGGTAAGGTTCGTGACGAATTCCGCCAGATTCAGATCGCTCAGAACCCTGGCCTTGCGATATTCCTGATCAACCAGCGTGTCGCTAAAAAAACCGTACGTCAGTCCGGCCGTATGCCTCAGCAGGTCGCGGACCGTGACCGGGCGTTTCGCGGGCGCCGTCTTGAGCGTGGGCTTGCCGGTCTGCGGGTCTTTCTCATCGATGGCGACCTGCATTTTGGCGAATTCGGGCAGATATTTTGCGACCGGATCGTTGAGCTGAAACTTGCCTTCCTCGTAGAGCATCATCACCGCGACGCTCGTGATCGGCTTGCTCATCGAGTAGATGCGATGAATCGTATCTAGCCGCATCGGCTTGCCGGCCTCGACGTCGGCCATACCGAAAGCTTCCTGATAAGCGATCTTGCCGCGCCGTGCGATCAGCCCCGCGGCGCCCGGAATCTGTTTTTCCGCCACGTGCCGGTTCATCACCGTGCGGATGTGGGCGAGGCGGCTGCCGGCCAGGCCGACCTCTTCAGGCGCGACAACGGGCGGATCACTATACGCTGCGCCGGACGCGGGGCCGGCCGCTGGACTGGCGGAGAGCGCGAGCAGGACCATCAGGAGAGAAAACAACAAGCGTCTCATAATTCCTCCGGAGGAATCGCCGCGGCAGACTGACTCCGCGCGAGGGAGCGGCCGCCACGGCGACTCGATGTTCGATGTTTTGGCCGATGTGATTCAGCAAAGAAGAGCGAGACAGCGGCAGGATGATAGGCGCTCAAGGCCACAAATTCAATTGCGGATGGTTATACAAGCTTTCAAATGTATGAAGACTGCTAGCCACCGCAGGCCACAGAGAAGACAGAGAAATCATTATCTCCCTCCGTGCCCTGCGGTGCGCTCTGTGGCTATTCATTAGTCACAGTTCGCTCGAGAGTCGCGCGGCCTGCGTGAGAAGGTAGTTACGCTCCGGGAGGCTCGCTGTCTTGCCTGCCGCCGCCCGGTAGTGTCTGACGGCGGCCTCGCGGTCTCCGGCGAGTTCCAGCAGATGCGCTCGAACGGCGTCCAGGCGGTGATGATCAGCGAGGCGGGCGTCGGCTTTGAGGGCGTCAAGCAGTTCCAAGCCCTTCGCCGCGCCGTAAACCATCGCCGCCGCGATTGCGTGATTCAACCTGACCATTGGGTTGTCGGACATGCGCCCGAGCAATTCGTAGAGCGCCAGGATTTGCGGCCAATCCGTGTCCTCGGCCCGGGCGGCTTCGTCGTGAACGGCGGCGATGGCGGCTTGCAATTGGTATGGGCCGACCGATCCCTTAGGTAAGGTGGCCGAGATGAGCGCGACTCCTTCCGCGATCTGTTGTTTGTCCCAGAGCGCCCTGTCTTGCCGCGCGAGCGGGATCAATTCGCCTCCGGCGCCGGTTCGCGCCAGGCGGCGGGCGTCGGTCAACAGCATGAGCGCAAGCAAGCCGGCGACCTCCGTGTCGTTCGGTTGCAGATGGTGAACAATCCGCGTCAGGCGCATCGCCTCATGCGACAGGTCGTCCCGGCGCAGATCGGGACCGGCGCTGCTGGTGTAACCCTCGTTGAAGATGAGGTACAGGACGTGTAGAACCGCGCGCAGGCGCTGCGCTCGTTCCTCGGGAGTCGGCGGTTGGAATGGAATGCCGGAGTTTTTGACGCTTTGCTTGGCCCGGCTGATCCGCTGGGCCATTGTCGCCTCGGGCACAAGAAACGCGCGGGCGATCTCCGCCGTGGTCAATCCGCCCACCGCCCGCAACGTCAGCGCGATCGCCGAAGCCGGAGTCAGCGCCGGATGGCAGCACATGAAGAGAAGGGTCAGCGTGTCGTCTTCCTGCGGCGAGGTCTCGACGGCCGATGGTCCTGTTGTCTGGGCCGCCTCCATTGCCACCTCGCTTTCGCGACGGCGGCGGGCGGATTCGCTGCGAATGTGGTCGGCCATCCGCCTGAAGGCGACCTGCGTCAGCCAGGCGCGTGGATTGTCCGGTAGTCCCTCGCGCGGCCACTGCATCGCGGCGGCGAGCGACGCCTCCTGAACGGCGTCCTCCGCCGCCGCGAAGTCGTGAAATCTTCTTACAACGGCCCCGAGCACCTGCGGGGCGAGTTCGCGTAACAGATCCTCGGAACTGGCGTCTAACGAACGAGTCATCCCAACAGTTCCTCGGGCCGCACGCTCATCATCACCTTGCGCACTTCGATCGGCATATTCAGAGGCGTCCCACCAGGTCCCGGCGCCGCCGAAGCCCGCGCCGCGATCGCATAAGCGCGCTCCGGAGTCTCGACGTCAACGGTCCAGTAACCAGCGAGAAATTCTTTGGATTCCGGAAACACGCCGTCCGTGATCGGCGCGCCATCTTTCCCTGCGCGCACCACCTTGGCCTGATCTGGTCCTGTCAAGCCTTCGACTGCAAGTAACTCTCCAGACTCGCTGAGCTCCTTGTTGAGGTTGTTCCAGTACGCCATGTGCGCCTGCACATCCTTCTTCGGCCAAGTGTCAATCTCGTACTTACCCGTCCCCTTGGGGACCGACATCATCAAAATGTACTTCATGCTTTCGCTCCTTTCTGTTTTCGCAATGGATTCTGCGTTGTGTCTCCATTTCCGCGCCGGTTCTTGCGCTCTTATAGGCAAGTCGGAGCAGGCGGCAGATTCTCGACATCCCGGACAACAATATCGGATAAAAAATCCCGGCGGAGGACATCAGAAATATGGTTGTCCAATCACAACAATTCTTCCGGCGCCCCGCTCATCACTCGCCGCACCTCGATAGGCATATTCCCAGGAATCCCTCCAGGCCCGGGCGCCGCCGACAACCGCGCAGCGATTTTATACGCCTGCTCGGCGCTTTCTACGTCAATGATCGTGTATCCGGCGAGAAACTCCTTGGATTCCGGGAAGACGCCGTCCGTCACAAAGGGCGCCCCGTCCTTAACCCCGCGAACGATGCCATTGGTCACAATCGGCGACCCGTCACTCCCGGCGCGAACGACCCTGGCCTGGTCAGGGAATGCCAGACCTTCGGCTGCAACCAGCACGCCCGAATCCTTGAGTTCCTCATGGAAAGCGTGCATGAAAGCGGCCTGCGCCTCGTAATCCTGCGGCGACCACTTGGCGTACCAGTCAAACTCGGCCTTCGTGCCCGTCAGCATCAGAATGTACTTCATAATCTTTTTCCTCCTTTTGATTCTGGCGCCGCCCTTGGCGCCTTTTCATGGAGTAGTCGGATCAAATTCGGGGTTCTCTACATCTCCCAAGATTTTTTTTGCGGCGGCTGCCCAGGGAAATGTTTCAGCCGGGGGGCGCTACGACAATGGGCTCAGCCCGGGATCACACCTTCTCCCATTGTTTCGATTTCGCCGAACGCTCGATGGCGTCGAGCACTCGCTGGTTCTTCACGCCGTCGTCAAAGTTCGGCGTCGGGATTTTGCGGCCGGCGACGGCCTTGAGCAGTTCGTAGACTGTGTGGGTGAACGTGTGCTCGTAGCCAATGATGTGGCCCGGCGGCCACCACGCGCCGAAATACGGGTGCGAGGAGTCGGTCGCCAGGACGGTTCTGAAGCCGCTGTTCGGGCCCTCCTCTTTATAAACCTCCAGCTCGTTCATCCGTTCGAGGTCGAAGACGATGCTCCCTTTGCTGCCGTTTATCTCGAAGCGGTTGTAGTTCTTGCGGCCCGTGGCGAATCGCGTGCCTTCTATCGAACCGATCGCGCCGCCGCGGAATTTGACTAGCGAGAGCGCGGCGTCGTCCACGTCGACCTTGCCCGTCTGCTTTTTGTTGTCGGGCATCGGGCGCTCTTTGATGAAGGTCTTGAGCAGCCCCGAAACTTCGGTTATTTCACCGACCAGGTAGCGAGCCAGATCGACCGAGTGCGACGCGATGTCGCCGAGCGCGCCGGAGCCCGCCACGGATTTTTGCAATCGCCAGACGCGAGGGAACATCGGGTCAACAATCCAATCCTGCAGGTATGTGCCGCGATAATGAAAGATCTCGCCGATCTCGCCCGCATCGATCATCTGTTTGGCCAGCGTCACGGCGGGGGCGCGGCGGTAGTTGTGACAGATCATGTGAATGACGCGGTTCTTTTTGACCGCTTCGAGCATCGCCTCGGCCTCTTTCAGCGTGTTGGCCAGCGGCTTTTCGCAAAAGACGACTTTTTTTGCCGCCGCCGCCGCGATGGCCTGCGGCTTGTGCGCGTCGCCGGGCGAGCAGATGTCGATCAGGTCAATGTCGTCGCGCTCCATAATCCGCCGCCAGTCAGTCTCGCTCTCTTCCCAGCCTAACGCGTCGGCGGCCTTCTTGACCGCGTCTTCGTTGCGGCCGCAGACGACTTTCATCACCGGCTCGACTGGAGTGTCGAAGAATCGCGAGACCTGACGCCAGGCGTTGCTGTGGGCGCGTCCCATAAATTGATAACCGATCATCGCAACGTTGATCTTTTTCTTCATAGGTCTATTCAAATTGTCCGAAACTGGGCGCAGGTCGGTCTTATACCAGTATTGAGACTGTTAGCCACAGAGGTCACAGAGAACACAGAGAAATCATTGCTTCCTCTGTGCCCTCTGTGTGCTCTGTGGCTAATCATCCATATGAAAAACGCTGTAGAAACGCTTATTTACCAACCGATCTGCAACATGAATCGGAAAGTTCTCCCTTCGTTTAGTGTGTTGGTAATTGTGCCGAAGTTCGGATTCGCCAACTCGAACCCCGGCTCGGCGAATTGGGGCGTGTTGAAAAGGTTGATTGATTCGGCGCGGAAAGTCAGCCGCAAATCTTTTCTGAATCCCCACGAACGCTGGAGCGACGCGTTGACGTTCCGGATCGGCCCTTTGCGAAAGACGTTGCGGCCCAGGTTTCCGCGCGCGTCGGTCGGGTTGATGAACTGAAAAGCCGAACGCGGCAAGAGTTGTTTCGATGTGTCGGGGTCGGCGATTGTGCGGCCCAGAATCGTGGGGTCGAGCAGGTTCGGACGATCACCGCCATTGCCGTCGACGTTGCCGAATCCGGGGCCGTCGGAGCCTGTGGCGATATTGAATGGGATGCCGGACTTGATCAGTGTGACTGTCGAAAGATTCCAGCCGTCGGTGAACGCCGACACCAGGCGCGGGAATTTCGTCGTGCGGATCACGTAACTCATCCGCCACAGGAAGGCATGCGTCTGATCGAAATCGCTCGGCCCCTTCATATCGCGGTGCGTTTCATATTCGTACTGGCTGCGTCCTTTGCGCGAGTCGTTTTCGTTGGCGGTGCTGGTGTAACTGCTGCCCAGGTCAATCGCCTTGCTGAACCAATACGAAGCGTCAACGGTCAGCCCGCGCCAATTCGGCAGTGCGAGCGAAACGCGCGCCGCGTCGAAATAGCCGCGCGACGCATTCACAACGATGCGGTAATCGGCGATGTCCGGGTTTGGTCGCCGTTGATTGACCGTCGCCGTCGTTTGCGGTATCCCGGGGACGGGATGCGCGCGGTTCAGATACCACATCGAGAAGAGTTTGTGCGAACGGCTGCCGACGTAGCCGAATTGCAACCGCGCGCTCTTGCTCCACTCAGGCTCCCAGCTCAGGTTGTACTGATGTGAATAAGGCGTGGCCAGTCTTGGGTCAATCGCATAGATCGTTGGGCGCGCGACAATCGGTTGCCCGCCTGAGCCGAGCGATCCGAGCGGATTGACCAGGTCGGGCGCGGTCACGACGACCTTCACGTTGTTCGGCGGGCTGAATCGAATCTGCTGGTATGTGACGAAAAAGATTTCGCCGAAATGCTCGCCGTAAGCCCCACGCAAGACGCCGAAGTTTTTCGCCTGCCTGTAAGCGAATCCGAACGAAGGGGCGAAGTTATTCCGGTCGCTGTCGTACGGGATCGTGTTGAAGTTGTTGACCTCGACAGGTTTCGTCGCCGGTTGCCATCTCAAACCGTATTGCAGATTCAATCGCGGATTGACCTGCCATTTATCGCCTGCGTAAAGCTGCGCCTCCCACGACCGGAAGCCGCGATGGATATTGCCGATTGAAACAAGGTGCTGCGACGGTTTGCCGAGCCGCAGGTTGGCGCCTGCGTCGGCGCCGAAATCGTTGTTGAACGAGAAGAAGCCGCGATGCACGTCGGTCTCTTCGCCGTTGACTTGACGGCGCGTGAGGCCGAATCCAACAGACCAATCGTGAGCGCCGTCAGCGCGGCGATGTTGAGCGGCGGCGCGAATCTGGTTTTGCGCGCGGTCAATCGGAATGTTGCCTTCGGGGCCAAGGCTCGTCAGACCCGCGATGAGCACAAACGGCCCTACGGCGTTCTCTTCAGGCCTCAGCAGCGAGGTCAGACGGTCGTAGTCGATAGAAAAGTTTGTAATAGTCTTCGCGTTCCAACTCCGCGTCCAGACGATCCGCGCCAAGTGAGATCTCGTGTCAGTGTCGGGACTCTGCCCGGCCACCAACTGGAACGCGTCAACGCTCTGCGATGTGAACTGGTATTGCAGCGCGACGGCGTCTTTGGCGCCGAAGCTCTGGTCGAGACGGATGTTAGCCTGACTGTTATCTATGGATTGTGGCGCATTGGTATTCAAAGCGCGCGGGTTGATGTCAGTGCGATTGGGGGGCTCTTTCGGATAGGCCGCTAAAAATTTAGCGACGACGGCGCGGGTCGCCGGATCCGTGGCCAAAGGCGTTCGTTCGTCCGGCTTCGGAACGAGCACGTTGCCATTGACGCTGCCGCGAATCTTCTGCTGGGAAGCCTCGACGAATAATCTGGCGTTTCTCCACGCGTCGAGGCCGAAATTGAATCCGTAATCGTTTTCGCGCGCCGGTTTCACGCCGCCGACTTGAAAGAACGAACGCGCGCTTGTGACGCTGTTGAGATGCGTTTCGTAAAGCCGGCCGTGAAAGCCCGATTTGATCGGGGCGGGGAGGGTGATTGACGCTTTCGGAGCGGCGCCGAATTCGGCGCCGAAATAACCGCTGGCCGGGTTGAATTCGCGCACGATGGTGGCCGTCGTGCCAAGGCGGACGTTCAGCTCTTTCAGCGCGTTATTGTCCACGAGGTTGAACTGGACATTTTCGTTGCGGCGGCTTTCACCCGAATCGGCGTCGGTTTTGCCGAGCAGGTTCATCTCGACTCGTTTGTTCGCTTCGGGCTGTTTGCTTTCGGGTTCGACCACCTTTTCGGCGCCGGGCTTTTCCTGAACGGGCTGCGCGGGTTGCTGTTGCGCGTTGGCCGAAAGACTCAGCAGCGCGAACGCGACGTAAGCGCAAGCCGCGCGGACCAATCCCGGTTTGATCGAAGCGGAAAACATTGAATGACTATCTCCGATACTGAAGCGCATTGCGTTTATAAAAATGTTTGCCGACAGGCGCCTGGTTGTCAGTAATCTTGACAAGCGGAAATGGGTTACATACTGTCCCCGAAAATCCCAATGCTGTCAATCTTTCATAACTCTGACGCCTAACAGTACCGCGCGCGATTGCTGCGCGGCTGTCTCATAGGTCGGCCGCTTGCTTACGCGCGCGGTACTGTACCGGCCTCACGCGCTCTGATATAAAACCGAATGAAATGCGACCGATAAAATCTCTCATCGATAAAAACTCGGAATCCTATCGCGCCAACTACGCCGCCAATCTGGCCGGCGTCGAGAGGCTGAAGAGCGAATTGAAGAAATCGACGCTCGGAGGCGGCGAGCAGTACGTTAAACGCCATCTGGCGCGAGGCAAGCTGCTGCCGCGCGAGCGCGTGGAGATGTTGCTCGACGAAGGCTCCTACTTTCTCGAAATCGCTCCATTGGCCGGCTACGGAATGGAGAACGAGTTCATCGGGGTGGGCGTGGTCGGCGGCGTCGGGCTTGTCTCGGGCCGCCAATGTCTGGTCATCGCCAACGAGTCCACGGTCAAAGGCGGCGCGGTCAGCGAGATCGGCCAGCGCAAGAACGCGCGATTGGCCGAGATCGCCGCGACGAATCATCTTTCCACGATTACGCTGGTCGAGTCCGCCGGCGCCGACCTTCCCGTGCAAAGCAAAATCTTCGTGCCCGGCGGCGCGGGCTTCAAAGAGATCACGCGCCGCTCGAAGGCGCGGATACCGAGCGTCTCAGTCGTATTCGGCAATTCGACGGCGGGAGGCGCCTATCTGCCCGGAATGTCCGATTACGTCGTGATGGTGAAGAATCAGGCGAAGGTCTTTCTCGGCGGGCCGCCGCTGGTCAAGATGGCCACTGGCGAAGTCGTTGACGAAGAGTCGCTGGGCGGCGCCGAGATGCACTCGAAGATTTCCGGCTTGTCGGATTATCTGGCCGAAGACGAACTGGATGGTTTGCGGATCGCCCGCGAAATCGTCGCCCATCTCGAACCGAAACCGTCGCCGCCCCGCGCGAAGACGGAAGAGCCGCTCTATCCAATTGACGAACTGCTCGGCGTAGCTTCGTCCGACATCCGCGTCCCCTTCGACGTCAAAGAGGTGATCGCGCGCATCGTCGACGGATCGAAGTTCGAAGAATTCAAGGCGAAATACGGCTCGACATTGGTTACCGGCTGGGCGCGCGTTCATGGCTTTCTGGTCGGCGTTCTGGGCAACAACGGCGTGCTAATTTCCGAATCCGCCGAAAAAGGCGCGCAGTTCATTCAGTTATGCAACCAGCAGAACATCCCATTGTTGTTCCTGCAGAACATCACAGGCTTTATGGTCGGGCGCAGTTACGAAGAGCAGGGAATCATCCGCAGCGGCGCGAAGCTGATCAACGCGGTTTCGAATTCGACCGTGCCCGCCGTCACGCTGATGATCGGCGGAAGTTACGGCGCGGGCAATTACGCGATGTGCGGTCGCGCCTACGACCCGCGATTCGTCTTCACCTGGCCCAACCACCGCGTCGCCGTGATGGGCGGACAACAGCTCGCCGGCGTGATGGACATCATCAAACGCGAAGCGGCGGCCCGCGCAGGCGTTGAGATAGACGAAGCGAAGCAGGCGATGGCGAAGAAGACGCTCGAAGACCAGATAGAGAAAGAGTCGGATGTCTATTTCGCGACGGCGCGGCTGTGGGACGACGGAATCATTGATCCGCGCGAGACGAGAACGGTTCTGGCGATTGCATTGACTGCCGCCTATCAGAGACCGGTTGAGGGGACGATGGCCTGGGGCGTATTTCGCCATTAGTACGAGCGGTAACGTCATCGCAACTTTAATTTTGACCCGGGCTGTATCAACTTACCACGCCATTTCATCCAGAGGTATAATGGCGATGAAATTGACTTGGCCGGCCAATCAAGAACAGAGCCTCTATGACGCCAACGTCACACTAAGTTACACAACTGAGCGGGGAGCAATCTGATGGAGCCTGATTGTTGGGAACAGGTCGAGCGGCTGTATCACTCGGCGCTCGAACGCGGCCCGGATGCGCGCGAAAGATTCCTCGACGAAGCCTGCGCCGGTGATGAAGACTTGCGCCGCGAAGTCGCGGGGCTGCTCGCCTGTGATGTTCCGAGCGACAGCTTCATTCAGTCGCCTGCCATCGAAATTGCGGCCAGAGCGATGGCCGCCGAACCTGGCGCAAGCCCCACCTCTGCGCTGATGAAGCGACTCTCGAAACGAGGATTTGCGGAGCATCCGATGATAAAATTCAGGCAGCTCGCCGAAAGCTCACCATTGGGCTCGGGAGGGAACTATGACGGCAGACGATATCCTCATCTTTAGTGGCAGCGGCAGTCCGAAGCTGACGCTCAAGATCTGCGAGTACTTGCACGTGCAGCCGGGGGAGAGAGAGGTACTGCGCTTCTCGGAAGGCAATCTCTTCGTTCGCGTCCAAGAAAACGTGCGTGGGCGTCGTGTCTACCTCGTGCAGTCGACGGTCTTTCCCGCCAACGACCATTTCATGGAACTCCTCTTCTGGATTGATGCGTTGAAACGCGCGAGCGCAGAGTCGGTGACGGTCGTCATGCCCTATTTCAGCTATGCGAAAGGCGACAAGAAGGATGAACCCCGGGTCTCGATCCGTGCCCGGGTCTGCGCCGATGCGATCGAGGCGGCCGGCGCCGACCGTGTGGTCACGCTTGACTTGCACGCCCCTCAGATCCAGGGCTTCTTTCGCATCCCAGTGGATGACCTCTACGCTTTGCCCATCCTGTGTGACGCGATTGTTCGCAAACAGCTGCCCGATCTGGTCGTCGTTTCCCCGGACACGGGCTTCGCAAAGCAGGCCCGGAAGTATGCGTCATTCCTCGGGACCTCCATCGCCATCGCCGACAAGCAACGCAAGGCGCACGACGAGCGCGCTGAAGTTCTCGAAATCATCGGGCAGGTACAGGGGAAGACGGCCTTGCTCGTCGACGACTTCACGATCTCGGCTGGGACACTTGCTGATGCCGCGGAGAAACTCATAGAGCGGGGAGCCAAGGCGGTGTATGCCGCGGTATCCCACGGGGTCTTCAGCGAGGGGTCGATGGAACGGCTGGACCGGAGTCCGATCCACCGTCTCGTGGTGACGGATTCGATCGAAACCCAACCGGTGGCGTTATCGCAGAAGATCGAGGTCGTTTCAGTGGCGCCACTCTTTGGGGAGGCGATTCGTCGCATCCATAACAGGGAAAGCATCAGCGTCCTATTCCCGGCGTAGAGTCATGCTGGCGGGCGCATGGTCCTCACCCACGCGCCATGCCGAACCAGGGCCTGGCGCCGAGTTCCAAAGCTCATCGGGAATCGGCTCGCGCACGTATTTCCGATTCGTGCGCCAGGTTTCAAAGCGACCCCTGAATTCGAGTAAGTCGGCAGGAATGGTTGAATTGATGACTGAACCTCCGTTGGATTATTGGGTTGTGCAATTAGGCTATATATATGAGGCGTGCGCATAAATCAGATCGGCGTAGCCTTTGGAGTGCGGTAGTTCGGTACCGCTTTGGTAGTCATCTCTGGATTCTACAGACTTCCGGTACAAGAGGCGCGAGTGGGCTTTCCTTCCATCATCGCCATAATATCGAAGTGGACTACCAAAGCGGTACCGAACTACCGCACTCCAAAGGCTGGCGCCATTTCACCTGGTTACACTCATTCAGGAGGTCCTATGGCTATTTGCCTGGAGTGCGAGAAGGCCTACTATTCCCTCGGTATTTGTTACATTGAAAAAGAGCTCTATGAGAAAGCCATCGGAGCCTTCCAACGGGCGCTGGAGCTTAGGCCTGATTTTGCTGAGGCCCAGGCCGGTCTCGGCCATGCTTACGAAGCCAGTGGGCTTTATGATCAAGCTATTGCGTCTTACCAACATGCCTTGAAGTCGAAGCCCGATGATGAGACTGTGCGCGAGAGTTTGAAGAGGGTATCCCTGAAACAAAGTGGCGCCAAAAAAATGAAGGCGTTAAATAATGGGCGGTAGCCGCAGGATAAATTGTGAGCCTTCGGTGAGCAGGTTTTACGCATCACAGGATGTCGAACCTGCTCGATATTGTTGGCGATTTCCCCAAACAAAGAACTTATTACAGCGTTAACTAAATTTTTTGGCGCTTATTTAAATCAGAACAGTCGAGATTGGTACAGTACCGCGCGCGTAAGCAAGCGGCCGTCCCATAAGTCAACCGCTTGCTTACGCGCGGTACTGTACCGGCGTCCCAATGTTGCATGTTTCGATTTAGGAGTAACACCAAACAACTTAGTTAACGGTGTATTGAATACTCTGTAAATTAAGTCCATCAAGCCCGTGAAACGGGCGGCAGCCATTGGCTGTCGCCCACTTCGCGGGCTCTGATCGCTTTGCTGCCGCTCTCCTGGGGCTTACGCCCCAGGCTTTATGCTGCCGCCTGCTCCGCAGGCTCAAAGCAAAGGTTTTAAAACGCAAAATATCAAACAACTTAATTTCCAGAGTATTGAATCTATTGGGAGCGGATCCATATATTGAGAGACCCGGTCTGTCATTCGTCGCCAGGTCTACGCTTCCGGATACGGAAACCAATCGGCGCCGGGGTCCGTCCGCGGGAGTTCGGTCACTTTTATTTCACGCGCTCCCAGGTCAAGCGAACCGTAGCGGAAGATTTTGGAGTGAGTTTGCCGTCAACCATGTTTGTCGGGATGAGGATCAGTCGGTCGCCGGAGAATTCATAATACCAGATATTATCCCTTCCCACGTCATTCGGGAAAATACTACCTTTCACATTATTTCCTCTTGGGTACCCTGGAGCCTATTACCCGATGCAAACTTCGGACGATCAAGAGGCAGAAGTTGCGCCGCCATATGCCCCGTCGCATCGTAGATGAGCAAGCCGGCCCAGTCCCGTTTCGGTACCAACTGACCGCATGCCACTGTCGTATCCGCTCTAGTGAACCAGCGGACGTGGCGCCGCTTGTCCGCCCCGAAAGGCGCGTGTTGGCGCTCAATGTGATTCACTTCGCCGCGCGGACTGTGAACCGCAAAGTAGAGCTCGATGCCATGCGTGTCGGTTTCCGCCTCCGGGCCTTCACGGACGTACAGAAGGGCGCCCACCTCGATCGACAGGCCGGTTTCTTCGAGAAACTCACGCCGAAGGCACTCGACTACCGACGCGTCGTCAGGTTCCAGTCCACCACCGGGTGGAACCCACACCTCCGTGCCCGATTCGGTCACTTCCTCAAGCGCGAGCAATACCCGCCTTTGCTCATCGACGAGAATGCCTGCCGCACGAATTCGATGCTTCAATTTCGCCTCCGCTCCTCGGCCGTATAACGCCACTGGCGCCGGGTCGCGCCTGTAACCTTGAAGTTGACCACAACCGTCGTTGGCGCGACCCCGGTGGAATTGGTGTTCGGCCGCGACTCGGATGGACTTTGGCGACGATCTCCGGGGGATATTGCGTTTCCAGGCTCCCGAACTTGTCGAAGAAATTGATCGTGATATAGCCGTATTTGCGATTCGTTCCGCCGGGATAGCGGGCGCCGAACAGCATCCAGGCGTTGAGAATGCCGCGATTGACCCGCTCCTGATGAATCGGCTTCCATTGTTTGCGCTCCATCTCGACGGCTTCGAGGGCTTTTCCATACTCAGGTTTGTGAAAGCCTATTTGCGCGAATTTCGGTATCTGCGCCTCGCCGGTTGAGGTGGTTCGGCGCCTACGTGGCGCGGTTTCATTGTTTCAGGACGTCGCAACGCGACATGAAGGCTCCTCGATTTGGCGGATTTGTGGATTGTCTTGACCGGAGCCAGCCTTCCTCGCCCCTCAATCAGGCATGTGAGATTTGCGGCGAAAAGCGGTAACGTCATCGAAACTTTTTTTGCCTCGCCCTGTATCGGCTAACCGCGCCATTTCAGGCAGATGTATAATGGCGCTGAAATTGACTTGGCCGACCAATTGAGAATAGGGCCTCTGTAACGCCGGCGTCACACGAAGTTACACAACTGAGCGGGGAGCAAACTGATGGAGCTTGACCGCTGGAAACAGATCGAACGGCTATATCACGCGGCGCTTGAATGCGAGGCGGAGGCGCGCGAAGCCTTCCTCGACGAAGCCTGCGCCGGTGATGAAGACTTGCGCCGCGAAGTCGCGGGGTTGCTCGCCTGTGATGTTCCGAGCGACAGTTTCATCCAGTCGCCGGCCATCGAAATCGCGGCAAGGGCGATGGCCGGCGATCAGTTCATCGACGCTCCAACCATTGCGATGGGAAGCCCCATCGCGGGGTCTCAGATCGGCGTCTACCAACTGCTTGAGCCGCTCGGGCGGGGCGGGATGGGCGAAGTCCATCTCGCGCTCGACACCCGGCTCGGCCGCAAGGTCGCCGTCAAATTGCTGCTCGACGAATTTACGACAGACGCCGAGCGCCTCCGGCGCTTCGAGCAGGAAGCGCGCGCGGCCTCGGCGCTCAACCACCCGAACATCATCACGGTCCACGAAATCGGCGAAATCGAAGGGCGGCGATTCATCGTCACCGAGTATGTCGAAGGGGAAACATTGCGCCAGCGGATGGCGAGCGCGCCGCAGCGACGGATCAGGCTGAGCGAGGCGCTGGAAATAGCGGCGCAAGTGGCCGCTGCGCTCCAGGCCGCGCACGAGGCCGGGATCACTCATCGCGACATCAAGCCGGAGAACGTCATGTCGCGCAGCGACGGGCTGGTGAAGGTGCTCGACTTCGGTCTTGCGAAGCTCAGCGGCGCGCGACCCAGCTCGCAGCCGTCGACGTCGGAGAGTCTGAATACACGGAGCGGGATGGTGATGGGGACAGCCAGCTATATGTCGCCGGAGCAAGCGCGCGGAGAGAAGGTGGATCATCGGACGGACATCTTCGGCCTGGGCGTGATGCTCTACGAAATGCTGGCCGGGCGAAGGCCGTTCGAGGGAGCGACGGCGAATGATGTGATGGCGGCGGTGCTGACGAGTGAGCCGGTCTCGCTGGGGGAGGTCACCCCGGAAGTTCCTGCCAGCTTATGTCGTATTGTACAGCGGTGTTTGGAGAAGAGGCCGGGGCAGCGGTTTCAATCGGCAGGAGATTTAGGCTTTGCGTTGGGAACGTTGTCTACCCCCTCCGGTTCGCGGCCAGAGTCAAAGCTGGACACACAGGCGGCGGCGCCTGCTGTGACGAAGAATGTGGGCGTGCCGTCCGTACGGAAACGCGAGCGGCTGGCGTGGCTGGTGGCGGCAGCGTTGTTGCTTGGGATGTTGGTACTCGCTTGGGCGTACTTTACACGCCAACCGATGGCCAACGATGCGCGGGCGATGAGGTTCTCGATCCCGCCGCCGGAGAGGTCGAGCTTTAGCCAGGTCGCCATGTCGCCGGATGGCCGTCATCTGGCCTTCACGGCGGCCACCGGCGGCAAGCTCCAACTCTGGGTGCGCGCTCTCGATTCAACCGAAGCCAGGGCGATTGCTGGCACGCACGGCGCGAGGCTCCCCTTCTGGTCGCCCGACAGTCGCTTCATCGGCTTCTTCGCCTGAGCTGAGATGGGCCGGCCGGTATGGGCGCCCCCTCTTGTGCGACGAGCAGCAGTGTCTTTGTCACCAACGGAAAGCCGCGGAAAGGCCAGCCCATGCGCGGAAGCGACAACTCGCTGAGCGCAGGATGCTTGCGGGGGCCTTCGCCCATCGGCGTCATCCAGAGATGGGCGCCGGACTTCAGATCAATCGCGGTGATGCGGCCATATGGCGGCTTGGTCAGCGGCAGACCCTGGGGGCCACGCACCGCATGCCGCACAAGGCGATGCAGGGCGAACCGGGCAGGCGAATCCGATTGCAGGGGCTTACTCAGCGGGCCGGCAAAAGGGATTGTCATCGACGGGACATATAGAATCCCCGTCTCGGGATCAAACGCGGCGCCCGACCAGGAGGCGCCGCCGACCGCGCCCGGCAAGATAATGGCGGACTCGATTGATGGCGGCGTGTACAAAGGCCCGTGCCCATACCTGCGGAGGATTGCTTCCGCTTCCCGGCGGAGCTCTGGGGTGAAGTCGATCAGGTCGTCCACCGAAAGACCCTGCCGGTCAAACGGGGCTGGCTTCGTGGGAAAAGGTTGGGTCAGCGAGCTTCTCTCGCCCGGCACAGTGGACTGTGGAACCTTGCGCTCTTCAATGGGCCATATAGGCTTTCCCGTCACTCGATCAAAGACAAAACAGAATGCCTGCTTGGTGACCTGAGCGACGGCCTTGATGTTCTTACCTCCGGCGGAAATGTCGACAAGGTTCGGCGCGGCAGGCAAATCGTAGTCCCACAAGCCATGATGGGTCGTTTGAAAGTGCCACACGCGCCTTCCGGTCTTCGCCTCCAGACAGACTAGGCTCTCGCCGAAGAGGCCGTCGCCTGGCCGATGCCCACCGTAGTAATCATTGGTCGGCGTGCCGAACGGAATGTAAACGTAGCCGAGTTCCTCGTCGGCGCTGAGGATGGTCCATGCGTTGGCCGCGCCGGTGGTCCGCCACGACCCTTCAAGCCAGGTGTCGGCGCCAAACTCCCCCGCCTGCGGGATCGAGTGAAACGTCCAGAGATGCTTTCCCGTGCGAACGTCGAAACCGCGTACGTCTCCCGGAGGCATCTGGTCATTCGCGTGCCAATCCCAGACGGCCGACCCAATCACCAGCACATTGCGGCAGACGACAGGCGGCGAAGACAGATAATAGAATCGGCGATCGACAGGACGACGCAGGCCGCGGGTTAGATCGATCCGGCCATCATTCCCAAAGCCGGGAATCGGCTGGCCTGTCTTCGCGTTCAGCGCAATCAAGTAGGCGTCCCCTGTGCCGATGAACACCCGCTCGTCCCTGCCGTCGGTCCAGTAGGCTACTCCTCGGTGTATGAACCCGAGGTTCGGCGGCGGCTCGTTCCTCCAGCTTTCGGGATCGTAGACCCATCGCGTGCGGCCAGTTGCCGGGTCAATTGCGGCGACCTGGCTGAGCGACGTGCTCGTGTACAAAACCCCGTTCACCATGATCGGTGTCGCCTCGAACTTTCCAGCCGCGAGTCCCGGAGTGGATTTCACGACCTCCATATCCGGCGATGTCCAGCGCCAGGCAATGCGCAGGCTGCTTACATTCTGCTTGTCGATCTGATCAAGAGGAGAGTACTTGGTGTTAGCCTTGTTGGCGCCATAGGCGCTCCACTCGCTGCGGTTCCGGGCGCCCGATCCCGCGCCCTTCTCGCGCCCATTAAGCTGCGCGTGGGAAAGGACAATTGTAGAGTACGCAACAACTCAACCGCCGCGAAGAAGGCGAGTGGTAATAGTTTCGCTATTCTGCTTCTCATATCGTTTCCTCCTTGAGGTTGTCTCAGATTCCAGAGCCATAACTTTCTCCTATTCTTCCTGCTCTATTGACATTCAGCTAGGGAGCTTAACGTCTATGCCAGAATCGCCGCGTAGCGGCAGGATGAATTTAGGCCGGCGTTTCAACGCCGGCGCTGCCATTCATTACACATTGCGTCACGTAGGCGCCGCCTGAATTCAACCGTCGCTACGCGACGCAACGGTCCTGCTGATACTTACCCGGCGTTGAAACGCCGGGCTAAACTCACGGCGCCGCTATGCGGCGGGAGCAGATCAGGCAATCTTTGTAAAGCGTGGCGCCTGAAGCTCAATAAATCGAATCACGCGACATTGGTACGGTACCGGGAGCGGTAGCGACCGGGCGCCTTCGAAGCGCCCTCTCCGCAAGCGCCCGGTCGCTACCGCTCCCGGTACCGTACCGTCGCGTGTCCCAATGTTGTGTGTTTCGATTCAGGGCAGCACCCGCACGAAACCGAACATGCGATCATTGACAAAATGGGGAAAGACTCCACAGATCACCAGATACGTGCCCGGTTTGGCAATTCGAGCGACACTTCCGGCTCCTTGCCGGGCCCCATGCTGCGAATGAAGTCCTGCTCAGCCTCGAACCCTTTGCCCATAGCTCTCCAGGCGGCGCTACGATTGAAGTAAGCCAGGTTGAAATCCGGTTTGAGACGGATAGCCTCGGTGTAATCGGCGATGGCCCCTTTCAGATCGCCCAGGGCTTTGCGCGTCACGCCGCGATTGCAGTAGAGCAGCGTCAGCCTGGGATCGATCTCAATCGCCCGGTTGTAATCGTTGAGCGCTCCGCGCAAATCGCCCCGGTCGTGTTTGATGCCGGCTCGATTGTTCAGCGCGACGGTCAGGCGCGGGTCGAGTTCGAGCGCTCGGGCATAGTCGCTGAGCGCGGCGTCGAGTTTGCCTTTGTTTTGCCAGGCGAGACCGCGATTGTTCCAGGCTATGACCGAGCGCGGATCGAGCCGGATCGCCTGATTGATGTCGTTGATGGCCTCATCCAAATCGCCTTTGTTCATGCGGGTATTGCCGCGCTTGATCCAGGCCATGACGTGAAGCGGGTTGAGCATGAGCGCTTCGTCGAAATCGGCGATTGCGCCGTCCCAATCGTGCAAGTCATAACGGATGACGCCACGGTTGTAGTGGATCACCGCCGCTTCAGGGACGATCACACCGATGTGATTGGCGGCGACTGAGCCGGGGGAGAGCGTGGTGGCGAGATCAATGGCGCGATCGAAGTCGCGCATCGCTCCCTCCAGATCACCTTGTAGATAGCGGGCGACACCGCGTTTGAAAAAGTCCTCGGTGGAGTTGGAGCGTGGCAGCCTGGTTTGCGCCAGCGCGCCGGAGAGGCCGGGGAGCGCGAATGAGACGATGGCTAAGAGCGTGATGAACAGAATGCGTTTCATTGGTGTTCTCCTTCGTGATTTTTCCTCCGCGGTTGATGGCCGGGCCTCATCCGGCGGATTTCGGCGTTACCGCACGCGCAGCGCCTCGCGCGAACGGAATTGCGTTTTGACGTTCATCGGCTGGGTCGCTTGAATTTCCCTGGCGCTATTGATCGTCTCGATAATGACGTGCTGTAAATACTTCTATTCGTGGCGGGCTGTCACTACTCACACAGGGAGGTAGTTGAGGCGGGATTCGTTCAGGTGACGATGTGGTCGCGGAGCGCCTTGGCGACGGCTTCGGATTTGGAATGGACTTCGAGCTTTTCGTAGATGTTCTTCATGTGGAACGAGACGGCGTTGACGGTCGTCCCGACCTCTTTGGTCGCCGTCTTGTAGTTGTGGCCTTCGACCAGCAGTTTCAGCAATCGCAGTTCATGTGGCGTAAGCTGGTAATCAACGTGATTGGGCGGATGGAACTGCTGGAATAGTTCGAGCACACGGCGGGCGACTTCGGGCGACATCGGCGCGCCGCCGCCGACCACCTCGCGGAGACATTCGAGCAATCGGGCGCGCGGGGTTTTCTTGAGCAGGTAGCCGCGCGCGCCGGCGCAGATGGCTTTGAAGATACGGTCGTCGTCTTTATAGACCGTCAGTATCAGCACGGGCATCGCGGGATAACGCTCTCTCAACAGACCGGCGCCTTCGATGCCGGACATTCCGGGCAAGCCGATGTCAAGGAGCGCAACATCCGGCGCGTCCTCCGCCTTCTGGCCGATCTTCTTCAAAGCCTCTTCCATAGACCCGTAACTGCCCGTGCAGCGAAACCCGTCCGTGCCGTCGATGAGCGCGGCCAGACCTTCGCGGATCGTCCGCTGGTCTTCGATGATTGCGACCTTGATCGGATCGGGCAGTGAAGATGAGGTTGTCGAAGTGATTGAAGACATCTGATTCGGCAATAGTAGCGCAAACTGTCCAGCCCAAATCCGCGGATAAGGATTTGAAAAATGCGGTTTTGACCAATAACCACGGGCCTTTTCGTTATTTCAGGTTTTTACCCATTGGGTGAATCGGCGGCGATGTACCGTAGACTGTCCAGTCTGCGGAAGGCCCCGCCAGTCGCTTACTTGGGAAGACCTCCGCAGACTGGACAGTCTACGGTACGTGTTTAGCCGTGGTTTTGGGCTGTCCAGGCTGTTGGCAAGCCCGTCGGAGACATCGTAGTGGCGCGCCGAAAGCCGCTGGGCGCAGACCGGAAGAGCGGCCAGCAAGAACAGCGCGGCTGACAGACACTGCGTCGTAGCCGCCGCGGTGCCAACCCTGGCGCCAATGGCCGAACCAACGCTGGTGGATTGATGCAAATGATCTCGGCCCATAATCCCGTGAGCGGTATCATACTGCGCTCCGGCGGGAATGAGCGAGGGCCTCGCGCGATCAATTCAACCCTCCTTGATAAGGTATAATGGCGGAGAAGTTGGCCTGGCCGGCCGATCGAGATCAGAGGCTTTATGACCGACGTAACACAACGCTTCTCCAGTCGAGTCGAAAACTACATCAAATACCGCCCTGGCTATCCGAATGAAGTCATCGAGACGCTGCGAAGCGAATGCGGATTGACTGCTGATTCTATCATCGCCGACATCGGTTCAGGCACGGGCATTCTGACCGAGATGTTTCTGCGGAACGGCGATCTGGTTTACGGTATCGAGCCGAATCGGGAGATGCGCGAAGCGGGTGAACGTTTGTTGAAAGGCTATCCGCGTTTCCACAGCGTTGCTGCGCAGGCCGAAGAGACCCGGCTTCCCGACCACGGCGTTGATTTCATCACGGCGGGGCAGGCGTTTCACTGGTTTGATCGGGAAAAAGCCAGAGAGGAATTTGCCCGCATCCTCAAACCGAAAGGCTGGATCGCGCTGATCTGGAATGAACGCGTCACGACCACGACGCAGTTTCTCGTCGCTTACGAACAGTTGCTGAAAGATTACTCGACCGATTACGAGCAGGTCGATCACCGGCGGATTGATGAAGACGTGATCCGCGATTTCTTCGGCTCGGATGATTTCAGATTGAAACGGTTCAAGAACGTTCAGGTCTTCGATTACGAAGGGTTGAAGGGCAGGTTGCTTTCGTCCTCCTACGCGCCGGAGGAAGGGCGCCCGAACTATGAGCCGATGCTCGCCGAACTTGAAAGGATTTTTCAAACTTATCAGGATGAGGGTAAAGTCGTCTTTGAGTACGTGACACAGATGTATTACGGGCAATTGAGCTGAGATGGGGACACGGGCGTTTCGCAAAATTCTGGTCGCCAATCGCGGCGAGATCGCGCTGCGCGTGATGCGCTCATGCCACGCGATGGGCATCGAGACGGTTGCCGTCTATTCCGACGCCGACGCCGGCGCGCCCCATGTCCGATTCGCCGGCGAGGCCGTTCATCTGGGCGCGGCCCCGGCGCGAGAGTCTTATTTGAGAATCGAGAAGATCATCGAGGCGGCCAGTAGAACCGGCGCCGAAGCGATTCATCCCGGCTACGGGTTTTTGTCCGAGAACGCCGAGTTCGCCGAAAGCTGCGCGGGCGTGGGTATCGTCTTCATCGGCCCTCCGGCCGCCGCGATTCGGGCGATGGGGTTGAAAAACTCCGCGCGCAGGCTGGCGGCGGAAGCCGGCGCGCCTGTCGTCCCGGGTTACGACGGCGAGGATCAGAGCGCCGAAACGCTGCGCGAGCGGATGATCGAAATCGGCTTTCCGGTTTTGATCAAGGCCTCGGCGGGCGGCGGCGGCAAGGGCATGCGCGTCGTGCGGGCTGAAAGCGCGATTGATGGCGCCATCGAGGCCGCGCGGCGCGAGGCTGAGAAGGCTTTCGGCGACGGCTCGCTGTTGGTAGAGAAATATATCGAAGGCGCGCGCCACGTCGAGGTTCAGATCCTGGGCGACGCGCGCGGCAATCTTGTTCATCTCTTCGAGCGCGATTGTTCTTTGCAGCGCCGCCATCAGAAGGTCGTCGAGGAGAGCCCTTCGCCGGCGGTCAATGAAGAATTGCGGCGGAAGATGGGCGCCGCGGCTGTCAAGATTGGCCGCGCAATCGGTTACGCGAACGCGGGCACGGTCGAGTTTATTCTTGGGCCCTCGGGCGAGTTCTATTTCATCGAAGTCAACACGCGCTTGCAGGTCGAGCATCCCGTCACAGAGATGATCACCGGACTCGATCTGGTCAGGTTACAGATCGAGATCGCCGAAGGCCATCCGCTGCCGTTCGGCCAGGGCGATTTGCAGGCCGAAGGTCACGCGATCGAGGCGCGGCTTTACGCCGAAGACCCGGCTAACGATTTCCTGCCTTCGACCGGGAAGATACTCGACCTGCAATTGCCCGCGCTTGAAGGGCTGCGGATTGACTCCGGGATCGAGAGCGGGATCGAGGTGGGCATCCATTACGACCCGATGCTGGCCAAACTGATCGCGCGCGGCGAGGGCCGTGACGCAGCGATTCGCAAACTGGTTTACGCGCTGCGCCAATCGTCGATTCAGGGCTTGCGGACTAATCGCGATTTTCTGATCCGGTTGCTAGACCATCCGGACTTCAGGCGAGGCGGCGCGCATACCGGCTTCATCGCCGAAAATCTTGATGAGTTAATAGCTGACGATGACCCGCGACTCAGTCGTGATTCGCTCATCGCCGCCGCGCTCTATTTGCAAAACCAATGGCGGGCGTCGAACGAGTTGCTGGACGAATTGCCCCCGAGTTATCGCAACAACCCTTACCTCGATCCGTCAATCAGGTTTCGAATCGGCGACGACGAAATCGCCGTTTCTTGGAGTCCAACCGGCGCCGGCGCTTACCGCGCGCGAGTTTTCGATTCAACTGTCACTGCGCAAGTGTTATCTTCAACCCCCGACGTTATTCGAATCGAGATTGACGGCGTTCAACGGGCGTTCAGGATCGCCGAGGCGGGCGATGAACTTTATGTCCATTCGTCTCTCGGATCGCGCGTGATCAAACGGCCACCAAGGCATCCGGCGGGCCAGTCCGCGTCGGAGCAGGCATCGGCCAATTCGCCGATGCCGGGGAAGGTGCTGAAGATTCTTGTAGAGACGGGACAAAAGGTTTCGGCGGGCGATCCCCTGATCATTCTCGAAGCGATGAAGATGGAGCACACGATGCGCGCGGCGTTGGACGGGGTCGTCGAAGCGGTTTTGGTTGGTCAGGGAGAAGTTATCGCGCCAGGACAACTTTTGGTACAGATCACATCTGCATAATCTGATGGTCAGACGCAGATACGCGCAAAAGGTATGGCCATGAAAATACTACTTGCCATAGCGTTATTATTCCTGCCATCTGTAAAGCTGACTGCGGATGAATTCAGTCAAAAATACAAACCTCACCCATCAGGAGGATATATAGTCCGCCCTGGAATAGTTATGAAAGTGAAAGCGACGCCGAGTGGCGCTACTTGTGAAGCGGAAATTAAACCGATGTCTTCAATTGCGTCGAAAGCCCCTGGTTCTGAAGTAGTCTCCTCAGAGACTGCAAAAGAAGTGATAGATGAAATAATTCCTGAGACAAAGAGGGGGAAAATCACCGCGAGCCTTCACCTGGGTAGTAGTTGCGCCGGAGTGGATACAACTGGTTATGAAAAAGCGACTATTGTGCTTGTTACAAGATGCAAGGAAGGCGGTGGGGGTATTTATTCTGCGCGAATCCGGTGGATAAGAGATGAATGTCCGGACAACAAGCCGCTGAAATGGAACGACTGATTATTTTCGGAGGAGCCTTCATGTCGCATTGCGACGCCCTGAAAGGATGAAAATCGCGGCGCGCCATGTACCGTAGGTTGTCCAACCTGCGGAGGGCTTCACGACAAAGCCGCTTGATTGCAACTGAAGGCTTCAATATTCAAGCCTCCGCAGGTTGGACAACCTACGGTACATTTTTTCGGAGGAGATTATGTCATCAGCAATAGCGCCAGTTGTGGAACAACAAACCTATCCATATTTCACCGAAGAGCACGCGATGTTGCGCGAGACGGTCAAGCAGTTTTGCCTGAAAGAGATCGCGCCGCATTCCGAGGAGTGGGACGAAGAGGGGATCTTCCCGCGCGAGATTTTTAAGAAAGCGGGCGATCTCGGTCTATTCGGCATTCGCATTGACCCGAAGTGGGGCGGAAGCGGCCTTGATTGGTGGGCGACCGCCGCCTATCTCGAAGGCCTGTCATACACCAACAACGGTGGCGTCGGGATGGCGTTGATGGTGCAATCGGATATCACGCTGCCCGCGCTCGAAGAGCTTGGGAATGACGAGCAGAAGGAAGAGTTTTTGAAGCCTGCCGTAGCCGGCGATTACATCGCCGCGCTGGGCATCAGCGAGCCGAGCGGCGGATCGGACGTGGCCAACCTCAAGACCCGCGCGCGGATCGAAGGCGACGATTTCGTGATTTCGGGTCAGAAGCTATGGATCACAAACGGAACGCGCGCCGATTTCATCATCCTCGCGGTTCGCACCGGCGGCGAAGGGCACAAAGGAATCTCGATGGTTCTATTCCCGACCAAAACCAAAGGCTTCAGCGTCGGCAAGAAGCTCAAGAAGATCGGTAACCTCTCTTCAGACACGGCGGAGCTGTTCTTCGACAATTGCCGCATCCCGCGCCGCTATTTGCTCGGTGAATTGAACCGGGGGTTTTACTACACCATGATCAATTTCCAGGGCGAGCGTCTGGCCGCCGCGCTAGGCGCGCTATACAAGATGGAGCGCGCGCTGGAGTACGCGATCAATTACGGCAAGGAGCGAGAGGCGTTCGGCCAGCCCATCGGCTCGTTCCAGGTCTGGCGGCACCGCTTCGCCGAGCACATGACCAGCATCGAGGCGGCGAAATGGCTCTGTTACCGCGCGCTCGACCTGACGAACCGCAAAGAGAAATGTGTGCGCGAAATCACCATGGCCAAACTCTTCTGCAGCGAACTGGATCAGCGCGTGATGTACGATTGTATGCAGATTATGGGCGGTTTCGCCTACACTACGGAATACCCGCTTGGCCGCGCCTGGCGCGACGCCAGGTTGGGCACCATCGGCGCCGGCGCTTCGGAGATTATGAAAGAGATCATCGCTAAGGACGCGAAGTTGTGAACACGGGGAGTTGGGAGTGGGAGAGAATGGGACAAGGGGACAAGGAGAATTGGATTCTTCGTCTCCTTGTCCCCCCTTCTCCTTGTCCCCTTGTCCTCCTTCCCCACTCCCTATAAAAGGCGAGGCAATCTATGCTCCAACCAGGCAGTTCAGTCTCATTGTTTTCATTGCCTCAACTCGACGGCGGCGATTGGCGTCTCGAACGAGGCAAAACATCGCTATTGATCTTCTTCGAGACCGATTGCCCGACCTGCCAATTGACGATTCCTTACCTCAACCGGCTTGCGCAGGCCCTCGACGGCAAAGCAGAGGTCATCGGAATCTCTCAGGACGGCGAAGCCGCAACGCGTGAGTTGGCAGAACAGGCGCCGATCAGATTCACCGTCGTGTTGGACAGCGACCTGAGCGCATCGCGCGAGTATGATCCGCAGGCCGTGCCGACGCTGTTCTTGATTGACGGCGGCGGAAAGATCGCGCGAACTTCGGTCGCTTTCGACAAGGCCGAGTTGAACGCGATCGCGGCGGACATGCTCAATTCCATTGGCGTCGAACCTTTCGAGCTTGCGGGCAGGCTCGACGGCGCGCCTGAGACAAAGCCGGGTTGCGTCTCGCGACATATGGAGAGGCGCCAGGAACTGGGGCAGGAACTGAGGACAGAAGGCGGTCCGGCGGAGTCCGTGAATCTTTACGTCGAACGCGGCCCGCGCGCGTCGCGCGTCGCGCTCGATGACGACGTCGATCCATACGAGTTTTGTTACCAGGCGGGCTTCGCCGATCCGCTGCCCGTGATCCCTCCGACAGAGGAGCGTGTGGATCGAATGCTCGGCGCGATCCCATTTCCCGAAAGGTTTCCGCCCGATCAAATTGTCGCGCGCGTGCCGCCGAATTACGGGATGGCCACTGTGGAGAAGATCGCGGCCAATGCGGTAATGGCCGGCTGCAGGCCCGAAATGATGCGGGTGTTGATACCGCTGATCCGCGCGGCTTGCGACGAGCGGTTCAACTTGCACGGCGTGCAGGCGACGACCCATTTCGCCGCGCCGCTCATCGTCGTCAACGGCCCCGTTCGCCGCGAACTCGGTTTCGCCTGCGGGAGCAATGTCTTCAGCAACGTCGCGCGGGCGAATTCGACGCTCGGACGCGCGTTCCAATTGATCTTGACCAATATCGGCGGGGCGCGGCCCGGCGAATTGGACATGTCCACGCTCGGCAATCCCGGCAAATTCTCTTACTGCATCGCCGAGAACGAAGAAGAGAATCCGTGGGCGCCGCTCCACACCGAGTTCGGCCTTGACCGCGGGCAGAGCGCGGTGACGCTCTTCGCCGCCGAGCCGCCGCACGGCGTCAGCGAACATAACGCGCGCGAAGGCCGCGCGATCTTGAAGGCCGTCAGCCGCGCGTTGGCGACGGTCTTCTCCTACCGCTTCTGTTTCGCCTGGGAGGCGATGGTTTCGCTTTGTCCCGAGCACGTGAAGACGCTCGATCGCAGCGGCTTCACCAAAGATTCGATCCGTGAGTTTCTGTTCGAGAATACGGGCATTCCGGTCAAGGAATATGAAGATGAGGGCGGCGAGGGAGCGCAGTTCACTCAACTTTACCAGCGCGCGACGATCAATGGCGAAGAGTGCTACCGCAAATTCGCGCGGCCTGATCAGATCAAGATCGTCGTGGCGGGCGGAACCGCGGGAAAATTTTCGGCGGTGATCGGCAGTTGGGCGACCGGGCCGCGCGGCAGCCAGATGGTGTGCTACCCAGTCGATTGAAACAGCGCTAAAGAATTTCAGCCACGAATGAACACGAATGAACACGAATCTCCTTCTTGATCTTGATGGCCAATTTGTTTCTCCTCTTGTCCCTATTCGTGAACATTCGTGAACATTCGTGAACATTCGTGGCATAAAATCGTTCTCAAACGGTAGAAAAGTAATTGTCAAACACCCGCCACCAAGCCTAGCGGCTATGGTGGGGGCTTGGGAGATGTGAACAAGCCCGTTTGACCAGACCCAGCCAGGGCGAGAGAGTCACTCTTTCGCTATCGGGCTACGTTATTTGAGTTAGAACACC
>WNFU01007276.1_pt1 | contig 27095 bp, 34 predicted proteins | sample 5400121 | NCBI WGS metagenome assembly WNFU01 (sample SAMN13153360, study PRJNA577476) | soil metagenome | isolation source: 100 cm soil or saprolite under grassland replicate 1 | place: USA:California | collected 2016-06-15 | reverse complement strand
AGGACGTTGATGCGGAAGAGACGCGTCGGGCTGGAGAGACTGATCACGGCGTTCACCGGCGGGGTCGCGCGGGGGGCGGCCGACAGCACGGCGCCCGCGCCGAGCGAGGCGCCCGCGAGCACGATGCTCGTCGCCCCCCGGGCGCGGAGGGCCCTGGTTGCGCCCAGCACGTCGTAATCGACCCGGTTCACTCTCGTCGAGCGAGAGGCATGGCCGGAGGAGCCGTAGCCGCGATGGTCGAAGACGAGAACGCGGTAGCCGGCGGCTGCAAGCGTGCGGGCGTAGGAAACCCACCCGCAGAGGTTGGGCGGGCCGCCACCCTGGTGGGCGAGGATCACCGCCCGCGGGCCGTTGCCCAGCAGGACACCGATCAACCGCACGCCGTCGCTCGCCTTGAACCGAAGAACGTGCCGGCGCTCGTCGCGGGTCACGCACGTCTCGTACAGACGGAGCGGCTTGACTCGCTGGGTCTGGGCCGCGGGCCCCGGCACGCGGGTTGACGCGAGAAGCGCGAGGAGCAAAATCAGTCCGCCGGCTGCGCGCAGCCTCATCGGGCGACCCGGCGCCCGAGCTCGCGCTCGACCTCGTCGGCCCAGCGGATGATCGCCTCGGCGTAGCGCTGTCCGTAGATGCGCGTCAGCCGCGGAAAGAAATCGTGCTCGCGGCCGCGCGCCTTCTCGTCGATCGCGGCGAGCTCGGCCTTCATCTTCTTCATCTCGTCACGGCGCGCGCGGACCTGATCGAGCAGCGCCGCGGGAGAGGCGTGATCGCCGAAGAAGATCTTGAGCAGGAGCGGATTTCGATCGGGAGTGGGCTGGACCGGCGGCTCCTCGATCCACCGGCGGAGCGCTGCTCGCCCCCGCGGGGTGATCCGGTAGACCTCCTTGTCCGGCCGCCTCGACTGGGCGACCTTCCTGCTCCTCGCATGCCCGGCCTCGACGAGCCCGGGAAGAACGGCGTAGATCTGGCTCTTCGCCGGGCCCCAGAAGTAGCCGACGCTGCCGTCGATCGCCTTCTTCAGGTCGTACCCGGACATCGCTCCCCGCGCAAGCAGCCCGAGGATTGCGCATTCGGTCGCGGTCAGGGTCTCGGCTTTAGTCTCTACCGGCATAGTCCGGTGTGGACTATACCAGGACGATGACCGCCTCCCGCTCGGCCTCGAAGACCGCGCTCGTGACGTTGCCGAGGTCCTCGCCGTCGGCCTGCAGCGGCAGCGGCCCGTCGCAGGCGACCTCGATGCGGTCGAGGTCGTGCCCGTAGAGGACGCCGGGATCGTTTGCCTGCCCCCGGCCGAGCAAGGCGTAGCCGAGGAGCCGGGGCAGGGAGATCGGGGAGACGCGGCGGGGTGCGACGAGGTCGAGGCCGAGCTCGAAGCGCGCCTGCGGGGCGACGTGGAGCGGAATCGGTCCTGCGTACGTGTAGGGATCAGCGTTGGCGACGAGCGCGAAGGCCGCGCGCCCCAGGCCCGAGATCTCGAGCATGGGCTCGAGACGCCCCCACCGCTCCCCGAGGACACGTGCGACATCCCAGGCGAAAAGGAGGTTGCCCGCCCGCCCACGCCTTTCGGAGCGGCCCCGTTCCTCGACCCGCCGGACGACCTCGGCGTCGAGGCCCAGCCCCGCCGCGAACCCGAACCGACGTCCGTTGACCCGTCCGAGCGAGATCCGCCGCGTCCGGCCGAGCACGAGCCGAGCGGCGGCCCGCACGGGATCGCGCGGCAGGCCGAGCGCCCGCGGGAGGACGTTCGCGCCTCCGCCGGCGAGAAAGCCGACCGGCGTCTCGGCATCGATCCCGTTCAGAACCTCGTTGAAGCCGCCGTCGCCGGAGAAGACGTAGACCGCCTCCGCACCGCGAGCCTCGCGGGCCAGCTGCGTGGCGTGACCACGGTGCTCCGTCAGCCGGACCTCGACGTCGCCGAGCGCCTCCCTGACGGCCGTCACGCGCGCCTCGCTGACCCCGCTCGCGTACGGGTTGACGATCAGGAGCCGCATGATCCGCCGGAGAATGGCACGAATCGACCACGCGGCCTTCGTGACCGACGACTCCGACCGGCTCTCCCCGGCGGCCTACGTCCTGACGAAGAGCGAAAGCCTCACAGCTTCCGGGCAGCCCAGGATCCCGTTCACCTTCCACTTCCCGTGCACGCCGGGGCCGGTGAAGAGCGCCTCGGCCTCGTCCATCTCCGCGTCGCCGGCACCGTTGACGTAACCGGCGTCGCGGAACGTCGTGACGTAGAAGTCGACCGCGCTCCGGAACTGGAGCGGGATCACGCCGGTGACGAGGGTGATCCCGGGACCGGGCCGGGCGACCGACGTGAGAACCGTCTGCGGCGGCAGCACGGCCGCCGGGACCGCGGCGGGGCGGGCCACCGCAGAGCCCGCACCGGCGCATGGGAGCGCCTCGAGAGGAGCCGCCGAAGCCCGGCTGCCGTGTCCGCCGCTCGGTCCTGCAGCGATGCCGATCGCGATCGCGGTCGGCACCGCGCAACACAGGACAGCGAGCGCCCTCCGTCCGAATCGCGCCGGCGGCGATGGGCCGCCGGCCCGGCGTCTCGCGATTCGCACCATCTATCGCACCTCGACGTTCCCTCGAGTCAGCGGGCCGCTCTTCGAGTACCCGTCGCTGAGCGAGATCCCGAAGGTGTCGGACCGCCCCGGCCCGTTGTCCACGACCTGGACGGTGAAGGTCACGGAGCTCCCCTTGTCGATGCCCTCACCCCGGATCGTTCCGTGGCCTCCGGAGCCGCACTGCACCTCGGTCACGCGCGTGGAGCGGAAGTCCGCTGCGGAACCGTCGCGGTACCGTGCCTTGCCGGTCAGATCCGCCTGGGCCTTGATGCTGAACGTGCCCTCCGTGCCTGCCCCTGTGGAGATCGCGCCGTCGCCCGAGACCTTGCAGCCGGCTCCCGGCGGCGGAGGCGTGCCCCCGCCCGTGAACTGGTAGTCGAAGGACTTCGTGGCATCGACGTCGGCGTAGACGTCGTATGGAGTGCCGTTCCGACCCCCGGAGAGCGCCGTGACGTTATGGAGCGTCGACCCGTAGATCGGCCGGTTCGCGCCGAAGCCGTCTTGGAGCGGCACGTCGATCGTGATCACGTTGCCGCTGATCGAGCCGGTCGCGGAGACCTCGCTCGGGTACTGGACGACCTTGCAGTTCTCGGACGTCGTCGTCAGGCAGCCGTCTCCGATCAGCACGTCGTGCGCCGAGTCTCCGCTGCCGGCGAAGAACGTCGGCGAGCCGCCGAGGACGGACTCCGCTCCGACGTAGAAGAGCCGGTAGGTCTCCTCGCCCTCGTCTCCGACGGAGAGGGCCTGGAAGCGGGTCAGCCAGAGCGAGTTCGTCTTCCCAGCCGGCGGCATGAGGAGACCGAGGTTCCCGAGCGTCATCTGGACGCGCAGCGTGCCCGCGTTCGGCTGGCTGAGCTGCAGCTTGGTGAAGTCGAACTGCGGGAGGTTCGGGCCGGTCCCCGTGGCCGAGTAGTGCGGCGACTGAGCGTCACCCGTGGGGTCGGTGACCGGGTTCGCCGGCACCGACCGGTGGACGGTTCCGCCGGTTGCGCTCGGGCCGCCCGTCTGCCGCACCTCGAACAGATGCGCGCCGTGGTGCTGGCTCGTGGTGTCGTTGTAGACGATACGAATCGCGCCGTCGCTCGGATCGAGGACGAAGCCGAAGAAGTCGGCCATCGTCCGGTCGCCGCTGCTCGTCGTGCAGCCGAGGCCACCGGTGCAGATCTGGCCGTAGTTCATCGGCTGGTCGGTGAACCGCTGCTGCGCGAAGCTCGGCGACGTGCTCGTCGCGTTGCTGATGATCGAGGCGTAGCCGTACCACTTGAACAACGTCGCGGACTCCCGGTTGACGTACCAGGACGGCATGAAGTCGCTGTCGACGTTCGAGGGGCTTCCGTACCAGGCGACCACCGCCGTTCCGGCCCGGCCGCCCTGGATCCAGGGCATCACGTTCGAATGGGAGTCGCCTCCGCTGACCTGGATCGGAGCCGCCCAGTGCTCGCCTCCATCGGTGGAGGACGAGTAGTAGACGTTGTTGTCGTTCGTGTCGACCCACGCCGTGTAGACGTTCCCGCCGCGGTCGGGGGCGACGACCGGGAAGAGATCGTCCACGCCGCCTCCGCCGGGCGAGGCCGGCAGCTCGACGTTCTGGTAGTGGATGTCGGTCCGCTGGCCCGGGTTCACGTGGCCGATGGAGAGCTCCACGTGGTCGTCGGCGGAACACGGGTAGTAGAGGTTCCTCCGCACCGGGTCGAAGCGGAGCTGGCCGCACCGCGGCTCCGCCGAGAGCGGGTTGATCGGATCGTCCGAGGAGTTCGTGTAGACGAGCCCGCCGACGGGGTCGAGCGCTCCCGTCGAGCCGGGCGTCGAGTAGATGTACGTTCCCAGCTCCTGCCGGAAGGCGAGGAAGACCGTGTTGTCGGCGGCCGCAGAGGTCAGGCCGTTGTCGACCGTGAACCACTGCCGGTCGACGCCGGTCGTCTGCACCGCGACGGAGTTACGGCGCCAGGTGTTTCCGTTGTCGTTGCTGACCGCTGCGTCGAGCTCGAGGAGCGACTCGAGGTCGGTGAAGTAGGCGTTGCCCTGATCGTCCGTGACGACGTCGGTGTCTCCTCCGCCGGGGCCGGGGTCGGGCCTGAGGCCGACTCCGCTGACGATGTTGAACTGATTGCCGCCGTCGGTTGAGCGATGGATGAACGACTGCTGGGTCGAGATCCCCCACGGCCCGGACTCCCAGTACGCGCCGTTTCGCGGGTCGACCCAGTTCAGCGGCTCTCCTTCGGTGCGCTGGGAATCGACAACCGTCGCAGGTGCCGAGAAGGTCAGCCCGCCCGAGGTCCGCGAGGGAATCGGCCAGCTGCCCGACTGTGAGACGAAGGTCGCAGTGCCGTCGTAGAAGTTGGAGGTCGCGACGAGGAAGGGCACGACCCGGACCTCGTAGGGGCTCTGTTCGCTGCTCGCGCTCTGCAGGAGCAGCCGCTCGGATGTCGTCCCGCCCGAGGCGGACTGAGCGACGAGGTTCCCGTCCTTGTCGTAGACGTAGAGGTCGTAGTCGTCGTCGGAGCTCGCCCAGCTGATCTGGATGTCCGCGCCGCCGTGATTCGAGCTCCAGTGGCTCGCGGGCACGTTGACGGTCAGAGAGAAGTGATCGCAGCGAACGTTCAGCGGATCGCTCGCCGGCGGACATTCGTCCGGAAGCGCGGTCGAGCCGGCGTACGGACCGCCGGTCCACGTCACCGACGACCCCGAGGTGGGGCCGATCGTCCCGCCGGGTGGCGTCGCCGCCGGCGTCGTCGCCGGACCGACGAGAACGAGCAGCGCAAGGATCAGAAGACCGGGGACGCGAGCGAGGTATCTCAAGGTGCCCTCCCTTTGGCGAGGGAGCCCCGTCCCGGGGCTCCCTCAGCTCACTGGACGATGGAGATGCGAGATTATCCGTATTGCTGGATGCAAATGCAACCAGAAATGTCGTACCCGATATGCACCCTCGAAAAACCTCTCCTTTCTCGTTTTGATTGACGAATCAATCTGCCCTTGAATTCTCCGCAAGATTGCTGTGATTGATTCATCAGTCAAGGCAGGAATCGGTCGATTTCCGGCCCAAAGCTCGCGAATCCTGCTGAAAACAGCTCAGGCGCTGGGCGTGGAGTAGCCACGCATGCCGTCGATCAGCAGCGCGTAGAAGCGGTCGGCGAGCTCGTCCGTGTCGCGGCCCGGCTGGAGCCACGTGTACGCCCAGTTCGCGGCCGAGAGCGTGAGCAGGGCCGCGGTCCCGTCGTCGAGATCGGTGCGCAGCTCGCCGAGCTCGCGGCCCTCGCGGAACAGCGCTCGCACGCGATCCTCGTACCTCCGGCGCTCCGCGAGGATCTCCTCCCGCCGCTCGCCCTCGAGGTAGCGCCACTCACGGACGAAGACCGTCGCCACGTCGAGCTGCTCGGCGACGACTCGTAGATGCCCGCGCAGCGCGAGCCGGATCTTCTCGGTCGCCGGCAGGCGATCCGGGATCGCATCGAGCGCGGCGTGGAACGCGTCGGCGCCCTCGCGCATCGTCTCGTAGAGCAGGTCCTGCTTCGACGCGATGTGCGCGTAGAGCGACCCCTTCTGGACGCCGAGTGCCTTCGCCAGATCGCCGATCGACGTCCCGTGGTAGCCCTTCTCGGCGAAGAGCCTGGCCGCTTCCCGGGTTAGCTCGGACCGCCTCGTGGCCATAGTAGAATCAACCCTAACGATCGTTCGTTAAGGAGCTGGAATGAGCGCACACGAACAGGAATTCCTCGACTACGTCCAGTCCGGGGGCCAGGTCGAGACGAGCGACTGGATGCCCGACGACTACCGGGCGAAGCTGATCAAGTTCATCGAGATGCACGGCAACTCCGAGCTCATGGGCGTCCTGCCCGAGCGTGAGTGGATCCTCCGTGCGCCGACTCTCCAGCGCAAGCTGGCCCTGACCGCGAAGGTCCAGGACGAGGTCGGCCACTCGCAGCTCATCTACCGGGTCGTGGAGGACCTCGGGAAGCCTCGCGAGCAATGCCTCGAGGACCTGATCTCGGGCAAGTCCAAGTTCCACAACGTCTTCCATTACCCGACGAAGACGTGGGGCGACGTGGGCGTCATCGCCTGGCTCGTCGACGCGGCGGCGATCATCAGCCAGAAGGCGCTCCTCAAGTGCTCGTACGCGCCGTACGCCCGGATCATGAAGAAGATCTGCTGGGAGGAGTCGTTCCACATCCTCCACGGGCGCGACGTGATCCTGACGATGATGAACGGGACCGATGAGCAGCGCGAGCTCGTCCAGGAGGCGCTCGACCGCTGGTGGGGCCCGCTGATGCAGTTCCACGGGAACCCGATCCCGGCCGACGAGGACCCGATGTACCTCTGGCGGATCAAGAGCCAGGGAAACGGCGAGGCACGCCAGCAGTTTCTCGACGGCTACGTGCCGCAGATCTGGGAGCTCGGGCTCACGGTTCCCGATCCGAAGCTGCGGAAGAACGACGACGGGCTCTGGGAGTTCACCGAGCCCGACTGGGACGAGCTGAAGCACGTCGTCACCGGTCACGGGCCGCGCACGCAGGAGCGGCTCGAGCTTCGGCGCACGACGAGGGACGAGACCGAATGGGTGCGCCGGGCAGTGCTCGCCCAAGCCGCCTGATGATCTGGGAGGTCTTCCGCCAGGAGCGCAAGGGCCAGGCTTTCGCTCACGCCGGCTCGGTCGAGGCGCCGAACGAGGAGTTCGCGGACTGGTACGCGCGGGAGGAGTTCGGCCGACGCGGCGAGTCGGTCGCGCTCTGGGTCGTGCCGCGCGAGGCCGTACACGAGATCAGCGAGTTCGTCGACGAGCTCGAGCGCAACTACCACCGGGTCGACGGCTATCCGCTGAAGGAAAAGCTAAGGGAGGCGCGCGAGCGAGCCCGAACGGGCGCAAGCCATGAAGACACGATCTAGGGATACCACCGTCAGCCGGCGGAGCCGGGCTCTGCCCGGGAGCCACCCATCGGCTTTCTCGGCACGAAGGCGAAGAAGGGGGCGCACGGGGGAAACATGGTTTCCCCCGTGCTCAGGCGCGTGAACGCGCAGGCACTGCTCGAGATCGCTGACGACGAGCTGATCCTCGGCTGGCGCAACTCGGAGTGGACGGGCATCGCCCCCTTCCTCGAGGAGGACGTCGCCTTCTCGTCGATCGCCCAGAACGAGATCGGCCACGCGCGGGCGCTGTACCAGCTGGTAGCGCAGGAAATGGGGACGACGGCGGACGAGCTCGCCTTCGACCGCAAGCCGGAGGAGTACCGCTGCACGGAGCTCGTCGAACTGCGCTTCGTCCCGGACTGGGCGAAGACGATCGCGCGGCACTACCTCTATGAGACCGCCGACCGAATCCGCATCGATGGACTCAAGGAATCCGGTGACCCCGAGGTTGCCGGCCTCGCCGCGAAGATCGATCGCGAAGAGGCGTATCACCGGATGCACGCCGAGATGTGGCTCGAACGCCTGCGACCTGAGCCACGAGTCAGGGAGGCAATCGAGGAGCTCTGGCCCGCCGCGCTAGCCCTTCTGGACGAGCGCCTTCGGCCAAAACTCGTGGAGCAGACCGGTCTCCCAGCACTTAGCAACAGTCTGTTGCAAAGTCATTTGAGGGGGTCGCACACGGAGGAGTTCGAGCAGCTGTGGGAGGAGATGACCGAGGTGCGGCGTTCGGTCGCGGGGGCGACATGGTGACGCGCGAACAGGTCCTGGAGGCGCTCGCCGAGATTCCCGACCCGGAGATCCCGACGATCTCGATCGTCGACCTCGGCGTCGTCCGCGACGTCGCCGTCGAGAACGGGACCGTACGCGTCGAGTTCACGCCGACCTTCCTCGGCTGCCCTGCGCTCGAGGTCATGTGCGACCAGATGGCCGCGCGGATCCGCGAGCTCGGCGCCGAGCCCGAGGTCGAGGTCGTGCTCGACGACTCGTGGTCGACAGACCGCATCACGCCCGAGGGCCGCGAAAAGCTCCGCGCTTCCGGGTTCGCGCCGCCAGCGCCGCGCGAGGCTGGCGGCCCGCAGCTGGTCCAGCTGCAGAGCAACGGCTTCCGCTGCCCGTACTGCGGCTCGAAGGAGACGCGGCTCGAGAACATCTTCGGCCCGACGCCATGTCGCTCGATCCGCTACTGCGAGAGCTGCCGGCAGCCGTTCGAGCAGTTCAAGACGATTTGAGCGGGTAGGTTGTCGCCGTGGCGACGGTCCGCATCCTCTACTGCCCCGTCTGAGACGGCTACGACGAGCGGGCCGCGAGTCTCGCGGCCGAGCTGAACGCCGAGACCGAGCACGAGGCCGAGATCGAGCCTGGGGAGAAGAGCCAGTTCGACGTCTTCAGAGACGGGGAGTTGGTGTTCTCGAAGCAGCAGGAGGGCCGCTTCCCGGAGCATGCCGAGATCCGCGCGCTCCTCGGCTGAACGCCTGACGCAGAGCAACGCCCGCCGCGACGAGCGGCACAGCAACGGCCGACATGACCACCACCCCAACCCACACGGGTATATCGCCCTCGCCGTTCCCATCGCCGGCCGGTATCGCGATAGGGATCAACGCGAAAGGCACCAGACTCACCCACCAGCGCCCCAACACGAAGCCAAGCCCGACCTGCGCGGCGACAAGGAGGGGTAGCGCGAGCCACGGAGGAACGTCATTTGGCTCGTTTGCGACGGCGCCGTAGATCCAGACGGTCATGAGCACCAAGTAGACAAGGACTACGACGTATCTCATGTTTGCTATTATAGCAGACGTGAGATATGAGCCCTGATGCTCTCGAACGCCTCCGCGAGCGCCTGGCTCACGTCGATCCGGACCAGGGATGGTTCTTCGCGCGGATCGCGAAGCAGGTGGTCGAGCAGCGCAAGGCACGCGGCCTCTCCCAGCAGGAGCTGGCCGAGCTGACCGGGACGACGCAGTCGGCGATCGCACGCCTCGAGTCCGGCGGGCGCCCGCCACGGATCGACACGCTCCTTCGCATCGCCGAGGCGCTCGACTGCGAGCTGATCGTCGAGCTGCGACCGCGGACGAAACCGAGGAGGTCGAAATGACCACGCGAGTTGACATCGAGGAGATCCAGACGACGAAGACGGAGAAGTTTCTCGCGGGAGTGCTCGCCGTCTTCCTGCTCATCGCCGGCGTCTGGGCGTACCAGAAGATCGACGACTACGTCGCCGACGCGATCGAGGTCAACGCCCCGCTGAGCCAGCCCGCGATCGCCCGTCTCAATTCGGCTCAGGAGGACGCATTCCGCGCGCAGCAGGCCTACAACGGGGCGCTGCGCAATCTCGAGCTCAGGCGTGAGGCCTACCGCACGGCGCTCGACGCCGGCCGGAAGGCGCCGGGCCTGGAGCGTGCCTACAACCGCGCACAGATGCGACTCTCATCGGCTCAGCGCGCCGTCGGCGCCGCTCGAGCCGAGGTCCAGCGGGCTCGGCCGGCGGCGGATGCCGCGCAGAGACGGGCCTTCGCAGAGATGGAGCGGCGTCAACACCGACGGGAGCTCTACAGCTTCCTGCTTCGCCTCGCTCTCAGCGTCGTCTCGATCGTCGCCGCCTTCTCGCTTCTCTTCGTCCTCCACCGGCGGCGCTCCCGCTATCTGCCGCTCGCGCTCGGCGCCGTCGCGGCCGCCACGGCGCTCGCGTTCGTCCTCGCCGGCGACTATGTCACGGACTACGTCAGCCCGTTCGATCTCGGCGTGATCCTGCTCGGGCTCTTCGGCGCCGGCGTCACGGTCCTCGCGTTCGCGACGCTCCAGTGGTACCTGCGCCGGCGACTTCCCGCGCGCCGGGTCCGCCGCGGGCTGTGTCCCTTCTGCGGCTATCCGGTGGGAGCGAACGAGCACTGCGAAGGCTGCGGCCGTGACGTGATCGCCCCCTGCGCACGCTGCGAGGAGCCCCGACGCGTCGGAACCCGGTTCTGCGGCGCCTGCGGAGCTGCTTAGAGCGTTTACGGTGAAGCACAGGTCGGCTCGACCGGTCAGCTCAGACGGACGCGCGCGCCGAGCGCGCACGTCCTGATGGTCGGCGCCCCGAGCGTCGCCTTAGGAACCGGTAAAGCGCGGCTTGCGCTTCTCGAGGAACGCGTTCACGCCCTCGCGGAAGTCGTCCGTCTGCGTCGCCGCGGCCTGGAGCTGCGCCTCGAGCTCCAGCTGCTCCTCGAGCGTGCTCGTCGCCGCGCGGTCGAAGAGGCGCTTCGTCATCCCGATCCCTCGGGTCGGCATCGCCGCGAGCTGGGCGGCGAGATCGGCGGCCCGAGCGGCGAGGTCGTCGTCCTCGACCACCTCGGAGACCAGCCCCCAGGCCTCGGCCTCGGCAGCGGTCAGCTTCCGGCCGGAGGTCATCCACTCGAAGGCTCTCGCATACCCGAGGTGGCGCGCGACGAAGTACGAGCCGCCGGAGTCGGGAACGAGGCCGATGTTGATGAACGCGGGCACGAAGCTCGCCGAGTCGGCGGCCAGCCGGAGATCGCACGCGCAGGCGATCGAGATCCCCGCGCCGGCAGCTGCGCCGTTGACGGCCGCGATCACCGGCTTCTCGAGCCGGCGGATGGCGAGCACGTTCGGGTGGTAGTTCTCGCGCAGGCGCCCGGCTATGTCACCGGCCACCTCTCGGAACTCGTTCAGGTCCTGGCCGACGCAGAAGCCGCGGCCCGCCGCCCCGGTGAGGACGACCGCACGCACGGCGTGATCGGCGGCCTCCTTCAGCGCGGCCGCCAGCGCCTTGTGCATCGCCGCGTTGAAGGCGTTCAAGACGTCCGGCCGGTTGAGCGTGATCGTCAGGACCGCGCCGTCTCGACTCGTCTCCACCTCGGCCATCCGGCGCAGACTACAAGCGGGTTGCTAGCTTCGAGACGGTGCCCGAGCTGAGGTTCATTTCCGATACGCCGAGCGAGGCCGAGGCCCTCGATGCCTATTCGCGGGCCGTGACGTCCGTCGCCGAGAAGCTTGCGCCCTCCGTCGCGAGCCTGCGCGTCTCCCGCCGCGTTCGCGGAGGGCGGCGGCTCGACGGAGGCGGCAGTGCGGTCGCGATCACGCCCGACGGCTTCCTGCTCACGTCCGCGCACGTCGTTGCCCGCACGGACGGCTCGGGGCGCGCGTCCTTCATCGACGGCCGTGACCACGAGTTCGAGCTCGTCGGGTCCGACCCGCTTTCGGATCTCGCTGTGCTGCGCCTGGACACGAACGGCCTCACGGCCGGGGCGCTCGGTGACGCCGAACGGCTACGTGTGGGGCAGCTCGTCGTCGCCATCGGCAGCCCGCTCGGGTTCGGCGGCACGGTCACGGCGGGCGTCGTCTCGGCGCTCGGACGCTCGCTGCCGGTGCCGGCCGGCCGAGTCGTCGAGAACGTCATCCAGACCGACGCCGCGCTCAATCCCGGTAACTCCGGCGGAGCGCTGGCCGACTCGAGCGCACAGGTGGTCGGGATCAACACGGCCGTCGCCGGCCTCGGGCTCGGACTGGCTGTCCCGATCGACGCCGCGACCCGCAAGATCATCGCCGCGCTCATGACCGAAGGCCGCTTCCGGCGCGCGTATCTCGGCATCGCCGGCGGTTCGCGGCCGCTGCCGCCGCGCCTCGCCTCCCAGCTCGGACGGCGATTCGCGATCGAGGTCGTCGAGGTGGTCGAGGGCAGCCCGGCCGACGGCGCCGGCCTTCGCGCCGAGGATCTGATCGTCGAGGTCAACGGCGAGTCCGTCGAGCAGGTGAACGACCTCCAGCGGCTGATGGCCGGAGAGCTGATCGGGGAGACGGCGACGATGCAGGTCGTCCGCGGCGGCGAGCCGCTGTCGGTCGAGGTCGTCCCCGCCGAGCTCAGCGTCTGACGAGGACGCCCCCAGTCCACCTAGTAACACTGTGTTACAAGGTTCTGGCTCGGATCGAGTCACGGGCGCGCTAGCCCCTCCTGGCGATCCTGAACGCAGCAAGTGCCGCGAGGCCGGCGACGATCTGCCAGCCGAGCACGATCCGGCCGGGGTCGATCGCAGGCTCCCAGCTGACCTCGCCGTCCTTGATCACGTAGGCGCCGACCGGACTTGCGGCCAGGCCGAACCCGGCGCCGCCGTTGTTCGTATCGTCGCCTCCCCCGCCACCCCCGCCGCGCACCTTCGCGACCGGCACGAGCGTCACTCCCTCGCTCTCGATCGGTTCGCCGTAGACCCGCCTGACGGACATCGCCTCACGGGCTCCCTCAAGGATCTCGTCGATGTTCGGCATCTCACTCTCCCTTGAAATCGGGTTTTCGCTTCTCGAGAAACGCGGTCAGGCCCTCGCGCGTGTCCTTGGACGCGAAGGCGAGGTAGAGCAGCCGCCGCTCATATTCGAGACCGAGCTGGAGCGGGCCCTCGAAGGCACGGTCGACCGCCTCCTTCGCGAGCCGGGTCGCGATCGGCGCCTTGGACGCGATTTCCGCTGCCACGCTCGCAGCCGCCGCCGAGGCAGTAGCCGGAGACGGCTGCGACGAGCGGCGTCCAGAGGCCGCGGATCGCATCCCAGCGCTCGATCCGCCGCTGGTAGTAGAGGTCGATCGCCGACGACCGCGCGAGCTCGGCGATGTCGGCCCCGGCGGCGAAGGCGCGGTCGTTCCCGCCGAGGACGACGCAGCGCACGGCCTCGTCGCGGTCGAGCTCCTCGAGGGTGCGCACGAGCTCGTCCATCAGCTGGTCGGAGAGCGCATTCAGCGCGTCGGGCCGGTTCAGGAGCACGACCGCGATCGGATCCTCTCGCTCGACGAGGACCAGGCTCACGAGTGAGGACGAAGTCGTCGTCGAGCAGGCCCGCCGCCGCGTCCCTTGCCCGTGCCTGCACCGCGGTCGCGAGCTCCTCCTCGAGCGCCACCAGGTCCGCGGTCTCGTCAGTCATCGGAGATTCGAGCCGAGATCCGCCACGCCAGCCGCGAGTCTTCCCCGCTCTCGACGAAGACGTCGCTCACCGCATAGCGGCCGGTCAGGTCACGGTCGCCGAGCGTCGCCTCCCACTCGACGGTGAGCCGGACGACGGCGACATCGCTAAAGACACGGATGTTCTTGACCTCGGGTCGCGGCGATCGGGTGTCGATCTGCTCGAGCACGCCGAGCCACTCGTCGCGACTCACATGGTCGGCGACCCCACCGGTGCTCGAGAGCACGAAGTCGTCGGCGAGCAGGCGGCCCGCGGCCGCGACATCACGGTTCTCGATCGCGCTCGCCAGCTCGTCTTCGACCGCGCGCAGGTCTCGGCTCACTTTTCGCCCTTCTTCTCGAGGAAGCGCTTGATCGCGGCCTTCGGCTCCTCGGTCGCCATCGACAGCGCGAGCCAGTCCCGGGCGTGGTTGATCGTCTGGTGCCAGGCCAGATCGCGCCAGAAGTTGAGGTGCTGCTTCGCGTAGCGCGTCGTCTGCGGGAGCTTGCGGGCGAGATTCTCCACCATGCGATCGACCTCGGCGTCGAGCTCCCCGGCCGGAACGACCCGGTTCACGAGCCCCCACTCCTCGGCCTTCTGCGCCGGGATCTCCTCGCACATGAGCACGATCTCGCGGGCCCGGCGGTCGCCGACCATGATCGTCAGCCACTGGGTGGCGCCGCCCGCCGGGACGGAGCCGTGCTCGGGCCCGACGTGGCGGATGAACGCATCGTCGACCATTACCGCCAGGTCGCAGGCCATCTGCAGCTCGTTGCCGCCCCCGACGGCGATCCCGTTGATGCGGGCGACCGTTGGCTTCCCGATCTCCCGCAACCGGTCGTGCGCGTCCTTGAACGCGCCGAACCACTTCCAGTACTCGTTCGGCTGGTCGAGATAGTCGTCGGCCCAGGAGCTGAGATCGGCGCCGACGCAGAAGGCGCGGCCCGCCCCGGTGAGCACGACGACCCGGATCTCGTCGTCCCAGGACGCGTCCTCGCACGCGTGCGCGAGCTCCCGGAGCATCTGGAAGTCGAACGCGTTCAGGATCTCCGGCCGGTTGAGCGTGATCGTGGCCCGCGGCGGCGCCTTCTCGTAGACGATCTTCTCGAAGCCGAGCTCCTCCGGAGGGCGCGGCCGGGGATACGAAGGCTCGCTCACTCGATCTCGGCGAAGTGGACCTGGAACGGAACGCCCATCTCCATCGCGTCCTTGCCCGTGGCCATGAACTCCTCGGTCCGGGCGGCGCTCTTGAAGGCGTCCATGTCCGCGAACTCCCACTCGGCGTAGTGGCGGAAGCGCGGCTCCCCCATCGGCGCGCCGAAGACGCGGCCGTGCCGGAACGTCGAGTCGGGCACCTTGCGACACAGCTCGGCGTGCTGCTCGAAACGAGCCGGATCGGGCTCGGCCTCGTAGACGACAAACGCTCTGACCATTCCCGCCTCCAAAGAGTCGTTGACGGCGCGAGCCTACCGCGCCGTTTGGAAACCCGCGCACGTGGAATCACCAGCCTCGTCCTCGGAAAGGGGGTGTCGGAAGTTGGGTCTTCTCTGGATCATTCTCATCGTCGTCCTGGTGCTGCTCCTGCTCGGGTTCTTCTCGCGCGGGGCCTGGTAGCAACCCGCACTAGGACCGACGTGCCACTGAAATAGGCCGCCCGGCCCTTGCCGGGCGGTCGTCTGGTCCGGCAGCCTTCAGGAGTGGAGGCAGCCGCCCTCACCTCCCTCTTCGCGCGCGCCGATTCGGCGCCGCTGCCGCTGCTCGGAGGAATGGCCCGACCGGACGGTGTCGTGATCGCGAGCGAGCGCTTCTTCGCCTTCGCCGGCCGCGATGGAGAGCTGCTCGAAGGCGAGATGCCGCGGGTGCCGCGCCTCTTCAGCCGGCTCCCGCTGCTGCGCGGCCTGGCGCGGCTCTCGATGTCCGTCTCGCCGCTTCTCCGGCGCGACGGCGTGGCGGGGCGCGTCGAACGGTTGGTGCTGACCGCGGTCCTGCTCGCGCCGATTCTCTTCGTCTTCCTCTCCAAGTCCGCGTCGCTCGCCGCGGGGATCGTCATGAGCGTCGCCCTCATCGCGTGGCTCTTCCGCGGGCGCACGCTGTACCTCCACGGCGCGGAGCACCGCGCGATCGCGGCGGCGGAGGAGGGACGGCTCGCGGCCACGTGGGCGGGAGAAGCGGCACCGTCGCGCTTCTCGCTGCGCTGCGGGACGAACTTCGTGGCGCTCGTCCTGCCGGTCGGGCTCGTCGCCGACCGCGTCTGGCCCTTTGCTCCGGCGCTCTGGACTCCGGTCGTGGTCGCGGTCCTCTCGCTCGCGCTCTCGATGGAGCTCTGGCGAGCGGTGCAGAGCTCGACGCACCGCGCGGCCCGGATCTTCCTCGTCCCGGGCCTCGCGCTTCAGCGCCTGACGACCCGGGAGCCGAAGCTCGAAGACACGCGGCTCGCGCTCACGGCCGTCGCGTCAGTGCTTCGGCGCGAACTTCCTTAATTCTCGGCGAGCGAACCGAGTAGCGCCCAGCCGCCGAGAGCGAAGAGCGATGCGGCGCCGAAGCCGGCTCGCCAGGAAACCGCATCGACGAGAACGGCGAAGGCCGGCGAAGTGGCGACCCCGATCGCGGAGAGCGCGGTCTGCTGAAAGCCGATCGCGGCTCCGCTCCGCGCCACGCCGGCTAGCTCGGCGGCTGCCGTGAACGACAGTCCGTTCCACGTCATGGAGAGAGCCGTGGCGACGACCAGCGCCGGCAGCAGCAGCGCCAGCGGCACGGAGAGGAGCGCGACCGACAGCACCATCGCGGCGAAGATGGCGAGCCCGACGATTCGGAGCGGCCGAATGCGGGCGCGTGCCCGGTCCGACCAGCGGCCGACGGCGATGCGCAGTCCCACGGCAATCGTCTGGGCGACGGCGAGGACTCCCGCCGCCTCACCGATCGAGAGCCCCCGGACGTCGTGCAGGAAGAGCACGATGAACGCTGTCAGCGAGACCTGCGTCACGAGGTAGAGGCCGCTCCCGGCGCTCAGGATCCAGAGCCGGCGGTCGCGAAGCGTCCAGGGGATTCCTTCCTCGACCTCGGGCGCGTGCGGCCGGTCGCGCAGGACGGCGGCGCCCAGGAGCGCCGCTCCGAGGCAGAGGCCGGCGAGAAAGAGAAGGGCTGCATCAAGGCCCCCGCGGTGCTCGATCGGCGGCAGGGTGAGGGCCGCGAGGGCGCCTCCGAGGGGAAGCGAGGCCTGGCGCAGCCCGAGCGCAAGACCGCGCTCGTCCTGGCCGAACCACTGCATGACCGCCCGTCCGCTCGCCGAGTTCACGGCTGCACCGGCCGCGCTCCCGAGCCCGAACAGGATCACGAGGCCCCAGAAGCCGCCCAGCAGCGCGGCCCCGCCGACGAACAGGCCCATCGAGGCGAGGCCGATCGAGAGCACGAGGCGCTCTCCGATCCGGTCGGCGAGCAGTCCCCAGGGAAGCAGCGTGAACGTCGGCCCGACCCAGACGCTCGCGAGCACCACGCCGACCTCGGTCAGCGTGAGGCCGAACTCCTTCCGAAGCGCGGGCGCGAGCACCGGCAGGCCGAGGAGCACGGCGGAGAAGGAGGCCGCGGCAGCCGTTCCGGCCGCCAGGACGACCCAGCGGTAGCGCGTGCCAAGAGCGTTGGTGGTCAATGCGGCGAGGGTCGACCGGTCATTTCCGACGGATGCACGGGCAGAGCCCATGCATCCTGCTGGCGGCACCGCAAGCGGCGCCTTTGCTACAGGCCGAACGGGTTGAAGGGCTTGGGGCTCGTGGAGACGATCACGCTCTTCGTCTCGAGGTAGAGCTCGAGCGTGTCGAGCCCGAGCTCACGGCCGAAACCGGACTGCTTGTAGCCGCCGAACGGAATGCCGGGGAAGGCGGTGTACGGCATGTTGATGCCGACCGTGCCGGCCTTGATCCTCCGGGCGAGACGATGCCCGCGCCCCGGGTCGCCGGTCCAGACGGTCGCCATCAGGCCGTAACGCGAGTCGTTCGCGATCCGGATCGCATCCTTCTCGTCCTCGAAGGGAATCACCGTCACGACCGGCCCGAAGATCTCCTCCCGGGCGACCTTCATCGAGTTGTCGACCTTCGCGAGCACCGTCGGCGGGTAGAAGGCACCCTTGCCGTCCGTCGGCTCCCCGCCGGCGACGACCTCGGCACCCTCCTCGCGGCCGGCCTCGACATAGCCGTGCACCCGGTCGCGGTGCTCGGCCGAGATCAGCGAGCCGACCTGGGTCTCCGGGTCGAGCGGATCGCCGACGTTGAGCCGCCCGGCCGCGTCCGCGAACTGCGAGACGAACTCGTCGTAGAGCGAGCTCTCGACCAGCACCCGCGAGCGCGCCTCGCAGCTCTGGCCGGCCGAGTAGTAGATCGACCAGACCGAGCTCGGAATCGCGTCGGCGAGGTTCGCGTCGGCGAAGACAAGATTCGGGCTCTTTCCGCCGAGCTCGAGCGTGAGGCGCTTGATGCCGTCGGAGGCGTCTCGCATGATCTGGGCTCCCGTCTCGGTCGAGCCGGTGAACGCGATCTTGTCGACGCCGGGATGCTTGACGAGATGCGCGCCGACGGTCGTTCCCGGCCCCGGCACGACGTTGATCGCACCGGCCGGGAAGCCGACCTCGCCCGCGAGCTCGGCCATGCGGAGCGCGGTCAGCGGCGTCTGCGAGTCCGGCTTGAGGACGACCGAGCAGCCCGCGGCGAGAGCCGGCGCGAGCTTCCAGGTCGTCATCATCAGCGGGTAGTTCCAGGGGACGATCTGGCCGGCGACGCCGACGGGCTCCTTCAGCGAGTAGAAGAGGAGCGAGCCGCCGAGCGGGTTCGCACGGCCTGCGATCGAGGCGATCGCCGAGGCGTAGAAGCGGAAGTTCTCGATCCCCTGGCTGAGCTCCGCCTTGACCGAGGAGATCGCCTTGCCGACGTTGCGCACCTCGAGCTCGGCCAGCTCCTTGCGGTTCGCAACGAGCGTGTCGGCGAGCGCGTGCAGGAGGCGGGAACGCTCGGTCGGGGGCGTCCGGCCCCAGTCGCCGTCGAGCGCGAACCGCGCCGCCTCGACCGCGCGATCGACGTCGGCCTCGCCGGCCACCGCCACCTTCGCCAGCGGGTCGCCCGTCGCAGGCTCCACGAGCTCGTTGACCTCGCCGGCGGCCGGCTCGGTGAGCTCGCCGCCGATGAAGAGCAGGTACTCGCGCCCCGTTGCGACTGCCACGGGCGAGACGATAACGGTCAGACGAGGTCCGCCGGAGTCAGCTGCTCGGTCAGGAGCTGCTTGAACCGGAGCGGATCTCCCTGCACGAAGTCGCTGCACAGCTGGTAGCCGTCCGCGTACGTCGTCACGTACGCGCGCCAGATCGGATCGAGGATGAACTGGAGCTGGTGCGAGGCGCGCTGCGGGGAGGCGAGGCCCCAGCGCATCAGGTAGGCATGGGCCTCGTCCTCGGTTCCGCCCTCCGCGTGGAGCATCAGCGCAGCGTTCCCCTGAACCCGCTCGAGCGGCGCACGGGCCCGCTTGATCGCGCGCGCGAGCTCGGGGTCGTAATCGACTCCGGCTCCCGCGAGATGGGACGCCATCAGGTTCTCCTCCTCGTCGCCGACCAGGATCTCCAGGCCCAGCACGGCGATGCCTTCCGAGATCATGTTCTGCGGAGTCCCGATCAGGATGATCGACTCCTCGGCCTGCCCGCGCTCCCGCACCAGGACCTGCTCCTTCCAGGCGTGCTCCGCGTGGTGCCCGGGATAGGTCTCGTGCGGCACCGTCACGGCGACGAAGTACGGCGTGTGCGGCCGGTCGACATTGAACGCGATTCGGCTTCTCAGGCCGCCGAGGTAGTAATTGTACGCGGCCCAGGGCTCGTCCGAGACGTACTCCAATTCCACCCCTTCTCCTTCGGGTAGCCCGAAGAGGGCGCGCGTTCGGTCGCGCAGATCCGCGGCGAGCCCGTCGATCACCCGCCCGACGGCGTCGTCCTGGATCGCGTTCTCTTCCCGCCACGCCTGATAGCGCTCGGCGAGAGCGCCGCCTCCGGGCAGAGCCTCGTCGAGGGCCCCGCGGGCGGCCTCGAATTGTTCCTCTGGTGCACGCTGCGGACGAACTCCGTAGCAGCGTTCCACCTCCTGCTCGTAGGAGATCTCCTCGCCTGCCACCTTCCGCGCGACCGTCTCCAGGCCGACGAGCTGCGCCCGGAGCCAGCGCTCGCGGCTCTGGGCGAAGCCGGCTTCTCCGAGCGACTCCCGGAGCGCGGCCGCCGTGGATGCCAGGGCCCCGGGGTCGTGGAGCTCCTCCGTGTCGACTCTCTGCTTCAGCTCCGCCGGTCCGTAGTACGAGTCGACGAGCCCCTCGACGTGGCGGCCGAGCCGGAGGCCGAGCTCGAGGTACGAGCTGACGATCTCCCCGGTCACTATCGCTCGAAGAGCGCGGCCTGGCCTTGACCGACGCCGACGCAGAGCGTCGCCAGCCCGTAGCGGCCGCCGCGGCGACGGAGCTCTTGCAGAAGCGTGACCACGAGGCGGGCGCCGCTCATCCCGAGCGGATGTCCGATCGCGATCGCACCTCCGTTCACGTTCACCCGCTCCGGGTCGAGTCCGAGCTCGCGGATGACGACGAGGCTCTGCGACGCGAAGGCCTCGTTCAGCTCGACGAGGTCGATGTCGGCCGCCTCGATGCCGGTCCGCTCCAGCAGCTTCCGCACGGCAGGCACCGGCCCGATGCCCATCACGCGCGGGTCGACTCCCGAGACGGCGCTGCCGACGAACACGCCCAGCGGCTCCAGGCCGAGCTCCCGCGCCCGCTCCTCGCTCGCGATCACGAGAGCCGCCGCACCGTCGTTGATGCCGCTCGAGTTGCCGGCGGTGACCGTCCCGCCCTCGCGGAAGGCCGGATTCAGCGCGGCGAGCTTCTCCGCGCTCGTGTCCGGCCGGGGATGCTCGTCCCGGGTCGCGTCACCCACCTCGACCAGCTCGTCGACGAAGCGGCCCGCTTCCTCCGCGGCGGCCCAGCGCTGCTGGGAGCGGAGCGCGAACTCGTCCTGCTCGTCACGGCTCACGCCGTAGCGCTCGGCGACGTTCTCGCCAGTCTCGCCCATCGACTCGAGCGGGTACATCTCCTCCATTCGCGGATTGGGGAAGCGCCAGCCGAGCGTCGTGTCCCAGACTGTCTGGTTTCCGCGCGGAAAGGCGGCGTCGGGCTTCGCCATCACGAGCGGCGCCCGGCTCATCGACTCCACGCCGCCTGCGACGAAGAGATCTCCGTCCCCGGCGATGGCGGCGTGACATGCGGAGACGACTGCGGCCAGGCCGGAAGCGCAGAGCCGGTTGACCGTCACGCCGGCGACGGACCTCGATCTCACCCGGAGGCACGCCGGCCCGCGCGACGGCCTCGGCGATCACTGTCGCAGCGAGATCGTCCGGGCGCACTGCCGCCAGCGACCCGCCGTAACGCCCTACAGGCGTGCGCACCGCCGAGAGGACAACCGCGCGGTTCATCTGGGGGCCGGGCGCGGCCGGCGGACGAGCTCGCCTTCGCAATTCGGACATACATGCGCGAGGTCACCGGCGCAGACGGCGCAGAACGTGCACTCGAACGTGCAGATGAAGGCCTCGGCGTCGCGGGCGAGCGGAGCGTCGCACCGCTCGCACGAGCTTCGCATCTCGAGAGCCATCGCGCGAACGCTAGCCGACTGCCGTAGGCTGGCCGAAAGCCGTGCGCTTGAGACTCGTACTCGTTCTCGCCCTCGCCGCCGCGGTCGGCGGATGCGGCGACTCACAGAGCTCGGGAGGAAGCTGGCTGCGCCACGACATACCGGAGGGAGGCTCGTCGGTCTCGCTCCCTTCCGACTGGAAGGTGCTCTCGGATTTCGACGCCAAGACGATCGCCGACTTCTCGAAGGAGAGCCCGCAGTACGCCCGCTTCGTGAAGCCACTCGCCGAGAACGACGCCTTCAAGCTCTTTGCGATCGATCCGCATATCGAGAAGGCATTCGCAACCAATCTCAATGTGATCGTGGCGCCCGTCAATGTTCCCCTTCGCGAGTGGGTCACGAAGGAGAACATGACGACCAGAGGTCTCGCCGTCGACGGGTCGTTGCGCTCGACCTTCGTCCGCCTGCCTGCAGGTCCCGCCGGACGAGTTTCGTGGCAGTTTGAGCTCCGTCGTGGAGCGAAAAGCCGGACCACGAGCGAGATCCTTCAGTTCCTGCTCAGGCATGACAACGAGGGTTACGTGCTCACGTATACGACGCTGCCCTCGCTGGCCGCGAAGCACCGGCCGACGTTCATCAGATCGGCGCGCTCGTTCCGCTTTGACTAAAGGCGCCGCTTGCGGTGCCGCCTCAGGGCGCCGGACTCCGCCCACCGGTCGACCCGATCCGAACTCTTCCCGAAACCGCCTCTAGGCGACGAACTCGACCCGAACAGGTTCCTCGAACGCCCCGATCTCCTCGCCACGGCGCAACAGCTCTCGCACCGCCAGCCGGCCCTCTTCGCCGTAGTCCTCGGTCAGGTCGTTGACGTACATGCCGACGAAGCGGTCGGCGAGGTCCCCGTCGAGCCCGCGGCCGAACTGGAGCGCGTACTCGAGCGCACGCTCGCGGTTGTCCAGGCCTGCGCGGATCGACTCGGCGAGGACTGCGGAGAGCTCACGCAGGATCTCAGGCCCCAGATCGCGGCGGGCGACGTTCACCCCGAGCGGAAGCGGCAGCCCGGTCTCCTCGAGCCACCACTCGCCGAGATCGATCACCTTCTGTAGGCCGGCGGTGCCGTAGGTCAGCTGGCCCTCGTGGATGAGGAGCCCCGCGTCGGCTCGGCCGGAGACGACCTCGTCCATGATCTCGTCGAACGGCGCCTCGCGCCAAGCGAAGTCCCCGAGGCGCAGGCGCAGCGCCAGGAAGGCGGTCGTCATACGCCCGGGAATGGCGATCTCCGCCCGACGGAGCTCGTCGTCTGAGAGCGGCTCCCGAGCAACGACGATCGGCCCGTAGCCGGCGCCCATGCTCGCGCCGTGCGGAAGGAGGAGGTAGCGGTCCTGGACGTACGGGTACGCGTGCAGCGAGATCGCCGTCGTCTCCAGCCTGCCCTCCTGCGCCCACTCGTTCAGCGTCTGGATGTCGCGCAGGACGTGCTCGAACTCGAACCCGCGCGGATCGACCTCGCCCGCCGCGAGCCCCCAGAACATGAACGCGTCGTCCGGGTCGGGGCTGTGCCCGAGCCTGATCTTCATCGTGGGCCCCGGCCGAAGAACCAGCGTTCGAGCGGCACGAGCAGCTCTCTCCGGGTGAACGGCTGCACGCGCTCCGGTCTCCCGTCGTCCTCGGACACGCGCACGTCGTCCTCGAGGATCCCGTTCGCGTGCTCGAGCACGTCGTCGAGCTCGTAGCTCTCGTACACGTAGTCGTCGCTCCGGGGCTCGTCGCTTGGTCGCAGGTGCGTGTTCACCGCCCGGCCGACGGCCCAGCGACCCCCCGTCATGCGCTCGATCCAGACGACAATCCGCTCCTCGCTCCCCGCCTCGTCCACACCGTGCATGACCCGCTCCGCGAAGCGCGAGGCTCTGGAGAGCTTGCGCATAGGGCCAGGATACAATCGGCCTCGATGGCAAGGCTCGGTGCCTTCGTTCGCAACCCCTTCTCGTTCCTGTTCACCAGCTCCAGTCACGAGGACCGGGTCGCGGCGTATCTCATTCGCGAGCATGAGCGCGGCCGCTCGCTGTCGGAGATCCTCGAGGACCCCTACGTGCGCAACCGCTGCAGCACGCAGGAGCTCGACCGCCTACTCGAGCGGCCCGAGCTGATCCGCGCTCTCGGGGACGACGTCGTCACCGCGGCTCGCATCGAGCGCAGCTAGTAGCACGGGGGAACCCCTGGTTCCCCCGTGGGCCCTCTCCTTGCGAGCGGTGGCGAGCGGAAACGGTTCCCGGAGCCGCCCGAGGCGTTCGCGCTTCGGGGGGTTCTTGTCGGAGTGAGCCTCCCGCCGGGCAAAGCCCGGCTCCGGCGGCAGCTCGTTCTGATCTCCGAGCACGTGGAAAGCCAAGCGTCTAGATGTCCAGGCCGATCTTCCGCTTGCGTGCGCGCTCGATTGCCGCGGCCGCGATCGCGACGTCCCAGGCGGCAATCCCGTTCGACTTGAAGAGGACGATGTCGTCGGGGCCGCTCCGTCCGGCAACTTCACCCGCGACCACCTCCTGAAGCTCGTGCACCTCGAGCCAGTCGAGCACGCCCCGCTCGATCGGCTCGATCAGGTCACCGGACTCGATGCGCGCCTGCTCGAGCGAATCACAGCAGACGAAGACCGCGCGCTCGAGGACGACGTTGTCGAGCTCCCGCGCCCCCGGGTGGTTCGCGCCGACGGCGCAGACAAGCGCGCCGGGCTGAAGCCACTCGCCTCGGAGCACCGGGTCGCGGGAGGTGGTCACCGTGACGACGACGTCCTGCTGCGCCGGGTCGCGGTGGCTCTCGCCCGGCTCGGCGCCGACCTTTTTGCAGAACGCCTGCAGGCTCTTCTCGGTGCGACAGTAGGCGACGACCCGCTCGAGCTCCGGTAGAGCCTCGCGGATGCACGCGACCTGGCTCTCCGCCTGCCAGCCGCAGCCGATCACGCCGAGCGTCCGCGCCTCCGGCTTGGCGAGGTACTTGCAGGCGACGCCGCTGGCCGCACCGGTTCGGAGCTGCCCGAGCCGGTCCGCCTCGATCACGGCCGCGAGCTCCGCACGCTCCGCATCGAAGAGAACGACGACGAACGGCGTGCCGCCGGGGAGCCAGGCATACGACTTGACGCCGGCGAGGCCGAGCTCACGGTCGGCCGCGGCCATGACCGCGAGCCCACCCTCGTCTAGCTGAAGCCGTGCCCGCGGCCTGTTCTCGATCGCTCCCCGCGCGAGTCGCTCGAAGCAACCCTCGACTGCACTGAGCGCCTCGGCAGGGCCGAGCAGCGAATCGACGTCGGCTTCTGTCAGATAGAGGGGCAGGCTCGAAGCCTATGTCGGCTTCGTCCCGTCGCGGACGACGATCCCGCGCCGATCCGCGCGAATGACGGCCGACCAGGGAACGACGTCGTGCAGGTGAATGCGCCCACCCGATTCGGGAGCGGTGACCCCGAGCCGTTCGAGCAAGCCCAGGTTGCCGACGCAGAGCCCGTTGACCTTGAGGCGGCGACTCGTCAGCTCGGCGCGAAGGTCATGGACGCGGCCCAGCCGTTCGCCGGACTCGGTCCGCACCTCGACGCTGAGGAGATCGGAGAACCGCATCAGGACCCCGGAATCCATTCCACCCAGCGGCGCGCGCGGTCGTCGCCGCGTCCGAGCCGCAGCTCGCCCGCGGTCTTCCTCAGGTGCACCGCCGAGTCGACCTTCTCGACCTCCTCCCAGGGGACCCGTACCGTCTGCCCGCGCGCGAACAACGATGCGAGACGGCCCAGCCACCCCCGGCCGCGCCAGACCGGCGGCCCCACGAGGATCGCAATCACCTTCGGTGAGCCCTCGCGCACACCCTCGAGCTCGAGATCGTCGACGTTCCCGCAACGCCTGCCCTCCGAGTCCACCAGCTGGTGGTCAAGAACGCCCAGGCCGAGGTCCAGCTCCTGCGCCGCGCTCATCCCTGCCCCTGATTGGTGATGATCATGAGCGGGATCGCGCTCACGGCGACGACCAGGATGACGACGAGGTAGAGCAGACCGAAGGCGTTCGCCAGCCTTCCGTTCGCGTATCTGCCCATGTAACTGCGATCGTTGGCGACGAGCAGAATCGGTATGTACGTCAGCGGCAGCGCCACGACCGAGAAGATGACGGCGTACTCGGTGAGCATCACCGGATCGATGCCGGTCATGATGATCAGCAGGGCGAGCACGAGCAAGATTGCCCACGCGATCGTGAACCGCGGCGCACCGGACGGCCGGCGGTACTTGCCCCACTCCCACCCGAAGTACTGCGCCAGGTTGTAGGCGCCCGAGAAGCAGGTGTCGATCGCCGCCCCGCCCACGGCAAACAGGATGCCCACCAGGGCCAGGATGAGCCCGATCGTCCCCAGCGGCACTTGCGCGCCGAGCGCCACCGTCCCGATGAACTGCGGCTCGACCCCCAGCGGCAGGAACAGCGCTCCTGCGGTGATCATGAGCGCGAAGGACAGGAAGCCTCCGAGCCCGTAGCCGATCATCACGTTGGCCCTGTTCAGGCCCAGGTCCTTGGGTGTCCAGCCCTCCTCGACGACTCCCGACGAGTAGAAGTAGACCTCGTACGGTGTCATCGCCGCGCCGAGCAGGCCGACTGCGAAGTAGGCGTAGACGAGGTGGTCAGAGGAGCTCAGGTGCGGCACGAGTCCGTGGCCGACGCTGCCCCAGTCGGGGTGGAGCTTGATCGCCCCGACGGCGAAGACGAGCAGGGCAAGGCCGCCGTAGCCGAAGATCCGTTCGATCCACTCGAAGGGCGAGACCCAGATGACGAAGGCGAGAGCGAGAATGGCGAGGACGATCAGGGCGCGGTAGGGAAGCCCGGAGAGCAGCTGCAGAACGAGTGCGACCCCACCGACCTCGGCAGCAAGCGTCATCAGGTTCACGAGCTGAGACGAGACGAGCGCGCCGAAGCCGACGCCGAAGCCGAGCCTTTCCCGGATCGCATCGAAGACGGCGCGCTTCGAAACGGCGGCAACCCGACCGCACATCTCCGAGTAGACGATGATCCCGACGACGCCGACGACCACGACCCAGAGCAGCTGGTAGCCGAACTGCGCGCCGGCCTCGACGTTGAAGACGAGGTCGCCGATGTCCACGAAGCCCCCGATCGCAGCGAGGATGCCGAGGGCGATCTGGAGGACCTTCTTCACTCGGCGAGCTTCTCCGCGGCATCGGCCTCGTCCCGGAGATCTGACGCGAGTCGGTCGGCGAGTGCCCGGTCACCCGGCGCGCGGTGAAGCTGCCCGAGTTCGTCTGCGACCCGGCCCGCAAGCCGCATGGCACGCTTCCGCTTCTCTTCGAGCTCACCGCTCGCCTGCGCGCCCGCGAGCTTTGTCTCGACCTTCTTCGCCGCTTTGCCCAGATATTCGGTGTGGACGCTGACGAACGTCTCGGTCGTCCGGCCGTCCGCGCTTCCGTCAGCGACGAGCGCGCCTTCCGCCGCCAGCGACTGCAGCGACTCGGCCTGCGTCTGGAAGGCCTTCGTGGAAAGCGTTCCACCGCCCCCGCAAGCAGACGCGGGCAGAACGAGCAGCACAAGGCAGATCCAGGCTCTGAGCGGCACTGCGGACTCATACCCGCTCGCGCGACGAACGAGTCAGGCCGCCGAATTCTCGCCGCTACACTAGGTTCCCCTGCGCCCGTAGCTCAGGGGATAGAGCGCTGCCCTGCGGAGGCAGAGGTCGCATGTTCGAATCATGCCGGGCGCGCCTCGCTCTTCCCGGCCGGCGGGTCGCACCCGCAGGGGCTACGAAGAGGCTTCGAGCTCGCCGACCATGCCGCTGCTTTGGTGGAACCTGCAGACGAAGGTCAGCATCCCGCTGTCGGGGAAGGTGACTTCGACCTCGGCCTCGTCGCCCGGCTCCACTTGCTGGTCGACGCTCTGCTCCGAGATCGTGAACGTGTGGGCCGTCTCGCCCTCGTTCTTGAGCTCGATCGTCACCTTCTGACCCGGCGTGCCCTTGAGCACGGTCGGCTCGAAGAAGTTGTCATAGAGCTCGATCTCGACCTTCTCACCGCTCATTCCGGAGACGTCCTTCGTCCCGTGACTCTCGGT
>WNFU01002162.1_pt1 | contig 27123 bp, 24 predicted proteins | sample 5400121 | NCBI WGS metagenome assembly WNFU01 (sample SAMN13153360, study PRJNA577476) | soil metagenome | isolation source: 100 cm soil or saprolite under grassland replicate 1 | place: USA:California | collected 2016-06-15 | reverse complement strand
CTGAAGCGCCCGCCGGCCCTATGAGCAGCAGCATGATGACACCAACGAGTCCGACGCCGACACGCGTTCGCACGTCAACTCACTCCATTGATCGCGGCGACCGGATCGTGCCGCGGCCGGAGACCGGCCGCGGCACGATGACAGATCAGGTCGAGACACCGCTCAGGGTCAGGACGATGTTGAACGTGACGTCCTGGCAGGCATTTGGTGCGCTGCCGCTCATGGTCACGATGTTGAGGATCGACTGCTGAGCCGACGTGCTGTTGCCGGCGGCGGTCACGGCCGGAGCGACGCTCCCACTGGCAGAGGCGGTGACGTTCGCGGCCGGGCAGTTGGCCTCGTCCGACGAGGTCACGGCACCTGACGTGAAGGAAGTGAAGCTGACTCCGTACGGGTTCGTGTTCGTGAGGGTGAAGTACACATCGCCCTGCGTGAACCCGGGATAGAGGTCGGCGGTGCCCGTGCTGGCGTTAATGGTCACGGTCGCCGGCGAGCCAAGCGCCTTCGCGTTGCCGCTTCCGCTCCCTGATACGGTCCACACCCCAACCGCGGCGGTCAGCGCGGCCAGAACGACCACGGCGAGCGCTGCGGCGACGAGCAGCTTGATCTTCGGCTTTCGCATCTTCTCTCCTTGTCGGGTGCCACCCCGACAGGCGGCGCCGCCCTATGTGTCCGAGGGCTTCCCCCAGACGTACCACTGACGGTGCACGACTTCCGGACTGCCTGCTAGACGCAGAAGGCCACATCTGTGCTGGGCAATAGGTCTCGTGCCTTGTAGCGCGAATGTGTCCCGCGTTCGGGACGGCGAAGCATGAATCGGACAATCCCTTCCCTCAGGCGCGGCGTTGTCTTAGGCTTCCCGCCGGTGTGAAGGTTCTGCTCGTTGACGATCATCGGATGTTCACCGAGCTACTCGTCCAAGTGCTCGGGGGGCATCGCGACATCGTCGTGTCGGGTGTCGCCCCGACCGCGGCCGAGGCCCTGGCAGCAGCGCGCGACGATCCCCCCGACGTCGTCGTGCTCGATTACCGCCTCCCGGATCGCAACGGCGCGGAGCTCGCGGCCGAACTGCACCGCGAGCATCCCAGCGTCCACTTGGTCATGCTCACCGGCTTCCAGGACGACGCCACCCTGCGGGAGGCGGTGGACGCTGGCTGTTCGGGCTTCGTCACCAAGGACCGCGCGACCGACGAGCTCGTCCAGAGCGTGCGCAGCGTGCACGCGGGCGGCGCCGCGATCTCACCGGCCCTGCTCGCCCGCCTTCTGCCGGGCATGCGGGAGGGCGCCGCGGACGGCACGACGAGCCTGACCGCACGCGAGCTCGAGGTCCTCCAGCTCCTGGCCGACGGCGTGTCGAATCAGTCGATCGCAGAACGGCTCTTCATCAGCAACCACACGGTGAGGAACCACGTGCAGCGGGTTCTCACCAAGCTCGGCGTGCACTCGAAGCTCGAGGCCGTCGCCGCGGCCACGCGCATCGGCCTCGTCAGGCCGGCGGAGCCGTCACCGGGATCGGGAGCGTGAACGAGAAGACGCTTCCACCGTCCGGCCCGGGCTCGACCCAGATGCGGCCACCGTGCCGCTCGACGATCCGATGGCAGATCGCCAGGCCCATCCCGGTGCCCTCGTACCGCTCGCGCGGGTGGAGGCGCTCGAAGACGTCGAAGATCCGTGTGGCCTTCGACGGATCGACTCCGATCCCGTTGTCGGCCACCGAGAACGTCCAGGCATCATCCGACTGCGCCGCGGAAATCTGGATCCGTGGCGCGTCTCCGTTTCGAAACTTGATGGCGTTCGAGATCAGGTTCTGGAACAACCGCTCGAACTGCGACCGGTCCACCTCGACCCGTGGCAGGGCGTGCACAGAGATCTCGGCTCCGGCGTCGTGGATCGCCTGGGCGAGTGACCAGTTGACCTCCTCGACGAGCTCGCCCGCGTCGACCATCTCCGGGCGCAGTTCGGCGTGGCTCATACGCGAATAAACCAAGAGATCGTCGATGAGCTCTCGCATCCGCGCCGCCGACTCGAGGATGAAGCCAACGAGCTCCTGGGCGTCCGCGTCCAGCCGGTCACCGTAACGGCGCTGCAAGAGCTGCGCGAAACCGGAAAGCGTGCGAAGCGGCTCCTGCAGATCGTGGGAGGCGACCGAGGCGAACTGCGCCAGATCCGCGTTCGAACGGGCAAGCTCCTGCGTCATTGATTGCAGACGGCGCTCCATCTCCATCCGCTCGGTCACATCACGGCAATTCAGCAAGAACCCTTGCACGTTGGGGTCCTCGAGAAGGTTGGAGACGACGACCTCGAGCTCATGCCACGATCCCTCGGAATCACGCACCCGAACGACCGTCGGGTCGTCGAAGCCGCCTTCCCCCGCGAGTAGCTCGCCGAACCGCTCCTGCATCTTTGAGAGGTCGTCGGGATGCACGAGATCCGTACCGTCGACGTCAGCCGCCGAGTCGCCGCTGGGGTGGCCGAGCAGGTCGGTGCCGGCTGCGCTCGCCCAACGCACGTTCCCGTCCGCATCGACGATCACGATGATGTCGGACGAGTGGGCAAGCATCGCTCGAAGCCGCGCTTCGTCAACGTGCCGCTCGGTGATCTCGCGTACCGTGACGACGAATCCACCGACGACGGGATCGTCGAGAAGGCCATAGCTCGACAACTCGACCCAACGCCACGAGCCGTCACCGTGTCGGACCCGCAGCACCTTGCGGGGCAGAGGCCCAGGCTCGGCTGCGACGGAGCGGCCCAGCGCTCCGAGCGCGTCGTCCGCATCGTCGGGATGCACGAGATCCAGCGCGTTCTGCCCGACGTGCTGTTCAGGATCACGCCCCAACAGCCACTTGGCTGCCGCGCTCGCAAACTGGATCGTCCCGTCTGCAGCCAGGACCATGACCACGTCGTTCGTGTGGTCCAGAACGGCGCGAAGAAACGCTTCCTCTTTGGCGTCTCCCGGACCGCCGGCGGTCCGTGCATCACTGCCCATCACATCTGCCTTCGCCTGGAATCGTGCCACGCGCAGGGAGGGACCGAAAGTGCAGGTGGCGAGCGCCTTCACGGCGCACTCCGCCTACTGGCCGTCGACCAGCCGTCGCCAGATGTTGTCGGTCGCCGGCGCGAGTCGCACGCTCAGGCGCGTCGTGTCTTCGAGCTTGAGATGGACGCTTCCCTGACGGGACCCGGTGACGTGAAGCCCACGCGTGTCGGCGACGCGCCAGCCCGCCGGCACGTCGATCTTGACGGTGACGTCGTCGGGAGTGATGGCGGGCTGGCGGACGAGGTCGAGCGTGTACCAGCCGTGTCGATCGAGGTGCACGGTCCCGGAGAGGTCGACGGCCAGCGTGCGGGAGCTCTGGGACGGCACGGAGAAGAACCCCGCGTACACGTTCCGTTGGAGCTCGATCATCGATTCGAGCGGCAGGGGTGTTCCGTCGAACGTCGCGGCGGTCAAGCCCATCGGCGTGTAGACCGAGAGGAAGGTGCGGTTCTCACCGGCGGCGAAACGCGAGTCGTGCGGGCCGATCACGTACACGGGGAGGCCGGTCGCGGGGGCGGTGTTATCGAGCTTCACGTCCACCCGGCCGGTCAAGCGCGCCACCCGGTCGCCGGCGCCGGGGTCAAGGTGGATGGCGTAGGTGAGGTTGCGTCGGAGGTAATAGTCGATCTTGTTCGCGCCCGCGTTCTGGGTGGTCACCAGCAGTGAGTCGCTGTGAATTGCCGGAACGCTCCCGGCGACGTTGAGCTTGCGGGCGAGTGTCTCCTCCTTCGGGTTCGTGAAGGCGAGGATCAGGTGGCCCTTACGGGCTGCACGTCCGAGCACTCTCGCGATCTTCGTCGGATTGCCGAGCCGCGTGTGCGTGGCGCGGTCCACGACGTCATGGGCGACGTCGCGGAGAAAGTTCTCGCGCTCGGTTTCCGAGCCAAAATGAGAGTAGGCGTCGCTCAGGGTGACGCGCGTGACGTTCTGGGCGGTGAGTGGCTCCGGCCAGCCCGGGACGTTCACCGGGCCGGTCAGCTTCAGCAGCGCGGCGAGGCCGTCCGAGTCCACGGAGAGTGTCCCGTCCACCTGCTCGCCGGTGGCTTGTTGGTACTGGTCGGCCATGACCTGCGCCACGGTGGGGAAGTTGGGCGACATGTTGATGTTCTGCCAGGTCTGCGCCGGGCTGAACCTCTGGTAGCGGTCGAGGTAGTCCGCCGGGGCGTTCAATACCCGGTTGCTGCCCGGTAGCGGGTTGAGCACGCTAATGCGCTCGAAGTTGTCGAGGGTGACCTTTCCGCCGTCTCCATTCAGAATGCCCCAGCTGCCGATGAAGCCGCCGGTGGCACGCGCCTCGGCGTTGTTCTGCACCGCGAGGAAGTATCGCCGGGGTCCGTCGCCGCCGAAGATGGCGGGCGCCACGCGCGCAGCCGCGACTGCGTTGTTGGCTTCACGGGACGCCGATGTCAGCTCGCGGTCGACCTTCCCGAGCGGCGTGCTCACGGGGGACACCAGGTACGTGTCGTCAATCTCGTCCAGCTGCCGGACGGCCCGGTCGAGCTCACGGGCGCCGCGTTCGAGGTCGGGTGTGACGCGGCGGACCTCGTCGAGGGGCACGGTGCCGTCGACGACCTGGAGACGGTCGGGATCTACGGCCGCCGACGTCTGCTCCCCAGTGCGCGAAAGATCGAGCCCGATGCTCGCGAGATCGCGCGCTGCCTGCACGTTCGATCCGAGTATCGGCAACGCGAGGCTGGGCAAGAGGAGGGGGCTGTCGAGCGACCCGCTCGCATCCTCGAATGCCTTGGCCGCGGCTGCGAATTGGACTCGCGCAGTCTTGGCGTCGCCGGCTCGTGCTGAGTGGATTGCCCGTCGCACCAGGGTGCGGGCATTGTCGACCGAATTCCTCGCCCGCACCGCGACGATTCCCGCAGGGACGGCCGCCAGCACGGCCAGGGTCAACAGGCAGAGCACCAGCAGTTTCACACGGGCACTGAAACCGGGGACCGGCTCCCCGTAGACATCCTTCATAACGGCTGCAATCGCGAGTCCAGCCACGATCGTCGCCCCCGCGACCAGTCCCCACAGTGGTGCTACGACCCCACGACCCACGAAGACGGCGACGCCCGCGAGCACGAGCTGAGCGGCGATGAGCACGGCGAGCGCCACCCCGCGCCCCAAGCTCAGCAACGTCAGGCGATGCACGAGGTGGTCGCGCCGGCCGGGACCGATGCGCTTGCGGCGGCGGAGCTGACCCAGCGGCACGAGCGAGATCTCGAGCAAGGGGAGCGCGAGCAGCAGCATTGGCACCGCGAGGCTTCCGGGCGCGCCGATTGCAGGCTGCACGTCGATCGCGAGCGCGGCTGCCAGAAACCCGAGAAACAGCGCGCCGTCTTCGTTCAGGTACACCGAGGCCGGTGGGAGGTTGTAGGCGAGGAAGCCCACACACGCCCCCCCGGTCGCGACGGCAAGCGTGGCGAGCGCGTCTTGCTCGCCGAACGCGCCGAGCGCGAACACGCCGACCAGGATCGCGACGCTGATCGCGGGAGCGAGACCTTCCGTGGCGTCGAGCCATCGCAGCGCGTTGGCGACGACGACCAGGATAACGACGGTCCCCATCACATCGAGAGCGGCGACACCACTCCATTCGAGGCGCACACCGGAGGCAACCGCGGCAACTGAGGCGGCACTGACCGCCGCAAGCCGGGCACCGCGGGGCGGCGCGCGGTCCACGAACGCCACGCCGAAGAGCGCGAGCGCGAGGGTTGCTGCTGCGATGACCGCGATGCGGCCGGGGAGGTCGGGGAGGAATAGCCACCCGAGCGCGGCTGCGGCCGCGAGCACGACCGCACCGCGCCGGCGTACTCTTGTCTTGCCGCGCCGGGAGATGGCTCGGAGCTGCGCGGCACCAACCAGCGCGACGATCGCGGCGATCGCGAAGGCGAGTGCCCAGCGCGCAGGCACTAGTGAGCGCTCATCTCAGGGCCTCGTCGGTGCTCGACTGTCGCGGCCCACCCCCCTCGATCCACGGCGCAGATCTTCGCATGTGAGCACGGCGTAGGGCCTTCACCGGCCCGCTCAGCCCTTGTCGGCGTGCGCCCAGGCGAGGTCGACGAATCGGCCGAGCAGGTCATCGAGCTCATCGGCGGTCAGGCGGTAGGCGTCGTCCGTGCGCCCGTAGGGGTCGGCGATGTCGTCGCCGGGCCTGGCGAGGAACTCGTGTGTGGTGCGGCCGAGGTGGACGCGACCCAGCCAGGCCTCGAGCGTCTCGGCGGTCCGGGGCCCGACGGCTTCACTCCGCTGGACGAGCTCCTTGGCTGTGAATGCGTGAGGCCACGCTTCCGGCGAAAGCAGAACCGCTTCCTCGACGTGGCGACGTTCCATGCCGACGACGAGCGTGGTCCCGTGTACGAGGTCGGCGTCGAGCCGTCGGCTTGTGTGGTCGCTGATGTCGATGCCCCGACGCTTCAGCGCGCGGACGGCGCCGTCGCTGACGCCCCGGTCTGAATCGAGTAATCCGGCGGTTCGTATGTCTGCATCGACGCCGAGTCGTTCGAGGCGGGTCCGGAGCAGCCCCGAGGCCATGGGCGACCGGCAGATGTTGGCCGTGCAGATGAGCAGGATTCGCGGGGGCGCGGCCCCGCTGTCCAGGCCCGTCAGCCGGCGGCCTGGTCGGTGGAGGGCAGCCTGCGCTCGCTCGGCGCGCTCAGGGCGGCCCGCACTTCCCGGCCAATGACGCGCGGGAGCTCGTCGAGGCGGTGGACGAGCTCAGACGATCCGCCGTCACGAGCATGATCGAGGAGCACATGCTCGAGCGTGTCGAGGCGCGCAGCGATGCTTTGTAGCGCCTCCAACAGCTCGCCTTGACCGTTCTGCGGCTCGTGTGGCGGTGCGGGTGTCCACGCGATCTGCTCCGACGCCTCACGCCGGGAAGCACGAGCAGGCCGCACCAGCTCCACGTCTACTGGTCCGCGTGCCCACACATCGGGGCACCCGCGGAATCGGCCGTCGCACGTCGTGGCGCACACGGGGCAGTGACAAGCGTTTTCGCCAGCCGCCATCGGATGATCGCACGGCGCGATCTCAACGCCGAACTCGGAGCACCAGCCCACAGGATCGACAAGCTACGTGATCAAAGCGCCGGGTAAGGGACGCCCGGCGAACGGCGCAGCCCGGCTCACGAGCTGTTGCTATGGCGTGCTCGAACAGTAGCCCTGCGCTTCGCTCCAACAAGGAGCGTGGCGCCCGCAGCGAGCGCGGCGACGCCAATCCATACCAAGGGTGCCGTGTCCGATGAGCCAGTGAACGCCAGGGCACCGGCTCTACCCGCCGCGCCGGCACCACCCGCTGCGCCGGCGCCTACGACCGTGAGCGACGCGCTCAAGGTGAGCGTCCCACCCGCGGCTGCTGGGCCGGTGGAGGTGATCGTGTGGCTACCGGCAGTGGCGTTCGCGGGAATCGTGACTGGGGTCGAGAAGTGCCCCTCGGCGTCGGCCGTGACCGTAGCGAGAGTGACGGGATCCGACGTGAAGGTCAGCGTGACAGCCGAGCCGGGTGCGTACCCGGCGGGGCAGTTCACGGTGCTGGCGGTGATCGTTTGGCCAGGAGAGACCGAGGTGCTGCTGAGCGCCAGGCTGCAACCGCCCGCCGGCGGGTACGCCTGAGCGCCTGCACCGCTGGCACCGCCCATCACGAGCGCAGCGCCCGCGAGGATGCCCCCGACCACAATTCTGCTCACGATCCGCATGGGCCACCCCCGGCCAAAAACGTGCGTTCGGATGAGGTTCGCGCGTCTGCGCCGCCAAGTCCAGCATGCTGCCGGAAGTTCATCGTGGATACCGACACCTGACCAAATGCGGACATTTCCGTACCCGGCAGGCCAAAGGGGACGGCCGCTCGCCACCCGGGCTCTCAGAGATGCTCGACCTGATCTCCGTGCACTCGGTGGCGCGTGTCGAGGACGAAGCGGGCGTGGCTGCCCACCAGGTCGAAGTCGAAGGCGTCGTGGTCGGTGAGCACGACCACCGCGTCGGCGGCCGCGACCTCCTCGAGTGTCGGCTTATTGCGTACGAGTCGAGGATCCACGAATCTCTCGTCGATATAGGGGTCTGCGACGTGCACCTCGGCGCCGAGCGCCAGGAGCTGCTCGGCGACGCGCACGGCCGGCGACTGGCGGGCGTCGCCGACGTTGCGCTTGAAGGAAAGGCCGAGGAGCAGGATTCGGCTGCCGCGGACCGCAAGCCGCCGGTGATTCAGCCCGACCATCAGGCGTCGCACCACGTACTCGGGCATCGCCGCGTTGACGTCGTTGGCCAGCTCGACGAAACGGAAGCTCGAGCCGAGCCGGCGGCGCACTGCCCACGACAGGTAGCTCGGGTCGATCGGCAGGCAATGGCCGCCGACGCCCGGCCCCGGCTGGAATGCCATGAACCCGAAGGGCTTCGTGGTCGCGGCCTCGATCGCCTCCCGGAGGTCGATGCCCAAGTCGTACGCGAACATCGCCAGTTCGTTGACCAGAGCGATGTTTACGTGTCGGAAGGTGTTCTCGAGCAGCTTTACGAGTTCGGCCTCGCGCGTTCCCGCGACTGGGACCGTCTGCTCGACGAGCGCGTCGTAGAACGATCGCACGGCGACAAGCGACTCGTTGTCGATGCCGGAGACCACCTTCGGTGTGTTGACAAGGTTCCAGGTCTTGTTCCCGGGGTCGATGCGCTCAGGGCTGTAACCGACGTGAAAGTCCGGGCCGGCGGAGAGGCCGCTGCCCTCCTCGAGGATGGGGATGAGCAGCTCCTCGGTAGTTCCCGGGTACGTAGTCGACTCGAGCACGACTGTGGCGCCGCTCGTGACGTACGGCGCAACCGCCCGCCCGGCCGCCTCGATGTGTGACAGGTCCGGGGCACCATCGGCGAGCGGGGTCGGCACCGTAATGACTGCGACATCGAAGCCGAGCAGGTCCTTTGCCGAGCTTGTTGCTTTGTATTGACCGCCAGAGAACGCAGCGGCGAGTTGGTTCCCGGTGACGTCCTCGATCTGCGGCTCTCCAGCCGCGAGGCGCTTCACGCGCTCGTGGTCAACGTCGAAGCCGATGACGGTGTGACCGACCTCCACCGCGCGCATCGCGAGCGGTAGCCCGACGTAGCCTTGACCGACGATGACGACGCGAGAGTTTGCGCGTCCAGGAGCCTTCACGGGGATGTGATCTTGGCACAGGTAGCCGGGCAGGGTAAAAGCATCCAGACCAGATTTCGTGTAAGCGCACCCCATCGAGGCCCGCTGCTCCGTGCGCCGTGGCGAGGACACTCATCGTGACGGCCATGGTCTGGTACCGGGCAGCTCGCCGTCTTTACCTGCTTGGGGTGCCGGTCCTACCGCGGCTGATATACCTTCTTACTCGGCTCCTATTCGCATGCTCCGTTCCCTTCACTGCCGAGATTGGCGCGAATACACGGCTCGGCTATGGCGGGTTAGGTGTCGTGATTCACGCGGACACCGTGATAGGCGAGGGCTGCCTCGTTTCCCATCACGTAACAATCGGCGGATTGGCCCATCGAGTGAACCGACCTCGTCTGGGGGACCGCGTGTACGTCGGGACAGCGGCGGTGATTCTCGGAAGTGTGACTATCGGCGACGGCGCCGTCATAGGAGCGAATGCCGTGGTTCTCGATAGTGTTCCCGCGGGAGGCCTAGCTGTCGGCGTACCCGCACAGGTTGTCAAGACGGGTGTGCAGAGTAAGGACTACCTGTAGGCATTCGTGACAGCTCACCGGAGGTGGCTACTTCGAGTTGTGGGTACTCCGCAGCTGCCGGTAGCCCTCCAGCCCGACCGTCGGCTCGAAGCCGAGTCGGGGGAGCTCGCGAGCAGCCACGGTTTGACCGAGCGCCAGCAACTCGACTCGACGGGCGATGGCCTCGGCCCGGGGGACCCTTCTCCCTGCGATCCGTAATGCGCCAAGGCCGGCACGCGTTGCAGCTCGCGGGATTTGGATGAATCGTCGGGCACCGAGCGCAGTGAGCAACTGACGAGCGGTCATACCCTCTGAAGGGTGGAGCGCGACAGCGGGGACCGCCTCACTGGCCGAGAGGCACATCACCGCCTCACCCACGTTGCGGATGTGCGCTGTCGGCAGCGGCGCATCATCCGGACCGAGCAGTGGAACGACAGGCAGCGACGCGACCCGCGCGAGCGTTCTGGTCAGCTCACGATCGGGCCCGTGCACCGAGGTCGGTCGATAGATCGTCACCTCTGAGGGTCTGGCAACGTCCTGACCAGTCAACACCTGCTCGCCGAGCATCTTCGAATGCGCGTACGGCGTGGCCGGCGCATAGAAGAGAGTCTCATCAAGTGGATTGCGGCGCCCCTGTACGGCTGCCGTGCTGACCTGGACGAAGCGTCCGACTCCAGCCTCAACGGCCATGCGTGCCAGAACGGCCACCATCGCCGCGTTGGCGCCGACGAGGGCGGCGGTGTCGGCGCTCGCAGGAGCGGCAAGCCCTGCCGCGTTGACCACGACGTCGCTGCCACCGACCCGATTGCGAAGGAACGCGACAGCGTCACGGTTCTCGCGCAGCCAGTTGTCTCTTTCCAGCGTGGGGCTTGTCGAGTCGCTGCGAATTCGAGGTGCCGGCACCGACTCGACGTTCCAACCACGTGTCAGCGCGGCGTCAACCACAGCTCTACCGACGAAACCTGTTCCGCCCACCACCGCGATGCGCATGGCTACAGCGGGCTCGATGTTGTCCGAACGAAGAGAGCTGGCGAACTCGTGTAGAGCGCCAAGAGCCCAACGATCGCGATGTCTGCTCCAAGATGGGCCGTGAGGCCCCCCGTCGCCGCAAGCAGGCCAAACCCGCCACACGCAAAGGTCAGCAAGGCGACGTAGAGAGTCGTGGCTGTATGAGACCAGCCTCCCTGGACGATCTGTTGGTAGATGTGCCTCCGATGTGGGGTCAAGACACCCTCCCCGGCGGAGACCCGGCGCACGAGGGTAAGCCCGGTGTCGTACAGGAAGATGGCTATGGGAGCGAGCACAGCATCGAGCGGTATCGAGACCGTGACGGCCGCGATCGCCAGCGCCGCGATCCACGCACCCAACGCATAACTGCCAACGTCTCCGAGGAATACGCGTGCACGCGGAAAGTTGTAAGGAATGAAGCCGATCGATACAGCAACGAGGACGAGACCCGCTCCCAAGAGTGCGTCTTCATTGTTCAAGAACCCGAGCATCGCGTAAACCGCGCCAGCAACGATTGCCTGGGTCGCGGCTATCCCGTTTATCCCGTCCATGAAGTTGAAGGCGTTGACGTATGACGCGAGGAATGCGATCGCGGCAATCGCGCACACGACGCGCCAGACCGTCGCGCCGTTCATCTCGCTGATCAGCAAGGGCGCAGCCCCGAGTGCGACAGCCGCTTGGAGGATGAGACGCGGGACCGGCGCGATGCGCCAGAGGTCGTCGCCTAGACCGATAAGAGCGAATCCCGCTATTGCGACGATGACTCCCACACGAAGTTGAGTTGGGATATCGGGCACTACCCACAAAGCCGCAATGCCCACGAACGCGGGCACGATTCCACCGCCGCGGGGTACGGCCGCAGAATGCAACGACCGTTCATTCGGACGGTCGAGTACATCCCGGCGGGAGAGTGCCGCGATGCAGATCGGCATGAGCACCAAGCAGATGCCAGAGAGTCCGACCGCTGCAAGAAGGATCACCGCTCAGCTCCGCTCCTGTGCTCCTCCGCGATGAGAGAGATCTAGGCACGATTCTCCTATCTTCGCAGCGTTGACGCGATCTGACCGGTGTCGACCGGGTGCGATCGACGAGTATGAACCTGGACGGCACGGATACTTCAGGGAGCAGAGTCATGCCCGATGGAAGCGCGGGGCGTCGTGCCGCCCGTGACCTCGTGGCCTTGGGATGGTCTGCCCCGCTCCGCGCGGCATATGAGGTGTCAAAGCGTCTTGGTGGTCACCGCGCTGTCTTCGGTTTTCTGGCTCGGAAGGGCGTGGGAGATCGTGTTCGCCAGTCGCCCCTGCGGTGGGCGCACGGCGTGCCTGCCGCCGCGGTTGACCGGGTCACTCACGATGCCGCGGAGATCCTCGCCGGCAAGATCCGCCTGTTTGGGAAGGAGCGGCTGCTCGGATCGCCGCCGGACTGGCACTCGACGATCGTCGCGCCTGGCGAGTGGGTGAACCTGCCGTGGTGGAAGCTCGATCTCGGTGGCAACCGCTCCGAAGCGGACGTGAAATGGGTTTGGGAACTCGGCCGTTCTCGCCATCTGGCTGTGTTGGCGCGCGCATCCCGCTTCACCGAGCGCCCCGAGTACCAGCACGCACTCGAAGCGCACCTGCGTTCATGGCTCTCGCAGAACCCGCCCGAGAAGGGCGTGCACTGGTACTCGAACCTCGAGGTGGCACTGCGCTGTCTCGTCTTCTCCGAAGTGCTGGACCGAGCGGAGCCGAGACTCGGGTCAGACATCACTTTGGGTCTGAGTGACGCGCTGTGGCGAAGCGGCCGCCATCTGACCGCAGATCTCCCGTACACGCTGAGCACGATGCGCAACAACCACTTGCTAGGCGACGGCCTCGGCATGGAGGTCGTGGGCCAGTCGTTTCCTCTCGAGGGAACGGCAAGACGCTGGGCGCGCGTCGGAAGGTGGCTGTTCGAAAGGCAAGCAGCTCGGCATTTTCGCCCCGACGGGTCGATGATCGAGGACTCGCTCTCCTATCACCGGTTTGTCCTGGAGATGTTGGTCGTCCGGCACCTGCTCGGTGGTCCGGTCGACTCGGCGCCGATCGAACCCTCGGCGCAGATGCTTGCGCGTATGGGTGTCCTCGATGGCGCGGTGCCGCAGTACGGCGATTGGGACGAGGGCAGGGTTCTGGTCTCCACGCAGGATCCTCACGATCTCTCCGGGTCGGTCCGGGCCGCCCTTGCCGCGGCGGGGTCTGGCGCGCCCTCCGAATGGCGAGAGCTCCACGACGAGTGCGCTTGGTACACGGAAGAAGGTGAGCCGGCGGACCCGCAACCCGCCGAGATCAACGGTCGGGACGTCGGCGGCGGCATTGCGCGCGCCGCGAGGGGCGTGTTCACCGTCTGGCTCAAGGCCGGGAGCGGTCCATCCCATGGCCACGCCGATCTCTGTTCGACAGCGGTGCTCGTTGACGGTGAATGGATCATCGGCGATCCGGGCACCGGCGCCTACAACGGGCCGATCGATCAGCGAAACTACTTTCGAGCGTCGATCGCTCATAGCGTCATCCGTCCGATGGGGCGCGACCAACTGGAGCCTCACCGGGCATTCCGGTGGCGGCACACGGCGAGCGGGCGGGTGGGCCCGCCCTTGGCTCTTGGCGACCGTCTCGTGATGTGGGGCGTACACGACGCATATGCGCGGCTCCAACCTCCCCGGATGGTCGTCCGGGCTGTCTTGTTCGCCGAACGCTCACTGCTCGTGGCCGACTGGGTCCAAGGTCCGCCGGGAGCCCCGTTCGCTTTGTCGCTGCCGCTCGGGCCGAACGCCACCTGGGAACCGACGAGCAGCACGATTCGACTATCCAGCGGCCGACGACTCGCGCTGCGCGTGCCTGGCTCGCTCAGTTCGGTCAGGGGACAGGAGGAACCGTTTGACGGCTGGTGGAGCGACACCTACGGATCCAAGCAACCTGCAACGCGCTTGGAGCTTCGGGGTGAGATGCGAGGCCCGGTATGGTGGCTGATCTCATTGGACGATCGGCCGCCCCCTGCAGTTATCGAGGACCGGCTGGTCTGCGATCAGCTTGCTCTGACCACCCGGTTCTTGGGCCCGACCATCTGCCTGGATCTGCGGGATCTGGAGGCACCGGACCAGTCAGAGACGGCGTCCCTTCGGTGGTGAATTGAGTGGGTCGCCACCGAGTTCTCGTGCTCAACCATTTCGCTGTCCCGCGCGGCGAACCCGGCATGACCCGTCACGCCGAACTCTTTTCGTCCGTCCGCGGTTGGGATGCAACGATCATCGCGGCGAACCGAAACTTGTATACCCGCGCGACATGGAGCACCGACGACGAGATGTTCCGGTCGGTGCCGGTGACGAACTACGCGAACAACGGGCCGGCTCGCGTGCTCAACTGGATTTCGTATGCCGTGGGCGCGCTCGCCGTAGGTTTGCGTCTCCGCGACCTGGACCTCGTCTACGCTTCGTCGCCACATTTGCTTGCCGGACTGAGCGGATGCGTACTCGCGCGAATCAAGCGGGTGCCGTTTGTCTTCGAAGTACGCGACCTTTGGCCCCAAGTCCTGGTCGATATGGGCCGGCTTGCGGAGTCGTCGCTTCAGTACTCGATCCTGAGACGCCTGGAGCGCTTTCTCTACCGGCACGCGGCCGCGATCGTCGTTCTTGCCGAAGGCAGTCGCGCCGGTGTGATCGCCGCCGGCGGTCAGGCTGATCGGGTCGTTCACATTCCCAACGGTGCGGACCCGCAGGACTTCTCGGTGGATGAGCGCCGAGAGACGCTGCGTGCCAGCTACGGGATGGACGGAGTCGTCTTCCTCTATGCCGGAGCTCACGGACCGGCGAATGGCCTTGACGCGGTGCTCGACGCTGCTGAAGCCGTGAGCACCACCGACCCGAGCATCCGTTTCTGGCTCGTCGGCGATGGCATTGCCAAACAGGGCCTGGTGACCGACGCGGCTCGCCGGCGCCTCACCAACGTCTTCTTCCATGATCCGGTCCCGAAGAGCGAGATCCCCCGCCTGCTCGCCGCGGCTGACATCGGCCTGCACGTCCTAGCTGACGTGCCGTTGTTTCACTACGCCATCAGTCCCAACAAGCTCTTCGATTACATGGCCGCGGGTCGGCCTGTTCTTACGAACACGCCCGGCGAAGTCGCAGCACTAGTTCAAAAGGCGGGTGCGGGCCTCGCCGTTGAGCCACGCGGAATTGCGGAAGGTGCTCGCGAGATGGCTGCGTCAAGCCCCGCGCAGAGGGACGCGTGGGGAGGAAACGGCCGAGCATTTGTCGCCGAGCATCGGTCTCGAGAGACGCTCGCCAAGCAGCTCGAGCAGCTGCTCGACGAGATCACGATCGCCAGGTAACCGAGCGTGTCACGGGCGGGCCGGAGCGGCCCGTTCGGCCGTCGCCTCGGCGATCGTTTCCCGCAGAATGTCGTCGAGAGAACGCACCGGCGCCCACCCCGTGAGCGCCCGGAGCTTGGTTGTATCCGGCACACGGCGTTGCATGTCCTCGAAGCCGGGTTCCCACGCTTGTTCGTAGGGAATGAGCTCGATAGGGGAGAGGCTCTCGGTCAACCCCACGATGCGGTTGGCGAGCTCGAGGACGGAGATCTCCTCGTTGGTACCGACATTGAACGTCTCGCCCACGCTTCGATCTTCGTCAAGGAGCTGCAAGAGCGCGTCGACCACGTCGAGTACATGGCAGAAGCAACGCGTTTGGCGGCCGTCTCCGAATACGGTGAGCGGCTCGCCGTTGACCGCCTGGCGAACCAGGCGCGGGATCACCATCCCGTAAGCAGGACTCTGACGCGGACCGACGGTGTTGAACAGCCGTACAACGAAGGTAGGTAGGCCTCGCTCACGGTGATAGACGTTGGCGAGGATCTCGTCTACCGCCTTGGCGGTGCTGTACGCCCAACGGGCAACGCTCGGCGTACCGAGGATGCGGTCGTCCGTTTCTTTGAGTGGGCCTCGGTCGTTCTTGCCGTAGATCTCTGACGTGCTGACCACGAGGGTTTTCCGTCGGTACCTATGGGCCGCCTCGATGACGATCTCCGAGCCCCGAATGTTGGTGGTGAACGAGTGCAGCGGACGTTCGACGATCAGCTTCACGCCGACGGCCGCCGCCAGGTGCACGACGAGGTCGCTCTCGTGCACCAGCTCGTCGACCATCATCTCGTCGAGCACCGAGCCCTGCACGAAGCGGAAGTTGGGGTGAGCGGCGGCGGACTCGATGTTCTCGAGCCGGCCGGTCGACAGGGCGTCGAGGGCGATAACTCGGTCGCCCCTTGCGAGCAGGGCGTCGGTCAGGTGAGAGCCGATGAACCCGGCCCCTCCCGTTACGAGGTAGACATAAGGCATCGAACCAGAGTAACGGGACCACCGTTGACGCGGATGCGGCGATGCGTCTTCCGCCTCAAGGCCTGCGTGCCGCGTCACGCTTGTCGACGAATCGTTCCCAACGGTCGTTCGCGTAGGCTTACCAGCGCGTATGCGACTCTTCAATCTCCGGCGCTCGCGACGCCGCCGATCGCGGTCAAGAAGGCGCGGGCGATCTGACCCGCGCTCGACCAAGGTGAACGTGCCCACTGACGGATCCGCTGACCGGGGAAGCTTTCGCGACAGCCTTTCGTGGATCATGGGTACGAGCCGGACCCGCTTCGTCCTCATGGCGGTTGCCGCGATCGGGGAGGGTCTCGCCGAAGCAGGTGTCCTGGTCCTCGTAGTGCAGCTCGCGCTCGGCCTGGCGAAGGGCACCTCCGAAGTCAGTCTCTCGGTCGCCGGCATTGAGCTCACAGCAGATCAGGGAACGCTGTTCGCGGGCGCGGCAGTGCTTACGCTCGTGATGGTCGCGCTGAATGCGGTTGCGGCGTGGATGACCGCCTCGATCAGCTCGCGCGTGCTCTCCGATCTTCGCGAGGGGACATTCCACGATTTTGTCTTGGCGACGTGGGATGTGCAGTCCCGCGAGCCGGAGGGTCGTCTCCAGGAAATCATGAGCACGAACGCCATGAGAGTCGCTGCGGCCAGCGTTCAGCTGTCTACTGCGATCACGGCGATCTTCAATCTGTTGGCGCTCCTGGTTGCCGCTCTCGTCCTGCAGCCGATCGCGGCGCTCACCATCCTTGGTGCAGTCATCGTGCTCTTTGCCATGCTGCGGCCCGTCTCAAGCGCCGCCCGCCGCCTTTCCCACCGCGGTGCAAGCGCGGGGATCTGGTATGGGTCGGCCATTACGGAAAATGTGCGCCTCGCACGAGAGATCCAACTGTTCGGCGGCGAACGCGCCTTTCAGCAACGGGTAAACCGGCTGTCTGCCGAGGCGACCGCACCCTTCTTCCGTGGGCGTCTCCTCGCGCGAATGCTCCCCGGGCTCTACCAGGGCTCTGCGATGTTGCTCATTGTCGGTGCGCTCGCCATCGTCTCATTGACGAACGCGACGGCATTCGGGACGTTGGGTGCCGTCGTCCTGATCCTCGTGCGCGCGACGTCATACAGCAACAATGTTCAGGGCGCATATCACAGCATCAACGAGTACATTCCCTACATTCAACAGCTCAAGCAATACAGATCCGTTTATCGGCGAGCCAGGCGACGCTACGGATCGCGGCGACTTGGGCCTATCAAGAACATCGCTCTCGAAGACGTCGGTTTCTCCTACGTACCGGGAGAGACTGCTCTCCACGGCGTGAACGTCTGCTTCAGTTCGGGGGATGCCCTCGGCGTCGTCGGGCCGTCTGGGAGCGGAAAGTCGACGCTCATGCAGATCCTTCTCGGCCTTCGTGATCCAACTGAGGGTGTCTACCTCGTCAATGGCGTCCCCGCGCCGGAGTATCGCCGCAGCGATTGGTGCGAGCGCGTCGCGTTCGTGCCTCAGGAACCTCGTCTGTTCACCGATTCGATCGAGGAGAACATCCGCTTCTTTCGCGACGGAATCAGCCATGACGACGTGGTGCGGGTGGCACAGATGGCTCACATCGCGGACGAGATCGACGCGCTTCCACGCAGTTATCAAACGACCATGCACGATGAAGGGCGAGATCTGTCCGGAGGGCAACGGCAGCGGCTCGCCATCGCGCGTGCCCTCGTCGACAGACCCGATCTGCTGGTGCTTGACGAACCCACGAGTGCCCTCGACATGCGGTCGGAACACCTTCTCCACGAGACGCTCGAAGAACTCAAACGCCGCGGCGTGACACTGGTGATCGTTGCCCACCGACCTTCGACAATCGCCGTCTGCGATCGCGTCGTGGTAATGAGCAGAGGACGAGTCGAGGCATATGCGCCACCGCGAGAGCTGGCCGCGTCCAACGCATACTTCAGCGACGCGCTCCGGCTCTCGAGTATGTCTGGGCATGCGGGCGCCTAACGCCGAGACGACAATTGGCGTGTCGTCGGCTCAGCCGCGCGCACCGGGAGGTAGGCAACGCGTGGGCCTTCGTGGATTGAGGCTCCGGACGGCAGTCTCTGCGGAGAGCTTCGAACAAGGTTAAAGGTGACTCTCACTCGCACGATTCATGTTTACGCACCCGGGCACCCTGGGAGCGGTCTATGTGTGGCCACACAATGGCGCGAGTCCGGAGTGAAGTCGCGGCAGCGTCCAGGGGCCTCGGGTGCCGGGTGCGACGCCAACGACGCTGACTGACCCCGTGAGCCCGGTCCATGCAACTCGCGAAACGGCGGTCCGGTTACCCTGGCGAGCGATACTGGTCACGAGTTCCGCGCGGCCGGGTAAGACGAGGTTGACCGACGAGTAGGCTCCGGCAACGATTGGAGCCGCCAGGAAGACCACTCCACTCGCCGCCGGTTGGGCCGGGAGCAGCGAGGTAACACACGAAGTCGCAAGCATGAGATTGGTCGACCTCCGGCAGGAGTTGCTGTGTCATTTGCCATCGAACTCGCTCGTGTCTTCTCAGCATCGAAGACCATCGAGAGTCCGATTCTGAACTCCCTCGGCGTACAGCCGCTAAGGGCCATATTTGCACGTGGGATATACCGAGCGCGGCGCGACCACTGTTCTGGGCCGGCGGACGAGTTTTGGGTGCGAGCACTACGAGCGGACGGAATTGTTGCTATCCATCCGTTTCTTCCTGAGGAACAGTTCGCGCGGCTTCGCGCTGAGGCGGAGATCGTGTTGTCCGATCCAGGCGGCTTCAAACTGCATCAGCGCGGTCCTACCGAGGTTTGGCATCACCACTTGCGGGACTTGAATGAACAGGAATTCCCCGAACTCAATCGCTGGCGGCACCATAACCGCGCTCTTAACCTCGTCGCGGCTGCCGCCAAGCGTTCAATCGAGCCCGAAGATGGCCTTCGAGTGCTTGAGAGGATCTCGTACACAGACAACGAAGATGTCGATCCAGAGATCAACCTTCATGTGGACACGTTCTTCCACACGCACAAGCTTTGGCTCTATCTTGACGACGTCCGGATGGAGAATGGTCCATTCACCTACGTTCCCCGGTCTCATCGCCTCAGCGCTACCAGACTGCGCCGTGATTACAGAGAGGCTCGCACTACAAACGCCGGCTCTCGACGCATCGGAGAGGAAGAGATCGAACAACGAGGTCTGCAACGAGAGCTCTTGATGTGTCCTGCGAATACCTTGCTGATCGCCGACACCTGCGGCTATCACTGCAGAACGCTTGGTGTGCCCGGCCACAGCCGACGGGCGCTGCACATGAGCTTCCGGTTCAATCCGTTCATGCCCGTGTGGCTCAAGGCCGACACTCGGCTGACGCGCCGAAACCCACGGCTGGCGCGGATTCTGCAGACCCTTGAGGGTACGTCAACGTGACGAGATCAGCGCGTCCCCGCCCCGTGCGCGAGGCGGTGAAGCGGATCAAGCCGCTGCGGGACTTGGTGTGCCAATTCGATATCTTGAGGAAATATCGAAGGTTTCGGCCTGATCGGTTTCAGCTTGTCGGGACGGATCGCGTTCTTTTCGTAGACCCACGAGAGCCACGGGGTTGCGCACTCCTGCGAGGCCGTGGCGCTGGTCAATCCGCGACCAAGCGCATCTGGACATGGGCCCTTGATGTTCTCGAGCCAGATGCCGTGATCGACGTTGGCGTCAACTACGGAGAATTCCTGTTTCTTCCCTTGTACCGACCGGGCACGCGGGTCATCGGTATTGAGGCGAACCCAGCTCTCCATCCCTATCTCGAGCGCAGTCGAGGACTCCATCCCCATCGCGACGAGATTGAGTTGTACTGCGCTGTGGCACGCCGGGATAGTCAAGAGAGTGTCGCCTTCTTCGTCGATGCTGAGTGGTCGGGACGGTCGTCGGCTCTACCTCACGGCACGATCGCGAAGCCGACAGAGACTTCGGTGCCTGGTCTCACAGTCGACTCATTATTCGGCGGCTCGACCTTTCCGACTCGCGTCGTATTCAAGCTCGACGTGGAAGGTTACGAACCCGAAGTTCTTGCTGGCATGTCCGACCTCCTCGACGGTGCTCAAGCGTTTGCCGGAATCGTCGAGTTCAATCCACGGTTTGAGCGTCTCGGGATCTCAGCTTCGCGATTCTTGAAGGACCTCAGCGCACTAGGGCATGTCTACGTCATCGCGCCGGGCGGTGAACTTGGCGCCTTGCGCCGCGGCACAGAAGGTCGACTCGAGCAGGGTCTGGAGCGCGGTGTCGGAGATCTGTTAATTCTGCGGTCCCGAGACCCGAATGGTTCGCGGGATTCGCGTTGAGTTGAAGCGCGGGTACATTCCCGGTGGGAAGTTTACGATGGAACCGCTGAGCCGCCGACCAGCTCTTCATTGCGAACTCTTCTTTCGGCCGGCAAGGGGCTCGTTGGCAGGTGCCGAAGCGATGGACGAGCAATCAAGAGCTGCAAGAGGCGCAGTAGGATTTTACTTACATAGAGAACTCAGCTGTCACTCTGGAGTCCTTTGAACAGGGCGAGATACGCCTTCCGAAGTATCAGTCGGCCCAGTCTCCGCTTGGCAACCTTGCGCAAGACTTGAGTGACGACCGAAATGTGCGTCCGGGTGTGGCCGGCGGCAGCGTCTTGTCCTTTCTCGGAATCCGCTTGAGCCACTTCGTCGCTCGCGAAATCCTCGTCGGGCGGCAACGAGTTCGCCAGGTGCCGGACCAACGGGCGATTCGTGGAAAGGCGCAAGAGACCAAGTTGATTGATCCGTTCATCCCAAATGCGCTCAGTCTTCGTCATGGCGTCACGATGTTCTATCGGCAGGACCCTGAGAGCGGTCGCGCGTGGTACGAGGAACTGGTAGTGAGCTGAATATGCATAGGCGACGACGTTGTCGACGGAAAGACGGATGTCGTCATAGGCATTCAGCGCGTTTGGATCTTGGCCAGCATCCTCAAGGTGCTCTTCTAGCACGGTGCGGTCGAGGAGATCACCACGCGCCACGTTGATGTCGATTGCAGAAGCCGCATACTCGAGCGTGGAACTGAGAACGTGGTCGACGCGGGAAGACGGCGTGCGAAATGGTCGGGCAGTTACGGTGCCAACGCTCGGAAATGCTTGGAATATCCGAAGACTGTCCTCGAGCCAACCGACGCGAAAGCCTATGTCGCTGTCGCAATAGGCGATGTATTCGCCCGGACAGGCTGGCAGCAAGACATTCCACGCACCGCCTTTGCCCATGTTTGACGCCGACAGAAACAGACCCTGGATATATCCCACGCTGTACAGATCATGAAGATAGTCACGCACCTCCGCGCAGCTTCCGTTGTCCAGCACGAACAAGTCGAATGGCACAGCCGTGGTTGCCCGCATGGAGGTGAGGCATGCCTTCAGCACCTCGAGGCTGTGTTCGAAGAATCCGCTGCGCTCAGGGATGTACACAATCGTGCACGCGGTCACCCGTTCGGGAAAATAAGATCGCTGAGCTGATCTCATGGGGTTCGTCCCGGCACGCGGCAAAGCCAAATTCCCTTCGATAGTCGGTGACGAACAACAACCAGGTCTGTTGTCCCGGCATGTTAGGCATCTGGGCGTCCCGAGGACGATCAGCGGGCGCGACAGCCCAAGTTGCTCTCGTAGCAGACGATCACCGCGCTATGGATCGTGACGCGAATCCACGTGGCAGTCGACCCGGATCATGCACGTCCGGGTGCTCATCGATCTGGCACGGGATGAGCGCTAGCCGTAGTCCCCAGAGACCTTCGTCAGCCAGGTGGAATCACCGCACACCATCGCCCGAAGTCGTCCAGAGTGAGCCAACGCATCGACAGGGCTGCTTTGGGAAGATGTGGTCGATAATGCCGTTTGTGTGCATCGTCGAGCACGAGCCAACCACTGGATGAAACGAGCGTCTGCACCTTCGGAAGCCAGTTTGCCCGGGTCGCGATGTCGCCGAGGTCGTGAAAGACGAGGTCAAACGGACCTGTGAGCCGATTTAGGAGGTCGAGACCACCGAACTGAACGTTGCGGGTCTCTCGCGATCGAAGGAAGTCTGCGGTCGCGGCCAGCCATTCAGGCGCATCGTCGATGGTCACGACCGTACCGTGGGTGTGCGACGCGATAACCCAGGTGCTGAAGCCTGAACCAAGATCCAAGGCACGCTCGGGCTTATAGGTGTCGCACAGCACCGCGAGGAGCGCGGCGGTCTGCAGCGAAACCGCAGCGCGAGGAGACGAGACGGTAGACGCGTACTCAGCGTGCGCGCCGGCGAGATCGTCGGCCTTGTCGTGCACCCGCTTGCTCAGGCTCCGAAATTCGGGGTGCCGGCGTCGTAACTGATGCGACCCGCGCGTCGAGCGGATCACATCGATCGGGAGCCTCAAAGTCCGGCGACCAATAAGATGCATCGGAGAATCTCCGCCTCGAGTCGCCTACGCGAGCTCCATCGGCGCCGTCTATGCGGCCAATCAGTGTTCCACAAGCCGCGGATCGATAACAGTTCCGATCCGCCTTCCGTGGATGTCCGGTACACCGCAGAGCAGGTTGTCGCCGTGCCGGCAGTCCCCGATCGTCGCCAGCGGCACAGCCCCCCGCCGGGTGATCCGAAAGAACTCGTAGCCGTACCCGGCGAGAAGAACGAGAAGGTCTTCCGGATGGAACCCAAAGGCGCGAGCCGTGGTTTCGTTGATCTCGATGATGAGTAGAGGTGGCCAGTCGGACGACAGGGTTGATCGCGCTCCCCGCAATACGGCCAGCTCAGCACCCTCGACGTCGCATTTGAGTACTGCAACCTCGGATCGACCGACGCCACCGAGGTAGTCGTCCAACGTAACCAGGCTGGCCGTGTACGTCGTGTAATCGCTCCGGCCGAGGCTCGACATCGACGCATGCCCTTGATTAAGACCTTCGAACACATGCAGGACGACCTCGCCGGGCGAATCGCCGAGGGCCACGTTGTTGGCACGGACCTGGCTGGGATGGCCGTTGATGGACAGGTTGGTGACGAGTTGCTCGTAGTTCGACGGGACCGGCTCGAAGCTGTGCACCTGACCACTCGAGCCGACGGCCTCTGCGAACAGCAATGTGAACCAACCGAAGTTGGCGCCGACGTCAACTGCAGTCTCTCCCGGTTGCAGCAGTGACCGAGCTACGGCGGATACTTCAGGCTCGTACTCACCCAGAAAGTACAGGTCGCGAAAGAGCCGGTCCCGGAGGTTGACTCGGAAACGTTGGCCTTGCCGAGACGCAAGGATTCGCTCCTCGTCAGCGAAGGATTGAATTCGAAGGGCGCGGGTGTAGAGGAGCCGCTTTCCGCGTGGGACCGGTGAGTGATGGTCGTACCAACGTACGAGCTTGAGGAGCAGTGGGTCGTGCAAACCTCGCCCTTCTGATGCAGGTCCGGTTGGAACCATGTGCGGGAACCGCGCATCGAGAGCAGTGACTCAGGATAGATCCCGCTCTCGTCGCTCTATTGCGGCCAAGGTCACCAGATATATCGAGCAACCTGCCATCGCATCGTACGCATCCCTACGAACCGAGGAGACCGCGCTCTTCACTGGTTGGTTTGTCCAAGGGTAATGGCGTGTGTACGGGCGGTTGCTGAATCGTGGCGTTCGCCTGACTTGTGTTCGAGCATGCTTCCCTCGAATCCGATCGCAATTGCAGAAGGTCCATGAACAGCGGCCAGACGCGGTCGATGTCGTGGTCACGAACGTGTGCCCTTCCTGCGGTTGCCAGTGCTCGTTGCCGAACCGGGTCGGTGTGCAGCGTCACTAGCGCGGCTCCCAACGCGGTCACGTTCCCTGGCTCTACGCAGAGCCCGACATGGTCGCTCGTGATGATGTCGGGCACACCCCCGACCGGTGTGGTGATTACTGCCAATCCCGCTGCCATTCCTTCGAGCAGGGAATTGGGAAGCCCTTCGCGATGCGAGGGCAAGACCAGGACATCGGAACGAGCAATCGTCTCGAGCTTGGTGTCAGCCAGCTCCCAACCGCGAAAGTCGAAGAACTGCTCGACACCGAGCCGTCGGGTTCGGGCTCTCGCTCCCGATTCGGCTCTGCCGCGGCCGCAGATGACGAACTTCGCGCCCTCGAGCTGATGTCGGTACCGACCGACCGCCTCGACGAGGTCGAGGATGCCCTTGTACGTCTCGAGGCGCCCGAGGTAGAGGAAGCGCGTAACGCCGGGAGCGGCCTCTGTTCTCTGCCGAATCGTGTAAGCCTCGGTGTCGATCCAGTTCGGGATGACCGCGAATGTGGTATTTGCATGTCGGGAAATCTGCTTGTAGTGGTGGGCCCAGCTCTGGCCTTGGCAGATGACGACGTCGCAGCGACGAAACACAAACGGCACGAACCAGCGCATGAACGACGACCGTTCGAGGTCGTCGAGCAGGAGCCCGGATCGCGGACTGAGCACGACTCTCCTTCCGAGTCCTTTCGCAACGAGCGCCATGACGCCCTTCTCGATGAAGCTCAACCCGTAGCTGGAGAACAGAAGAGCGCCGTCGACATCCCGTCGGGCGACCTTGCCCGCGAACTGGACCAGTCGACGACACGCGTAGAACGCACGTCGTGACAGGGGCCGGTCGCCGACCCCTTCCATCGTGCTGTCGATCAGGGTCCACCTGACGAATTGCGATAGTCGGCTCGTCACGAGTGACGTGCACGCATGTGTCTGCCCGCCCACGCTTCCGTCACTAGCCGTTGCCTTGAATGCACCGACGAACACGTAGTGCGGCAGTGCTTCGCTCACGCCGTGTCCAGACTACGCGTGCTGGATGTGGGCAACTCGGCGACAGCGCGCCGCTCCGCTTGTGTAGGGCTGTCGGGACGAAGCCGGATGTATGCCGTCATCAAGGCCAAGAGGAACCAATAGTCGGGGCTTCTCAATAAAATATGAGACCCCCCATCCACGCAAAGGAATGTCAACGACACGATCAGGAAGACTGACAACGAATACGGCGCGTTGCGATCGCCAAGCTTCCTGAACAAGGCGCGCGCGAGAATGACCAGTAAGGCAACAAACATCACGAGACCGAAGAATCCGCTTGAGTTCAACTGGTCGAGATAGTCGTCGTGAGCAACGAGATCTTGGTCGGCAATCGCGATGTCGCGAACGTTTGAGAGCTTCGCGATGTACTCGCGGTGGTAGTAGCGGTACTCCCCGAGTCCGGGACCGAGCAGGTAGTGATCTTGCGCCACGTTCCAGGACGTCTGAAGAATGTCCAGCCTGCTCCTGCTGGCGTGGGACACGCCCAGCTGGTACCGATAGATCGCGCTCGATTCATCGGAGTAGCGGGTGAACAGGTTGCTCAAGATCGCGGTTCCGAGGACGATGAGAGCGACGAATGCGATCAGTCGCCCAGCGCTGAGAGATGCACGGGTACCCAGGGCTTGTCTCGTGCCCAACAGTGCCAACACGACGGCACCCGCGGCGATGCCGGCGAGGGCACCAAAGGAACCGGTGAAAAGCAGCGAGGCCGACAGTACGAGGAACGATGTCCCGTACAGCACGAGTCTCAAGCCCGTGCGAGTTTTCTTGACGAAGAGGAACTGAGCGACGATGAAAAAGAGCGATACGCCGACCGCTACGGCGAGGCGATTCGGGTTCGCGTCGAATGCCTCGAACCGACCGTTCGTCGGGCTCTCGACCAAGACCGCGTACACAACGACGCTGGAGACCGTGCCCATCACGTAGGGCCGCATGAGTGCGGCGATGTCCTGGAAACTACGCACTTCGTCCTTGATCGCGAGATAGACGAGAAAGACGAAGAAGAACAGCGCAAAGTCGCCGAGCGCCCAGCTGACGTTCCCTTTTCCGGTCACTACATACCAGAACGCTGCGGTGAACAAGCCGAGGTAGAAGATGAAGAAGAACACTCGATCGAACAGGTCGAGCCGAAGGTGCATTCTGGGAATGACTACGCCGGTGGTCCACAGGAACAGCAGCACAAACCCTGTTAGACGGTAGGGCTTGACCGCCCAGCTTCCACCCAGCAGCTCCTCGTACGGGAGAAGAAACGCGTACAGGAAGAGCAGTCGCCTGATCATTTCTCGCTCCGGGAGTGCGAAGATCGAGCGATCCGAGAGCGTAGGTCGTACATCTTCTTCTCGCCGAGCAAAGCGACGAGGATCCTCGCTCGGACCTTTTTGTACGCGTGCACGGTTGTCGATCCCACCGCCACGTGGAGCGGGACGTACATCCTCATGATCTCATAGCGCTCACGGAGCCCAGTGAGCGTCGTGTCGGAAACTCCACCGGTGCGAAAACACGCCAAAGGTGCGGATGCGTACTGGACGGGCACACCGAAGCTGTGAAGGCGAAGGAAGAACTCGAAGTCTGAGGAGACCCGATAATCCGTTCTGTAAAGACCGAACTGCTCATACACTCGACGATCCACGTACCAAGATGGGTGCAGGACCGGCCCCGCAGGATAAGTGTCTTCCCGCGTCAGTCGCTTCAGCACCCCGCCATTGCTGTCGATCACGTCGAGTTCGCTGGCGATGACTCCCGGGTGTGCACTTGCGAGATGAAGGGTGACAGCCGTTCTGATCGAGCCGGACGTCAATACGTCGTCGGCATTCAGGAGCTTGATGAGCTGCCCACTGGCTCGGGCGATTCCTTTATTCATGGCGTCAAAGACGCCGTTATCGGGTTCGGTAATCCAAGAGGTGATCCCGTCGGCATAACGCTGAACGACGTCGAGCGTACCGTCAGTGGAACCACCGTCAACGATGATGTACTCGACGTTCGGATAGTCCTGGTCGAGAACGCTTCGAATCGCCTCTTCGATGTGCCGGCGACCATTCCGCACGACAGTCACCACGCTGACCCTGAGCGCCGCGTCCGGGTCTTCTGGTCGCTGCCGGCCACCGTAAAGTTCGATCGTGGGCCACGAACCCCTCCGCGCACTCGTCATCGTTCAGGTGCCGGAGGGTTCGTCGGGCTCACGGTCATGAAACGACTCGAAGTGAGGTAGTTGTCCCGGCGGGTGACGGTTTCGGCCGCGCCCAAATCAGCGTGGACCCTGATCAGAGCCGGCGACCTGTGT
>WNFU01002157.1_pt1 | contig 27143 bp, 25 predicted proteins | sample 5400121 | NCBI WGS metagenome assembly WNFU01 (sample SAMN13153360, study PRJNA577476) | soil metagenome | isolation source: 100 cm soil or saprolite under grassland replicate 1 | place: USA:California | collected 2016-06-15 | reverse complement strand
TGCGAGCGTCGGATGACGTCGAATTCCTACCGCCATCGGGGTACCTCCTCGCGTTACGGTCAGGTCATCGGTATTCGGGTCCCTCACTCCTCTGGGTCCTCAACTCAGCAACTGGGACGCGCCGCCTACTGCTCATGGAGTGCGGCTCTGGATCGGAGGGGAATACTACGCGAGCCGCTCGTTGCGCCAGAGGATCCGCCGAAAGATGTCCCAGGTCAAGCGGCTCGTTGGGGGATGCTGCGGCTAGATAGAGCTGTCCTCCCGATCTGTCGACAGAGGTGTCCCCTCATGAAGACCTTTTCGATGAGCAGAAAGGAAGTGCCGCGGGCTGGGCTGCTCAAGGCCGCGCTATCGCCAGTCAGCCGTCACCCGACCCCGCCTTCGTGCTTAAGCCGCGCGAGGGCCCGGGCAGGCGCGCCGCGGTCCCCGGCGCGGGACACCCTCCGTCACGCGCTCGGTGAGCTGGGGCGCGCTCAGCTCACGCAAGGCGCGCACGGTGTCCCCCTCGCGCACTCAGTTGGATCCCGAAGACCCACGCCCTGGAACGTCACCTTTCCACGTCGCCAACGCGCTCTGAACGCCGCACAAACGACCGAGGACGACATTCTTGTTGAACAGCGACAGAGGCTCCCTGGCCGTGCCGTCGACGGATCCCCGGGCGAGGCTCGTGTATTCGTTACACGACCGGGGAAGAATTACCGGGAAAGAACGATGCCGGTCGCCGCGTTAGCTCATAGGCATCCGGCGCCCGCTCGCCAAGTGAATGACGAGGAAGACCAGGGCGATCAGGAACAGGATCCACGAGATCTGCGCGGCGATTGCCGCGATGCCGAACATTCCCAACGCCCCGGCCACCAGCCCAACGACCAGAAACACGAGCGCATAGTAGAGCATCGCCCTCTCCTTCGTTCGATGTCGGTTCCGCTCATCCAGCGATTTCGTCGTGTTGCATGGTCCGTGCCGAGCCCGAGTTCCGCAGGCCGATGCCCGGACGAGCGGTTGGCACGGATCTTTCGGGGTGTCGCTCGAGCGAATGCCTCGAAGGGAGAAGACTGATGAAGAGAGACGGCCGCGCAATGTACTGCGCACAATCGTTCGACCACCTCAAGGGGCTCGACGGCATCTCCGACTCTCAGCTCGCCGAGCACCGTGATCTCTACGCCGGGTACGTGAAGCAGGTGAACGCGCTAACGCAGGAGCTTTCTGAAATGCGCAGCGAGCGCCGAGCGTCGGGCAAAGATTTCGGCCTCGCCGAGGGAACGCGACGGCTCGCGTTCGAGTACGACGGCATGGTCCTGCACGAGTTTTATTTCTCGAATCTAAAACGGGGCGGCGCCGCCCGGCCGTCGGATCGACAGGCCTTCGGGCGCGCGCTCGCAGAGACGTTCGGGTCGGTCGACCACTGGCAGGAGAACTTCCAGGCGATGGGGGGCATGCGGGGCGTAGGCTGGGTGATCCTGTTCCAGGATCCGATCACCGACCGCTTGACCAATCATTGGGTGAGCCTTCACCAGGACGGGATCCCGGCCCGGTGCAAGCCCCTGCTCGTCATGGACGTGTGGGAGCACGCCTTCATGCGTGACTACAAGGCCACCGAGAGACCCAAATGCGTGGAGGCCTTCTTCCGCAACATCGACTGGGCGGTCGTCGATCAGCGGTTCAACGAGGAGCCCGGGCTGCGCTCACCCTCCGCAGCCTGAGGTGATCACACCTCCATCTCGAGCAGGTAGACGCCGCCGATGAGCCGATCGACGGCGTACACGATGCCGCGCTCGTCGACGAGCACATCGTTGATCTGAACCGCCCCGGCACGGGAGCCGCGCGGCGCCTCCGGCACGTAGTACGCGACCTCTTCCGGACGGAACGGGTTCGAGACGTCATAGGCGCGGACGCCGCCGTTGAAGAAGGTGCCGAAGATGATCTTCTCCGACACCAGATTGCTCGCCACCGGACGATTCTCGTGCAGGTTGTGGGCACCGTATCGCCCGCCTCGTCCCTTGAACTCGTCGACGGCCGGGATCGGGAAGGTCGAGATCGGCACCGGATTGGTCTCGTCCTGGACGTCGACGACCCATACGAGCTTCGGCCAGTCCTTGCCAGCCTCGGCGGTCGCCTCGTCGGAAACGATCATGAGTTTCTGATCGAAGAGGGGCAGGAGCGTGTGGGTGAAGCCGGGGTATGGCGGATGGTAGTCCCACCGACTCAGCATGCTTGGTCTGGCCATGTCCGAGATGTCGAGAACGATCGCGCCGCCGTCGATGTAGCCGATCCAGGCCCGGTCGGGCCGGCGGGGGTAGACGTTCGTGTTGTGGGCGCGAAATCCGGCGTCGAACTTCGGATGACGAGCCGGGGCCGGCTCCGAGTCGCCGTCCCGCGTACCGGGCAGCCACCAGCGACCGACCTCGACCGGTTGCGTGGGCTGCCGGACGTCGATGATGCGGTAGAACTGGTCGTCCTTCGGGTTTCGGGGCTTGAAGTCCGGCGCTCCGCTCGCCAGATGCAGATAGGTGCCATCGACGAACCACAGATGGTGCACGCCCCTCGAGTGGGGCCCGGAGGCGTCGAAGAACGCGACCGACCGCGGCTTGCTCGGGTCGGACACGTCGAAGAACTCGACCCCGGCCGGCTTCATGCCGACGCGGCTCGTCTGGTAGGGCACGACGAGTAGGTCGCCCACGAGGTCCAGGTTGTTGGACCGCATGTCGCCGTGGGGCAGATCGGTCTGGACGATGACCGAGGGCTTTCGTGGATCGGTCACGTCCACGCCGGTGAAGTTCTTCGGCGCGGATTCGTGGCCCTGCCACAGCACCCGCCGCCCGTCGCGGGCGAGCTGAATGGCCATGCCTTCCCCGCAGTTGCCGAAGCCGCCCAGATCATTGTGGCCCAGGAGCCGCATGTTCTTCGCCAACGCGCCGTTCTGTGTCATGGCAGTTCTCCCGGCCCGCGATCCTAACACTTCCGGCGCGCGGCCGAAGCCCTACTTGATCGCCTGGGGATTGATCGGCGAGCCGGTACCCCGGGTGATCACCAGCGGCGGCGCGCACAGGAAGAACTCGTAAACGCCGTCGGCGGCGCAGTCCTCGGCGAGCTCTTTGAGATAGAAGATCTCGCCGTGCACGATCCCGATCGCCGGGATCGTGACCCAGTGCCAGGGCTGGAAGACGTCAGGCCCGGTCGCGTTGGGTCGCACCTCGATCCCCCAGGTGTCGCTGCAGATCGCCGCGATCTGCTTGGTGTGGATCCAGTCCAGGGTCTCGAAGGCCAGTCCGGGCGCATCGCCGCCGGCGTAGCCGCCCCAGTCGTTGCGCGCCAGGCGGTCCTCCATCTGGCCCGTGCGGACGATGACGAAGTCGGCGCGTTGCACGGTCACGGCCTGCGCTCGGGCTGTCCCGTCCAGGTCGGCGACCGTGATCGGATAACCGTCCGCGAGACACGCAACACCCTTCCATCGGGCCACATCGAGCAACACGCCGCGGCCGACCATCTTGTTCGCGAACTTCTCGATGCCGTTCTTGTGGGCGCCGCGGCTGTCGACCAGCGTGGCCGGATAGCCGTTCCACATCTTCTCGCCGATGAAGACGTGCGCCAGCGCATCCCACTGGGTCGCGGCCTGCGTCGGCAGGTTGATCGCGTCGTCGGCGTAGCGCAGGCCCGGCGTGACGTCGTGCTTGCCGGCGACGGCGTCGGTGCCCGTCGCCAGCATCTGGTGCATGGGATTCCAGCGGCCCCCGAAGATACCGCGTTGCGGGCCGTTCTCGTCGAGGTTGAGGCCGAGCCGGAACACCGTGCCCTTCCTCACCAGCCTGGCGGCGTTCACGATGTCCTCGGGCGTGATGTAGTTGAGGACGCCGAGCTCGTCGTCCGGACCCCATTTGCCCCAGTTCTTCAGATCCTCGGCCTTTTTCAAGACGTCGTCCCTGGTCAGCTTCGCCATTGGTCTTTCCCTCCATGCCCGCTCGCGCAACCTTTCATAGCCTCCCGCGGCCGGGGGGCCCGGCCCCACGACGCCTGCGGCGCGGACAACCTTGCCACAAGCGCGCGACGATTGGGCGCACAAGGTAAGAACTACAACTTCGCGCGTGTAAGCGTTACACACGCGAGCGAGTCCGGGAACCGTACTGTCGCGAAGATACCTGCTCCGTAGACCTTGGCATGCCTGTTGCCGCATGAGAATGGCGCTCCGGACTGTCGGGGTGCCGCAAACAAAACACATAGGAGGACTCGCATGACGAAGCGGATTCTCGGGCTCGCGTCGGTGACGCTCTTCTTGGCCACCACCGCGGTCGCGCATCCTGTCTGGGTCAGGACTGCCGATCAAACGGAGGTCAGGCTGGCTCGGGTGACCGACGTCGACTATTCGGGCCGCCAGATCGTGATCGAGGATCAAGAGCGGCTCATGGTCCCGGCGTCGGCCAACGTAGCGATGGCCGGCGTTCGCCCGGGCGAGCTGGTCGATGCGCGGTTCACGCAGGTCGGTGGGGAGCGGACCCTCCTCTCGCTTCGCGTCACACTCCACGACGAGCAGGCTCCCTAGCGTACGTGTACCATCGGGTCCGCGGGTGCGCACCGCCCGCGGACCCCTCGGCGCCCCAACGCCGGCCCGTCCGGCGACTCCCGAAGTGCGAGAGTCCTGTTACCATACCGCCGCTGCGCCGAGACGCGTGGGACAGGATAGAGGATGGCGATGGAAGGCCAGATGATCACTCGCACGAAGGGTTCCGGTTTCACTGCACTCGTCGCCGTCGTCCTGATATTGGTGGCCGTCGGCGCTGTCTTTTCCCAGCGCGGTCCTATCAAGATCGGCCTGCTGGTCCCCTTGACCGGTCCCTTGTCGGCGAATGGGAAGGAGATGGCCAACGGCCTCGCGCTCTACCTCGAGGAGCAGCACCAGCAGCTGGCCGGGCGTGATGCCAAGCTCATCGTCGAGGACACCGAAGGCAAACCTCCCATCGCCTTGAACAAGGCGCGCGCCCTCGCCGAGAGCCACGGCGTCCACGTCCTCGTCGGGCCCCTCGCCACGGCCGAGGCGTATGCGCTCGTCTCATACATCGAGCGCCAGAAGATCCCGACCCTGTCCCCCACCGTCGCCGGAGAAGACCTGACCCAGCGGCGGCGAAGCCCGTATGTCGTCCGCACCGGTTGGTCGGCCGGCCAGCCGGGACACCCGTTCGGCCGGTGGGTGTACGAGACGCTGAAGTACCGGAAGATCGCGATGATCGGCCAGGATTGGGCCTTCGGCCACGAGAGCTGCGGCGCTTTTCAGCGAACCTTCGAGGAGGCGGGCGGTCAGGTCGTGCAGAAGCTCTGGCCGCCGTTCGGCACCACGGACTTCGCGCCGTACATCACGGGGCTCAAGCGCGACGTGGACGCTGTCTACGCCGCGGGCGCGGGGAACGACGCCCTGCGCTTCGTGCGTCAGTACGCCGACGCAGGGCTCAAAGGCCGGGTCCCCCTGATCGGCAGCGGGAACTTCACGGACGAGCATGTCTTACGGAACATGGGCGACGAGGCGCTCGGTATCGTGACCGCGCTCCACTACTCGGCCGCCCTCGCGACGCCCGCCAATCGACGGTTCGTGAAGGCGTACGAGGCCAAGCACCAGCAGGTGCCCTCGTATTACGCGGAGGGGACGTACGTGGCCGGCAGCGTGCTCAAGGCGGCCCTCGACGGTGTCCGCGGCGACGTCGAGGACGCGGTCAAGTTCCTTGCGGCGCTCCGCCGCGTGAGCATCACGGAGGCGCCCCGGGGCCCGGTGAGCTTCGACGAGTACGGCCACCCGATCGAGAACATCTACGTGCGGCGTGTCGAGCGGGTCGAGGGCCGGCTGCAGAACACTGTCATTCACACCTTCACCGGGGTGTCCCAGTTCGGGCCGTACCGGGCCGAGGAATTCCTGAAGAACCCGGTCTATTCGCGGGACTGGCCGCCCTGCAAGGCGTGCTGAGGGGCGAGGAGCCGACGGCCCGTCAGCGTCACGTCCTCCCCACGGGCTCCTGCCGCGCCGCGCGCTCGCCGCTGATCTCCGCGTCGTAACCTGGCCGCACTCGCGCGTCGATCACGCACACCTCGCCGTCCATCACCGCGCGCACGCCCTGCGCGATGGCGCTCCGGAGCTGCTCGGGCGCGGTAACCGGGCCGATGCCTTTCGCCCCTTGCGCCACTGCCAGCATGGCCAGGTCGATGTCCGGCTCGTTGATCCGCTGGCCGATCCACTTGTTCTCGACCGGGCGGCCCCGCATGCGGGCGACGCGCTCCTGGTGCGCCTCGTCGTTGTAGAAGGACCGGTTGTTGCACACGATGAGGAGACAGGGGATGCGGTAGTGCGTCGCCGTCCAGAGCGCCGTGACGCCCATCAGGTAGTCGCCGTCTCCCACCAGGCCGATAGGAACGCGCCCCGAGCCCTTCAGCGCCAGCGCGGCGCCCACGGTGATTCCGGGTCCGGCTCCGACGCCGCCGCCACCATTGCCGCCGAGGTAATCGAGCGGATGAGAGAAATGACGAGATTCGCCGGGCCAGCCGAGCGGGAGCCCCGTGAGGCAGACATCCACCCCGTCGGTGGCTTCGTTGAGGGCCACGGCTACAGCTCGCAGGCTCAGCACGTCGGATGCGACTCGTCCCGGTTCTGATGCCCTTCCGGACGCCGGCGCCTGCCCGCGGGCGCGGCAGGCCTCGAGGAGCAGCGGCACCGCGACGTCGGGCTCGACGAGGAGGTTCACATCCACCGGTGGCAAGCCGAAGTAGTCCATGCTGAAGCCGCGGTGGACGTGCACGTCGCACGATGCCGAGACGATCTTGGCCGTGATGGGCCGCTCGGCATAGACCTGCTTGAGCGTTCCCGCCAGATCGACCCAGTCGAGCGCCAGGATGACGTCGGCCTCGCGAGCCGCGCGTGTGGCGCCCTCGGACAAAAAGGTGCCCGGCGGCCCGATGTGGAGCGGGTGGTGGGTTGGGAAGCTCGCCCCCACTTTGAGGTCGGTGATCACTCGAGCGCCCAGCTTCTCGGCGAGCGCCACCCGGGCGCGCCAGCTCTCCGTCGTGCGGTGGCCGCGGCCGATGAGGATGACGGGTGCGGCCGCGCCCGACAGGAGCGCCGCTGCCCGCGCGACCAGCTCCGGCGCGGGGCGAGGCGGCTCCGGGGCATGGAATCGCGACGCGTCCGGCAACGGCGGCACGTCCCCGAGCTTCGACTCTTGAAGCGCCGCATCGAGGTTCACGTACGTGGGGCCGCACGGGGCCGTCGTCGCCATCTGCGCCGCTCGCAAGAGGGCGTCGTACGCTGCGGGGACGGACCCGGGCTGGTTGTCCCACTTCGTGTAGCCGCGAACGAGCGCGCCCTGGTCGGACGCGGTGTGAATCCAGTCGATCCACGGCCGACGCTTCGCGGCATCCCACGGTCCCGTCGCGCCGAGGATGAGCATCGGCACCCGGTCGCACCATGCGTTGAAGATCGCCATGGTGGCGTGGAGCAGGCCGACGTTCGAGTGCAGGATGGCGCCCATCATGCGGCCGCTGGCCTTGGCGTAGCCGTGCGCCATCGCCACGGCGTTCTCCTCGTGCAGGCACAGCAGCATCTGAGGATGCTGGTTGCCGATGTGATTCACGAGGCTGTCGTGGAGTCCGCGAAAGCTCGCCCCGGGCACCAGGGCGACCCAGGGCACGTCGAGCGCCTGCAGCATGCCCGCGATCGCGTCGCTCGACCAGAGCTCATCCCGGGCAGTCGATGGCAGCGGGGTCTCGGGAAGGATCGTCGGCTTCATCGCTCGATGTCCGCCTGTCTCGCCGGCGTCCCCTCGGAGCAGGGCCGGCGCGCGTTCACGTCTTCGTAGCGCCGATGGTCCGGCGCCGCGAGCCCCGCCAGCGTACTCCGGCCGAGCGCCACGCCGCAAGGCCGCTGGCGCCGTGTCCGGGTGTCCGTGCTATAGTCGCGCAACTTATCGGCGGGAGGTGACGCGACTTGGCCTACAAGGACCTCCGCGACTATCTGGCCGCTCTGGAAATCCGGGGCAAACTCCACCATGTGAAAAAGGAAGTTGATCCGGACTGGGAGGTTGCCGCCGTCATCCGCCGCGTTTTCCAGCGAATTCCACCGGCACGCCGGCCGGCGGTGATGTTCGAACACATCAAGGGCCATCGAATGCCACTCGTGGCCGGCATCCTCGGCGCCTCGCCGGAAGTGTACGCGCTGGCCCTCGAGACCACAGTTGACCAGATCGCCGACAAGTGGGCTCACGCGCAGACCCACCCGATCCCTCCGGTGCGGGTGGGCACGGGGCCCGTGAAGGACGTGATCTTGACCGGCGACCGGATCGATGCGACGGCGCTTCCCCTGTGCCGGTGGACCCGCGACCAGGACCCGGCGCCCTACGTCACCGGTCCGTGTGTGATCTCCAACGATCCGGAGACGGGGGAGCGCAACATGGGCACCTACCGTCTCATGCTCAAGGGGCCGCGCCGGTTCGGCCTGTTCCTGAGCACGACCTGGCGCGACATGTACGCTCACATCATGAAGAACGAGCGGCAGGGGAAACCCACCCCGTGTGCCGTGGTGATCGGCTGCGATCCGCCCGTTCCGCTGACCTCGGTCGCGCGGATTCGGGGGGACGAGCTCGGCGTGGCGGGCGCGCTCCGCGGTGCGCCGCTGGAGGTCGTGAGCTGCGAGACGAACGACCTGGAAGTTCCGGCCCACGCCGAGATCGTGATCGAAGGGTACGTGCCAGCCGGCGTTCGGGAGCACGAGGGGCCGTTCGGTGAATACACCGGTTATATGGGGTCGTCGGGCCCGAGCTTCGTGATCGAGGTTACCGCCATCACGCACAGGACCGACCCCATCTACCAGGCCTTCTTCAGCCAGATGCCGCCGAGCGAGTCGAGCTGTATCCGCGGTACCGGGCGCGACGTCGCTCTGCTCAAGCATCTCAAGCGCGATCTCCGGCTCCCTGTGCGCGACGTGCATCTCCTCGAGGCCGGAGGCGGCGCGGCGTTCCTGGCCATCTCCCTCCGTCGCGAGCATCCGGCCCTGCCCCAGCGGGCCATGTGGGCCGCCTGGGCCTTCGATCCGTCGTTTTCGAAATGGGTGGTCGTCGTCGACGAGGACATCGACGTCCGCGACTACTTCCAGGTCCTGTGGGCCATGTCCTGGCACGTTCAGCCCGAGCGCGATCTCTACGTCAACCGCGGCACCGCGGGCGTGGCGCTGGATCCCTCGGTCGCCGAGGAAGACGTGAACCAGCTCGAGCGGAAGACGGTTCTCTCTTCCAAGGTGGGCGTCGACGCGACGCGAAAGCACACCTTCCCTGCCCGCTCCGTGCCCCCCCAGGAGGATCTGGACCGGGTGGACGCGCAGTGGGCCGACTATGGCCTGGAGTGACTCCCTGCCTTCGGGCACAAGGAGGAAGGCGATGAAACGGCGGCTCTGGATTACGACGTTAATCGTGACCGCCCCGCTTTGGGTTGCGGTGGTAGCGCAGGGGCAAACGGCCAAGCCCGAAGGAACGTTGACGGTGGCAGTGGCCACCTTTGCCGGTGAGCGTTGGTTACCTCAGCTCTACCCTGGGGCTGAGGACGTGGTCCTGAAGCCCATGTTCGAAAACCTGCTGACCCGAGATCCTAAGACCGGCGAGCTGGCTCCCATGCTTGCGGAGCGCTGGCAGGTCTTGGATGGCGGTCGCACCTGGAGGTTCCATCTGCGCAAAGGGGTCCGATTCCACAACGGGACGGAAGTCACGGCCGAGGACGTGAAGTTCACCTTCACCGCCATCGCTAAGGAAGGCTCCGCCAATTCACTGGCGCCGGAGTTCCGGATGATCAAGAGCATGGAGATCGAGGACCGCCACACCATCACCGTGCGCTTCGACAAGCCCTCAGTGGTGTTCGGCAACAAGGTGACCCAGGGGCTGTTCGCGTCGGTTGCCTTCATACAGTCCAAGCGCCATATCGAGGGTGTGGGAGAGGAAGCGGCTGAGCGACAGCCCGTGGCAACGGGTCCCTTCAAGTTCGTCGAGCACGTCCGCGGCGACCGCATCGTCTACGAGGCCGTGGAGAACCATTGGCGGGCGACTCCCCACTGGAAGCGTCTGGTGTTCCTGAAGGTGCCCGAGCCGGCCACCCGCATGGCGATGCTTCGAGCCGGCACCGTCGACGTGATCGAGATCGGCGGCGAATACGTGGATGAGTTGAAGAAAGTGGGGGTGCGGACGCTCGTGATGCCCAATGTGTCCTGGGTCTACGTCATCCTAGGGGGGCAATGGCCCACCAAACCCACCTACGACCCCAAGGTGCCGTGGGCGCAACCCGACGCCGAACGTGCTCGCAAGGTGCGGCTGGCGCTCAACCTGGCGGTCGACAAGCACGCCGTCATGCAGCGGATGCTCGGGGGCCTGGGGACCGTGATGGGTTCGTGGCTCGCGTACCCCAACGACCCATGGAACACAGACGCGTTGAAGAAGCCGTATCCCTATGACCCGGCCAAGGCGAAGGCGCTGCTGACGGAAGCGGGCTATCCGAGCGGCTTCGACGTGACCATGAATCTCACGGCTTGGCCGGGGCGTGGCTTTCTCCCCGATGTTGGAGAGGCCGTGGCGACGTACTGGGAGAAGGTAGGCATCCGGGTCAAGCGTCGGCCCCTGGATCGAGCGGTCTTCATGGCGGACTTCCGGGCACGGGCGTACTCGGGCGTCACGCTGGCCTACGCCGCCCCGCTGGTGGCCCCTGAGCCTTGGGAGGTCCTCTTCCGCGGTGGCTACACCAAGGCCGCGCTGAACCTGTTCATGGAGCATCCGAAGCTCGATGAGTTCATCGATCGCTTGGCCATCGAACCCAACCCCAAGGAGCGAGTCCGCATCATGCGGGACGAAATGGGACCGTGGCTCCACGAGTACATTCCCGGCGTCGCCATCGGCGCCGCGCACAACATCGCGGGGCTGGGGCCGAAGGTGGGCGAGTGGCCGCTGATCCCAGGCCATATGGGGTTCCACAACTGGGAGTACGTGAGCCGCGCGCGATAGATAGGAATCTTCACGCCCTACGAGGAGACACACCGACGCGGCACTAAGGATCGGGAGCGCAGTCGCGCGCAATGAGGAGGTTCCAGATGTGTCGCCTCCTGGTACGGATCGCTCTCGCTCTGTTATTGCTGGCAGCGCTCAGCACTCAGGTCGCTGCGCAAAGCCAGCCGGACGGTCAACTGACGGTCGCCTTCGACGTCTCGCTCGCTCCCTCGTTCCTCGAACCGGCCGAGACCCCGGGGATCGGCACGCCGTTCGTGTTCCTCTATGCTCTGCACGATGCGCTGATCAAGCCGCTGCCCGGCAACGACATGGCGCCGTGTCTGGCGGAGTCCTGGCGCGAGAGTCCGGACGGTCTCACGTACGAGTTCAAGCTAAGGGAGGGCCTGCGATTTCACAACGGTGACGCTTTCACGGCCGAGGACGTGAAGTTCAGCTTTCACCGCTATCGGGGCACCGCCGCCAAGCTACTCCAGGAGCGGGTGAAGGCCGTGGAGGTCGTCGATCCGCATCGCGTGCGTTTCGTGCTGCAGGCGCCGCGGCCGGACTTCCTGGCGTTCTATGCCACTCCCGCCACCGGCGCGGCGTGGGTCGTACCGAAAAAGTACATCGACAAGGTCGGGGAGGAAGCCTTCAAGAAGCACCCGATCGGGCTCGGGCCCTATCGATTCGTGCGCATGACGCCCGGCGTGGAGCTCGTGCTCGAAGCCAACGAGCAATACTGGCGCAAGAAGCCGTCGGTCAAGCGCGTCGTCATCAAGGGCATCCCCGATCGCACGACACGGCTGGCCATGCTCAAGACCGGGGAGGCCGATATCGCCTACCTGATGATCGGCGTCGAGGCGGAAACCGTGAAGGCGGACCCTAAACTGCGCCTGGCCCAGGTCATCCCGTCCGCGGTCTGGTGGCTGGACTTCCCCGAGCAGTGGGGAAAAGCGAAGTCCCCCTGGCAGGATCGCCGGGTTCGGCTGGCCGTGAACCTGGCCATCGACAAGCAGGCCGTCAACCAGGCGGAGCGCCTGGGGTTCTCGCGGCTGACGGGGTCGATAATCCCGAGCGTCATGGACTTCGCCCTGCGCATCGAGCCGCATCCCTATGACCCCACGCACGCCAAGCGCCTCCTGGCGGATGCGGGCTATCCGAACGGCTTCGACGCCGGCGACTTGACCCCGGTCCCCCCGTTCACCAGCTTCGGGGAGGCCGTGGCCAACTATCTGACGGCGGTGGGCATTCGCCATCGCGTGCGCAGCATGGAGCGGGCAACCTTCTTCGAGGCCTGGAGGACGAAGAAGCTCACGGGCGTCATCATGGGGGCCTCGGCGGGACTGGGCAACGCCGCCGCGCGGCTCGAGGCCTTCGTCATCAGCACGGGTACCTACGCCTACGGGGGATACCCCGACATCGACGACCTGTTCCGGCAGCAGGGGCAGGAGCGTGACCGCCGGAAGCGCGAGGTGTTGCTGCACCAGATCCAGAAGCTGATGCACGAACGCGTCATGCATGCGCCGATCTTCGAGCCAGCGACGCTGCACGGCGTTGGACCACGAGTCGAGGAGCCCGCAGTAGGCCTCAACTCGCTACTGTATTTCGCGGCGCCCTATGAAGAGATGCGTCTGAAGAAGCCGTAACCTCGCGTCAACGAAAGTCGCGTGCGAGGCGGAGCGGGTCCTAGAGTAGGATAGCCGCACATTCGGATAGTCCCCCATAAGGAGAGATGTCCATGGGCAAGCACGGCATCCGCGGACCGATCGCGGCCCTCCGTGTCATCTCGATTCTCACGTTGATCGTGGCGGCGCTTCTGTGGGAGCCGACCGCGGCGTTGGGGCAAGCGCCCGTGGGGCGCGCGGACGCGCCCGCGGGGCGCGCGGACGCGCCTGTGGGTACGCTGACGGTGGCAGTGGCGACCTTCGGCAACGAGCGTTGGCTCCCCCACCTGTACGTCGGGGCCGAGGACGTGGTGCTCAAGCCCTTGTGGGAAAATCTCCTGAGTCGAGACGGCAAGGGCAATCTCATCCCCATGCTGGCCGAGAAGTGGCAGGTCTCTGACGGAGGACGGACCTGGAAGTTCAACTTGCGTAGAGGAGTCCGCTTCCACAACGGAACGGAAGTCACGGCCGAGGACGTCAGGTTCACCTTCGCCTCCATCGCCAAGGAAGGCTCGGCGAACTCCATGGCGCCCGAGTTCCGGACGATCAAGAGCATGGAGGTCGAGGGGCCGTACACGATCACCGTGCGCTTCGACAAGCCGTTCGTGACGCTGGGTAACCGGGTGACGCAGGGACTGTTCGCCTCCGTCGCCTACATCCAGTCGAAGAAGCACATCGAGGCTGGTGAGGACGGAGCCGAGCGCCAACCGATCGGCACGGGGCCCTGGAAGTTCGTGGAGCATGTGCGGGGCGACCGCATCGTCTACGAGGCGGTGCCGAACCACTGGCGGGCAACACCCCACTTCAAGCGCCTGGTCTTCCTCAAGGTGCCCGAGCCCGCGACCCGAATGGCCATGCTGCGGGCCGGGAGCGCCGACGTCATCGAGGTCAGCGGCGAGTACGTCGACGAGCTGAAGAAAGTCGGCATGCGGACCCTCATCATGCCCAACACCGCCGCGATCTGGGTGATCCTCGGGGGACAGTGGCCTACGAAACCGACCTACGATCCGAAGGTGCCCTGGGCGCAGCCCGATGCCGAGCGTGCGAAGAAGGTGCGCCTCGCCCTCAACCTGGCGGTGGACAAGAAGGCCATTATCGAGCGGGTGCTCGGCGGAGTGGGGACCGCCGTCGGAACGGTGAACTACTACCCCACGGATCCGTGGATCTCGGACGCTTTGCTGAAGCCGATCCCCTACGACCCGGCCCGAGCGAAGGCGTTGCTCACAGAGGCGGGCTACCCCAACGGCTTCGAGGTCACGATGAACCTGACCGCCTGGCCGGGGCGAGGATTCCTGCCCGACGTCGGCGAGGCGGTGGCGACCTACTGGGAAAAGATCGGCCTCAAGGTGAAGCGTCGTCCCGTGGACCGGGCCGTGTTCTCAGCGGATTTCCGAGCGCGATCGTATGCGGGGGTGGCGCTGGCCTACGCCGGGCCCATCATCGCCCCGGAACCCTGGGAACTGTTCGCGCGCATCGCGCAGACGAAGGCGTCCGTGCATCTGCTGGTGGAGCATCCGAAGCTCGATGCGTTCGTCGAGCGCCTGGGGGCGGAGCCGAGCGCCGCCGAGCGAACGCGGATCATGCGCGAAGAGATGGGACCCTGGCTCTATGAGTACATGCCGGCCGTCAGCATCGGGGCGACGCACTCGATTGCCGGCGTGGGGCCGAAGGTCGGGGAATGGCCGCTGATCCCCGGCCACATGGGCGTGCACAACTGGGAGTACGTGAACCGAGCGGCCAGGTAGGCGAACAGGCACATGTGGAGGTACCTGACGGGTCGTGTGCTGCAGACCGTGCTGAGCATGCTGGTCGTGATCAGCATTGTGTTCGTCTTGACTCGACTCTCGGGCAATCCCGTCCACTTGTTGCTGGACGTCAACGCGACCGAGCGCGATCAACAGATTCTGATGCACCACCTGGGGCTGGATAAACCCCTCCCCGTCCAGTACGGGATCTACGTGGCGAACATCTTCGTGGGCGACTTCGGGAACTCCGTGCTCACCCGGAGGCCGGTCGTCGAGCACATCTGGGAGCGCCTGCCGGCCACCGTCGAGCTAGGGCTCGTGGGCATGGTCCTGAGCGTCCTCATCGGCGTTCCCCTCGGCATGTACTCCGCCGTGCGTCGAGGCGGCGCCCTGGATACCGGCGCGCGGGTGTTCGCCGTGCTCGGACAATCGATGCCCGCGTTCTGGCTGGGCCTCATGTTGATCCTGTTTTTCGGCGTCGTGCTGGGAGTGCTGCCCGCGGGCGGCCGCGGCGGCCCACTGCATCTGATCCTGCCTGCCTTCACGCTTGGTTACTTCACCTCTGCGGCCATCATGCGCCTGACGCGCTCGGCCATGCTGGAGGTGCTTGGATCCGATTACATCAAGTTCGCTCGGCTGAAGGGGCTGCACGAGCAGGTCGTGCTGTGGAAGCACGGCCTGAAGAACGCGCTGCTGCCGGTCGTCACCTTCGCCGTCATGCTCTTCGTGCAATTCCTGGGCGGCGCCGTGGTCACGGAGACCGTGTTCGCCTGGCCGGGTCTGGGACGACTGATTCTCGAGAGCATCACCACGCGGGACTACCCGATCGTGCAGGCTGGGGTCCTGGTGTTGAGCGCTCTCTACCTCACCGGGAATCTCTTCGTGGACCTGCTGTACAGCTACCTCAACCCGAGGATCCGCCATGCTCGCTCGTAGGCGCGATATCCCCTGGTTCCCCGGCGCGGTTCTCGCCGCGCTGGTCTTCACCGCGGTGTTCGCATTCTACCTGGCGCCGCTCAGCCCCACGGACGGCGACATCACCCAGAAATTGATTCCGCCGGTGTGGATGGAGCGGGGTGATTCGGCGCATCCGCTGGGGACCGATCGCTTCGGTCGCGACGTCCTGAGTCGGATCATCTACGGCAGCCGCATTTCCCTCATCGTTTCCCTCATCGCCATCGGCGTGGCCGGAACGATCGGCACGCTGCTGGGCCTGATCTCCGGCTATCGCGGCGGCGTCACCGACGCGATCCTCATGCGGGTGACCGATGTCGGGCTGTCGCTACCCACCATTCTCATCGCAGTGGTGCTCGTCGCCGTCTCCGAGCCGAGCTTCACCAACGTCGTCCTGGTCATCGCGCTCCTGCTGTGGCCACGCTTCGCGCGGCAGGTGCGTGGCGAGACGCTGGCGATCAAGGAGCAGGATTTCGTGGCCCTGGCGGTTGTGGCGGGCCGCTCGAGCACCTGGATCATCTCGCGTCACATCTTCCCTAACGTCGTGCCCACGCTTCTCGTGATCTCCACGCTGCAAGTGGGCTACGTGGTCCTCCTGGAGGGCACGCTGAGCTTTCTGGGCGTGGGGGTGCCGCCGCCCAGCCCGGCCTGGGGGTTGATGATCGCCGACGGCCGTGGATTCCTGGCCACCGCCTGGTGGATCTCGCTCTTCCCGGGCCTGGCGATGGTCTTGACCGTGTTGTCGGTCAACCTGATGGGCGACTGGCTGCGTGACCATCTCGACCCCAAGCTACGGCAGCTCGGGCGAGCCGCCGTTCTCGAAGCGCCCGTGGCCGCTTCCCTGGGGCCCGCGGTTGATGAAGCTCCGGTTCGCGGCGCTGCCGCCGGCGGGGACGGAGCGTAGGTCAAGCCCGTCGGCGCTTGACACACCGGACGACGGGGCGCTATGTCTTCGTGCGCCCACGGCGAGTCATCGCGGCCGTTGCCCTTGCCGTTCCCGATAGAGGCTTAGCAGGCACCTATGCGTGAGTCCGAACCATTGCTGGTGGTGGAAGATCTGAAGACACACTTCTTCACCCGCCGCGGTGTCACCAAGGCGGTGGATGGAGTCAGCTTCACGCTCCACGCGGGCGAAACGCTGGCCCTCGTCGGTGAATCGGGGTCCGGGAAGTCCGTGACCTGTCTCTCGCTGGTGCGGCTGGTCCCCGAGCCCGCCGGCCGGATCGTCGGGGGTCGCGTGCTGCTCGAGGGAGAAGATCTTCTGCAGAAGAGCTCAGCGGAGATGCGGCGGGTGCGGGGGAAGAAAATCGCCATGGTGCTGCAAGACCCCCTCACGTCCCTCAATCCCGCGCTGACGATTGGAACACAGGTGAGCGAGGTCGTACGGCTCCATCAGGGGCTGCGCGGCACCCCCCTGCGTGAGCGCGTGCTGGAGGCGCTGCGCCGTCTTCGCATCCCGGCCGCCGACACGAGGCTGCGCCATTACGCGCATCAGTTCAGTGGGGGGATGCGGCAGCGGGTATCGAGCGCCATCGCGCTCTCGTGCACCCCACGCCTGCTCATCGCCGATGAGCCCACCACCGCGCTGGACGTGACCATCCAGGCCCAGTACCTGGAGCTACTCAAAGAGGTCCAGGCGTCGGCCGGGGTGGCGGTCATTCTGGTCACGCACGATTTCGGTATCGTGGCGGCCATCGCCGACCGGGTGGCGGTGATGTACGCCGGGCGCATCGTCGAGATGGGAAGCACGCTGCAGGTCTTCGACAACCCGAGTCCTCCGTACACGCGAGCGCTTCTGCGCTGCCTGCCGGATGTCGGGCTGAAGCGCGAGCAACTGGTCGAGATCGGAGGGCAGCCCCCCGACCTGGCGCGGTTGCCCGAGGGCTGTCCTTTCGCTCCCCGGTGTCCGGAGCGGCAACCCATCTGCGATGAGACGTATCCGCCCACGGTGCCCGTGGCGAGCGGCCACGTGGCCAGCTGTTGGGCCGTGCCCGGGGCGAAGGCACGAGCCTGACCATGAAGCTCGAGGCAATCGGACTGAAGAAATACTTCCCCGTGACCAGCGGCTTCTCCTTGCGCGGGGCGCGGGGATGGGTCAAAGCGGTGGACGGGGTGACCGTGGAGGTGGCCGAGGGCGAGACCCTGGGCATCGTAGGCGAATCCGGCTCCGGCAAGACGACGCTGGCCAAGCTCTTCCTGCTCCTGGAACGTCCCACGGCCGGCTCGCTTCTGTTCGATGGCAAAGCGGTGGCCGACTTCGGTCGCAACGACTTCGTGCGTTACCGGCGCGCCGTGCAGGCCGTGTTCCAAGATCCCTATAGCTCGTTGAATCCCAGGATGCGTGTGGGGCAGATCGTCGCCGAACCGCTCCCGCGCGACAACGGCATGAGCCGCCCCATGGTCGCGCAGCGTGTCGCGGAAGTCTTGCAGCTCGTGGGGCTTCCACGAGAAAGCCCCGCGCTCTACCCGCACGAGTTCAGTGGCGGTCAGCGGCAACGCATCGCCATCGCCCGTGCCCTCGTGACGTACCCGAAGTTCATCATTCTCGACGAGCCGGTCTCGGCGCTGGACGTGTCCATCCGGGCGCAGATCCTGAATCTCTTGAAGCACCTTCAAGAGAAGTTGGGCCTGGCCTACGTGATCATCTCGCACGATCTGGCGGCCGCCCGCTACCTCGCAACGCGCCTGGCCGTCATGTACGCAGGCAAGCTCGTCGAGACGGGCGAGTGCGACGCCGTGTACGCCGAGCCGCTCCATCCCTACACGGAAGCGCTCCTGTCGGCGGCGCTGCCGCTCCATCCCTCCGCGCGGCGGGAGCGGATCGTCCTGGCGGGTGAGGTGCCCAACCCGGTGAGCCCACCCTCCGGCTGCCGCTTCCACCCGCGCTGTCCGCGAGTCCTGCCGCAGTGCGGTAGTCAGGAGCCGGAATGGCGAGCGGTCAAACCAGGTCGTTTCACCGCCTGTCACCTCTATTGAGGAGATCGGACCGCTTTTCCATTCGAGCTGATGATCGCCCTGATGCACATGATCGGCGAGGGCGTGTTCGACCGGTACCCGCGGCTCCGGGTCGCCTTCATGGAGGGCGGCTGCGGCTGGATCCCCTTCTGGGCGCACCGTCTGGACGAGCACTGGGAGAAGCTGCGGCCGCAATGGCCGGAGCTCAAGCGGGACCCATCAGACGTGATCAAGAGCGAGCAGGTTGGCTTCACGTGCGAGGCCGGCGAGCCGGAGATTCCCTACGTGCTGGACGCGATCGGCGAGTCGCAGGTGATGTACGCCTCCGACTACGCGCACTGGGACAGCGAGTTCCCAGAATCGGTGAAGATGATTGCCGGCACGCCAGGCCTCAGCGAAGCGCGTCTCAAGCTCGTGCTCGGTCGGAACGCCATCCGCTGGTTCAATCTGAAGGAGGCGGACCTGCCGGGCGAGTCGGTCTACGTTGGCCGGAATGCGTCGGCGACCGCCGTCTAGTGTCCCGCTCCCGAAGTCCCGTCAACGATCGCGTAGCGAACACTAGCCGGCCCAGAGGTTCCGGAAGCGGGTCGCGACGACGTCGTCGTAGGCGACCGGCGCCCCCAGGAGCCCGAGCGAGCGTGCGAAGCCGTTCATGGCCGCGACCGCCTGGTCGCTGATTGCCGGATCGTAGAACGGAAGGTCCCGCTCCACGACCGCGGCGATGATCTCGGCGGCCGGCGGTGGGAATCGTCGCCGCCCGACCTCGGTGGCGCGCGCAGGGTCTTTCCGGAGAATGCCCTGCGCCCGCACGATCGCGCGCACGGCTGCCGCCACGCGCTCCGGCTCGCGGGCGATCAGCGCGTCCGTCGTCGAGAGCGCTGCGAACGTGTACTGTCCCGCCCCCGGAGGGCCATCGCCCCGCCGGACGTCGACCACGACCTTCCCGACACCACGCCGGACGGCGGTCTCGCTGCCGAGCGCGTTTGCCCAGAATCCGTCGACGAGGCCGCGCTCGAGCGCGTCGGCGGCGAGGACACCGAAGGAGGCGCCCGGGTCGAGCGCGCCGGGCACTGGGGCGATCCTGACGCCGTCCCGCGCAGGGTCGACGCCGACCTCGCGGAGCATCTGGAGGAACGCGCGGTCCGGCCCCGGAGCGGCGCCGATGCGAAGGCCCTTGACCGCGGTGACGTCGCCGCGGCGCGCGGGAAGGTCCGCGCGCAGGACCAGAAGCCACGGCGTGCCCTGGGAGAGCGTGACGGCGAGCTTCGCACCTTTCCACCCCGGGAACGCGAGCAGCATCGTGTGGGCGCCGCCCGCCACGAAGTCCACCGCGCCGTCCCGCAGCGCGTTCACGGCGTCGAGCGACGGGAGTAGCTCGACGTGGGCGTCGAGCCCTTCTTCGCGGTAGAGACCCAGCTCTTCGGCCGCGAGCGCGGGAAAATACGAGTTCGTCACCAGGTCGGGCGTCGCGATCCTCATGGCTTCCTCGATTTCAGGCCTCGGCCGGCGGGGATTTTCGGATCGCTCGCCTCGGGCCTGGGGGCCCCAGCCCCCGGGCGGCCCTGCTGCGGCTCGCACTACGGCCCGCGACGGCCTGCGGCTCGCACTGCCCTATGGCTCGGCCACCACGTAGTTCCTGAGAGTGCCGATGCCGCTGATCTCGACTTCGATGACGTCACCCGCGACCATGTCCCCATCGGCTCCCTGGGTGCCCATCCAGAGCACGTCGCCCGGATGCAGGGTCGTGTACCTGCTCAGCTCCTGAATCCAGGTCGCGGTGTCCCAGATCTGGTCGCCCGACGAGAAGTCCTCCCAGACCGCCCCGTTGTGACGGACGACGATGCGGAACTTGGCGGGATCCAGGTCGGTGACGATCCAGGGTCCGAACGGCTTGAAGGTGTCACAGTTCTTGCCGCGGAACATCGTCCGATCGCTCTGCTGCCAGTCCCGCTGACTGATGTCGTTGCCGATGCTGTAGCCAAAAACGTGATCCAGCGCGTTCTCCCTGGAGACGTTTCGCGCCTTCTTGCCGATCACGACCGCAAGCTGCCCCTCGGGCTGAACCGCTCCGGCGCAGTCCTTCGGCACGACGATCTTCTCCTCAGGACCGATGAGCGCGTGCACCGAGCGGAAGTTCGGCTCGGGCCGGGCCGGGTACTGGGGCGCCGCCCCTCGCCGGCGCGCCATGCCCTCAACGTGGCCCCGGTAGTTTGGACCCGCGGCGTAGAGCATCGGCGGGATCACCGGGGGCAGGAGCTTCACCCGGCTGAGGGGATGGCTGGTACCGGTCGACGCGTGATCCCCAAACGGGCTCCCGGCGACCTCGATGACCCTTTCGTCGTCGACCAGGCCGTAGCTGACACGTTCTCCTGCCACGAACCGACACCATTTCATGACCGGCACCCTCCTTCTCAGTCGGGTAGCCCGTATTTATACCTCCGAACCGTGACCGACGGCGAGCCCGCTTCCGCGTTGACACGTCCTCCGCGTGCATGCCAGGCTGCTGGCCTTGCCCCAGACGGTGCGCGAGCCTTCGGCGAGAGTCTCGGTATCATCCGGCGCTGCGATCGTCGCGGGCGGTGGCCTTCTGCTCACGCTCACCGCCTTGCTGGCGGCGCCGCGCGGTGGCGACGAGACGCCGTACGTGCGTCTCAGCGTGGAGGTGCCGGACATACTCCTGCTGGCGGGCGCGACGGCGTTCGCGCTGGCGGCCGTGATCGTCATGGGGATCGGGCTTTCCCCGAACCGGCGGCGCCCGGAGCTCGACGAGGAACTCTTCGAGCGCTACCGGCGATTCCTCGCTCTGCCCTGGTGGCTTCAGGTGTTGCTCCGGCTCCTGCCCATCCTGCCGCTGATCGCGCTCGTCGCGGCCATCTGGTTCGCCTGGCCCCACCTCGAGGAATCTTTCTTCGCATGGGGCCGCCGACTCTTCACGGCCCCTGATGGCGCCGAGACCCCGATCTCTGAAGCCCCGGTGGTTTCGCTCCCGTGGCTCGGATCGCTGCTCGGGCTACTGGCACTGGGCGTGGGCCTGGCGAGCCTGGCCGCGGCCCTGCTGCTGCTGTTCGCCGAGCGTCTGGCCGAGTGGTGGAATCGCCGAAGCCGTCTCTGGACAGCCGAGCCCCTGCTCGAGGCAGTCGACGAGAGCCTCGACGACCTCGCCAGCGAGCCCGATGCTCGTGTGGCGATCATCAAATGCTACCGGCGGTTCGAACGGGTCGCCGCGCGGGCCCGGGTGCCTCGCGCACCCTGGCAGACGTCCGAGGAGTTCATGAGCGAGGCTCTCGCGCGCCTGGCCCTCCCGCGCCCTGCGGTAGAACGGCTCACGCGCCTGTTCGAGGTCGCGCGCTTCAGCCACCACGCACTCGGGGCGCTCGAGCGAGACAGCGCGCGCGCCGGTCTCGAGGAGATCAGGACCGCGCTCGAGCCTGGAGAGGCAGCGCTTGTCAGCTCATGAGCCGGAGCGGGGGGCGGCCCTCGCCGCCGCGATCTTGCTCGTCATCGTCCTCGTCGCGGGCATCGTGCTGATCCAGTTCCTCGTGGACCAGCCCTACCGGCAGGCGGCGATCCGGCTCGTCGCCGCCTCGGTCCTGCTCGTGGCCGTGTTTCGTGTCCGCGCGTTCGTCCGCGCATCGACCGAGCGTCCGCCGGCGTGGGACGCCGAGCGTGCCGGAGAAGCCCGATGGGCCCCGAGACCGTCTGCACACACGCAATTCGAGCATTTCCACGACGAGATCAGGTTCAGCGCGAGGAGCCAGCGCTACTTCGAGCATGTGCTCTGGCCGCGTCTCTGCGCTCTCGCGCTCGAGGGATCCCGGCCGGCGGCGGGGCTCGACAGGCCGCCGGGCCGCCGGTTCGGCCGCGGTCCGTCGCTCGAGGCGCTCCGTGCCCTCATCGCCTCGCTGGAGCGGCGCCGGTGACCATCGGCCGCGTCACCGAGCGGAGCGGAGAGATCGTAGGAACTCTCGCGCGCGTGATCGTCGGGAAGGCGGACGTGCTGGAACGCATTCTCGCCGGGATCCTCGCGAACGGCCACGTCCTGATCGAGGACTACCCTGGCCTCGCGAAGACGCTGATCGCGCGGCTGTTCGCACAGGCGCTCAACCTGTCCTTCAAGCGGCTGCAGTGCACGCCCGATCTCCTCCCTGCCGACGTGACCGGGAGCTTCCTGTTCGACCAGCGGCAGGCCCGCTTCGAGTTCCGGCCGGGCCCCGTCTTCACGCACCTCCTGCTGGCCGACGAGATCAACCGGGCGACACCGAAGACCCAGGCCGCGCTGCTGGAGGCGATGCAGGAGGCGCAGGTGAGCGTGGAAGGAGAGTCCTTTCCGCTCGAGCCGCCGTTTCTCGTCATCGCGACGCAGAACCCGATCGAGATGGAGGGGACCTATCCGCTCCCCGAGGCGCAGCTCGACCGGTTCCTGATGCGCGTCTCGGTGGGCTACCCGAGCGCGGACGAGGAGCGACAGATCCTCGAGCGGCGGCGGCAGCGGCGACAGGACGAGGCCCAGGTGCCGGCCGTGGTGTCCCGCGACGAAGTCCTGGCCATGCAGCGCACGCTCGAGGACGTGTTCGTCTCGGACGCCGTGGAGCGGTACGTGGTGGACCTGGTCCAGGCGACTCGCACCGACCACCGCGTCGCCCTGGGCGCGTCGCCGCGGGGCGCCCTGGCGTTGCTGAAGCTGGCGCGGGCCTGGGCGGTCTTGCGGGGACGCGATTTCGTCACGCCGGACGACGTGAAGGCGATGGCGGGCTCTGCCCTCTCCCATCGCCTCATCCTGCAGCCCGAGCTGTGGGTGTCGAAGCTGTCCGCCGCCCAGGTTGTGAACGATCTCTTGACGCAGGTGCCCGTGCCGAAGGCGGAGGTCTGTTGACGACTCGCCTCACCCCGCTTGCCCTCTCGGTCGTGACGCTCGCGGCATGGGGGCTCGTCCTCGGAGTGTTCTCGGGCCGTCCCGAGCTCGTCGTCGCCGTGGCTCCGCTGCTCCTCGGTCTCCTTCGACGCGCGCGAGCCAATCCGGTGCGCGACTGGCGCATCTCGCACTCGCTTTCGGTGGATCGCGCCTTCGAGGGCGAGCGCGTGGTGGTGACCGTGACGGTGAATGCCGGGCAGCCGGTGCCCCTGCTGGAGCTCTTCGAGCCGCTGCCACCGTCACTCCGGGTGGTGGCCGGTTCCAACCGCGGCGTTTTCACTTTGGTCCGGGGGCAGGAAGTTCAGTGGAGGTACGAGGTCGAGTGCGTGCGCCGCGGTCGGGTCAGCCTCGGCAACGTGCGCGCACGTCTCTGGGACCGGGCGGGGCTTTATGCCGGCGAGACCTCGCTTCACGTCCCCGGGCAGTTACGCGTCTATCCGCGTCCGATTCCCCTCCGGCGACTGCCGCGACCGCGCCGGACGCAGGCCTCCGTGGGCAATTACGTGTCGTCGAGCGTCGGCGAGGGGCTCGAGCCCGGCGACATCAGGGAGTTCGTCCCGGGCGACCGGATCCGGCACGTGAACTGGCGGGCCTCGCTCCGGTTCCGGCGGCTCTTCGTCACCCAGTACCATCAGGAGCGCAACGCCGACGTGATCCTGATGCTAGATACGCTCGTCGAGGTCGGCGCGCCTCCTGAAACGACGCTCGACGCCTCGATCCAGGCGGCCGCGTCACTAGCAGGGGCGTACCTCGCGCGGAAGGATCGGGTCGGGCTGATCGAGTACGGCGGGCCGTTCCGCTGGGTTCGCCCTGGCTCCGGACGCGCGCAGTACGAGCGGCTGCTCGAGGCGCTCCTCCGCGCCGACGTGGTGTTCAGCTACGTGCGAGCGAATGTCGCGCTCGTGCCGCGCCGCGTGTTGCCGGCCCAGGCCCTCGTCATCGCGATCAGCCCGCTGCTCGACGCGCACTTCGAGAAGGCCGTGGTCGACCTCGCTGCTCGCGGCTTCGATCTCGTGATCCTGAGCCCCTCGCCGATCCCGCTCGTCCAGCGCTCGACTCGGTCGTCCCCCAGCGTCGACCTGGCGTGTCGCCTGTGGGCGCTCGAGCGACGGGCGCGGGCCGCCACCCTGCATCGCCTCGGGCTCACGATCCTCGAGTGGGATCCCCTTGAGCCGCTGGAGGCCACCCTCGCCGGATTCACCCGGTCCCGGCATCGTAGCGTGGCGGGCTGACGATGTGGCTCCCCTCGGCGCTCCTCGTCATCGTGCTCGTCGGCTACCCGCTGCTCATCGCGCCCACGAAAGCTGTCCTGGTGATCGGCGTCGCCGCGATGGTTTTGTGCGCGCTCGGCATCGCAGTGCTCTCCACGTCCGTGGTCGTCGCTGGCGGCGTGCTGGCACTCGGCGAGTATGCTCTCGCGCTCTGGCTATCCACCGGGCCGCCCCGCCTCACCGGCGCCGTGCTCTTCGGCGTCAGCCTGGTCCTCCTGCTCGAGACCGTCGAGTTTGCCCGGCGAGTCCGGCATGCCGCGATGGGTCCCGGGGTAGTCGCTTCCCAGATCCGGTACTGGGCGGTGTTCGCCGCGCTCGCCGGGACGGCAGCGTTTCTCGTGATCGGGATCGCGACCGCAGCGAGTCTGATCGCGCATCTGCCCTGGGCTCCGGCGTTCGCCGCCGCCGGCGCGGCCGTTGCGCTCGTCGCCATAGCGATTACCCTTCGCTACGCACGCGGGTAACGCGTCCCGTGACGCTCTGGCCACAGCTGGGGCAAGCGAGCTACACTGGCACCGTGACCCAGGACCCCTGCGCCGACGAGACCGCGGTCCAGGACGCTCTGCGTCGACAGATCGAGGATCCCGAGGACCACGACGTGAGCCTTATCGAGGAGTGCCTGAGTCTCACGCCCGACGAGCGCCTGCAGAGACTCACGAGCTGGGTTGCCTTCGTCGCATCGGCGAGACCCATCGGGGGTCTGGCCAAGGGTGGGCGAGACTAGCTTCCAGCCCGCCGAGATCATCGCGGCGCTCGAGCGCCACGCAGTCCGATACGTCGTCATCGGCGGCCTGGCGGCGACGCTCCACGGCTCTCCCGTCATGACCACAGATGCGGACATCTGCCCCGCTCGCGAGGGAGAGGATCTGGAACGGCTCGCCCGAGCCTTGGTTGAGCTTCGCGCGCGAATTCGCACGCCGGGCGTGCCCGAGGGGCTCGCCTTTGCCTGCGATGCAACGTTCCTCTCTCGGATCGAAGTGGCACTGAACCTGACGACGCGATTCGGAGACCTCGACCTGTCGTTCGTCCCATCCGGCACGAGTGGCTTCGAGGATCTCCGTCAGCAAGCCATCACTATGTCTCTGACGGGTCGCCCGGTGGCTGTCGCCTCTCTCGCGGACGTCATTCGCTCCAAGGAAGCTGCTAACCGCCGCAAGGATCAGACCACCCTCCCGGCGCTGCGTCTGTTGTTGCAGCAGTTGAAGACGAGGGGCGGCGACCGGTAAGACGTTCGTCCATACGCTAGGGTCACGACTGGTTCATCTCGGCCCCGGCCTTCTCCAGCCAGAACCGCATGTCCATCTCGCGGTACATCGTCGTCGCGGTGGTGAGATGCTCCTGGGCTTGCTCGCGCTTGTCCCTGCGCCGGTAGAGCTTGCCGAGGCCGAGGTGGCAGTGGGCGGCGAGGGGGCGCATGCCGAGCTGGTCGGCGAGTGCCAGCGCCTCGCGGTAGTAGCCTTCGGCGTCCGCGGAGCCCCCTGTCGACGCGACGTCACCGGCGAGGCAGAGGGCGTGGGCCTCGCTTCCTCGAGCCCCCAGCCGGCGGGTGAGCGCCAGTGCCTCCCGGGAGTGGCTGGCGGCCTCGTCGATCCGCCCGGCCGAGAGGCAGGTCATTCCCGCGAAGAGGAGAATGCGCGCCGGCCAGACGTGACTTTGGCGCCGCCGAAAGTACTCGACGGCGCCCTCGACCAGCGGGAGCGCTTCATCATCGCGGCCGCCGAGGGCGTAGGCAGCGCCGAGGGTAACAGCAACGTCCTGCGTTGCGACGACGAACTGCCATGTTTGGCAGAGGTCCCGGCACCGCTCGAAGACGCGAGTCGCGCGCGGGAGATCTCCTCCACGAAAGTGGACGAGACCGAGATCAAACAACCCGAAGCTCAGCGTGAAGGGATGATCGGCCTCTTCGCCGATTCGCACGGCGGTCTCGGCATGCCGGACAGCTTCATCGAACCGGCCGAGCTGGGAGAGCACGTCGGCGAGCCAGGCGCCTGACAGCGCAGATTGGATGACGGATGCGCCAAAGCGTTCATAGCGCAGATCACCTTCGAGTTTGACGTTCCTCTCAAGGAAATTCGCCGCGTCCCTGAGCTCGCCCCTGGCGATGTGCGTCTGGCCAAGAAGCGATGTTGCGACCACGCCGATCGAGCGATCACCGACGCTGTACGCGATATCCAGCGCCTCCTGCCCGAATCGAACGGCGTCGTCGTAACTGCCGGTATACAGGCATTGGACCACCATGAACGTGGCGACCCGCGCAAGCCGTTGCTGGTCGCCAAGCCTTCTGGCGAGCCTCTCGGCTTCGTGAAGGTGTTCCCCCATGCGCGCTCTGTCCCCGAGTGGGTTGAGCGCGTTCCGGAGGTCGATGTGGATGTCGATGGTAAGCTCGGTCGTCTCCCGGGCCTCGGGGAGGCGACGGAGCGCCCCGAGCGCCTGCTCCAGGTGTGCGATGGCCTCGCGGTTGGCGGCCCGCGCCATGGCCCGGAGCCCCGCCTGGCGGAGATAGGCGACCGCCTTCTCCCACAACTCCCCGCGAAGAGCGTGATGGGCCAGCCGCTCGGCCTGCTCGGCGACGCGCTCGGTCGAGAGCCGCTCGATGGCCTCGGTGATGCGGGCGTGCAGGGCGCGCTGCCGGTCGTGGAGCAGCCCCTGGTACGCCA
>WNFU01006096.1_pt1 | contig 27168 bp, 22 predicted proteins | sample 5400121 | NCBI WGS metagenome assembly WNFU01 (sample SAMN13153360, study PRJNA577476) | soil metagenome | isolation source: 100 cm soil or saprolite under grassland replicate 1 | place: USA:California | collected 2016-06-15 | reverse complement strand
TCGCGGAGTGGCTTCCCTGGGTGGGACGTCACGCGTTGCAGCCGCCCGAGTCGCTGGAGGCGTGGAAAATGATGTTGCGTCAGCGTTTTAATCGGCGCGCGCGCGAGTTGCGGATCAAAACCAGGCGCGCAGTCGAAGTTTTCACCGTGACCGCGTGGGGTGACGTGCCGGAATGGAAACAACTCGTCGCCGATTTCCCGGGAATGCTTCGCGGCCACGCGAATGCGATCCGTTTCAAAAAGCGATTGTCCGCCTGGCGAAATGCGTGAGTGAATGATGGCCAGGGGTGCGGCGGTTCGGCCGGCGACGTTGCGCCCCCTGAGTCAGGCCTCAGCGCCGCCGCCCCGTACACCGGACGTACTCTCGTTTCAATTACAATTAATCCAGAGACCTGACCCCAACAGGACAGAAAATAGGTGATTGTGCGGGACTGACCCCTTAGCCTCCGCTCAGCGTCAACTCGGCCCGCATCACGAGTTCGCCATTTACCGAAGCCGTCGCCTGCGCCTGGACAAGATTGTTGAGGCGGCCAACGACCCACGCTTCGAGGCGAATGACTTCGCCCGGTTTCGCCGTTCCAAGAATTTTTGCGCCACGAATTGCCGCCAGTTTCAATCCGGGCATGGGCGGGATTTGGGGGTCGCTCTGAGCGACGGTTCCCGCCAGTTGCGCCGCGGCTTCCAACAGCAGCACCCCGGGCATTATGGGTTGACCGGGGAAATGCCCGCGCAAAAACGGTTCGTCACCGCGCAGCGCGTATTCTCCCACGCCGCTTTTTCCCGGCTCCAAAGTCAACAAACGGTCCAGGAAACGAAACTCCCGACCATGGGGCAGCGATTCGAGAGCAGTGGTCAAGGGGTCAGGCATGTTTCCTCAGCAATTGGTTGGATGAAACAGCACGCAAGCCGCCTACCTGGTTGGCAGCGGTTCAACCAACTTGTAGTCGGCCTCCAGTTTGGGCTCAAAGAGCGACTCGTCCAGCTTCGCATTCAACACGGCGTTCGTGAAATCATTCCGCATTGTCGAACCGTCGGCGAATTGCAGTTCGGTGGCGCGCAAAGAAAAATCGTTTGTGGCGAAGGCAACTTTGATCTGCGGCATCAGACGGCGCGCCGAAGCGGATCGGGGTTGGAGCGTCACTTCGTGAACGTGATCGGACGTGGTCTCATGAACCACGCGAAAGCGCGACTCGAGTTCGCCCTGGCTGCGGGGAAAGCCGGCTTCGAGCAGGGCGAGCGTGTCGCGCCATTGGCCGGTCTGGTTGCCGGTGAACGGATATTTTTCCGCGCGTTTCAGCCTGGGGTAAACGATGAGCATCTGGTCGGCCAGGCGCACGGCAATGGTTTGCGGCGGATCGCCGAGTTCCCAGCGGAAACGATTCGGCGCGGCAAACCAGACGTGGCCGCCGGCCGTCAACGGTTGCGTCAACGATTTCAGCGCGCGCGTCTGGATGACTTCAGCGGACCAGGTCTGAATGTTCGTTTGCGAATGAAGCCAAAGGGTGAGGACGGAGGCGGTGTCGGAGGCGAGCAATTTCCCGCCAAACAGGCTGAAGAAAGCGACCAGCAAAACCGGCAACCAAGAGGGTTGCCCTCCAGGCGCCGTCCTTGGGACATCCTCTCTGTATGTGTTTAGCGCCTGCCCGCGGTTGTAGCGGCGGCAATCCTGGCTGCCGTAGAGGGCGGCATCTTGCCGCCCGGATACGCGTTGCGAAATCGGAAGTGTCGCGCGAATGCATGCGCTGAGTCCGCCGGGCAGGATGCCCGGCTCTACGCCAAGCGGGGCGCCCGCCGCCACAATAAACACAAGCCCTCCCGTGGGGGATAGGGATGGGGCGAGGAGGTGCCGAGGTCGCGCTTCGGACCCGGGATGGTGATGACGCATCCAAGCTAGATCGGCCAGATGGGAACGAAATGATACCATTGGTCGAGATGTTGGCGGATGACCGGTTCAAAAGCACGCAGGATTTCCTGCGTGATTTTCTGGCGCGATTCGCGCGACCGCAGCGCGGCGCGATCGTAAGGGATCTCCGGCAGAATATGCGCGGCATAACCGCGTTCCGTGCGCGGCAGATAAACCGGCAACAGAACGCAACCTGAAGCACGCGCCAGTTCGGCGGCGGCGATGGATGCGGCGAATTTCCTGCCAAACAACTCGACCATCACCGCGCTGGCCTCGGGGGGCCGGTCCACCAGCAACGCCACAATGGCGCCCGATTCAAGGCGTCGAATGATTTCAACGAAGGCAAAGGGATCGCGGCCGATGACCAGCGTTTCGATGCCCCAGCGCGCGCGGGAAGCCTGTCGCAGCTCGGTCAGTCGCCCCTGCGGTTCGGCCAGCGTGACGACCAGCAGTTTCACGCCGCGCTGCGCCAGCAGCGGCGCCCCGAATTCCCAGTTTCCCAGATGCGGCGTCAACAGGAGGATGCCCCGTCGGCTCGATTGCGCGGCTGTGAAATACTCCCAACCGGTCCACTCGGCGAACAGGGCGTCGATGGAAGCGCCGCTTTCGTACCGCCAGAGGTCGGCGAGTTTGATCGCAAAATTTTGCAGCAGGTCGCGGCTGACTTTTTCGGCGGCGGCGCGGTCGCCATTCAGCGGCGGCAAGAGATTCCGGATGACGACTTCGCGGCGTTTCCGCGCGACGATCCCATAGATTCCCACCAGGGTCCGGCTGAGGCGAACGCAGGTCGGCGGCGAAAATTTGCGCGCTGCGCCCAGACCAAGTTGCCAGAATTCCGCCCGGTACAAGAACGACGGCCGTCGGAGCAATGCCTGGGGCGCGAGGCGTGAAGCGCGGTCGTTGGCCTCCTCTGCCGTGGCATCCGCCGAGCCGTCGGTGCCGAAGGTCGGGTTGCGGAGCAAAGTTTTCCACCAAATCGGCAGGAGAAAGGTCGAAGTCAGGTAGGCGAAGGCAATGCCGGAGGCGCAGACTTGGCCGAGGCTGACCAAACCGCCGTTGCTCGACCAGACGTTGGAGCCGAAACCGGTGACGGTGGTGGCCGCGCACAGAAACAAGGCGCGCCCGACGGTGCGACGCGAGGCGGTGATGTCGCCGCCGTGCCGGCGCAACGCCAGTTGCATGTGAATGCTGTAGTCCACGCCCGAACCCAGGAGCAGCGGCAGCGCCATCAGGTTGAGCAGATTCCACGACCAGCCGGCCAATTTCATCAGCGCGAGCAGGCACAGCAGGCTGAAGGCGAGCGCGGCCAGACTGAGCAGGACTTCCCTAAACCGTCCGAACGCCAGCCAGAGCGAGCCGACCAACAGCGCCGTCATCGGCAGCATCACGCGCCGGAAATCCTTTTCGACAACGTCGAGCAATGCGGACCCGAGCATTTCCCAGCCGGCGAGCCAGACGCCGTCGCGGGGCAGTTGTGCGCCGAGAGTGGAAAGCCCGGCGGAACGCGGACCGGAATTCGAGCCGGCAACGGGGTATATCAGGCCGAGCGCATAAAAGTTCGTTGGCGTGCGCGCGGCCATTTTTTCGAGAATCCACCGGCTCATATCATTGGTTGGCCAGACGACGCCCGGTGTCGAGGCGGCTTGTTTCCAGGCACTCAAAATGTTGTCGGTCGCGGCGAGCGCGTCGCCGGTGAAACCGCCCGCCCGGGCGGCGGCATGCAGTAATTCCCGTTCGGCCGCGAGTTGTCGGGCGATCGGACGGTTCGCCGATTGAAATTCAGGACGCGGCCACAGCGCCGCGGCCAGAGTGAAGCCGTCGATCAGTTTGTTTGCCGCGGCGCGTTGCAAAATGGGCTGAACCCCGTCCAGGCGGCGCGCGACTTCGCTTTCGTCCCGCCCGGCCATCAGCAGCCAATACGGTTCCTGAGTCCTTCCCATGCGGCGCTTGATGTCTTCGAGCGCGGCGTAAGCCGAGCTATGACGTGGACGCAGCGAATCAGCCGTGCGTTCGACCGCGGGCAAACCGCGTGAAAGAAGGGCGATCGTGGCGAAAAGGAGAAGAGCTGTCGCGGTCCAGAGGAGCGTGGCGGCCGGAGTGAAGGAGCGTTGGAGCGTTGGAGCGTTGGAGCGTTGGAGCGTGGAAGCGTCGGAACGGAGCAACGGAGGCAGGAAAAAGTTGAGCATTACGACAGCCGCGAGGGCGATGCCGATGGCCACCAGGGAACCCAGTTGGGCGAGTCCGGGCAGTCCGCCAAAATTGAGAATGAGAAACGCACCCGCCGTGGTGACTGCCGACCAGACGATACCGGGCGCGAGCGTCCGCCGCAGGTCGCGGGCGGACCGATGCGGCGCGCCGAGCGATTCCTGGTACAGCACGAGTCCGTAATCGACGGCGAGACCGAGCAAAATGGCGGCAAAACCGACGCTGACCACGTTGAGGGTTCCGAAGAACAGACCGCCCAACGCCAGGGTTGATCCGAGAATGAGCGCCAGGAGGGCAAGAATCCACAGCAACGGCCGCCAGCGCCGATGCACCCACCAAAACAAAGCGACGATGACCAGGACAGTGCAGCCTACCGAGCCGGTGATGTCATGTTCCATCCCGCCGGCGATTTCAGCGACGAAGGCCGGACGACCGGTGTAATTGAACAAAATTCCGCTTCGACTCCGTTCCGCCGGCGGATGGGCGACATCGACAATCTGTTTCACCGCGTTCAGCCAGCGGACGCACTCCCGGTAGTTGCTCAGGGTGCTTTGCGCCTGGACAAACAGAATGCGAAACGTTCCGTCGGCGGACGCGAACTGTTCCTGGCCTTGTCCAAAAGCGGGCGCGTCGGCGGCTGTGTTTTCCGGCAACCGAAGCAGGCCGAAAGGATCGTAGCTGAGTCGTCCCACTTCGTCGGGCGACAGCGAAGTGGCGAGTTGCTCGCGCGCCGAATCGAGCACGTTCGCCACGTTGTTCGTCGCCAGACGGTTTGTCAGTTGGCCGAAGACTTCCGGTGGTTGATTGAACCACAGATAAGCGACGAATTCCGCGGCCTGCGCGGGCTGTTCCAGCCAGGGCGGTTGCCAGGTGACCCGGGAAATCAGGTGGGTTTGATGACGCAGAGGCATAGCCAGCGCGCGCGCGGCGTTCTCAGCGGCCTCGGCGTCCGGGGCGCGAACGGTGATGATGAGTTCGCGGGCATTGGCGAAATTCTGCTGGTAGATTTGCAGCCCTTGCACGGCAGGAACGTCCGCCGGCAGCAGGTCCAGCACTTCCACATCGAAGCGGAGCCGGGCAAGACCGAGCCCAATGGGGATCAGCAGGAGCACCCAAAGCCAGTGGCGAGCCCACGAGGCGTATTTCATGGCGCCAAATAACCCTCGAGCATTTCGCCGGTGTTCTTGTTTTCCAGACGCCAGCGCCCGCCGCCGGATTCTCTCCAATTCCATCCGGCGGGTGGAACTGTTCCGGCCAGACAGCGGGTCAATTGCAGCCAGGCCGCCTGCGCCGGCGGTTTGCCGCGGCCCGAATAGGTCCGGTTATCCGCAACGAATTCAATCTGCCAGGAATTGGTCGTGGTTTGAGCCACTACAAAAGGCAGGGGAACCTTGGTGAACTGCAGGAAAGTGCGTCCGCTTGCATGAACGGCGACCAGCAATTCGCCCGCAATTTCCGGCGCGGCCTTTTTCGAACGCCAGACGGCCTGGCCCTGTTGGACGCGCCAGTCCGGTTCGGCAAGATTCACTGCCGACAACGGTGGTGCGGTGCGACAGGCGCTCAACGAACAAAGCGCCAACAGCACCGGAAAGAGCCGGAAAACCGGTGACGGCGCGCTGGTGTCGTCGGGGGATTGTCCGCCGCGCCGGAGACGTGCGCGATCCGGCCCGTTTTCGGACGCGGTCCCGCGACTTTTCGCTTCCGGTCGGAGTGACAACATTGAGCGAAAGCCTATGTTTGCCGGAAGGAACAAGTCGAGGTTTTAGACAGGCAATTGATTTCGAGGCGATTATCCGCCCTGACGTTGCATAAAATTCCGGTGACAACCTTTTGTTGAATATGCAACAAAAGGTTGTCACGGGCGTTTCGAGTGATCGACAGACAGTTCCCACAGCAAAAAATGAACGTTTTGAGGGAAAATTGTCAAAAAAATCGAGTGACTTGACAGGTGGTGTAAAAATAGCGCCATCCAAATAGATACGTGTAGGTATTGATGAGGAACGGCCGTTTGCGCTATAAGATAGTTTTGGCTTTTGAATTGTGCGGTCCTTGAAATGGAGACAATGGGATGATTAGAGTTCAAAATCTGGGCAAGTCCTTCGGTCCGAAGATTGCCGTCAACAGCGTCTCGTTCACGGTGGAGCGCGGTGAAGTGCTCGGTTTCCTCGGGCCGAACGGCGCCGGCAAATCCACCACCATGCGGATGATCACAGGGTTCATCCCGCCTTCGGCCGGCACGGTCGAAATCGGTGAGTTCGACGTGACCGAACAGCCGATCCAGGCCAAGCGCCTGATTGGTTACCTGCCCGAAAACGCCCCGGCCTACACCGACATGAGTGTCTATGGATTCCTGAATTTTGTGGCCGAGCTGCGCGGTTTTCGCGGTGACGACAGGAAAAAGGCCATTCATCGGGTGGTCGAGATGTGCTTCCTGGAAACCGTGCTGCATCAAAGCGTGGATACACTTTCCAAAGGTTACCGACACCGCACCTGTTTTGCGCAATCCATCCTCCACGACCCGGACGTGCTGGTCATGGACGAACCGACCGACGGCCTCGACCCGAACCAAAAGCACGAGGTGCGCGGTTTGATCCGGCGCATGGGCGAAAAGAAGGCGATCGTTTTTTCCACCCATATCCTCGAGGAGGTCGAAGCCGCCTGCAGCCGCGCCATTATTATTGATCGGGGCCAAATCGTGGCCAACGGGACGCCGTCCGAATTGAAACAACGCTCGGAGGTGGCCGGCGCGGTCACGTTGCGCGTGACCGGCATGAATGGACCGGCGTTGGGCCAGAAACTGACCCAACTTTCCACGGCGCGAAAAATTTCGATGCTCAAAGAAGAACCGTCGGGGCTTGTGGCACGGGTATTTCCGCAACCCAACGCACGCAACGGCGAATTGGCCCGCGGCATCTATGAAACGGCGGCGCGGGAAGGGTGGAAGGTCGAGGAGTTGCACACGGAGGAAGGGCGATTGGACGAAGTGTTTCGCAGCATTACCATGCCGGACACGGCGCAGGAGGAACGGAAATGAACTCGAGCCTGGGGAATATCAAGGCGGTGGCCAAACGCGAACTGGAGGGTTATTTCGCCTCGCCCGTGGCCTACGTGTTTATCGTCATTTTCCTTTTGATGGTGGGTTTCTTCACCTTTATGGCCGGGGGTTTTTTCGAGCGCGGCGAGGCTTCGCTCAGCGCCTTTTTCATGTGGCATCCGTGGTTGTACCTGTTCCTGGTGCCGGCGGCGGGCATGCGGCTCTGGTCGGAGGAACGGCGGCAAGGCACGATGGAATTGCTGTTGACGATGCCGATTACCGCCTGGCAGGCCATCGTCGGGAAATTCCTGGCCTCCTGGATGTTTTTGGCGCTGGCGCTGGCGCTGACGTTTCCGGTCTGGATCACGGTGAACTATCTGGGCAATCCGGACAACGGCGTCATCGTGTGCGGCTATCTGGGCAGCGCGCTGATGGCGGGGGCCTACCTGGCCATTGCCGGCATGACCTCGGCCATCACCCGAAACCAGGTGATCGCGTTCATTGTGTCGGTGGTCATTTGTTTGTTTTTGATCCTGGCGGGCTGGCCACCGGTGACGCGCCTGCTGGACTCCCTCGAGTGGCATTGGCTGACCAACCTGGCCGCAGCGCTCAGTGTGATGACCCATTTCGAGGCGTTCCAACGCGGGGTGGTTGATTTCCGGGACCTGGTCTTTTTCCTGTCGGTCATCAGCTTTGCCCTGTTCACCACCGGCGTCATCATCCGCAGCCATCGCGCCGGTTAGACCGGCCATTGACATTCACCGGAACCGAACATGAACACGCACAAGCAATTCAATACCTACCTTTATTCGTCGCTGGGGGTTGCGGTCATGGTGGTGATCGTCATCGCCGTCAACGTTATCCTCCGTCCCGTGGTCAAGCGCATCGACCTGACGCACGACAGACTTTATACGCTTTCCGAGGGGACGCGGCGCATCCTGGGCAAGATGGACACTCCGGTGCAGGTCCGCTTTTATTTCAGCCAAAGCGATCCCGCGATGCCGGTGGAAATCAAGACCTACGCCGCTCGAGTCGAAGACCTGCTCAATGAATGCAAGCTGCACACGAAGGGTAACCTGGAAATCAAGAAACTGGACCCGGTGCCGGATTCAGACGCGGAAGATTCGGCCAATCTCGACGGCATCGAGGGCCAGATGGTCTCGCCGTTGGGCGGCGACAAAATTTATTTCGGCCTGGCCATAAGCTGCCTCGACGCCAAGTCAGCGATTCCGTACCTGAATCCCAGTCGCGAGCGCCTCCTGGAGTACGACCTCACGCGGGCCATCGCGCAGGTGATTCGGCCCGACAAACCGATCGTCGGCATTATGAGCGGCCTGCCGGTATTCGGCATGCCGATGAACCCGATGATGATGCGGATGGGGCAGCAGGGGCAGGAACCGTGGCTGTTCGTCAGCGAATTGAAGGCCGACTTCAAGGTGAAGGAAATCCCGCTCACCGCGGACAAGATTGACGACGACGTGAAGGTGTTGTTGGTGATTTATCCCAAGGACATTTCCGACACCGCCCAGTATGCGATTGACCAATTCGTCTTGCACGGAGGCAAGCTGGTCGCCTTTCTTGACCCGCTCAGCATCATGGACCCGCGCGGCGCGAACCCGCAAAACCCGCTCCAGGGCGCTGCCAGCAGCGGCGCCAGCCTCGAGAAATTGCTCAAAGCCTGGGGCCTTTCGTTCGATCTCAACAAGGTGGTCGTGGACAAGGAATATTTCACCGAACTCGGCGGCGAACGGGGCCGCCAACAAGTCAACCCTTCCGTCCTCCAGTTGCCGGCCAAGGCGATGGACACCAACGACGTGGTCACCAGCGAACTCGATCGTCTCTTTCTCCCTTTCTGCGGCGCGTTCAGCGGGACGCCCGCAGACGGTTTGAAAGAGACCGTGCTCTTGCACTCCAGCCCGAACTCCGATCTGACCGAGAAAATGCTCGCCCAGTTCGGGGGCGCTTCCCAGGAATTTAAAGCTTCCGGCAAAGAATCTGCCCTGGCGGTTCGGCTCACCGGCAAATTCAAAACCGCTTTTCCGGAAGGCAAACCCGGAGAAAAAGCGGCCAACGATAAGGCGCCCGACGAAAAGGCAGGCGAGGAAAAAGCGGCCGACGAAAAGAAAGAAGGCGAAAAAAAGGAAAACGAAAAAGCCGAGGCCAAAGCGGACGGGTCGCTCAAGGAATCCAAGGAGGACGGTGTCGTCGTGCTGGTCGGCGACGCCGACATGTTGCACGAGCAATTTTTCGTCCGGATCGTAAACCTGGGCGGAATGCGGTTGATGGACCGTCCATTCAGCCAGAACCTTTCGCTGGTGCAGAACCTGGTGGAATACCTGAGCGGAGACAAAGACCTCATCGGCATGCGCAGCCGCGCGACCATGAGCCGGCCGTTCACCAAAGTACGCGAGTTGCAGGCCCAGGCGGAGGAACGGTTCGCCGGAAAAATCAAGGAACTCGAGAAGAGCGAATCGGATCTGAATCAAAAAGTCAGCGAGCTGGTTCGGGGCAAACAACCCGGACAGCAAGTCATCCTTTCGGATGAAGCCAGGAAAGAATGGCAGTTGGTCCAGAAGAAGCGAAGCGATGTGCGCGCCACCTTGAAACAGGAACGGAAAAACCTCCGCAAGGGCATCGACGCGCTCCAGACCCGGTTACAGTGGACCAACATCCTGCTCATGCCACTGCTGGTCGCCGCGGCCGGCGTTGTCCTGGCCGTGATCAAACGTCAAAAGACCGCCGCAAGATGAATCGCAAGCAACTGCTTATCCTGGTCGTGGCCGGCCTGGTGCTCGGGGCCATCGGACTCTATTTGAATCGGCAAAAATCGACGTCGTTTCAACGCACCGAGAAGAGCGCCGAAGAACGTTTGCTCGGTGATTTCCCGGTGAACGACGTCGCGCAGATCACCCTGCGACAGCGCACCAACGAGGTGAACCTGCTCAAGGCCGACATCTGGACGGTCAAGGAGCGCTCGGGCTATCCCGCCAACGCGCCGGACATTATTGAGATGGCGCGGAAATTGTGGGACCTCAAGCCCGCCCAAAGCCAGAAGATCGGCCAATCCAACCTGGGACGGCTGGACCTGCTCCTTCCCGAAACGGGCGCCACCAACTCCGGAACGCTCGTCGAGTTGAAGGGCAAGGACGGCAAACTCATCCAGTCCGTGTTGTTCGGCAAACAATCGATGCGCGAGTCCGGGGGCGGGCCGTTTGGCGAAGGCGGCTGGCCCAATGGTCGCTGGCTTTACCTGCCCGGCCGGCCGGGCACCGCTTACGCGGTTTCGGAAACGTTCGGTGAAGTCGAACCGAAACCGGAACGGTGGCTGGGCAAGGACTTTTTCAAAGTGGAAAAACTCAAGACGATTTCGGTGACGCAAACTAATGCGACCAACTCGTGGAAACTGACGCGCGAGACGGAAAACGGCCCGCTCGCGCTGGCCGACGCCAAACCGGGCGAACAACTGGACACGGCCAAGAGTTCACCCGTCGGCAATGCGCTTTCGTATCCCAGTTTCACCGATGTCGTCTCGCTCCAGGCGAAGCCGGAAGAGACCGGCATGGACAAACCGATTGTGGCGAAGCTCGAGACTTTCGAGGGATTCAATTACACGATCCGGATCGGCGGAAAGACCAACGAGGAAAATTATTACCTGAACATGAATGTCTCGGCGGACCTGCCCAAGGAGCGAACGCCCGGCAAGGACGAAAAACCCGAAGAAAAAGAAAAGCTGGACAAGGAATTCAAGGATAAAACCTCGAAACTCGAGGAGAAGCTGAAACAGGAGAAGGCGTTCGAGAAATGGACCTATCTGGTATCCAAGTGGACGGTCGATCCGTTGTTGAAGGAGCGGAAGGATTTGCTCGCGGAAAAGAAAGAGGAGCCGAAGAAAGAGGAAACGAAAAAAGAGGAGAAACCCACGGCAACGGGCGCCGCCGCCGAGCCACTGAAACCATTCCCGCCGTTGCCGGGCGCCGAACCCAAGAAGGAAGAAAAGCCGGCCGAGAAGAAACCCGACGCTGCTCAGTAAAGCGTACGGGCGTGATCTGAGCGCGAAAATGGCTGCGTCGCCACGCTGAACCGCAGCGTGGAATTTTTGGGTACAAAATCTGTCATACCTATAACAAAAAATGTTCCGCTTCGGCGGGCGTCTGCCCCCGCGCCCGCCGCCGCTGACGTGGGGCAGGTGACCTGGCGCCGGCTACTTGGCCGTCTGCTCCGCGACTTGGTTCGGGAGCGAGGGAGTTGATCTCATCGTTCGCGCCTTTGCCGGCAGGTCTTCGAAGCAAATCCTGGGGAGGATCGGCCAGCGCGAGTGGATTTTTACGACCCAAAAGAACAGGCGCATGCGCCATTTGATCTTCCAGCCGCCGTCCAGTTCTCCGGCCAGCAGCGCCGTGACCGCTGAAGGCAGGTTGAATTTGTTTCGCGGTTCAAAAAACACTTCCATGAACGGCCGGGTGTAAAAACCTTCCACCATTTCCCAGTAAAGCTGCATGGCGCGATAGACGCGCCGCTCGTATTTGAGGAATCGCTTGGTCCCGTCGTCACCTGCGGCCAATGACTGGATCACGGTTTGCGCGGCCAGCTTGCCGGAATACATCGCGAGATAAACGCCAGCGGAGAAAATCGGGTCCATGAAACCCGCGGCATCGCCCACACGAATCAGGCGCCGATCCACAAAGCTTTTGTTGCGATAGGAGAAATCGCCGGTCGCCTGGATGGCGTTCATCGGCCGGGCGTCTTTCATCCGCTCGCGCACCACAGCGCTCGACTGTACGACGGCGTTAAAGACGTGTTCGGGCGACTGTTTGAGTGCTGCGAACTCGGCCTGATCCATCACGCAGCCGACGCTGACCTTTTCCGGCGAGAGCGGGATGAGCCAGAACCACTTGTTTTCCAGCCGCACGATGATGGTGTCGCCGGCCGCCTCGCCTTCGTCGAGCCGGACGCCGTTGAAATGGCCGAAGAGAGCGAGCTTTTTCAGGTGGGGATGAACGACACGGATGCCCTGCTGGTTTCCGGTGAAGTTGGCGCGTCCGCTGGCGTCGATGAGGAATCGGGTGTGGAACCGGTGAGCCTGGCCGGAGTCGTCGCGGGCCTCGACGGTGATCCGATCCGCGTGGGTGTTGTCAAATTTGGTAACGGCGACGCCTTCGCGCAGTTCAGCGCCGGACTTTTGCGCGTGTTGGAGCAACAGATGATCGAACCTGGAGCGTTCGACCTGGAAGGCGGTTGGCTCGCGGGTGTAGTGCCCGTTGCGGAAGATGAGTTTCAGGCATTTGGAGCCGTTGCCAACGTGGAACCCGGCAACACGCCCATTTCGGCGAACAGGCGACGGTTGTAGGGGAGGAGAGATTCGCCGACGTGGAAGCGCGGGAAACGCTCTTTTTCCAGGACCAGCACACGTTTGCCTGCGCGGGCCAGGAAGGAGGCGGTGCTGCTACCACCGGGGCCGCCCCCGATGACGAGGGCATCATAGATCGCGTCCGACATGCGCCCATCAAACCGGAAACGGGCTTGGCAAACAAGCATCAGGTTTTGGGATTGGCAACGGGAGAAGGCCTCCGTCCGGCGCCCGGCGTTGGCGCTTGCCGAAAAAATGAACGTACGTTCATTTTTTCGGTAAGGCGGAACCCGACCGCGCGTCATGCGGCTCGACAAGACGGCCGGTCCGATTACTCTGTGCGGCGACCTGCGCGGGGGCGCGGTCACGGCTGAAATCCACGAAGCACAACGGCGTGCGGTTGATCCGCTACCTGAGGAATCTTTCCAGGGGCCGGCTGATCCTCTGGTGTTATTTCATCTGGTACCTGGTCGTGCTGGTCCGCTACTTTGATCCGAGCCCGCGCCTATGGCTGACCTCGCTGGGGCTCAGCCTGATCATCGGATTCGCCTTGTACGTCAGCACCACCGCGGGCGGAAACGAAACGGTGCGACTGGAGCGCTGGCAGGTCATCCGGCTGTTTATGATGCCGTTTTGCGTCTCGAGTTTCGCGGCGCTGGTCAAGGGCAAGGATTTCTTCCTCATTTTCTCCCCGGACCCGAAGGAAATCGCCATTGCCGCCGGGCTTTGTGCCGCATTGTGGGGCACGGTGGCGGTTTTGAGACGGCAACAGCCGCGCGAATCAGGAGTTCCGCACGACGCACGACGAATAACGAAGCACGAAGGAATGACGAATGACGAAGGTTGAATCCAAAACGGCGGCAGCGGGCAACTTTAGGTTAGGGCTTTGAGCTTCGGATTTCATCCGTCATTTGTCATTGTTTCGGGACAGAAGTGCGGCCTCCACGGGTGGGAAGGATCGTTGGCAATGCCTCGAATCTCGACGGCCATTTGCTGGAGGATGGGAACGGTGGCCCGGTCGTAAACGTCGCCCTGCAAAAGCTGGGTCAACTGCCAGCGCGCTTCCGGCCGGGTGATCAGGTCGAGGAACAACGGGGGCAATTGGTAGTAGAGATGAATGAACTCGCGCCAGATCGCGACGCCGGCGCGAATGGTTCTCTCGTAATCGGCAAAACTCCTGGCACTCACGTCACCGCAGGCGAGGGCTTTGATGATGGCCTCCGCGGCGCGCTTGGCGGATTCCATCGCCACGCTCACACCGGAGGAAAAAACCGGATCGACAAACCGCGCGGCGTCGCCCACCAGCAGCCAGCCACTGCCGGCGAATCGATCCATTACGTAACTGTAATTGCCTTCGCGAGTGAATTCGTGGAGCGGTCGCGCGTTTTCCATCTGCCGGGCGAGACGCGGATGGCTGGCGATGTGCCGGGCGAAAAACTCCCCGACCGGTTGGTTCCCTTTCACGAAATCGTCGCCCTGAGTGACGACGCCGACGGAAGTGACCCGTTCGTTGATCGGGATAAGCCAGACCCACGCGCGCGGCATCGGCAACACGTGAATGTGGATGTAGTCGGCGGTTTCCGCTGCGCCGCGATCCACGCCTTGGAACCAGTTGTGAACGGCGAACTGGTTGAACAGCGGGTCGTTGCGCTTCAAGCGCAGTTGCGAGCCCAGGACGGTGCTCCTTCCCGAAGCGTCCACCACCAGCCTGCAGCGGAGCAATCGTTCCTGACGGTCCTGTTTGATCCGCACGCCGGCGGCGAAATTGTTGTGGTCAAATTCCACCCGCTCGACGCGCGCGCCTTGCACCACGCGCGAGCCTGTAGAAGAGGCGTGCTTCAACAGGAGTTCATCAAAGCGCCCGCGGTCCACGTGATAGGTGTAATCCTGCGGCAGACCGAGTTCCGGAATTTCACGAAAACGGACCACATATTGCCGGTGGTCGGCCCAATGGGTCCAGACCGCGCCGTGCTTGTGAACGAATCGTTCCTGTTCCATCACCGGCAGAAAACCGATCTCCCGAAAAATACGGGTCGTGGAGCAGACCAGCGATTCGCCGACGTGCGGTCGCGGATGGACCGCCTGGTCGAGAATCAGATGATCGATGCCGGCGCCGGACAGGTAAGCGCCGAGCGTGGAACCGGCCGGGCCGCCGCCGATGATGATGACCTGGGCGTCGAGCGAATCCGTCGGCGGTGTGGGAGAAGATGTTAGATCCACGCCAAGTTGCTGACCGGCCGTCGCCGGGCCCGCGTCGGTATCGCCGCCGGTGGCAGCCTGGAACCCTGCCCCCCTTTGTGCTCTTGAGGCAGCGGGGCCGGAGACGGGGTCGCCGGCGTTGCCTGCGAAGTGGAGGAGTTCGAGGATTTCGGAGCGCAGGCGCAGGAATTCCGGGCTGTTGCGCTGACGGGGCCGATCGAGGGCCACGGGGATGGTGCGTTCGATGCGACCCGGGCTGGGAGTCATGATGACGATGCGGTCGCTCATGTAAATCGCTTCGTCGATGTCATGGGTGACGAGGAGCATCGTGGTGCGGCGGGTTTGCCAGAGGCGGAGCACCTCATCCTGCATGCGCATGCGGGTGAATGCGTCGAGGGCGCCCAAGGGTTCGTCGAGGAGGAGGACCTTGGGATGGTTGATGAGGGCGCGGGCCAGGGCGACGCGTTGTGCCATGCCGCCGGAGAGGTGATGGGGGAAGGCGTTGGCGAAACCTTCCAGACCGACCAGGCGCATGAACTCGTCCACCTCGTGGCGTTTGGAGTGGAGGACCCCACGTGCGACGAGGCCGGCCTGGATGTTGCGGCGCACGGTCAGCCAGGGAAACAGGTTGGGATCCTGGAAAACCAGGCCGCGTTCGGCGCTGGGACCCGTGATGGCCTGCGAGCCGATCCAGAGCTCACCGGAATTGGGAAAGTCGAGGCCGGCGATGAGGCGGAGCAAGGTGGATTTGCCGCAGCCGCTGGGGCCGACGAGGGATACCAGCTCCCCGGCCGCGACGGAGAGATTGATCTCCTGAAGCGCGACCGTGCGGACGTCGGCGTTGCCGGGCGCGGGGAAATCCTTACTGACGCCGGCGACACGGAGGGCGGAACCTTCGTTGGCGGGAGTGGTGGCAGGGCCTGCTACCATTTGATGACGCCTTTTTGCCAGACCAACACCCGGTCACGGGCCTTGAACAGGAGGGTCATGATGGTTGAGAAGAACGCAGCCATGATCACCAGGGCGGCATAGACCTTTCCGTACTCTGCCCAGCCCTGCGCCCAACTGACATACCAACCAAGACCGGATTTGACCCCGACGGTTTCAGCGACAATGAGGGTCAGAAACGCCGCCCCGAGTCCCATGAACAAACCGATGAAGATGCTCGGGGTGGCGGCGGGGATGGCGACGCGGAAGATCAGGTAGGCGGGACCGGCGCCGAGTGTGCGGGCGACATCGAGGTAGGAGGCGCGGGTATTGGAGATGCCGGAGGCGGTCAGCATGGTCACCGGGAACCAGACGGCGAGAGCGATCACCGCCACGGCGGAGAACATGGCGGAAGGCGCCAGCACCATGGCCAGTGGGATCCAGGCGGTGGCGGGGATGGGGCCAACGACCTTCAAAAGCGGCATTCCCCAGTAGCGGGCATGGGCGAACCAGCCGATGCACACGCCGCTGACCAGGGCCACGGCCACGCCGAGTGCGTACCCGGCGAGGAGCAGGGTGAGCGAATGCCAGGTGCTGTCGAAGAGCAGGGCCCGGTCATTGATGAGGCTCTGTAGCACGCCTGCCGGGCCGGGAAAGTAAGGCAGGGGAAGCCAGCGGAAGCCGGACGTGATCAATTCCCAGCAGGCGAGCGACGCGATGGCCGCGGCGATAATGGGGCACATGTGGCCCATCCAACGGCAGAGACGGGGCCAGAAGGGCTGGATGAACGCTGCCAGCACGGCCGCGGCCAGAACCGAGCCGAGAAACACGGAATAAGAATGCGTTTCCGTCGGCGGTTCTTTGGTGGAAACGCCCAGATGAAGGCCGAGCGCGAGGACTGCGGCGAGCGGGACAGTCAGGAGGACTAGAAGCGGCCCAGATGACGTTGCGGGCGGGCTTGCGGTCGGCTCGCGCGCGGCCTGTTTCTCCCGCAACCGGACGGGGTCCGCGGTTTCCGGAGTCGGGGCGTTCATTGGGCGGAGGGCAGGATGATGCAAGCCGAGCAGAAGGGATCCGAGACCGTGTTCTTTGCGTATCGGCGGATGTCCCAGCCGGCGGGCACCTGGCCGCCGGCAACCTTCTCGACCTTGAGGGAATCAATCCATTGGTCCGATACGCCGTCGAGGTGCGCGAAGGCGCGGGTGGCCAATCCGGGGACGTCGGTGGAGGGCGCGAGCATGCCGGCGGTCTTCATTTCCGCCGCCGCCAGTTTGACTGCGGTCTCGGCGCCGGAAACGCTGGGAACATAGCGCAGGTGTGAAATCGCGATGGTGTTCTGTTCCACCGTCGAGGCCAGATACTTCTTTTCGACCGAAAGCTTCGCCGCGGCGGCGGGGTTGGTCTCGACCCATTTGGCCGCTTTGAGCAGGGCGCGGGTGGCGGCGGCGGAGGCCTTGGGGTTGCGGGCGAGAAATTTGCCGTTCACCAGGACCGCGCAGCAATACTCGTCCCGGTAGGGAGCGTCCGCGGCCTGGTCGGCGATGTTCCGGACCTTGCCATCGGCGAGCAGGAGACTGCCGATCGGCTCGGAATTGGCAACGGCATCGACTTCACCTTTGTCGAGTGCCAGGCCGAGTTCGCCAGCGGGGAACACGAGCCAGGTGATGTCTTTGCGCGGGTCGATGCCCTGGGCGCCGAGGACGCGATTGGCGAAAATAAAGGGCGGAGTGCCCATGCCGGGCACGCCGATGCGTTTGCCGCGGAGGTCCTTGACGGATTGAATGCTGCTCTTGGCTGACGCCTGGACCCTAAGGCAGCCGCGATGGATGCCGCCGGTGAATTTGACGTCCAAGCCCTGTTCGATCGGCTTGAGAAAATACATCACCAGATGATGGGTCACGTCGAATCTGCCCAGCGCCAGCACGTCCTTGTAGTTCGCCCACTCGCACTTGACCAGCGCAACGTCCAAGCCTTCCTCTTTGAAGAACCCTTTTTCGACGGCGGTGAAAATCGGCGCCTCACAAGTGAGGCCGATGTAGCCGACGCGTACCTTCACCGGGCCGGCGCCGGTATTATCCGGCTGGCTGGACTCGGGATGCTTCCCGCAGCCGCCGAGGAGCAGGGCGCTGCAGGCGGCCGTTGCGATCAATCGAGTGCAGAGCATAAGTCAACGATTACCGAGGAAAAAATGCGCGGTCCGGGTCTGGGACTCAAGGTTGTTTGTGCAAGCGCGCCGCCACGCAGGGCGGGCGTTTGCCGCGCAAATCTTTCGGAAGAACCCATAGTCGTTTGTTGGCGCGGTGTCAGCAAAAAAGTATGTATGCGTAGTATGTGCGGAGGGTGGTGCGCGGAGCCCCGCGAGTGCAAACGTTGCTGGGGACTGGAAAGTCCGCGGTCCGGGTTCAGGCGACGCCGGCGAATTTCTTCTGCACGGCGGCGACGATGGTGCCGACGTTCTGGAGGATTTCCTTGGCGGCGGCCGGGTCGGGGATTTTGAGTCCGAAATGCTTGTCGAGCGCCACCACGAGTTGGAGAGCGTCAACGGAATCGAGACCGAGACTGCCGGGGCCGAACAGCGGTTGGTCATCGGCAATATCCGCCGCCGTCACCTGGAGCATGAGGTTCTCGACCATCATGTTTTTGATCCGTTCTTTGAGCGTGTTCGCGTTTTCCATGAGTTCGGGTTACAGGATTCCACCATCTACTTTCAACACGGAGCCTGTAATGTAAGCCGCTTCGGGACAAGCCAGAAATCGGACCGCGGCGGCGACTTCCTCGGGCCGTCCGAAGCGGCGCATCGGAACGCGCGCCAGCGCGGCTTTGCGTTGTTCATCGCCCATCGCGTTGAGCGCCTCGGTCTCCACGTAACCGGGGCAGACCGCGTTGACGGTGATGCCGATGCGGACGACTTCCTTGGCCAGGGATTGGGTGAGGGCGACGACGCCGGCTTTGGCGGCGGCGTAATTGGACTGGCCGGCGGGGGCCAGCAAGGCGCTGAGGGAGGCGATGTTGATGATGCGCCCGGCGCGTTGCGCGATCATGGCAGGCAGCACAGCCTGGCAACCGTGGAAGGTGGCGTCGAGATTCGTCGCCAACACTTCCTGCCAGGCCGCCAACGGAAGCTGCGCCAACAGACTGTCCTGATGTTTGCCCGCGTTGTTCACCAGCACATCGAGTCGTTGATGTTCCGCCAGGATGGACTGCACGGCCTTCTGCCAGGCAGCGACCGAAGTCACCTCCAGGTCAACCAGCCGGCAGCGGCCCGGGTTATCGCCGGACAATCCTTCCGCCTTGTCGCGATTTGTCCGCACGCCGAGCCAGACGAAGTTGTGAGGCGATTCGGCCAGGAAAACGCGCGCGATCGCCAGGCCCAGACCGCCGTTGCCGCCGGTGACAAGGATGACCCGGGAACTCATGGCCGGTAATTGAAGCGACCACTCAGGATTTGGAAATCACAAAGTGCGCGCCGATGGCCTGCTGGTTGCAACCGACGACGCTGACCGTGGCGGCGGGATGCTGGTTCTGGCGCAGCGCGTCAGCGGCGGCGACGCATTGCCAGGCAGCGGCCGCGGCCAGCCCTTCGCCAAGAATTTTTTTAGGCGACAGCCGCGCGCCGGGCCAGTCGCTCCACGCCGCCAACTCCGCAGCGTCAAGTTTTCGCAAGCCCTGGGTTCCGTCGCAGAGCAAAAATTCCGCTTTTCCAGCCGGCAATTCGGCGCGCATCCCTTGCGCGGCTTCAGCGCGCGTTTGTCCCTGAAGGAAGAGATGCGATTCGGTGACGGAATGGAGTCGGACTGATGTTGTTGCGCTGCTTTCTGGCATAGGCGTCAAAGCGGCCAAACCCATGCCTGATCCCTCCCTTGAGGGGAACCGACCGGACCCTTCCGAACGCCGGCTGCCCTGTTGAGAGGAGGCGGAGTTGGGTGGTTGCCGGCGCCGCAAATAGAGCGCGCCGGCGCCGTCGCTCAGGACGATTTTTCGGGCGAACAACCGGTACGCATCTGCGGTCAGCCAATCGATTTCCTCGGCGCCGATGACGAGGCAGGCATTGACGCGATCGTCGAGCAACCAATCCGCGCCCAACGCCAGGCCTTGCAGGAAAGTTCCAGGGTCGCCCACGAGCGTGTAATTGATCGCGGTGGCGTTGAGCAAGGCGGCCAGATGGCTGGCGGGCGCGTTGAACACGGTCTCTGGAAAAACGAGCGGGCTGGCGGTGACAGGGTCTTTTAAGGTCTCATCATAAAAACGGCGGGAATAATTCACGCAGCCGGTCATCACGCAGAGAACGACGCCGAGCCGCAACGTGCCGTTGCTGACAAGGGCCGCATCATCGTCCAGCGCTTCGAGGGCGGCGGCAACGGCGTATTGCGTGAGTGGACTGGCGCGGCGCAATCGGGCGTGGGAAAGGAAGTCCGGACGCGCTGCCGGGGGGGGAGTCGGTCGGACGCGCAACGGATGCGCCCAGCCGGGTCGGGCGAGTTCTTTGGTCGGCAGCGGTTCTCCTTTGGCCAGCGCCTCGCGCAGTGGCATCACGCCCCAGCCGGCCGGTGAAACCGCGCCGATGCCGTGAATGAAGATTTTTTCCGCTGCGCTCATATAGTCCTAGTCATTTTGGAAACCTCCGGCTCCGCCGGAAGACTGGCAGAGTTCGACATTTCCGGGAGTAAGCCGATACGCGGGATGGTAGTTCGCGCCGTCTCCCCTCACCCTGACCCTCTCCCTCAGGGCGAGAATCCTCCGAACTTTGTGCGCGCATTGCGCCCCTGAACCTGCGAGCGGCCCCCTCACCCCATCCCTCTCCCCCTCCGAGGGGGAGAGGGTGCCCGACTTGTCCGCCGTAGGCTTGGCGAAGGCGGAAGGGCGGGAGAGGGGCAGGTTCCTGGGCAGGGAAGAGCGAGCATCGCGCCGTGGAAAGCCGACGGGTCTGGATTGCGCTCCGAGGCGACAAAGGGTCACCCTCTCCCCAGGGGAGAGGGCCGGGGTGGGGCCGGGGTGAGGGGAAAGAAACCGCACCGCCGCGCCGCGTGAATGTCTTCGCCCTGGCGTGCGGCGGTTGCCCGAAGGGCCATATGCCTTTGAGCCATTCATGATCCCAAGCACCCGGCTTTGCCGGACGTCGCTGACTTTTCTGATTCCCAGTTGCGCAGAATGAGCGTTGCATTCGCGCCGCCGAAGCCGAAGGAATTGCTCATGACATATTCCAGGTGTGCGGTCGCCCGCGTTTGCACGACGGAAAAGCGGCAGAGCGAATCGGGCGATTCGAGCGTTGCGGTCGGCGGCAGCCACTGCCCGCGCAATGCCATGAGGCAAACCACAACTTCGACCGCGCCGGCCGCTCCGAGCAAATGACCGATGCCCGCTTTCGTTGAGCTGACCGGGATGCGCGAGGCGTGTTCGCCCGCCCAACGATTGATGGCGGCGGCTTCCGCGCTGTCATTGAGTGGCGTGCCGGTGCCGTGCGCGTTGAGGTAACCGATTTGATGCGGAGCCAGGCCTGCATTCTCGCAGGCGGCCGTCATCGTGGCGACGGCGGCGTCGCCCTTGGGATGCGGCTGGGTGAGATGATGCGCGTCGGTGGCCGCGCCGTAGCCGACGATTTCGCCGAGGATGTTTGCCCCGCGTTGTTGGGCGGATTCGAGAGTTTCGAGCGCGAGCACCGCCGCGCCTTCGCCGATGGCGAGCCCGTCGCGGTGCGCGTCGAAGGGCCGGCAGCGCGTGGGTGAGAGCGCGTGCAGCGAATCGAATCCGGCAAAGACGAGCTGGCTGAGCGCGTCGTAGCCGCCGGTCAGAACGCGCGGCGCGTGTCCCTGCCGCAGCAGCTCCCACGCATGGCCGACGGCGTTCGCGCCGGAAGCGCAGGCGTTGGCGATGATGGTGACGGGGCCGCTGAATCCGAACGCATCGGCCAGGTCGAGCGCCTGCCGTTGCGCCTGGTAATGGACGACGCGGGAGGGTTGGCGCCGATGGGAGTGCGGGCGGGCGAGGGCCTGGCGGTAATAGTCCTGGCCCAGGCTCATCCCGCCGCTGGTGGTGCCGAGCACGATTGGCAGGTTGTCTGATGGCTCCCAGCCGGATTGTTTCCAGGCCTCGTGTGCGGCGAACAACAATAATTTCGCGGCGCGGTCGAGCCGGCGGACGCGTCGTCCGGGCAGAAGCGTGTTGGGCAGGGCGGAGGGCAGTTCGACTTCGCCCGCGACCTTGACACGCTGACGCGAGACATCGAAGAGGGTCACTGGCCGGATGGCGATGCGTCCTTCACGAAACCCTTCCGCGTTTTCCTTCCACCCGACGCCGAGGGGAGTGACGATGCCCGCGCCGGTGACGACAACGCGCGGCGGCGGGGCGGGACGTTGTTTGGGTGGGAAAAGCACGACGCAATTTGATTCTTCCGGGGAACCTTAATGAAGTTTTTCAGCGCAAGTCAAATGTTGCCGTGGTTTTCAAGGTTGTCAGTCCTCGGGCGCCTGCTTAGAGTAAACGCATGAAAATGAAATTGCGGAATGGAAAATGGTTGGCTGTCCTGCTGCTGGCCGGCGGGCTGAGTCACACGGCGTCACAGGCGTCGGAGCTGACGGCGTTTGAACTGGTCAAGGAAGGCAATCGCCATTTGGGCGAGGAAGCCAAAGGTCGAGTGGTCCAGATTCGTTCGGAAAAGTCGGTCGGCGGTCTGACGCCGAATATCTGGTACGTGGTTTATTACGATCCGGATGCCACCGCCAAGGCGACGGAAGTCAAGTTTGCCGCAGGAACGAAGGTAGCGGTCAAACGCCCGGCGCGTGTCTTCGAACCGTTTACGGGCGCGCACCGGGAATTGCCCAAGGAAAAGCTGAAAATCGATTCCGACAAGGCCATCGAGATCGCCAAAGGCGAGCCGCTGCTGAAAAACCTCACGTTGACCAATACGGAACTGAAACTCGAGCGCGGTGCGGACGACCAGGTCGTCTGGAAGGTGAAGCTGTGGGCGGCCAAAATCCGCAAACCCAGCGATACCGTCAATATCGGCGAAATCCAAATCTCCTCCGAAGACGGAAAAGTGGTGAAAAACGATTTAAAACCCGGGCGAGTCGATTAACCTTCGCGTTTTGTGAACGCGGCGGCCCAGGACCTCAGACGTTACGATGTCGTGATCATCGGCGGCGCGTTGTCCGGCGCGGCGACGGCCATGCTGCTGCTGCGCGAGCGACCGCAACTGCGGGTGTTGATCGTCGAGAAATCGGCGGCATTCACCCGGCGCGTCGGCGAGGCCACGGTCGAAATCAGCGGTTACTTCCTGTGCCGCGTGCTGGGGCTGACGCAACATTTGAACGAAGCGCATCTGGTCAAGCAAGGGATGCGCTTCTGGTTTTTCAACGGACAAACCCGATCGCTGCCCGATTGCAGTGAAATCGGCGGTCGTTATCTGGCGCGCGTGCCGGCGTTTCAGGTGGACCGCGCCGTGCTCGACGAAGAAGTCCTGCGGCGCGCCTGCGCGCTCGGCGCCGAACTGTGGCGCCCGGCGAGCGTGGGCAAAGTGCAGTTGTCGGCAGGCGGCCTGCAAACGGTGGAGGTGCGTCACCTCGAGCAATCCGAACAAGTCCAGGCGCGATGGGTGGTGGACGCTTCGGGCGTGACCTCGCTGCTGGCGCGACAGGAGGGGTGGTGGCGGCCTAACCGCGCGCATCCGACTACCGCCGTTTGGGCGCGCTGGACGGGGGTGAAAGACTGGGACGGCCTCGAACTGGCGGAGAAATATCCGGCCTGGGCGATGGCCTGCCACGGCATTCGCGCGACGGCAACCAACCATTTCACCGGCGACGGCTGGTGGGCGTGGTGCATTCCGCTCAAGGGCGGCGACGTGAGTGTCGGGGTGGTGTTCGACCAGCGCCGGGTGCAATGGCCGGAGGGCGGGCCGCTCGGCGAGCGGCTGAAAAACTTCCTGCGGCAACATCCGGCGGCGCGAGAAATTCTCGCCGAGGCGACGTGGCGGGAAGGCGACGTGCACTGGCGCAAAAACCTGCCGTATTACAGCACCACCCTCGCCGGCGATGGCTTCGCGCTGGTGGGCGACGCGGGCGGGTTTCTTGATCCGCTCTACAGTCCCGGAATGGATTGGGTCTCATTTACGGTGAGTTCGTCGGCGAAATTGATTTTGTCCCAGTGCCGCGGCGACGACATTGCGCGGTTGCTGGCCAGGCACAACCGCGACTTTAGGTGCAGTTACCAACGTTGGTTTGCGGCGTTGTATCGCGAGAAATACGAATATCTGGGTGAATACGATCTGCTGCGCCTGGCATTCCTGCTGGACCTTGGATTGTACTACCTGGGCGTGGCCTCGCAGCCGTTCAAGCGCGGCCAGACGGCGCTGTGCGAGCCGGTCTTCAGTTCGCGGTTCTCCGGGCCGTTCTTCCATCTGATGCAGACGTACAATCGCCGTTTCGCGCAGATGGCGCGCGCGCGGCGCCAAAGCGGCCGGCTCGGCCGGCGGAATTCGAATCGCCGTTTCCTGTTCAAAGGGTACACCTTCGCCCGTTCGAGCGCCCTGCCGATTTTGGGGGCGCTGGCGGGGTGGCTGCGGCTGGAACTGAGCGAAGGGTGGCGAAGCTGGTGGCAGTGGCCTGTTGGCGGGGTTCACCCGAAGGAAACAGCCGCCTTCAAAGCTCAAAGCTTAAAGCTCAAAGCTCAAGAAAGGCTCCAATTTTGAAGCTCCAAACAAAATTGCCGGTCACCGGCCTGGGATTTGGACCTTGGAAATTATCTTGAGCTTTGAGCTTTGGATTTGGAGCTTTAATCCGACCGACGTTCTGCGGATATGCCTGGACGAATCACAGTCACCGAAAAGTTGCCCCCGCACCCGACGCTCACGGAGTTTTATCCAACGCCTGCCGAGCGGGCCCGGTTTGTCGGCGAACTGTTTGACCGGGCCGCGATCGATTATGACTGGATGAGCGGCGCGATGTCGTTGGGCACCGACCGCGCCTATCGGCGGCGGGCTTTGCAACAGGCGGGGCTGAAGCCGGGGATGCGGGTGCTGGATGTGGCGACGGGCACGGGTCTTGTGGCCCAGGCCGCGCTCGACCTCGGCATAGGCGCCGACCAGTTGATCGGTCTGGATCCGAGTCGAGGGATGTTGACCGAGAACCGGAGGCGGCACGGCATATCCCTTGTCCAGGGGTATGGTGAGCGGCTGCCTTTTCGGGACGGGACGTTTGACCTGGTGGTGATGGGGTATGCGCTGCGCCACGTCGAAGACCTCGGCCGGCTTTTCGCCGAGTTCCATCGCGTGTTGCGCGGGCAGGGCAGGGCCCTGGTTCTGGAGATCAGCCGGCCGTCGTCGCGTCTGGGTTTCCGTCTGATGCGCTTTTACATGAAGAGGCTGCTGCCTTTTCTGACGCGGCTGAGCACCCGGCGTCGCGATTCGGCCAGGTTGATGGAATATTATTGGGCGACGATTGCCGAATGCGTTTCTCCGGAGGCGATCCTTTCAACGTTGTCCGCGGCGGGATTCGAGCCGGTCGAACGGAGGACCAACGCCCGAATTCTGAGCGCGTATTTCGCGGTCAAGGCGTGACGAAGGATGATAAGAGCGTTGGAGCGTTGGAGCGCCGCGTGAAGAAAAACGCGTCCTGCTCTTTAACCATTCAACACTTCAACCCTTTCAATCGACGGGTGACGCGATTCGGTCTTTGGCGTTTTCTTCTGCTGATAAAAGTCGGCAAGGCTCTGTTTCGACGCCTGGAGCCCCTCGGCTTCGATGGCGGAGAGGATCCGTTCTTCGGTCATAATGAACCGGTCGCGTTTGTAGAGCAGATAATCCTCGCGCAGATCGGGCGGCGTGAGGTTGATGGTAACGAGATTGGCGCCGGTGCGCAGGCCGCGCCGATAACCGCTGCCCGGTTCGGCGAGATTGAGCGCGCTGACAGCGGGAATCACCCAATGCGGTCGCATCAGACGCAGCGCCGCCATACAGTTCAAGGTCAAATCGATGCCGGCCGTCGGCTCCTTCGACAGCGGCGTTTCGTCGCCGGGAATGAACGGACTGACGCTGCAACCGGCGAGCGGCAGTTTCTGCGCGAGAGTGAAATTGGCCAGCAACGCGTTGTCGTATTGGCCGGGCAGGCCGGCGATGAAACCGGAGCTGACGTTCCAGCCGGTGGCGGCGAGCAGGCGGATGTGCTTGACGCGTTCATCAAACGTGCCGGGAGCTTCCAACTGTGCGTAGAGGGCGGGATCGGCCACCTCGAATTTCATGATGTAAATCGAGGCGCCGGCGGATTTGAGTTCGTGGTACAGCGGGCGATTGAGCGTGCCCAGACAAACGCTGATGCCGAGCCGCGTTTCGCGACGCAACACAGCGATGAGCGGCAAAACGACTTCGCGGACGACCAGGGGGTCTTCGCCGCTCTGAATGTTGACATCGGTGATGGCGGGCGGGCGATGATGGACCAGCAATTCGGCCATTTGATCGAGCCGCGCGCGGTGGCGGGCCAGATCGCGGTTGTCGCGCCGCATGCCGCAATAGGCGCAGTTTTCGCGGCAGTAATTGGAGACCTCGACAACGCCGCGCAGGAAAACCTGGCGGCCGAATTGTCTTAGGGCGGCACGGGCGGCGCGATCATGGAGGGCGAGCTGGGCCTTGCCGCGCGATTTCAGGACGTCGGTCGTCGGGAAAAACGGCTCGTCAATCACCGGCCCAGTTAAGACTGGAATGGGGCCGAGCGCAAACCAATTTGCGCATCCCTGGTTCGGGGAACGCGGGTCGCTGTCGTGGGGCAGAGTCCCGCCCGCGAGCAAGGCGGCCGAGGCGCCCGCAATGACAGCCGGGAGGCCTGGACCACGACCCTGCGCCTCAGATTTGTCTTGGCCGCGGCGCGATTTTCCCTAGCGTTTGCGCCATGGATTGGCCGGAGCAATGCGCGGTGGTGATTCCCTGCCTGAACGAGGCGGCGACGATCGAATCGCTTGTTATCGCGGTGCGGAGGTATTTGCCGGCGGTGATTGTGGTGGACGACGGCTCGACGGACGGCACAGCGGATTGGGCAACCAAAGGGGGCGCCGAGGTGATCCGACACGAACGACCGCGCGGCAAGGGCGCGGCCTTGGCCGCAGGGTGGGGCTGCGCGCGGGAACAGGGTTTCAGTTGGGCATTGTCGCTGGACGGGGACGGTCAGCATGCGCCGGCGGACATACCGGCCTTGTTGGCCTGCGCGCAACGGACCGGGGCGCCGCTGGTCGTCGGCAATCGAATGACGAATCCGGCGGGCATGCCCTGGTTACGATGTCGGGTGAATCGCTGGATGAGCGGGCGCATTTCGCGATTGACCGGCCGCGCGTTGCCGGACACGCAATGCGGTTTTCGGTTGATGCGCATGGACGCCTGGGCGCGGGTCCACGTGCAAGCCGACCACTTTGAGATCGAGTCCGAGCTGTTGTGTAAATTCATCGCCGCCGGCCACACCGTCGAGTTCGTCCCGGTGCGGGTGATTTATCGCGACGAGCAAAGCAAAATCCAACCGGTGCGCGACACCCGGCGCTGGTTTCGCTGGTGGTGGCAGACGCGGGGTTGGCACAAAACGCG
>WNFU01008629.1_pt1 | contig 27173 bp, 15 predicted proteins | sample 5400121 | NCBI WGS metagenome assembly WNFU01 (sample SAMN13153360, study PRJNA577476) | soil metagenome | isolation source: 100 cm soil or saprolite under grassland replicate 1 | place: USA:California | collected 2016-06-15 | reverse complement strand
AAGAGCGTGTCCACGCCAGGAACGCACGCCGCCGCAACCAGGGCGAGCAAGACTCCGATGTGGGGCCGCAGGGTGAAGTAGATGATGGTTGGTAGGACGACGCCGGGCAGCATGTTCGCCACCATCGACCGGATGTGGCTTTTGAACGACTGATCGTCCATCACGGGGATCATGTACTCCCTGGATCGGATTCGGTGAGCCCGGGGTTGACGCGGCAGGGGCCATCGTAGCCGTTCGGCTGGGATAATCAGGCCGCAAGGCCCGGTCCCATCGTCTAGTGGCCTAGGACACCACCCTCTCAAGGTGGAGACACGGGTTCGAACCCCGTTGGGACCACCTCGGGAAGACCTTCCCGGCCACCGGGACGGGAGGCGAACGCCTCCCGTCCCCACTCCCTACCTACTTGAACTGGAAGTGCGCCGTCCTCGGTTGCCCCGGCAAGGGCACGACGCCGTCCTTCAGGTTCAGCGTCATGGTCTTGCACAACCCGGCGTAAGACTTGGGCGTCACCCAGTTGAACTGCCAGTTGCCGTTCCCCAGGTACTGCAGGCCCGAACTCCCCCCATACGTCTCGATGACGTCCGAGGAGCCACCGCAGCTCCCGGCCGGGGTCGTCGTGACGCTCGCGAAGCTCGTCGTGTCGGAGATTGCCACGCCGTTCGCGTCCGTGAGCCGCCACTTGATCGGGATCGACTGACCGGCCTTCGCCAGGTTGACGGTCGGCTGGTTGTCCACCGGGGAGAAGAACCCGCTGAACACGTATTGCACGCTGTAGCTGCAGATCATCGACACCGAGTTGCTCGCGTAGTCCACGGCAGTGAACGTAAGGGTCTTCGTCCCCACCGTGGTCGTGTCCACCGTGCCGCTGAGAACGGACGCGGCTGCGTTCAGCCCCGATCCGGGCGTCGGATCGGACGCCGTGAGCGTGAACGTGTGGTGTCCGCCCTCCGCGTTCAGGTAGAACGTGCTCGGCGTCGGACACGTGGACGGCGAGAGTATGGGCGCCTTCGTATCGATGTTGACGTCGAAGTGGCCCGAGCTCCCACCGGTGCCGGTATACGTGACGGTGTGAGGTCCTTCGCCCGAGACCGTTGCCGGGCTGGGCACCGGCGGTGGGATGCTGTCGACTGTGAGCGTGAATGTCTCTGTACCGCCGTTGCTGGTGACGTAGGCCTTCAGCGGCTGGCTGGTGTTCTTGTACCAGCCGAACTCGTTCGGCGCGGCGGTGGCGCCGCTGTTGTCCTTGACCGAGATGGTCACGCCACCCGGCACCGGCGGTGGAGGAACCGGGGTCCCGAACAGCGCCTTGAAGGTGCTGACGCTGGTGTTCCCAGCGGTCGTCACCAGCTGCCCGAAGTACTCGGCCACCTTGTTGGTCGAGGTGTTCACCGAACCCACCCACGTGCACGTTCCGCCCGAGCAGCGAGAGAGGCTCATCTTCGCGCTCTGGAACGAGTCGGAGCCGGCGAGCCGGTAGGTGATGTAGGCGGCCGCCACGTCCGAGGCCTGGGTCGTGAGCGTGAAGCTCGCGTTTGCCCCGAGATCTTCGCCGCTGAGTGTGGAGATGATGGCGATGGTGTCGTCCTCGCTTGAGGAGAAGTAGGCGCGAACGGTCGCGTCGGAGAACAGCAACTGTTTGCCGGTCGTCTGGCCCGGCTCGTCCGACACGAACTTTCCGCCGAAGGCGATCAAGGTGTCCCGCGGCCCCTTGATCGTGTCCTGGTGGAGCGTGCTGACGAAGCCGCTGGGGAACGTGGAATCCGTGATCCTGGGCTCCGGCTGGAACGAGCCGGGGGCGAGCGTCGGTACCGTGATGAGCGGATTGAACGGGGAGACCGACGATCGCGTGAACGACAGCATCACCGCGCCGTGCAGTCTCGGGCCGCCCTCGAGCTGGGTGAGGTCCTGGGCCGCCGTGATCGGCTGGGTGGGACGGAATTGCGCCACCTGCACGGCTCCAGAGGGCCCCTCGTAGTAGGAGCCATCGTCCGTGTCCTTGCGGTCTCCGTAGAGCGGCCCCGAGAAGCTGATGTTGTCGACCGGAAGCTCGGTATCCGGGTCCGTGGTCAAGTCCGGAGGGCTGGTAGGCGGAGTCGGCCCGGCGACCTGCCCGCCCGTCCCGACGACATACATCGGCAGCCCGTACATGGTGTACTCCTCGACCGATTTCGCGTCGAAGACGCCCCACACCCCCAGGTTCGCGTAGTACTGCTGCTTCGCGTTGGCGGCTGCCTGCCCCACGGACATGGTCCCGTCCAGGCCCTGGGTCATGAGCAACGTGAGCTTCTCCGAGTAAGCCGTGAGGTTCGTGTCGCCGTAGCCGAACCCGGTGTTGCCCGCGAACAGGCTGGTCTTCCCGGCGAACGCCTGGGCCCAGTCGAGGGACCTGGGATCGCTCCCGCTGACCCAAACGTCCGCCACCGACAGCCCCGCGTGGCAACCCATCGAGAACGCAAGCGTTCCGGCGGCCAGCGCGGACGCGGCGAGGTCACTCGTCTTGTACAGGTCCCCGTCGGTGATATTGGACGTCGAGTGGAACGTCGAAGCCGGCTCCAGCCGGTACTGGTCGGCGTGAGCGTCGAGCGCGTCGATCCCCGGCTGGCTTTGGGCGTTCAGGGAGTCAGCGATATCGTCTCTGGTCCAGCTCTCGTTGATCTGGCTGAGATAGGTGGTCGGTCCGTTCTTGGGATTCGGGTAGACGGAGAGAGCGTCGTCCTTCGCCGTGGCGCTCTCGCCGAAGAAGTCGTACCCGGTCGTGAACCGTGTCTTCGGATCGAGGATCCCGCCGGTGGTCGTGTACTGCGCGATGGCTCCGGCCACATCGGCCGGTGTCTCGACCAGGCGGCCTCCCGCAACGCTGGGCGGGTACACGTTCGTGGTCAGCCACGGGACGGGCTGGAACGAGAAGTAGGGGTCGTCCGACAGGTAGTTCCCCAGCAGCAGCGCCCGGGAAGCCGGGTTGTCCTTGCTGTTGAACTGGATGTTGGCCGCCTCCGTGCTCTCGCTGCCGAGGTTGACGAGCTCCTGGATCCGGGCCGAGGGGAGCACTGCATCCGGCCCCACCAGCACGATGTGCTTGAGATTCGGCAGTCCCGGGGACGCGTTGCGGTACGAATCGACGAGCCCGTTGATGGCCCGGACCACGTCATTCGCCTTGGCGGGCGAGCAGTAGTCGTCGTACCAGGCCGAGTAGGCGGCAGCCACGCCCTCGTCGTTGTCAACCGAGAGCACGACTCCCTTGACGTTCGGCATGCTGAGGAACGACGAATCCGTGACGCCGTTCACCACAGTCGACTCGCCGGCCGCCCCGTAGAACCGCCCGATCGCCCTGGCGTTGACGAGGAACAGGGTCTGGGTGTCGGTGGCAACGGACCCCGGAGCCGGCAGAGCAGGGCCGGCGACCACACCGTCGGGCTCCGAAGGCACTGTGACGCAGGACAGCTGCGGCGGTAGCGGGCTCAGTTTGAAGCTGAGGAGCGCGGACTGGGTCGGGTTGAAGTTGTCGTTGTAGGTGGAGAACTGCACCGTGATCCCGTGGCCCACGTCTGCGGGCTGCACCACGGTGCAGGCGAACTCGTTGCCTAGGCCCCGGTTCGTCGAGTAGCCGCGGATGGCGACCGTATTGTCCTGGGCCTGTGGGACGTCCTGCAGCGTCTGCGGCTGGAGGACCGTGCCGGCCGGGACGCACTCGCCGTCGTCGCTGAGCGGCCCGTGCCCCACCGGTCCGTGCCCGACGGGCCCGTGCCCCACCGGGGCTCCCCGCAGGCTGGAGGAGGCGGCGACTCCGTACAGCGTGATGTCGTAATCCGCCCCGTCCGGCATGTGGCTTGCCGACACCCTCACGGTGCGTCCGACATCGGTCGCGGCCACCGGCAGATTGAAGTAATCGATGTCGACACCCGTGGGCAGCGGGTCAGTGTAGAGGGTGTCCGGTGCCACGGTGATCGCCGATCCCACCGAGCCGCTGGGGAAGTTGTCCGTGGTCGTGACCGGCGCCGAATTGGGAACCGAGGCTTGGACACTCCCCACGTCCACGGTGAGCGATGTCGTGAAGGTTCCGAGATCCGGGCCCGGTTCGGCCTTGAACTTCAGCGCCACGTTCTTCACGGTGTCGGTCGGGCCACAGGGGCCGTCCGGCGGGGCGGAGGATGGCACCGTCCACACCAGGCTTCCGCCGTTGGAGGACGGCTCTGCCGCGGAGATCGGAGATCCACCGCCGAACGTGAACTGCGGCGATCCGGGCACGTAGCGGAACCCGGAGGCCAGGGTGAGGGCGAACTGTGTCCCGGTCTGAACCGGACATGCGATGTCGGCCGACGCGGTGTAGATCAGCTGCTGGGCGGGATCGAACGGGGCGGCCTGGAGGATGTCGTCGAGGGATGCGTTCTCGAAGGGGAAGTTGGTCACGTCGATGATGCCCGGCATGAGCCCGCCGAACGTGAGCGCCGCCACGGCCGGGTCGCTCGATCCCAGGAGGTCGTTCACCGTCGCGCTCAGCGAGATGTGACCGGCATCCTGGATCTGAGTGAGCGTCTTGGACGCGTCCGTGCACATGACATCGCCGTCGCACACGGCCGACGGGACGGCCGTGATCTTCACGTCCTTCACGCTGGTCAGGGAGAGGTCGATGTTGTCGAGCCCCATCGTCCCCAAGGGCGTGCCGGCCAGGGCCGCGGCCTTGGCCTTCAGTGTGATCCCGGTGATGGGAAGAGAGGCGATGGAGGTCCCGGCCAGCTCGACCTCCGCAAGCAGGTTGCTCCCGGTGAAGCCGTTGGGAGGCGTGAGCGCCAGGTCGGAGAGCGAGACGTTCCCGAACAGGAACGAGGCCGGGCTCAGCGCCCCGAACACGGTGGACCCCAGGTCGAGGTCCCCGACGTGGACGGTCGAGCTTCCTGCCACCTGCGAGAGGTTCACCGTCTGGAAGGGCGCCGAGATCTGCGGCGATAGCCCATTGAGGACGGTCGTCCATGGCCCCGGCGGTTGCGCGATCGGGACGGACGCGATGAGGATCGGCGGAACCTTGGACAGCGGGAGCGCCGACAGCGGGGTAAATCGGAAGGGTGAGTCGGGTCCGATGATCGGCCCGTGCCCGACCGGCCCATGTCCGACCGGGCCGTGCCCGACCGGCCCATGTCCGACCGGGCCGTGTCCGACCGGCGCGGTGGCGAGGGCGGTCAGGGCCTCGCTGTCGGCGGTCAGGCCCGCGTAGTTGATGCTCGACATCCCCATCTGGCCAAACCGGGCGCCGATGGTGCCCGTGTTCACAGTGAGAGAGGCATTCGCGACCGGCTTTGCCCCCGCCAGGCACTGGTTCCCCGACTGCGTCCCGACGGACAGGGCGTCCAGGAGGACGGCCGAGTCGAACACGTGGTCGCCCTGGTCGAAGATGGAGAAGTAGACCGAGTGGCTACCCGTGGTCTCGAGGGGGGTCTGCGCGATCAGCAACGGTGTGGCCCCGTCGTAGGTCGTCCCGGCCGACTCGGCCGCGGACATGTGGGTGAAGCCCGTACTGTTGATGGTGATGGCGTTGCCGTCAGGGTCGAAGGCGAAGTTGTTGGGGCTAGCGATCGTCGAGCCGTCCGTCGTCCAGTTCGAGTTGTCCAGCTCCGCGACGAACGCGTCGTTGTACTGCGATCCCACGTACTCCGGGAACTCCTCGGAGAGGAAGCGGAAATTCACCCTGAGGCACGTGTAGCCGCCCGGGACGTTGATGTCGACCTTCAGCGTGGAGACGTCGAAGGCCGTGTTCCCCCGGCCAGGAGGGGTCGCGCCGTTGTCATTGGCGCCGCTGTTCGGGGCGGTGTTTTCGGTGGACTGGATGAGGTTCGCGTCGCCGGTGGTGAGCACGGCATAGGTGCTTCCGTCCAGCGGGAACGAGGCTCGGGAGGTGCCGGAGTCGGCGGTGGCGGTGGGCGTGCCCAGGGGGGGGCTGGTCGTGAAGCTGGTGGTGTCGGCGATGGTCAGGGGGGTACTCGTGGCCAACATGGCGTTGGCCAGGTCCAAGGCCGATGCCCCGGTCGTGACGGCCGCACTGGCGGGGGTGGCGAGCGCTCCCATCGTCGCGACAATCACCATTAGCGAAACAAGCAGGAACGTCAGTCGGGCACGAGCAGGCCGCTCACGGCCCATGAAACCCCCCTCTTCTCGAATGCGGGCGCCCCCGTGCCTCTGGGCAAAAAAGGCTCCCCTGTATACCCCTTGGGTCAGAGCCAGAGCAAGGGTGGACGACACCTTTTTGCCGAGGACCCGCGGCTTTTGGCAGTCGTCGGCACAAAAAGGTCACACGGGAGGTGGACATCGGCCCCGATCTTCTGCATCCTTGGCGCCTGGCCCGCCCCGGGCCGGCGGCGCTCAGCCGCGGGGGACGAGTGTCTGTAGCCATCGCTTCGTCGGAGGTCTTGCGCCCCTACGTCCCTCGGCTGGTGATGGACTGGCTGCGTGAGACGCCGGGAGACCGTCATCGTCAGGTCGCCGGCACGCTCGCCTTCGTCGACCTCTCCGGCTTCACGAAGATGTGCGAGCGCCTGGCCAGGAAGGGTCGCGTGGGAGCGGAGGAAGCGAGCGACATCCTCGACCTCTGCTTCACGCATTTGCTGTCCGTCGCCTACGAGTACGGCGGAGGTGTCATCAAGTGGGGCGGCGACGCCGTCTTGTTGCTGTTCGACGAGGAGGACCATGCAGCCCGGGCATCGCGGGCGGCGTTCGGCATGCGCCGGGAGCTCCGGCGATTCTCCCGCCTGCGAACCTCCGCCGGTCTGGTGTCGCTTCGGATGTCAGTCGGGATCCACAGCGGCTCCTTCGACTTCTTCCTGGTCGGAAAGTCCTCCCGGGAGCTCGTCATCGCCGGTCCGGAAGCCAGTCGCACCGTCGCCATGGAGCAGATCGCCGGGGCCGGCGAGATCGCCATCAGTCCGGAGACGGCCGCGCTGCTGCCCGGAAGGGTGGTCGGACGTCAGAAAGACGAAGCCTTGCTGTTGAAGGGCGAGCCGGAGGCCGAGGTGAGGCGGGCCCGGCCCGTGACGGCGGCCGACACGGAAGGTCTGGACATGGCGAGCTGTGTGCCCGTCGTGATCCGGGATTACCTCCTGGCCGGAGGCGGAGAGACCGAACACCGGCATGTGGCGGTGGCGTTCGTCCAGTTCAGCGGGACCGACGAGCTCCTGGCATCGGCCGGGCCCGAGGCCGCCGCTGACGCGCTCGAAGACGTGATCTCCTCGGTGCAGGAAGCCGTCGACGAGCACGGCGTCTCCTTCCACGAGACCGACATCGACCAGGACGGCGGGAAGGTCCTCCTCGTGGCCGGGGCGCCCCGAGCGTCGGATAGCGACGAGGAGCGCATGCTGCGGGCCCTCCGGACGATCGCGGACCGGGAGCATGGCCTTCGCCTGAGGATGGGCGTGAACAGCGGTCACGTGTTCACCGGGAACTTCGGCCCATCGTACCGGCGGACGTACTCCATCAAGGGCGATGTGGTGAACCTGGCCGCCCGCGTCATGGCGAAGGCGCAGCCCGGGCAGATCCTGGTGACGCCCTCCGTCCTGGAGCGATCGGCCACGATGTTCCAGGCGGAGGCCGTCGACCCGTTCATGGCGAAGGGGAAGAAGCTCCCCGTCCACGCCTCGGCACTGGGGACGGTGATCGGATCGCGGCGCGGCCCGGTCCGGTCCGAGTTGCCGTTCGTGGGCCGAGAGCGAGAAGTGGCCGTGCTCGAGGCCGGCCTGCGCGGCATCGAAGAAGGAACGGGCGTGCTCGTCCAGCTGATCGGCGAGCCGGGGATCGGCAAGTCCCGACTGCTCGAGGAGCTGAGCGCTCGGGCCGGAGGGAAGAAGGTGCTTGGGGCCGCGTGCGATCCCTACGAATCCTCGACGCCCTACCAGTCGTTCCGACCCATGCTCCGGGAGCTGGCCGGCATCCCGGCCGAAGCCGATGCCGGGCGGGGCGGCGAGATCCTGGCCCGGGCCGTCGCCGAAACCGCGCCCGACCTTCTGCGGTGGCTCCCGCTCCTGTCCGTGCCCATGTACGTCGACGTTCCGCCGACGCCCGAGACCGAGCAGCTGGAGCTTCAGTTCAAGAAGGTCCGGGTGGAGGAGGTCACCGAGCGCTTCCTGTCGGCCATGCTGCCGGATCCCTCCGTCCTGATCTTCGAGGACGTGCACTGGATGGATGAGGCATCGGGCGATCTGCTGACGCGGATCGCGAACGACGTCCGGGATCGGCCGTGGCTCGTGTGCGTGTCGCGCCGAGAGCACGGGGCCGGTTTCGTTCCCCCGGGGACGGACTCCACCTTCACGCTCGTGCTTTCCCCGCTTCCCGCCGAAGCCGCCGTCTCACTGGCCAAGGCGGCCACCGAAGCGGCTCCCCTCACTCCCCATCACCTCGCCATGCTGACCGAACGTGCCGGCGGCAACCCCCTGTTCCTTCGAGAGCTGCTGTCAGCATCGCGAGCGTCCTCCGGGATCGAGGGCCTCCCCGCCACCGTCGAGGCGCTCCTGGCGGCCCAGATCGACCGGCTGGCGGCTCCGGATCGAACGCTGCTCCGACACGCGTCGGTCCTCGGGGCCAGCTTCCAGGGCCATCTCCTGCGCGAGGTCCTTCGCCAGGGTCGCGGTCCGACGCTCGGCGATGCCGCCGTGTGGCAGCGCCTCGCCGACTTCCTGTCGCGGGGCGAGGGAGATCTCATCCACTTCCGGCACGCGTTGATCCGCGACGCCGCGTACGAGGGGCTCCCCTATCGGAGGCGACAGGAGATCCATGCTCGGGTGGGGGAGGTCATCGAACGGGCGGCCGGGCCGGCCGCGGAAGAGCAAGCGGAGCTCCTGTCGCTGCATTTCTTCGAGGCCGGGACATACGACCGCGCTTGGGCGTACTCCAGGTTGGCCGGCGAACGGGCCCAGTCCAAGTTCGCCAACGTCGACGCGGCCGACTTCTACCGGAGGGCGCTCGAGTCCGCCCGGCGGCTGGGCGGGATCGAGGCGCGGGCGCTGGCCCGTGTCCACCAGTCGCTGGGCGACGTGTCGGAGCGGACGGGGATGTACGAGCAGGCCGGGGCGGCATATCGAACCGCTCGGCGACTGGTGAAGGAGGACGCGGTGACCAGGGCCCGCCTGCTGTTGAAGCAGGGCCTCCTGCACGAGCGCGCCGGCCGGCACACCAGCGCGCTGACCTGGTACGGCCGCGGTCTGCGGGCGCTCGAGGAGGCGCCGCCCGGAAGGGAAGCGGTGGCCGCCCGCGCCCAGCTCTGCGCGTGGTACGCCTCCTCCAGACGAGGCCAGGGCCGCCACGACGAGTGCATCCGATGGTGCCTGCGGGCCATCGAGGACGGCAAGGAGTCAGGCGAGATGGAGGCGGTGGGGCATGCCTATCGCCTGCTCGACTGGGTGTACACGGCGATGGGGAGCCCAATCGCCGCCACGTACCGCGATCTGGCGTTGCCCATCTACGAGCAGCTCGGAGACCTGGCCGGCCAGTCTGAAGTCCTGAACAACCTGGGGATGGACGCCTACTTCGAGGGGCGCTGGGAGGAAGCGGTCGACCTCTACCGCCGGAGCACCCAGGCTCGCCAGAAGACCGGAGACGCGGTGAACGCGATGCACGGCGTGAACAACATCGCCGAGATCCTCTCGGATCAGGGCCACCTCGAGGAAGCCGCCGCGATGTTCCGCGAGGCGCTCAGCGTGTGGAAGGCCGCCGGATACCGATGGGCCGCTGCCGGCGTCAGCAACCTCGGCCGCATCGCGGCACGTTCCGGCGACAGCGATGAAGCCATGCGCTTCTACGACGAAGCGCTCCAGGGCTTCCTGGCGAAGCAGGCCGAAGCCGAGGTGCTGGAGACGCAGGCCAGGATGGGGGAGGCGCTGCTGCTCGCCGGCCGCCCATCCGAGGCGCTCGCCACGGTCGATCGGACGCTGGGGGGCGTGGAAGACCTCGGCGGGCTGGCGGTGCTGCGAGCCATGCTCCACCGGCTCCGGGGGTACGCCCTGATGTCGGAGGACCTCGAAGAATCACGCCGCGCGCTCCAGGAGAGCCAGCGCCTGGCGCGCTCAGTCAAGGCCGACTACGAATCGGGCCAGACGCTTCTGGCGCTGGCCGGTCTCGCTCAGATCGAGGGCGACCCACACGCCGAGGCAGAGTTCCGCGGCGAGGGGCAGGCCATCCTGGATCGGCTGGGGGTCGTGCGCCTTGCGGAGATCCCGCTCCCGGTCCCCGGGCGCGTCTGACAGTCCGGCCGGACCCGCTTTGACGCCTCCGAGTGGCTGTGCAAGTGTCCTCGTGCCGCCTGACCCGAGGAGATGCCGCAATGCGCAGGCTATCGACGCTTGCTGTTACCACCGCCGTGGCTACGGTCGTCCTGGTGGTCGGTTCGGGGGTCGCCACCGCTACGACCACCAGCTTTCCGTCTTCGGGATCCCATGTGGTCGGGAGCGTCGGGTTCCTCGACAAGGTCCAGGTCGGGTACTTCTGGAGCAGCTCGCGGGGCGACTTAGTGAGCCAGTTCGTCCCGGGCCCGGCGTCGGTCGACCAAGCAATCCTGGACGTGGAGGTGGTGACCAACGTCCTCAACAGCGGTGCAGAGGTCGACTGGAACCTGGAGATCGACGGCTCGGTGGTGGGCAGCTTCGTCGTTCACGAGGGCTTCACCGGGCCGATCACGGTCGACGTCACCTTCCCGGCGATCGTGGGTCGCGTGGCCGCCTCCGGCCCCGCGTACTCGGTGCTCATCCGGGTCACCAACGAGGTGCCGGGAGGCGAAGGATCGCACACCCTCGCGTACGCGGGGAGCTACGCCCACTCGATCGAATTGCTCGGTCCCTAGCCCGGGGCGGAAGGCGCCTCGGCCGCGGCTCGGAGTCGGATCAGAGTCCGGGCGGGGCCCAGTAGCTCCATCGATTCGAACAGGGGCGGTGAGACGGTGGTGCCGGTGACCGCAGCCCGGATCGGCTGGTACGCCTGATTGCTCGACAGGCCCCGCTCGCTCTTCAGTGCCTCCAGGACCGATCGGATCTCGTCGGCCTTCCAATCCTCGACGGCGTCCAGGCGGGCTGCTGCTTCGCGGAGATACTCGGCTCGCTCGGGTCCCAGCAGCTTCATGGCCTTCTCGTCGGGCCGGACCTCCTCGACGAACAGGAAGCGCAGGTAATCGACGCCTTCCTTGATCGTGTGCATGCGCGTCTTCACCAGCGGGATGGCGGTCGCCACGACCTTCGGATCGGCCCGCACACGCGCGCGGGACAGCGCTTCGGTGAGGAGCTCGACCAGGCGGACGTCCGGAGACTCACGGATGTAGTGGCCGTTCATCCATCGAAGCTTCTCGGCGTCGAAGGCTGCCGCGTTGTGCGACACGCGATCGAGGTCGAATCTGTCCACCAGCTCCTCGCGGTCGAAGAACGTCGTGGTGTCGTCGTAGGACCACCCCAGCAGTGCCAGGTAGTTCACCAGCGCCTCCGGGAGGTAGCCCTCCTCGCGGAACCATTCCACCGCCACCGACCCGTGGCGCTTCGACAGGGGCTGGCGGTCCGGGCCGACGATCAGCGGTAGGTGCGCATAGGCGGGCGGCTCCACACCCATGGCCCGGAGCCGTGGAGTGGACGGCAGGAGGTCCTCGCCCCGGATCACGTGGGTCATCTCCATGAGCACGTCGTCGACCGCCGCGGCCAGCAGATAGGTGGGCGTCCCGTCGCTTCGCATGACCACGAAGTCACCGAGGTCCTTGGCCGGGAAAAGGGCTTCGCCCCGGATCAGGTCGCGGACGGTGATGTCGACGCCGGGCATGGCGAATCGCACGGCTCGGGAACGGCCCTCGACCTCGAACGCGCGCCGCTCGGCGGGGGTGAGGTTCCTGCACCGGCCGTCGTAGCCGGGCGTTTCCCCCCGCTTGAGCGCCGCCCGTCGGCGGTCCTCCAGCTCCTCGGGTGTGCAATAGCAGAAGTACGCGCGCTCCTCCTTGAGCAGCTTCTCGACGACGTCCTCGTAGAGGTTCAGACGTTCGGTCTGCCGGTAGTGGCCGAAGGGGCCGTCCACGTCCGGTCCCTCGTCCCACTCGATCCCCAGCCACTTCAGTGACCCGATGAGGAACCCGATCGCTTCCTCGGTGGACCGTTTCTGATCGGTGTCCTCGACTCGAAGGATGAAGTTCCCTCCGTGGTGCCGAGCGAACAGCCAGTTGAAGAGGGCGGTCCTGGCGCCCCCCACGTGCAGATAACCGGTGGGTGCCGGCGCGAAGCGGCAGCGCACCGCGCGCTCAGCCACTCGGAGCCACCTCGTTCTGGAGTACGCCGATCCCTTGGATCTCGACCTCCACCTCGTCCCCGATCTGGAGCGGGCCGACCCCGGCCGGCGTCCCGGTCAGGATGACGTCCCCGGGCAGCAACGTCATCACCGCGGAGACGAACTCGATCAGCGCGTTCGGGCCGAAGGCCAGCTGGGAGGTGCGGGCGGCCTGCCGGGGATCCCCGTTCACGCGACACTCGATGGCGAGGTCCGAAGGGTCGAGCTCCGTCTCGATCCACGGGCCCAGCGGACAGAAGCCGTCGAACCCCTTGCCCCGGGTCCACTGCCCGTCCTTGGCCTGGAGGTCGCGGGCCGTGACGTCGTTGCCACACGTGAAGCCCAGGATGAACCGGCCGGCCTCCTCGGCCGGAACCCTTCGGGCCAGCCGCCCCACGACGACGGCCAGCTCCCCTTCATGGTCCACCCGTGAGGAGATCGGCGGGTACGGGATCGGATCGCCCGGCCCGATCACAGACGTGGAGGGCTTCAGGAAAATGACGGGCTCCTCCGGGACGTCTCCGCCCATTTCCTGCGCATGCTCGGCGTAGTTGCGTCCCACCGCCACCACCTTCGATGGCAAGACGGGAGCCAGCAGCCGGACGTCACCGAGCGGGACGTCCTCGCCCGTCGGGATCGGGTTCTCGAAGTAGGTACCGGCCAGCGGGCGGACGTAGTCGTCCTGTACCGCTCCCGTGGCGATGCGGCTGCCGTGCCGGAACCTCACCAGCTTCATGGAGAACGAGGCTACCCGCTCGGGAGCAGTGCGTCATTCAAAGCGCTGCGCAGAGGAGGGGGCCGGCTACTCTTGCACGTAGGCGAGCCAGTGCTCGTACTTCGGATCGTCGCCGCGCGCCGCGGCGAAGAACGTCTGCTGGAGCTCCTTGGTGATCGGCCCCCGGCCGTTCGAACCGACGGTGCGGTCGTCGATCTCGCGGATGGGGACGACCTCTGCAGCTGTGCCCGTGTAGAACGCCTCCTCAGCGGTGTAGAGGTCGAACCGCGAGAGGTTCCGCTCCATCACGGTGTACCCGAGGTCACCCGCGATCGTGATGATCGAGTCCCTGGTGATGCCGTCCAGGCATCCGGCCGAGAACGGCGGCGTGTAGAGGACGCCGTCCTTCACGATGAAGATGTTCTCGCCTGGTCCGTCCGTGACGTGGCCGGCCATGTTGAGCATGACCCCTTCGTCGTAGCCGGCGTTGAGCGCCTCCACCTTGGCCAGACCGGAGTTGATGTACTGGCCCGTGGCCTTCGCCCCCGGCGGCAGGATGTTGTGGTCGCTGCGCTTCCACGAGGAGATCTTGGCCCGCACGCCGGTCTCGAGCGATTCCTCGCCGAGGTAGGTGCCCCACGGCCACACCGCCACCGTCACGTTGACGGGCGCCCGCAACGGATTCAGTCCCATCTCGCCGTAGCCCCGGTACACCAGTGGCCGGATGTAGCAGGCCTTCAGGCCGTTCTCCCGAACGGTGTCCTTGACCGCCTGGCACAGTTCGTCCTGGGAGAAGGGGATGGCCATCTGATAGACGTGGGCCGAACGGAACAGCCGCCGGATGTGGTCCTGGAGGCGGAACACGGCAGCGCCTCGCTTGGTCTCGTAGGCTCGCACGCCCTCGAAGACGCCGCTCCCGTAGTGCAGCGCGTGCGTCAACACGTGCACCGTGGCGTCTTCCCAGTCCACCAGCTTCCCGTCCATCCAGATCTTGTCGACCGGCTGAATCGGCACCGCGTCCTCCTTGGCTCGTCGAGGCAGCGACGGCGGCTGGGGCGGCCGCACGGCTCGTTCTTCCCCCAGGATACCGGCGCAGAGACCCGCCCGACACGAAGGGCAGGACGGGGCGGCTCAGGAAGGAACGACGATCGATCGCGCCCGTTCGGCGCCGATCTCCCGCTCGATGCCGGCGAGCACCTCAGGCGGGATGGGACTGTCCACGGTGAGGCCCATGAGTGCCAGTCCGCCGGCCTCCTTCCGACCCACCTCCATGCTGGCGATGTTGATGCCGGCGGTCCCGAGGAGCGTGCCGACGGTACCGATCACCCCGGCTCGGTCCTCGTAGAGGAAGAACGCCATGTGCCGAGCCGGGGCCATGTCCACGTCGAAGTCGTAGACGCGAACCAGCCGCTCGCCGCCCCGCATGCCTACCAGCGTTCCGGATACGGCCACCTCGCCCGCCTCGGTCTCCGCGCGGAGCGACATCAGGTTGACGTAGTCGCGCGACTCCGAGGACTTGCGCTCGGAGACCCCGATCCCCCGCTCCCGCGCGATCATCGCCGCGTTCACGAACGACACGGGCTCGTGGACCACGCGGGCCAGCGCGCCCTTCAGCGCGGCCAGCGTCAGGACGCGCGTGTCGTGTTCGGCGAGATGGCCGAGGTATTCGGCCTCCAACGAGCGGACGGGCGCCTCGGCCAGCCCGGTCAGCACGGCGCCCAGCTGCTCGGCCAGCGACAGGAACGGCCGGACCTGCTCCGCGACCTCTCCGGCGGCCGGCACGTTCACGGCGTACGGTACGAACTCACCCCGCAGCGCCAGCAGCACCATCTCGGCGATCGTGGTCCCCGCCTTGTCCTGGGCCTCCGTGGTCGCCGCGCCCAGATGGGGCGTGGCCACCACGCTCTCGTAGACGAGCAACGGATGCGCGGGCGGGACCGGCTCCTCCGCGAATACGTCGAGGGCCGCTCCCCCCAGCTTCCCGTCTCGCAGCGCGTTGACCAGGGCTCGTTCGTCGACGATCCCCCCTCTCGAGGTGTTCACGATGCGGGCTCCGTCCTTCATCAGCGCGATCTCTCGCTCGCCGATCAGGCTCTCCGTCTCGAGCGTGCGGGGCAGGTGGATCGTGACGAAGTCCGCTTGGACCAACAGGGCTTCGAGGTTCGGCATCAACTCGACGCCGAGGGTCCTGGCCCGCTCCCTGGACACGTACGGGTCGTATGCCACTACGCGCATGCCGAAGGCCTGGGCCCGCTGGGCCACCATGGTTCCCACCCTGCCGAGGCCGATCACACCCAGGGTTTTGCCGTGCAGCTCGACGCCCTGGAAGCGTTCCCGCTCCCACCTCCCCGCCTTCACGCTGGCGTGGGCCTGCGGGATGTTGCGGGCCTGGGCCAGCAGCAGGCCGATGGTGTGCTCGGCTGCCGAGATGATGTTCGACTGGGGAGCGTTCACCACCGTGATACCGCGACGCGTCGCCGTTTCGACGTCCACGTTGTCCAGACCGATCCCGGCCCGCCCGATCACCCGCAGCGACTCTGCCCGCTCCAGGACGTCGGCGGTGACTTTCGTCTGCGACCGCACGATCAGCGCGGCGTACGGAGTGATGGCGTCGGCCAGCCCCTCCTTCGCCAGCTCGGGCCGGACGTCCACCTCGAAGTCCTTCCGGAGGAGGTCGAGCCCGCTCTCGGCGAGCGGCTCGGTGATCAGGATCCGGGGGGCCCCTTGGCCGGACACGTCGGGTGACCGGGTCTTCTTCAGGCCGGGGTGGCCTTCGCCGGGGACCTGCCGAACACCTCTTCGGCCGCGGCGACCGCCGAGCCGCGCTTCATCGTAGTTGCCGAGGTGGCCGATCCGGAACACCTTGCCCTTCATCGGACCCTGGCCGGGAGCGAGGATGATCCCGTGGTCCGCCCGGACCTTGGCCACCAGCTCGTCGCCGTCGATACCCTCGGGCGCCCTGACGGCCGTGACCGCCCAGGCCCGCTCCAGGTGCTCGCCGGACAGGTCAAGGCCGAGAGCCCGGACCCCCTCCTTCACGGCCGCCGACAGCACTCGGTGACGCTCCAGGACGGCCTGGGGCCCCTCGTCGAAGTACCGGCGGAGGGCGGCCCGCATCCCGAGCATCAAGGAGATGGCGGGCGTGAACGGGTTCTCGGGACTCTTCAGCTCGTAGGACTGTTTGTACAGGGCCCAGTCGAAGTAGAACCGCGGGTTCTTCGCCTCCTTCGACGCCTTCCAAGCGGCATCCGACACGGAGACGAACGACAGGCCGGGGGTGGCGCTGAAGGCCTTCTGCGATCCACCGATGGCCACGTCCACGCCCCACGCGTCGCCCTCGTACGGCACGGCGCCGAGCGAGGAGATGACGTCCACCACCAGCATCACGCCCGCCTCCTTCGTCACCTTGCCGATGGCCTCGATGTCGTGGACCACGCCAGTGGAGGTCTCCGAGTGCTGTGCGAGGACGGCTTTGGCAGGGGCCTCGTCCAGGGCAGCCTTGACGTCATCGGCTCGCACCGCCCTCCCCCATTCGTAGTCGATCCGCCGGACGTCCTGGCCGAACGCCTGGGCGATCTTGGCGAAGCGTTCCCCGAAATAGCCGGCCACCGGAACGATGACGCGGTCGCCCGATGAGAACAGGTTGGCAACGGCCGATTCGAGCCCGCCGGTCCCGGACGACGTGAAGACCAGGACGTCGTTCTTCGTGTGGTAGATCTTGCTGAGGCTTTCGGTGACCTCGCGGAGGAGCGCGCCGTACCCGGGCCCGCGGTGGTACACGAGCGGACTGCCCTGGGCGAGGAGGACCTCGGGCGGAACCGGCGTCGGGCCGGGGGCCATGATGATCTCGGGCTTGTCCACTGCGACTCCTTCACAGGATCGAAACCTCAGCCTAACACCGCGGCTACGCCGCTCAGAATGTCAGGACCGGAAGGCGGCGAGCGGCGTCGTAGGTGGCGGTCGGCGCCACTCGACCAGCCGAGGCGCCGCATGGCCTCGTTCCTCCCCCAAGTGGCGACCCCTACCCCTTGCAACCCGGGGAGTGCGCCGATCGCGGCGTCCATCTCGCGGGCCGCCACCAAGCCTTCGTCGTCGCCGAACAAGTACGCGATGGTGAAGTCGGTCTCGTGTTGCGGGCGGACGCCCGTTCCGGCCGGCGCCCACAGGTGCTGGAGCGCCCACCGTGTCACGGTGCGAGCCTGCTTGCTGCGGCCCAGCCGCATCCGGGCCTGAGCTCGGTAGAAGGCGAAGTGCCGCCGCTCGTCCTTGATGATCCGCTCGAGCAGGCTCACCAACACTGGGTGCTTCGTCTTGGCGATCAGCCGGTGATAGGCGGTCAGCGTCGACAGTTCGTTCACCGCTCCCCACGTCATGTGCAGAGCCACGAAGTCCTTGATCAAGGCGGCGGCGGCCAGCGTGGCGAGATGCGACACGTACCCGCGGCCGCCGACCTTCCGCCGGATCCACTCGTTGCGAGCCATCCGCGACGGGTACGGCGCGTCTCCCCACACGCGCTCCTTGTCAGGAGCCAGGTCGTATCCGGCCTCCCCCAGGAACCGGCTGAAGGCCTCACCGTGCCACAGCTCCTCGTAGACCCAGCAGGACAGGAAGGCCGTGACGTCCGGCTCGAAGGCAGCCTTGGTGGCGAGGAGGTCCCGCAGGAAGATCACCGTGTGGGTCTCGATGTCCATCATGTAGGCGAGGCACCGGGCTTCGCCCACGGTCAAGGGCGTGTCCTTGATCCGTTCCCACGAGATGCCGGACAGGTCCACTTTCTTGGACGCCCGCAGGTACCGGTCGAGGTCGAACTCGTCCAAGGCCGCGCTCACGGGATCAATTCGTAACCGACCGCGCATCGGATTACCAGCAGCCGGAGGTGCTATCCGGACAGCCGTCCCCGAAGCAGGTCGGCGGCCACTTTGGGGTTGGCCGACCCCTTCGTCTTCTTCATGACGTGCCCGACCAGGGCGTTCAGCGCGCCCTCCTTGCCGCCCCGGAACTGTTCCACCGGCCCGGGATTTTCCGCGATGACTTCCTCGACCACCGCCTCCAGGGCCCCAGCGTCCGAGACCTGCTGAAGGCCCTTGGACGCCACGATCTCCTCGATGGGGGCACCCGTCTGGAAGGCCTCGGCCAGCGCCATCTTCGCTCCGGCAGAGGAGATCGTCCCTCCGGCGAACAAGCGGACCAGATCGGCGATGTGCTGGGGCGTCACCTTCGATCCCTCCAGCGATTGATCGTGCTCGCGGAGCAACGCCGCGAGGTCGCCCGTCATCCAGTTGGCCGCGGCCCGGGGCTCGGGCCCCATCGCGACGGCCTTCTCGAGGAACTCGGCCCACGAACGGCTTCCTCCGATCAGCGCGGCCTGGTGCGGCTCGAGTTGGTATTCGTCCTGGAACCGGCGTCGACGCGCGGAGGGAAGCTCGGGCAGCTCGGTTCGGAGCCTCTCGATCCATTCGGGATCAGGTTCGATGGGGGTGAGGTCGGGCTCGGGGAAGTACCGGTAGTCCGATGCGTATTCCTTGGACCGGCCGGGCGTGGTGACGTTCCGGTTCTCGTCCCAGTGCCGGGTCTCCTGGGCCAGCGGCTGGCCCGCTCGCAGGGAGGCGATCTGCCGCTCCTGCTCGAACGCGAGGGCCCGGTAGATGGAGCGGATCGAATTGAGGTTCTTGATCTCGATCTTCGTGCCGAGCTCCGCCTGGCCGAGCTGGCGGACGCTGATGTTGGCGTCGCAGCGCAGCGACCCCTCCTCCATACGAACGTCGGAGACACCCAGAGCTTCCAGGATCGCGCGGAGCTCGGTGAAGTAGGCGCGGGCCTCTTCCGGGGTGCGCATGTCGGGCTCGGACACCACCTCCACCAGGGGGACTCCGGCCCGGTTGTAATCCTCGAGCGCATAGTCGGCGCCGGCGATGCGGCCGGTAGCACCGGCGTGGATGGTCCTGCCCGTGTCTTCCTCCAGGTGGACCCGAGTGATCCCGATCCGGCGAGCCTCCCCGTCCACCTGGACGTCGAGATGGCCGCCCACGCACAGCGGGACGTCGTACTGGGAGATCTGGAAGTTCTTCGGCATGTCCGGATAGAAGTAGTTCTTCCGGTGAAAGAGCGAATGCGGGACGATCCGGCATTCCAGGGCCAGCCCGATCTTCGCCGTGTACTCGATAGCCTTCTCGTTCGGGACCGGGAGCGTGCCCGGATGTCCCAGGCAGATCGGGCACACGTTGGTGTTCGGCGGCCCCCCGAATTGGTTGGGGCAGCCGCAGAACATCTTGCTGGCCGTGGCCAGTTCCACGTGGCACTCCAAGCCGATGACGGTCTCGAACTCTTCATCCATTCCGACGGAAACGATAGCGGCCCCGGGCGGGACCCGACGATCCGGCCAAGGGGCGGTCCCACCCGGCCGATAGCATGGGGGGGGAGATGAAGGTCCTCCGCCGGCCCTCCCTTCCCCGTCTGTTCGCTAAAGGAGCTGTCGCGCAGGGCTCTCCTTCTCCGGCCCTGATCTGGCTGGCGCTGGGGATCGTGTACGTCATCTGGGGCTCGACGTACTTCGCCATCCGGGAAGCCATCCTCACCATCCCGCCCCTGCTGATGGCCTCGGTCCGGTTCCTGGTGGCGGGCGCGCTGCTCTACGCGTGGGCCATCCGCAGGGGAGATCGCACCGGAGACCGCCCGGGGGCGAAACAATGGCTGGCCGCGTTCGCCATCGGGACCTCGCTCCTCCTGGTGGGCAACGGCGGGGTCGTTTTGGCCGAGCGGAGCGTACCCACCGGGATCGTGGCCCTGATCATCGCGACGGTTCCGCTGTGGATGGCCCTGATCGACCGGGCGTTCTTCGGGCAGCGGCTCGCTCCCCAGGCCATCCTCGGGCTGGCCCTCGGATTCGCCGGGCTGGCCCTGCTGGTCGGCAACCCCGGCGGCGGCCACATCCGGTCGCTCGACCTGGCCATCGCGCTGATCGCCCCCATCGGCTGGTCGATCGGCTCCATGTACTCGCGCCGGGCGGCGCTGCCGAGGCGGGCGCTCGTGGCGACGGCGATGGAGATGCTGTGCGGGGGCCTGGTGCTGGGCGTGGCCGGCGTTCTCCATGGAGAGCTCGCTCGAGTGCACCCCGACCGGTTCTCGCTCCACTCGATCCTGGGGCTCGCCTACCTGGTCGTCTTCGGCTCGTGGATCGCCTTCTCCGCCTACATCTGGCTGCTCAAGGTGGCTCCGGTCTCGCTCGTCTCGACCTACGCCTACGTGAATCCCGTCGTGGCCGTGTTCCTAGGGTGGGCGTTCCTCTCTGAACGGGTGGGACCCCGGACGCTGGTCGCCGCCGCCGTCATCGTGGCCGCGGTGGCCCTCATCCTCTCCGCCCGGAAGCTTCCGCCCGGCGACCCGGCCGGCGCCGCCCCGACGCGGCCTGCCTGGATCGAGCGTCCTGATCGGTAGCCGACAGAACGCGGCCCTCTGACCAGGCATCTTCCGTTGATGTCGTAGCCGGTTGCTAGCGTTCCGAACGTATGTTCGAGAGGCTAGGTCCGTGAGCAGCCTTCGGTCAGCGCTCGACGAATTGGAGGTCGAAGACCCGGCCTCCTTGCCGGACGCCCGGCTCGTAGAGGACTTCGAGGAAGCCCAGATGGCGATCGAACGGCTCAGGAGCAGGCAGCTGCGGTTGCTGGCCCAGATCTACCGACGCAGGAATTGGGCCAACGACGGTTTCCTGTCCACGGCGGCGTGGCTGGTGGACCGATTCCGCATGTCGTGGTCTGTGGCCAAGACCGACGTTCGAACCGCCCGGGCCCTGGAGGAGATGCCGCGCACTCGGGAGGCGCTCGAATCCGGAGGGATCTCCTCGTGCCAGATCCGCGTGCTCGCCGCGGCCCGAGCAGCCCACCCCGAGGACTTCCTCGCGTCAGAGGAGCTCTTGCTCGGCGCGGCACAGCGGCACTCGGTCCGCGAGCTGACCCGAGTGGTCGCCTACTGGCAGAATGCGGTGGATTCCGAGCGAGGCGTGGACCCTTCGGAGCGAGCCTGGAACCGGCGACACCTGCACGTCTCCCCCACTCTGCATGGAATGGTCCGGTGGATGGGGATCTCGATCCGGAGGCCGGGGAGACGTTCATGACCGCGCTCCGAGCTGTCACGGATGTGGAGGCCCGTTCAGAAGACACGGATTTCCGAACGGCCACCCAGCGGCGTGCCGACGCGTTGGGGGAGATTTGCCGGCAGTGGCTGAATTCCGCTGATCGGGCCATCGTGGCCGGCGAGCGGCCACACGTAACGGTGACGCTCGACCTGGAGGCGTCAGGGGGACCGGTCGGCACGGGTGAGTTCGACCATGTGGGACCGGTGCCCGCTGATACGGCCCGACGGATCGCGTGCGACACCTCGATCAGTCGGATGATCACCAGGGGAAGATCTGAGCCGCTCGACGTCGGCAGGAGAACCTCCGTGGTGCCAGTGGGGTTGCGCCGCGCGGTGATCGTCCGTGATCGCCATTGCGCTTTTGCCGGATGCGACCGGCCCCCTCCCTGGTGCGATGCCCACCACGTGGTGCACTGGGCGAACGGCGGCCCAACCTCACTACGCAATCTACTGCTGCTCTGCCGCCGCCACCATCGAGTCGTCCACTCCGGTCCAATCGGCGTGGAGATGCTGAATGGGAGGCCGGTATTCAGACGGGAAGACGGCTCGATCCTCGAAGACCGAGCCCCGCCATAGCGCTAGGGGCCGGCACCAATCTCGGTCAGCAGCGGCGGGCGCGAGGAGAACCCCAGGTCCTGCTCGAGGGCGTGGGCGGCGCGGAGGACCGTAGCTTCGTCCATCAGCTTCCGGCGTCCCTGAGAGGTCGGAAGGGATCGTGAAGACATCCGAGAGGTACATGGCCAGCGGATCCCCGGTCTTCTCGCCCAGCCGGAACGCCGTGGTCGGCGACGTGGGGCCGACCAGCAGGTCGAAGCGCTCGAAGGCCTGCTCGTAGTCGCGGATGACGAGCGTCCGGACCTTCTGGGCCTGCCCGTAGTACGCCTCGTAGTACCCGGCCGACAACGCGTAGGTCCCGAGCATGATCCGCCGTTTCACCTCGTCGCCGAATCCGGCGCCCCGAGTCTTCATGTTCATCTCGACCACGTCCCGGCCTTCGGCCCTGAACCCGTAGCGCACGCCGTCGTAGCGGGCCAGGTTCGAGGAGCACTCGGCCGGCGCGATCAGGTAATAGGCGGACAGGGCGTAGTCCGCGTGCGGAAGCTTCGCCTCCTCCACGGAGGCTCCCATCCTCTCCAGCCGGTCGATAGCACCCCGCACCCCATCGCGAACGCCGGGCTGGATCCCTTCCAAGGTCAGCCAGTCCTCGACCACGCCGACGCGGAGCCCCCGAGCTCCCCCGTCCAATCCCTCCGTGTAATCGCGGGCCGGTTCCGGCAAGCTCGTGGCATCGAGCGGGTCGTTGCCCGCGATGGCCGACAAAAGGAGGGCCGCGTCCCGAACGCTTCGCGTGAACGTGCCCACGTGGTCCAGCGAGGAGGCGAACGCGATCAACCCGTACCGCGAGATCCGCCCGTAGGTGGGCTTCAGGCCGACCACACCGCACAGGGCGGCCGGCTGGCGGACCGAGCCTCCGGTATCGGTGCCGAGCGCCCACACCGCCTGGCCCGAGGCCACGGCGGCGGCCGAGCCGCCGGACGACCCGCCGGGCACCGTGTCGAGGTTCCAGGGGTTTCGCACCGGTCCGAACGCCGAGTTCTCGTTCGACGAGCCCATCGCGAACTCGTCGCAGTTCGTCTTCCCCACCAGGACCGACCCCGCGGCATTCAGCCTGGCCCACGGTGTGCAGTCGTACGGGGGCACATAGGGTTCGAGGATCTTCGAGCCGGCCGTGCTCCGGATGCCCTTCGTCGTCAGGACGTCCTTGAGGGCGAGAGGGATACCGGCCACTGCTGGAACCGCTGATCCGTCGCCGAGGCGGGCGTCGACCGCCCGTGCCTGCTCCCGGGCCAGGTCGGGGGTCGGGGTGAGGAAGGTATGCAGCCGTTCGTCGACCGCCTCCATCCTTCGTAGGGCCGACTCGGCGACGTCCACGGCACTGACCTCTGTGGCCCGAAGGCGGCGGGCCAGCTCGTCCGCGGGGAGGTCGCACAGCTCCGCCATCACTCCTCCTGCTCGACGATCCGTGGGACCTTGAACCGGCCACCCTCGACCTCGGGGGCGCCGGCCAGCGCTTCCTCGGGAGTGAGGCAGGGGCCGATCTCGTCCGGACGGTAGACGTTGGATCGAGGAACGGGATGCGAAGTCGGGGGAACGTCATCCGCCGCGACCTCCCCGACTTTCTCTGCGTGCTCCAGGATGAGGCCGAGCTGACGCCGGAAGCGCTCGCGCTCCTCGGGCGTCAGGGCCAATCGCGCCAACCGGGCGACGTGGTCGACGTCGATCTCAACCGGCATGGGCGAGAGTCTACCGGCGCCTCCGGGAGGCTCCGCTCAGATCCCTTCGATGCCCTGGAAGTCGGGGGCGATCACGACCGTGACGGTCGCCCCCTTCGTATGCCGGTTGTCCCGCTTGGGCGGCACCAGGGTCAAGTAGGAAGCGACGACCTCTTTCTCTTCGGCCGAATCGCCTCTCCACAGGATCGCGGAGGTCGTCAGGCCGGCGGGAGCCGGCGCGACCGGGAGGACGACGAACCCGGCCTGCTGCAGGTAGTCGGCCACGTTCTGGGCGGCGCCGCTCGAACCCGCGTCGAGCACCTGGACCGTGACGTTGGCCGGAGAGATCCGGGTGAGGGCGGCCGCCAGGCCGAGACCGCCCGGGCGGACGCCCTGACGGAGTCGCGCGAACAGCTGGCCGGCCTGTGGCTGGATCAGCTGCACATAATCCACACCGTTGATGGAGACCGGCACCGAGGGGACGATGCGGAACGCCACACCGCTCTGGCCCAACTCACCGAGCTTCCTGGTGAGGTCCTGGAGAGCGTAGAGGTTGAGGTTGGCGTCCATCCGCAGGTTGTGCTGGACGGCCTCGATGAAGTCGGAGATGTGAAGCAGCGCGCCGGCCGACAACACCTTGGTGATCAGCGCCCGCATGAACTGCTGCTGGCGAGAGATGCGGGAGAAGTCCGGAATGGTGTCGCCCACGACGTGCCGCGCCCGCACGAACGCCAGGGCCTGCCGGCCATGCAGGTTGTAGCAACCCGGGTGCGGCAGGTTGAGGCCGGCCAGCGCGTCCACCATGGGCTTGTCGACGCAGATGGGAACCCCACCCAGCGCGTTCACAACGCCTTCGAATCCCAGGAAGTTGACGTCGACGTAGTGGTTGATGGCGAGGCCGGTCAGCCTCTCCACGGTCCGGACCATGGTGTTGGGCCCGTAGTTGAAGGCGGTGTTGATCTTGCCGACCCCGTGGCCGGGGATGTCCACGCGAAGGTCTCTGGGGATCGAGAGCACGACGGTGCGGTTGTGCCTGGCGTCGACCTGGACCAGGAGAATGGTGTCGGAACGCTGGCCGGGCGAGTTCTTGGTCGTGCCGAACTTCTTCGGAACGCCCTTGCGGCTGTCGCTCCCCAGGACCAGGAAGATGCACCGTTGGTCGAGGCATTGGGGCTTGATCGGCAGGCAGTCCTGTTCGGTGCAGGTCTCTTGGGGATCGGTCCTGAACTTCTCGACCGTGTGCTCGACGTGACGGATGGTGGCGATGGCGAAGGCGGCACCGGCGGAGGCGACCAGCGACAGCGTTCCGGCCAGGACCAACGAGATGGTCCGGACCCTGGTCTTGCGCGGTCGCTGGGAAGCTTCGTCGCCCATTAGTCTTGGGGCACAGCGTACCGGTACGCCCGGGAGGTGAAGCGGCGTTCGTGAGCGAGATCGTCTGGAGACCATCTGGAGATTACGTGGAGCGGGCCAACGTCACCAGGCTCATGAGGACCCATGGTATCGGCTCCTACGACGAGCTCGTGAAGCGCTCCCAGGACGACGTCGAATGGTTCTGGGACGCGGTGGTGAAGGACCTGGGGATCGAGTTCTACGAACCCTATCGGCAGGTCCTGGACGAGTCGGACGGGAGGCCCTGGGCCAGATGGTTCGCCGGCGGGACCATCAACCTCGCCCACAACTGCGTCGATCGGTGGGCCCAGGCCGCTCCGGACAGGACCGCCGTCCTGTGGGAGGGCGAAGAAGGGGTCGTTCGAGCTGTCACCTACACCGAGCTCCAGCGGATGACGAACCGGCTGGCCCACGGCCTGCGTGCGCTCGGGGTGGGCAAGGGCGATACGGTCGGCATCTTCATGCCGATGGCCCCGGAGACGGTGGCGGCCACCCTCGCCTGCGCGAAGCTCGGCGCCATCTACCTTCCGATCTTCTCCGGTTACGCCGCCGAAGCAGTGGCGACCCGCCTCCAGGACGCGGAGCCGAAGGTCCTGATCACGGCCGACGGGACGACCCGACGAGGGAGGGTCGTCCCCATGAAGGAGACGGCGGACGAAGCCGCGGCGATGAGCCCTTCGGTCTCCCGCGTGATCGTGTGGCCGAGGCTCGGGCGAACCGACCTCCCCTGGAACGGCCGGCGAGACGTGGCGTGGGACGAGCTGCTGCAGGAGCAGCCCGTCGAGTTCGACAACGAGCGGGTGGACGCTGAGCACCCTCTCTTCCTCGCATACACGTCTGGGACCACCGGGCGGCCGAAGGGATCGGTGCACGTTCATGCCGGGTTCCTGGTCAAGATCGCCTCCGAGGTGGCCTACCAGGCGGATCTGCACCCCGAGGAGACCCTGTTCTGGGTCACCGACCTGGGCTGGATCATGGGGCCGTGGGAGATCGTCGGAGCGGGAGCGCTGGGGTCCACGGTCTTGCTCTTCGACGGCGCGCCGAATCACCCGGGTCCCGATCGCCTGTGGGACATGGTGGAGAGCCACCGCGTCACCACACTCGGGGTCTCCCCCACACTGATCCGGGCCCTGATCCCATTGGGCGAGGAGCACGTCCGCCGGCACGACGTCTCGTCGCTTCGGATCCTCGCGTCGACCGGTGAGCCGTGGAACCCCGACCCATACCTGTGGTTCTTGCGGGAGGTGGGCGGGGGGCGCTGCCCGATCATCAACATCTCGGGGGGGACCGAAGTGGGCGCGTGCTTCCTCTCTCCCCTCCCGATCACCGACCTCAAGGCGTGCACCCTCCGCGGACCCGCCCTCGGCATGGACGTCGACGTGTGGGGTCCGGACGGGAGGCCCGTGCCGGCCGGCGAGGTCGGCGAGCTCGTCTGCAAGAAGCCGTGGCCCGGCATGACCCGGGGCATCTGGAAGGATCCGAAGCGGTACCTGGACACCTACTGGAGCCGGTGGCCCGACGTATGGGTCCACGGGGACTGGGCCAGCATCGACCGCGACGGGTTCTGGTTCCTGCACGGCCGTTCGGACGACACCATGAACGTGGCCGGCAAGCGGGTGGGACCGGCCGAGGTGGAGAGCGCCTTGGCCTATCACGCGGCCGTAGCCGAGAGCGCAGCCGTGGGGATCCCCGACGAGATCAAGGGCGAGGTCATCTGGTGCTTCGTGGTGGCCAAGCCCGGGTGGAAGCCGAACGAGGCCTTGGCCGGAGAGCTCTCCGGAGCGGTGACCGGGCACCTGGGGAAGGCGTTCAAGCCGAGCCGGGTCCTGTTCGTGGACGAGCTTCCCAAGACCCGGAGCGCCAAGATCGTGCGACGGGCTCTGCGCGCAGTGGCGATGGGCCAGGATCCCGGGGACCTCTCCAGCCTGGAAAACCCGGGGGCATTGGACGCCATCGCCACGAGGATCTGAGTCGTTGCGTGAAGATCGTATGAATGTGATCCGGCCCGGCCGCGGCTGCGAATCAGGGGCGGAGGTCGAACGGAGACCGGAGCCGCCCTGGCGTGACGCGAAGCCTCGCCGTTTCCCTGGCGCCCGAGGCGTGGAGGGCACGAACCGTGGCCGTCCATAGCCTCGAAGACGCGCGCGACCGCGACCTGGTTCGGCGGGTGGCGGATCGCGACGAGGACGCCTTCCGAACCCTCTTCCGGCGGTACGGGCCGGTGGCGAAGGCCGTTGCGGTGCGGCTCGTTCGGCAGGGGTTCATGGCCGAGGAGATCGTGCAGGAGGCCTTCCTGTCCCTGTGGCGTGCCCCGGCGGCGTACCGAGAAGAGCTCGGCACGTTCCGAGCCTGGCTCCTCTCCACCGTCCATCACCGGGCGGTGGATTCGATCCGCCGCG
>WNFU01005050.1_pt1 | contig 27179 bp, 26 predicted proteins | sample 5400121 | NCBI WGS metagenome assembly WNFU01 (sample SAMN13153360, study PRJNA577476) | soil metagenome | isolation source: 100 cm soil or saprolite under grassland replicate 1 | place: USA:California | collected 2016-06-15 | reverse complement strand
GCTAAAGAAGGGTCCCTCAATTGGAGGACGCCCTTCCAAACCAGCGCCGTAAATTTCTTGTTTTCCATTTGACGATTCAAATATTGCATGTATTATTTAGATGTCAAATGACATCTAAATGAAGACAAGCACAGAAATGAAACACTTTCTATTGTTAATCAAAACCACGAAGGACCGTTTGGCGTCTCTTCCTCCCGAACAGATGCAGCAGCATGTTGCCAACGTTCGACAATTTATCGAGTCGTTGATTTCCAGCGGAAAAATCAAAGTCGCCCAGACTGTCGAAATGACCGGCTTCGCCTTGAGCGGTTCCAAGGGCGCGTTTCAGGAAGGTGGATCATGACGCAGAACAGATTCCTAGTCACGGGTGCGACCGGCGACACGGGCGGTTACACGGTCGAGCAGTTGCTGGAGCGAGGACACGCGGTGCGGGCGCTGGCCCATCGCGAAGATGACCGCTCGAAACGGCTGGAAAAGATGGGCGCAGAAGTGGTTATCGGCGACTTTCTGAAGTTCAACGACGTGCGCGCGGCGATGCGAGAAGTTCGCGGCGCATACTTCTGTTATCCGATCCGCCCCGGCATTCTGCAGGCGACAGCCTATTTCGCTCAGGCCGCTAAAGAGGCAGGCCTCGAACGCGTCGTGAACATGTCGCAGAAGCCGGCCCGCGAGGACGCAAAGAGCCAGGCTATGTGCGATCACTGGCTGGCGGAGCGGGTTTTCGACTGGTCCGGCCTCACCGTCGCCCACCTGCGGCCGACGCTCTTCGCCGAGTCGCTGCTGGTCCTCGCGCCGATGATCCGCGCCGGGCTGCTTCACGTGCCGTTCGGCACCGGCCGGCACGCCCCGATTGCGGCCGAGGACCAGGCCCGCGTGATTGTGGGTATCCTCGAAGATTCCGCTTCTCACCGTGGCAAGATCTACGCGCTGTACGGGCCTGTCGAGTTCACCCACAAGGAAATCGCGCAGGTCCTGAGCAGGGTGCTGGGCAAGGACGTCCGGTACAAGCAGGTGAGCTTTGAGACGTGGCTTCAGATTATGGCCTCGGGCGGCCAGAAGCCTCCCGTCGAGCATAACGCCAGGGCCATGTACGGCGAGTTCGCGAAGAAGCCCGAGGGTCGTACACGGGATTCCTTCCTCATCCAACATTTGCGCGAGGCTGTAATCGATCTCCAGAACGGCATCCTCGCGGGCACCAACGACGTGGTCACGAAGATCGGCGGACGCCAGCCGACGACGCTCGATGCGTTCATCACCAAGCACCGGAAGGCCTTCGCCTGACAACAAAGGAGAAAAACATGACCGCAAGAAAAGCCGATGACGATTGGGGGTGATCCTGAACGCTCACAATCGTTCGTCGTCTCATCACAAATGAAACACTTTCTATTCTTAATTAAAACCAGGAAAGACCGTTTGGCGTCTCTTTCTCCCGAACAGATGCAGCAGCATGTCGTCAACGTTCGACAATTTATCGAGTCGTTGATTTCCAACGGACAAATCAAAGTCGCCCCGGGCTGTCGAAATGACCGGCTTCGCCTTGAGCGGCTTCAAGGGCGCGTTTCAGGAAGCGCGCCTCGATCCCAATGCGGAGGTCGTCAGTGCCTACTACCTAGTGGGAGCTGAGAGCCTAAGCGACGCGCTCTTGTTGGCAAAGGCCGATCCCCAGTTTGAGGATGCAATTTGGAAGACGGAAATCCAACCCATCTTGGATGTCGAAGGCGTCGGCGAAAGTGAGGGCCCTTTGGAAGAATCCCAATTGGGTCTGTAAGCAACGAATCAAACCAATAAAAGTGAAAATCATGAAAACAAGTTCTCAAAGATCTAACGGAGTGACGACAATGGGCAGGCTCGCGGACAAGAATATCCTTATCACCGGCGGCAACAGCGGGATCGGGCTGGCTGCAGCGCAGGAATTCGACCGAGAGGGCGCGCGCGTCGCCATCTGCGGCTTGAATGAAGGGTCGCTGCAGGCGGCCAAGGAGACGCTTGGACTCGGAAGTCTCGCCATTCGCGCCGACGTCAGCAATCTCGCCGACCTCGACACGATGTTCGCCACGATCAAGCGGGAGTTCGGGCACCTGGACGGCCTTTTCGTAAATGCAGGTCACAGCGATTTCCGGTTGTTCGAGGAGGTGACGGAGCAAAGCTTCGACAAGGTGATAGCCGTCGATTTCAAAGGGGTTTACTTCACGATTCAAAAAGCCTTGCCGCTACTCAGACAAGGCTCGTCTGTAATCATCAATGCGTCCGTTGGCGCGCGCAAAGGGTGGCCGACAACCTCGATCGTCTCGACCTGCAAGGCTGCGGTCGTCCATCTCGCTCGAATCCTCAGCGCCGAACTGGTGGACCGCGGGATTCGGGTGAATACCCTGAGCCCAGGCCCGACGGACACGGCGATGTTCGGTCGCGTCCCAGGCGAAGAGCAGGGCGAGGCGGTAAAGGCCGTCCTCCGAACCAACAATCCAAGCAAGCGGTTGGCCCAGCCTTTGGAAATCGCGAAGCTGGCGGTTTACCTTGCGTCGGACGATTCTGCGTACGTGGTCGGGGCAGACTTCTTGATCGACGGCGGGGTCACGGCCATTTCGGGCGTGGGTGCTTGAGCCTCGTGATTACGCATGAGGAAGTAATGCCCTCGAAACCAATGAGCACCGCCCCTGCCTTGAGCGCTGGCCCGCGCTCGAGCTTGCGGCCCTGGACGCTGGCGCTCACGTCAGTGGCGTTCTTCATGGTCGCCCTCGACATGCTGGTGGTCATCACGGCTCTGCCAGCCATTCGCCGCGAATTCGGAGCCAGTCTCGCGGCGCTCCAATGGACCGTGAATGCCTTCACCCTCGCCTTCGCATCGGGGATCATTACCGGAGCGGCGTTGGGCGACCGCTTCGGACGCCGTCGCATCTTCGGCATTGGGTTCTTGATTTTCACCGCCGCTTCAGTTGCGTGCGCGCTGTCGGCCACCCTCGAGCAGCTCATCGCCGCGCGCGTCGTACAGGGCATCGGAGCCGCCATTGTCATGCCCTTGAGCCTAACCATCCTGACGACGGCCTTTCCGCCGGAGAAGCGCGGGACCATCGTGGGCATCTGGGGCGGCATTGGCGGGCTCGCGGTGGCGTCCGGACCAATGGTGGGTGGGCTCATCACCCAAACGCTGGGCTGGCATTGGATCTTCTGGGTGAACGTTCCCATCGGCGTCATCGCGACCATGCTCGTCCGTCAAAAGCTCTCCGAGAGCTTCGGGCCCCGAACGCGCATAGACCTGGCTGGCGTCGGGCTCGTCTCCTTGGGTGCGCTGTCGCTGGTTTGGGGGCTCGTGCGCGCCGCCGATACCGGCTGGACCGAAGCAATGACACTGGGAGCGCTGGCCGTTGGTGTCATCTCCTTGAGCGCGTTTCTAGCGTGGGAGGCGCGGGCGACGGACCCTATGCTGCCCTTGAGGCACTTTCGGTCCCGGCCTTTCTTAGGCGCGAACGCGACCGGCTTTTTGATGATCGGAACGCTCTCTGCCTCGGCTTTCCTCGTCGCCCAGTACTTCCAATTGTGTCTGGGTTACTCACCTATGCAGACAGGCCTGCGTCTCTTGCCGTGGACCGCCATGCCGCTCGTCATCGCTCCGCTCGCTGGAAAGCTCTCGGATCGCATCGGTCGGCGCCTGATTCTTTCCCTTGGAACTCTTCTCCAGGGCGCGGGCATCGAGTGGCTTGCGATCCTCGCCTCTGACCACGTGAATTACTCGGCGCTGGTGCCCCCGCTAATCTTGAGCGGCGTCGGCATCTCCATGGCACTGCCGGTCGTGCCGACGGCAGCGCTTTCCGCGGTACCGCCTGCCGACATCGGCAAGGCGTCGGGCGTCAACAGCACCCTGCAGCGCTTCGGCAGTGTCTTTGCAGTTGCAGTCGCTTCAGCGGTCTTCGGCGCATTCGGGAAATTGGGAGCGGCCGACACCTTCCTGAGCGGTTTTCGTCCGGCGCTTGGCGTGGTCGGCGCCCTTGCCTTCTTGGCTTCTGTCACCGCATTGGCTGTGACGTCTGGGCCGTCGTTACGGAGTGACGAGCGGCGTGGTGAACGGACTCACGAAAAGATCGGGGCGGATAACACAGAAAATACTGAAAATTAAGAATGATTTATGACACAACTGGAAAACAACGATAGCAACAGCGCAGTGCAACTGACGCATGTGACTCGTACTTATAAGCGTGATGAATTCGAGGTTCGCGCGTTGGATGATGTAACCCTCGACATTCCCCGCAAATCGTTCGTGGCGATCATGGGGCCGTCTGGCTCGGGCAAGACGACGCTGCTGAATTTGGTTACCGGAATTGATCACGCGACTTCCGGACGCGTGGCGGTCGGCGGCGAAGAAATCTCCACCATGAACGAACGCGAAATTGCCGCCTGGAGGGCGCGTCATATTGGACTGGTATTTCAGTTTTATAATCTTATTCCAGTATTGACTGCCTTCGAGAATGTTGAACTACCACTGCTTCTGACTCATTTGAGCAAAGCGGACCGAAAGACACACGTCGAATCCGCCCTTAAAGCGGTCGGTCTCGCTGACCGCATGGGGCATTATCCACGTCAACTTTCGGGTGGGCAGGAGCAACGCGTGGCCATTGCGCGTGCAATCGTGACCGATCCGACCATTTTGGTTGCGGACGAACCAACGGGCGATTTGGACGCGAAGTCTGCGGAGGAAATCCTGATCCTGCTGACACAACTCAAGACACAGTTTGATAAAACTATTGTGATGGTTACCCACGACCCGCGTTCCGAGCGTTTCGTGGACACCGTTTACCGCCTGGACAAAGGTGTATTCACTGGAGCGGAAAAAGGCGGTGCATCCGCAAAAGCGACTGCTTCGCTCCAGATTTCCGCATAACCGGAGCAAGGAAATATGACAAAATATCTGACTCTGATTTTCAAAAACCTGCGCCGCAGCAAACGCAGAACTATCCTCACGATTCTCTCGATTGCGGTATCGCTCTTTATCTTCTCGGTGCTGGTGAGTCTGCCAACTTTTGCCAACCAGATGCTCGCTGATACAACCTCCTCCGTTCGCATCATCTGCCGCACCAAGATGGGATTGGGCTATCCTCTGCCCTTAGCTTACAAGTCCAAAATTGCTACGATTCCCCATGTCGTTGAGGTTGCTCCGCTCGTGATCTACGGCGGCATTTATCATGAGGCCAGCGATCAATTTCCAAGCGTTGCTACGGAAGCGAAGGAGATTGATATGTGGTCCGATTGGGGCATCACCGGCATGGACGACTTCAAGAAAATCAAAACCGCCTGCCTGGTGGCGGACGGCACGATGCGTCGCTTCAATCTCCATGTTGGTCAGAAAATCCAACTACGGGGAACCGTATTTCCATTCAATGTTACCCTGAACATTGTCGGCACCATCCCCAGAGCGCCCGCTCCAAACCTCCTGATCTTCCGACTCGACTACTTTGAGGAAGCCGCCGGCAACCCTGGAATCGCACATGAATTTTGGGTTAAGGTGGATGATTCGCGAGTGGTGCCTGAAGTCTGTGCCGCGCTTGATAACCAATTCGCCAATTCGTCGGCGGAAACACGAAGTCTTTCTGAAGCAGCGGCAATTGGCAGTATTTTGGGTCGCTATCGTATTTTCATGAAACTGGCCGAGTTTCTCGGCTTAGTGGCTGTCGTGGCAATTGGACTAGTCGCGGCAAATACCGCGGCGATGTCCATTCGCGAGCGTCGAAACGAAATCGCGGTAATGCGTTCGATAGGTTTTCCCCCGGGGGTGATCTTGAGTCTGCTTGTGGGCGAATCGTTGATGATTGCTTTATCGGGAGGAGCGATTGGTTGCGGGGTCGCGTTTGGGCTGTTCAAAGTTTTCGCGCTCAACGCTGATGCCCTTGGCCCTTTTCTCTCATTACATGTTCCGGCTTATGTATTGGCGGTGACCCTGGGCGTGGCGGCGCTTATCGGTTTGTTTAGCGCTTATGTTCCCGCGCGTGCAGCCGCCAAACGCAGCATCGTTGAGACCCTCAGACTTGTGGATTAATATATGGCCATTCCCTTCAAATATAATCGCCGGAGCCTGCTCATCCGTCGCGTGTCCAATTCAATGACCGTCGGTGCCATTGCCATCGTCGTCGGCGTCTTCGTTGCGGCAATGGCGATTGTCGGAGGCCTCGACTCTGCGATCAAGGACAGCAGTTCGCCGGACAGCATGATTCTTATTGGACGCGGAGCAGACTCTGAAGCTAATTCGTTCATCACGCTCGACCAATTGGACGCGCTCAAGTTTTTGCCAGACATCAAACGTGATGACGCGGGAAATCCGCTCGTTTCGCCCGAACTCACTGAACAGATATTTATGCCCGCGGGCGATACCTTGGACAACCTTCCCATTCGCGGAGTGCTGCCCGTCAGCAGCCAAATCCATGAAAAAACACGTATTATCGCCGGTCGAATGTTTACGCCTGGATTGAATGAAGTCATCATCGGCAAATTGATCTTGAATCAATACCCCGGCTGTTCATTGGGAGCGGACCTGAAAGTTGGCAGACGCACTTGGAAAGTGGTGGGTGTTTTCGAGGATGGTGGAAGTTCGTTCGAATCGGAGGTTTGGGCCGATTTACATAGCATGCAGGAGGATTCCCGGAGAGGTTCGAGTTACAACAGCATCCGTCTCAAACTTGTTCCGGGCGCGGATGTTCACGCGCTGATTCAGCGATGCGCAGATGATCCACGCATCAACCTGCAAGCCAAGACGGAGTCAGAGTATTACAAGGAGCAATCGGGAATAGCCGCCAACCTGCGGGTGCTCGGGTTGTTGGTGGCGGGGATCATGGCTTTCGCCGCCATTTTCGCTGCAATGAATACGATGTACGCGGCCGTGTCGACGCGGACGACTGAAATCGGCACGTTGCGGGCATTGGGATTCAGCCCGCTGGCCATCATGACGTCGTTCCTTGCGGAGTCTTCGGCGTTGGGGTTTGTAGCCGGAATCATCGGAGTGATTCTCGCCCTGCCGGTCAGCGGACTCTCGACCAAGTTCAACGGCGGTGCTGTTTCGGCGCCAACCCTTGCGTTCAATTTTCATTTAACCCCCGCCATCGCGATTCAAGGGCTCGTATTTGCGATTGTTATTGGCGCATTGGGCGGCTGGCTGCCAGCGCGGCAGGCGATGCGCGTGAGTGTAGTCAACGCTTTGAGAAGGAACTGAGGCATGTCCATCGAAGCCACGCGAACGAATCATGAACTGGAAACACTGCGCATTGAGCGCCCGCAGGAGCAACCGCGCCGCAAGCGCAGTCGGTTTGTTTCAATTGCGATCGTGATGTTGCTTACAACAGTTCTCGGGGCTGTCAGCTACCTCATTTACGCCAAGACGATCGGCCGGTCGCCCACAGTGCAAACGATGATGGTAATGGCGAGGACGGACCGCCAGTCCAGCGTACTGTTGACAGGCTCTGGTTATATCGTCACCCGCCACAAATATATCACCATCGGCACAAAAATCCTGGGACAGATTGTGGAAGAACCCATCGAGGAGGGGCAGCACATCAAAGCGGGTGATGTCCTGGCGCGCATTGATGATCGGGACTATCAGGCGCAACTGCGTCAGGCCATTGCCATTCGAGACGTTGCCAAAGCCAACCTTCATCTCCTTCAGGACAAAGCCGACCGGGCGCGCCGCCTGATCAAGTCTGGCGCTATTTCGACGGATGACTTTGAAACAGCAATCACCGCCGCGGAAGTTGCACAAGCCGAACTTGAACGTGATGAGGCGGCAGTCGATTATGCCAAATTCAATGTGAACCAGTGCGTCATCACTTCGCCTATCAACGGCATTGTCTTGAAGAAATATCGGGAATTGGGGGACACCATCAATTTTGGCGGTCAGATTCAGGCGGGCGGAGGCGCGACGGACATCGCCCAATTGGCCGACACGGACGATATGCGGGCCGAAGTGGACATCAATGAGGCTGATATTGCGAAGGTGAGTATCGGTTCGCCGGTGGTTGTTGCGTTAGACTCGTATCCGGACAAGCAATTTAATGCGGCTTTGGTGAAGGTTTACCCCGCAGCCGACCGCCAGAAGGGCACGGTCAAAATCGAGGTCCAGATCGCCCGGCCGGATTTGCAGATCATCAAGCCGGAAATGAGCGCCAAGGTGAGCTTCCTAGAAAATCAGCCAGCGGCGACGCAGCAACCGCGCATCACAGTTCCAAAAGGTGCCGTCAGAATTGAGGAAGGTAAAACCTATGTGTGGACAGTCCGAAAAGGTATCGTTCAACGCGTTGGGATCGTCCGTGGCCAAGAGACAGAGACTGGAATTGAGATCAAGCAAGGGTTGAATGACGGCGACGTTGTCGTCGTTTCGCCACAAGCGAACCTCGCCAACGGCAGAAAAGTTTCGGTCGGAACGGAGTCAAACGGAAGAATGAAATGAATGCACCTGCCAAATGCGGGCACCCTGATAGCCTTTCCTGCCCTAAAGAAATTCAAGAAAGTCTATTGACCGAAAGAGCACTCTGGATTACATACCAACTAGTTTGTATGTCAACCCAAACGCAAACAAACCAGTTGCCCGAAACAAAACGCAAGCTCGTCGATGCTGGCGTCAGTCTCATGCGCCACCGCGGATTCAACGCCACCACCGTCGATGATATCTGCGCTGCGGCAGGGGTCACCAAGGGCGCATTCTTTCATTACTTTAAGAGCAAGGACGATCTGGCCACGGCAGCCGTTATTCGTTTTCACGAACTGAAGGCAAACCAATTTGCTGACGCGCCGTTCCGCAGACTCGCCGATCCGCTGGACCGCGTTTTCGGGCGGCTTGATTTTGCGAAAGAAGCTTCGGGCGGCGCGAAGGGCCTGACCAAAGGCTGCCTGATGGGCATGTTCGCCCAGGAATTGTCCTTTACCCATCCTGAACTTCGCAGTCTCTGCCAGGACAAATTGGCGCGGATTGCCAAAGATTTTGAAACCGATCTCGCGGAAGCCAAAGCGCTTTATGCACCCCGAGCTGCTTTCGATCCCAAAAGCCTCGCGGTGTTGTATCTCTCCATCGTGCAAGGCTCGCTCCTGCTGGCCAAGGCCTCGGAGAGCAATCGCGTGCTGGTCGAAAACATCGAACAATTTCGCGCTTGCCTCCAGATGTTGTTCGGCCGGCACCGCGGTTCCGCCGGAAAACAGCCCGCCAAAGTTTCCGTCGAATCGCGGAACTGAATCATGATCCAACATTTGCGCATGAAAAAAACAACCGTTTGTCCAATAACATACCAACTAGTTGGTCTTTATGTGGATTGTTAAGCTTGCCCTGCGCCGCCCCTACACCTTTGCGGTGATGGCCATTGCCATTCTGATTGCAGGCTTCGCATCGTTTCGGCAGACGCCGAAGGACATTTTTCCCGAAATCGACATCCCGGTCATCAGCGTTATCTGGACTTACAATGGTCTGAGCGTCGAGGAATTTGAAAGGCAGATCACGGTTTATTCAGAGTTCGCCCTCTCGGCAAACGTCAACGACGTGGAACGCATCGAATCGCAAACTTTAAATGGAGTTGCGATCATCAAACTGTATTTCCATCCGGGCGCGAAAGTGGAACGTGGCCTTGCTCAGGCGACAGCAACCAGTCAGGCGATTCTGCGGCGTATGCCACCTGGGGTGCAGCCGCCCACCATTCTGCGATACGCAGCTGACTCGGTGCCGATCATCCAGATGAGTTTGAGCAGTGACACGCTCAGCGAAGCTGAAGTCTATACCTATGGCATTTTCCGCATCCGCCAACAATTGGCAACCATTAACGGTCTCACATTGCCTGCGCCGTTCGGTGGCAAGGTGCGCCAGGTGATGGTTGATCTGAATCCCGCGAAGTTGCAGGCCAAGGGGCTCTCGGCTCGTGATGTGAACAATGCCATCAACGCGCAAAATCTGACTCTCCCCAGCGGCACGGCGAAGATCGGCGACACGGAATACCGGGTGAAGATGAACAATTCACCCGACGTGCTGGACGCGTTAAACAACGTTCCCATCAAGGTGGAGAACGGCGTGGTCACTTACGTTCGCGATGTCGCACACGTGCATGACGGCTTTGAAGTGCAGCCGAGCATTGCGCGCGCGGACGGCGAGCGCGCCGTGTTGCTGCAGATTCTAAAGAATGGCCACAGCTCGACGCTCGATATTATCAAAGCCGTGAAAGCCAAAGTCCCGGAAATGCAGGCCGCCGCGCCGCCCGGCCTGAAGATTGATTTGCTCGCCGACCAATCGCTTTTCGTCGAAGCCGCATTGGATGGCGTGGTGCACGAAGGGCTGATCGCGGCGGCGTTGACAGCAGCCTTCATCCTGCTCTTCCTCGGCAGTTGGCGGAGCACGTTAATCGTGGCGATCTCGATCCCGCTCAGCGTGCTGGCTTCACTCAGCTTGCTCAGCGCGATGGGGCACACGCTCAACGTCATGACACTCGGTGGTCTGGCGTTGGCGATCGGTATTCTGGTGGACGAAGCAACCATCACGATCGAAAACATTCATCGCCATCTCGAACTGGGCAGCAGGCTTCGCGATGCGATTCTCGAAGGCTCGCGCGAAATCGCCCTGCCCGCGCTGGTATCGGCGCTGGCGATCAGCATCGTGTTCGTCCCGGTAATCTTCCTGGTTGGTCCCGCCAGGTTTCTCTTCACGCCCATGGCGCTGGCCGTGGTGTTTGCGATTCTCTCCAGCTACGCGCTGAGCCGCACGCTCGTGCCGGTGCTGGTGAAGTTCATTCTCCGCAATGAAACTCATCGCCGCGCTGCCGCCAATCACGGGCCGAACTGGTTCAACCGCTTTCAGGGGAGATTCGCGCGGGGCTTTGAAGCGTTGCGCGCCCGATACGTGAACGTCCTGCGTTGGGCGTTGGTGAATCGTCCCACCGTGTTTATCGTTTTTGCGCTCATCGTTGGGAGCTCATTCCTGGCGTTGCCGTGGGTGGGCCGCGATTTCTTCCCCACGGTCGATGCGGGACAATTGCGCCTGCACGTGCGGGCAACGACCGGCACCCGCATCGAAACGACCGAACAGGTCTTTAGCGCGGTGGAGGACGAAATCCGTCGCACCATTCCTTCGGGAGAGATCAAACTCATCCTCGATAACTTCGGCGTCGTCTCCGACAAATTCAGCCTCGCGTTCGGCGACAATGCCACCATCGGCTCGCACGATGGCGAAATCCTGGTGCAGTTGCATCGCGACCGCCGCAAATCCACGCCGGAATACTTGGACGATTTGCGTCGCAATTTGCGCGCCAGGTTTCCCGAGCTCACGTTTTACTTCCAGCCTGCTGATATCGTGTCGCAGATTCTGAACTTCGGACTGCCGGCGCCGATCGATGTCAAGGTCTCGGGCTACAAGCGCGACGCCAACTACGCCGTGGCGAAGGAGATTCGCGAGCGGATTGCGCGCATCCCTGGCGCAACGGACGTGTTCGTCCATCAATCGTTCGACGCGCCAACACTGAATCTCACCGTGAACCGCACCTTGCTCGCGAAGGAGGGTTTGAACCAGCGCGACATCGCGCAGGACGTGTTGGTGAACCTGAGCAGCAGCACGCAGGTGACCCCAAACTTCTGGGTCGATCCAGCCTACGGCGTTCAGTTTTTTGTCGCGGTGCAGACGCCGCCACACCTGATTGATTCGGTGAATGCATTGATGAACATGCCGGTGTCCGCGCGCGTGGCGGGCTCGGATGCGACTCAAAGCCAATTGCTCGCGAATCTCGCCGGCATTTCTCGCGGCTATTCGCCCAGTGTGGTGAACCACTACAATATCCAGCCCGTCTTCGACATCTTCGCGAACGTCTCCGGTCGCGACCTCGGTGGCGTGGCCGGTGAAGTGGACGGGATCATTGCCAGTTCGAAAAAGAAACTCGCGCCGGGCAACAACATTATCGTGCGCGGCCAGGTGGACAGTATGAACACCGCGTTCAGGCGCATGGGTCTGGGGCTCATTCTCAGCGCGCTGCTGGTTTATTTCCTCATGGTGGTGAATTTCCAGAGCTGGACCGATCCGTTCATCATCCTCATGGCGTTGCCCGGCGCGTTCACCGGCATCGTGTGGGGGCTGTTCCTCACGCAAACCACCTTCAACGTTCCCAGCTTGATGGGCGCGATCATGACCATCGGTGTCGCGACGGCGAACAGCATCCTCATGGTGACGTTCGCAAACGACCGGCTTCGCTCCGGCATCAACTCGCTCGAAGCTGCGCTGCAAGCGGGCGCGACCCGGTTGCGGCCGGTGTTGATGACCGCTGGCGCGATGATCATCGGCATGTTCCCGATGGCGCTAGGGCTCGGCGAAGGCGGCGAACAAAACGCTCCGCTTGGTCGCGCGGTCATCGGCGGTTTGATGGTTGCTACGCTGGCCACATTGCTGTTCGTGCCCGTCGTGTTCAGTTTGCTGCGGGCAAAAGGCGCGGCCCGCAACGAAGAAGAAGAATTGGAGGCGACCGAAGTTGCTCATGTACGCGCAGCCGTCCCGAAATGAGATCTTGAATCGCAAACCTGAAAACCTGCTTCCCCTATGAATACTGAAAATCGATATACTGAAACCGAACCCGCAAATCACCCTCACCCCAACCCTCTCCCGAACACGGAAGAGGGAGAAGATGCAGGGGCACCATCCCCGAATATGCTGGCACAATCTCAACCGAAAGCCTCGCGACGGAGTCGTTACGCCGTCATCGCTGGTGTGGCGCTCGTCATTGTCGCCGGACTGGCGCTCGGCGTTATTCCGCGATTGCGCGCCCAAAGCAAGTTGGTGGCGGCAACTCAAGAAGTCACGCTCCGCACCGTGACCGTTACCAATGCCACACGCCTCGCTTCGAGCGTGCAACTCGCGTTGCCCGGTGACGTGCGCGCGTTTGAAGAAACCAAAATCTACGCGCGGGCTGATGGCTATCTGCTCAAGTGGAACAGCGACATCGGCGCGAAAGTGGAGGCCAGTCAGATCCTCGCGGAGATTGATACGCCCGAGCTGGATCAGGAGTTGAACCAATCTCGCGCCGCGCTCGCGCAAGCGCAGGCAAATCTTGTTCTCGCGCGGAGCAGCGCCGAGCGTTGGCAGCGGTTGCTCAAGGACCGCGCAGTCAGCCAGCAGGAAGTGGACGAGAAAACCAGCGCCCTTGCCGCTCGCGAAGCGGATGTAAAAGCCGCCGAAGCTGCCGTCGCGCGATTGGAAAAGCTGTCGAGCTTCAAGGAAGTCCGCGCGCCATTCGCCGGAACGATCACGCGTCGGCACGTGGATACCGGTGCATTGATCCGCGCCGGCGGCAATGCCAGCGCCCTTTTTGACCTCGCCCAGACCGACACATTGCGCGTCCAGGTCAATGTGCCGCAAGCGTATCTGCGCGACATCGCCATCGGCTCGACGGTGGCGATTGCCGTGGCGGAATATCCCGGCCGCGCATTCCCTGGCAAAGTGTTGCGCACCAGCGGCGCGTTTGATGCCACCACGCGCACCATGCTGACTGAGATCGAAGTGCCAAATCGTAATGGAGAATTGTTTCCCGGCATCCACGTGGATGTTCAGTTGACACTTGCGCAGGCCAACCCACCGATCGTTGTGCCGGCCAGGGCGGTCATCATCCGCGGCGAAGGCTTGCAAGTGGCGGAAGTGGACGACGCCAACGCCATCCGATTGCAAAAGGTTCAAGCCGGTCGTGACCTCGGCCGAACTGTTGAGATTGTTTCGGGTCTCAGCGACGGCGCGCGCATTGTCACGAATCCGACCGACACGCTGGTGGAGGGCATGCCCGTGCGCATCGCCGGCACGCAAACCGCGTCAGCCAAGGCGAACCAAATCGCCAAGCGCTGAGCTGTCGAAAGCACTCAAGCCCATCTCGATCACATGAAACAGCAAAGCAAACGCAAGCAACCGGAACTCGGTGATCCTGCGCTCAAGGAGGGAGTCGCGACCATCCTGAGGCGCAAGCTAGAGCACCCCGATGAAGACCGCATACGGCAACGCGCCTATGAAATTCATAAGACTCGAGGCGGTGGCCCAGGTCATGAACTGGACGACTGGCTTCAAGCGGAGCGTGAATTGCTGGCCGAACAGGAGCACCCCGTTGGCCCCGGGGAACGGCCGGCAGCAGCCGGCGACGGAGGCGACCCCCGCCCTTCGAGGGAGACTGGGGCGCCGGACCATGAACGCTGCCTCGTACAATAGGGCAGAGCATACAGAGCGAAACCGCAAAACTCCTGGTGTCCAAACGCACAACTTGATTTGGCGGAGGTGAGGTTTTTGATTTCACCTGAGCTGCTACTAACTTACGAAAGGCATTATGTTGAAATTCAGCGGCAAACGACCGGCAAACCTCGGCGCGAAGAACGGCAAGCTAGCGCCGGTTGTCAACAAGCCCAACAATGTCAGCAGCCAGGCCTACGTCAATGACCGCGCGCATTACGTCGCCCCGCTCAAGTTCACCGGTGATGCGGCGGCGGCGTTTCAAAAACTGCTCAAGCTGGTGCAGGCGCAGCCGCGCGCCAGCGTGGTCACGCAGGACAGCCAATACCTGCACGCCGAGTTCAGCACACCTCTGATGGGCTTCGTGGACGATGTCGAGTTCCTGCTGGCGCCAGAGCAGAGGCTGATTCACGTGCGCTCGGCGGCGCGGCTAGGCTATTCCGATCTCGGCGTGAACCGCAAACGCGCCGAATCACTGTGCGCGCAGTTCGAGGCCAGAACATGAGCACGGTACCAGCGAAAGCATTCATCGCTGGCTTTGCTTCTACGCTGGTGTTTCACCAGGGCTTGCTGTGGCTCCTGTACGAGGGAGGATTTTCACCGCAAGCACCTTGGAACATGGGGCCTCTGACCTGCGCCCTGGCAGTCGAGGCAGCGCGGTTCGATCGCTGAACAAAAACGTTTGGCAATCGCGTCGCGGCGACTCCTCCGTTCGAGGCTACGAGCGAAATCACTCGCACCCATTTCTTCGGTGCAGCGACCTCCAGTCAAAGCTCCAGTAAGATGATACTGGAAGAAGAGTGAAAAAATTTGAGGCGCTACTGGCAGGATCAATCGTGCGACTGGGGCGCTGCCAAGCCCTGGGCAAAAGTGGAGGTCGCCGACGAACGACTGGGTAGGATTTCGGGGGACACCAAAACGGAGGAACGCGGTCCACCGGACTCGATGCAGCAGAAACACCTGTCGTTAAACAATTCTGGGAGCAAATAAGAATCCGATTCTTGTTATCCCCCAGTATGCTCCATTATTCTTGCATTATCCCGTCACTTTTTGGAGCCAGTTGTCGGTACTGAACCGACGGCACGCACTGCAACTCCGGTGTAATACCTTGGAGTGAAAACGCATGCGGTCTTAGGGGTAGAATGCCATGAATCCTTGATGCGTGAGAAATAAAACCCCGATTTCCGACAATCCTCCCAGAATCCCTCCACTATTCTCGCACTATCCCGTCACTATCCCGTCACTATCCCGTCACTATTTGGAGCCAGTTGTCGGACTCGAACCGACGACCGACGGTTTACAAAACCGTTGCTCTACCACTGAGCTAAACTGGCTTAATCCGCTACAAACCGAGCGGCAATTATTTTGGGCGTGTGCGGGTCAATGGCAAGTTAATTCGCCGTTCACTCGAAACGCACGTGTTGAGCGTTGCCAAACTCAAGCTTTCGGATTTCCTGCAGGATCACCGCCGACTGGCGATCAACAAAGGCCAGTCCGTCAAAGGCGAAGTAATCATCGAAATGTGCAAAAACGAAATCGAAGACAACCACAACAACAAACCACGCACCAAACTCTACAAACAGGAGGTTTTGATTGCCCTCAAAAAGACCTGGCCGGAACTCTATGCGACTGATGTTGCCAAAATCAGTCAGAAAGACTGCACCGATTGGGCGGCTCGCCACGGCAAGGATTACAGTCCCACACGATTCAATGGCGCGTTGGGTATAGTCCGTCGCATTTTCGATATTGCCGTCGAGCACGGGTACCGCGTGGACAATCCAGCTAAGTTTGTGGATCGCCGGAGTGTAAAACCAAAGGAATTGCATTTGCCCTCACAGGCGGAATTTCAAGAAATGGCAACCCACATCGAAACCTCCGGTGCGGGCCAGGCGAAGGACTGCGCGAACCTGTTCCGGTTTCTGGCTTTCTCCGGCGTGGGGATCGACGAAGCACGGCATGTTCTCTGGAACGATGTGGATTTCGAGAAAGGACTGCTCCACGTCCGCATCACAAAAAACGGCAAGGCCAGGTGGATTCCGTTAAACAGCAGCCTGCGGCAATTGCTTGAGAAAATGCGCGCGACACGGTCAAAAGAACCACCGGACAAGCCGGTGATGCAAGTATTCGAGTGCCAAAAATCTATTGACCGCGCCGCGAAGCTTGCCCACGTAAAACGCATCACTCATCACGACTTGCGCCATCTGTTTGCAACACGCTGCATTGAGGCTGGCGTTGACATTCCAACCGTCTCCCGATGGCTTGGGCACCAGGACGGCGGCGGCGTTGTGCATGAAAACTTACGGTCATTTGCGCGATGAGCATAGCCAGCGGGAAGCCCTGAAAGTGACGTTCTGAAAAGTTTCAGTCAACCAGTTCCGTATTTCGTCCCGCCGGCCGCCGTGACTCAGAGGCGGATACGAAGTCGCGAAGGGGTCGGTCCTAAACACGCGAAGGGGTCGGTCCTAAACATTGACACGATTGGCCTTTCATCATCTCACTGCCGCTTCCGCCGCTGCCTGGACAGTAAATTCGACACATGCGTCCATGTCCCCATCTGCAACTCCCCTGCGATCCATTTCAACGTCATCGCCGTCTCCGCCCGCAACCGCTGCGCAATGCGCACCTTCTTCGCGTCGCCCTTCCGCCGACGCTTCAGATCCTCCGCCGTCCACCCTAGCCGCTTCAATTCCGTCGCCACAATCCCGCGCGCCTTCTGCTCCTCGCTCCCCTCCCCTGCCGTTCCTCCGCGTAGTGGTACTCCCCCACCCCTTCGGCCACCTGCTCGAGCAACTCCTTCCGAAATGCCTTCTCTCCAAAACACCAGCCTCGTCGGATCGGCCGGTAAGCCCGCCCGTCCTCGGCTGCCCGCACTTGCTCCATTTGGGATTCGAACTGAGCGCGCCCAAACGCGCTGTCCTTTGCTATCCTGTGCTCGCCCAGCAATCGGTTCACCCGCAGCCACCACGGTCGCTTCGCCGGCGCCTTGAGGTAGTCCGGATAACTGCTCCAGGCAAACGCCTTCAACGGCTCCTCGACCCCCAGCAACTTCGCCCGCGACGGATTCAGATGGACGTAATCGCACACCGTCTTCAAATAGCCGTTGCCCGAGCCATCCACCACCAGGGCCTTGTAGCGCCCGCTGAACAGGTGCCCGAAGAGCTTGTGCCGCCGGTTGAACCGCGACGTGTAAGTGCCCAGGAACCACTTTATCCCCGCCACCAGGTTGGCCCTCGGAGTCTCCACCACCAAATGAAAGTGATTGAGCATCAGACACCAGGCATGCACCTGCCAGTCCGTTTTGCCACAGCACTCGCCCAAAGTGGTCAGAAACAGTTTCCGATCCTCGTCATCCTTGAAAATCGGTTCCCGCCGATCCCCGCGATTCATCAGGTGATAGATCGCCCCCGGATATTCGACTCGCAGCTTGCGTGGCATGCACCTACATTACCTGTCACCAACCCTGTGTCAATGTTTAGGACCGACCCCTTTCGTGTTTAGGACCGACCCCTTTCGACCCCTTTATGTTGGTCGTATATGTGCTATCGGGATACAGACGACCGGTCGGGCGTTGCAACGCATCGTAATAGTTGGTGACCGAAAGGCCGCGCTCGTCGGTCTGGCTGTAAACCAGCCCATTCGAATACGTGAAGGTGTTGGTGCGAAAGCGTAAGAGGTAAGTCCGATCAGCCTCCCGCGACAATTTTGACGATTTCCAACCTGTCGCCGGCTTTGAGCTGCCGCTTGGAGAATTCCGATGGCGCGACGGCCTCGCCATTGTGCTCCACGACGACGCTTCGGGGCAACAGGCCTTGCGCGACGAGGAACTCCTCAATGCAGCAGGGGAGCGTGGCCGCGATTGGCTGGCCATTGGCGATAACGAAAGAGGTGTTCATCGGAAGTTGGCCAATGTCTTTCAGCGGGGTGTAGCCGCAGGAAGTTCGAAGTATTGTGATTTGTCCAACGCCGCGAACTGCTCCGGGGAGATGAGGGCCGTCGTACCGTCTGCATATCCAACAGCATGCGCACTGTTCTGGCGATGAAGGTTCCAGAAGGTTGGTTGGGGAACATTCCCGTACGGAGTGTCACAGAGCACGAAGATTTCCCTGTCCTTCTTGTGTAGGTCCGTCGGGCCTCGACAAATAAGGAACTTGGCGGTCGGGTTCCAATGCGATTGGGTTCCTTTGACAAATTCCTGCTGTGGCCCTACTGACAGGGAATCGTAATCAAATACACCGTGATTGTTCTCCGCTTCAACACGCGCCGAAAGCACAACCATTCTGCATACCGAAAGCGCTGAACTGTTTCCCCCACAATTCGAGGAGTTGTAAAGCACACCCTTTAAGAACTCCTCACCACTCATTGAGTCACCAGCATTCGAACACGCGCGACGATAAGAAAGTCCGAACAGGAACACGATGACAAGCAGACCGATCATACCGGCAACGGCGAATGCGGACGGTTTTGGATAGTTTTGCATCTTGTCAAGTGTAACTCAGCGCTGCGTCCCAGTCCTTCCACACCGGTTCGTAGCCAAGGCGGCGGATGAGATCGGCCACTTCGCGTGGCGAACGTTCGTCGGCAATGTCGAACTGGCCGGTGGCGTGGACGTCGCCGTTGCGGGTCGTGGCCCATTCGCTGGCGCCCAACTCGACGATGCGTCCGCGTTCCGTGCGGTGCAGGTGCTCCTTGCCGGCGCCGGTGTAACCCCCCGGCTCGGTGTGGCTGCCGGCGCTCATCAGCGTGATGCCCAGCGGGACCAGGCCGTCCCGCAATTTTGCCGGTTCGCGCGTCGAAAGGACCAGGCCGACATCCGGGAACATCAGCCGAAACGCGCAGACCAGTTGCACCAGGTCGCGGTCGCTTATCTGCGTGAGCGGCTCGAATTCGCCCGCGCACGGGCGGAGTCGCGGCAGTGAAATCGTCAATTGCGCCTTCCAGCAGTTGCGCAGCAGGTAATCCGCGTGCGCGGCGACACACAACGCCTCAAAACGCCAGTCCGCCAGGCCGAACAGCGCGCCGATGCCGAGTCGGCGGAAACCGGCGACATAAGCCCGCTCCGGCGTTTCCATGCGCCACTGGAAATTGCGTTTCGGTCCCGCGGTGTGCATGGCGGCATAAACCGCGCGGTCGTAAGTTTCCTGGTAAACCACCAGCCCATCGGCGCCCGCCTGCACGACGGGACGATAATCATCCGTTTCCATCGGCCCGACTTCGAGCGAGATGCTCGGGACCTCCTCGTGCAACGCGCGAACGCAATCGATTAGATAGCCGGTGGAGACAAATTTGGGATGTTCGCCGGCGACGAGCAGAATGTTGCGGAAACCCTGTTCCTTCAGGGCGCGGGCCTCGCGCAATACGTCGTCCACCGTCAGCGTGACGCGCAGGATCGGGTTGTCGCGCGAAAAGCCGCAATATTTGCAGTTGTTGATGCACTCGTTGGAAAGGTAAAGCGGCGCGAAAAGACGAATGACTTTGCCGAAACGTTGTTGAGTCAACGCCCGTGAACGGCGGCAGAGCGGTTCCAGCAGCTCACCTGCCGCCGGCGAAATCAGGTCCGCGAATTCCGCCAGCGACGGGCGCGGATTTGCCAGCGCTTCCCGAACGGGCGGTGTGGTGGCGGACAACGACCGTCTCAATAACGGCTCCAGGGGCAGCCCGTTGAACTCGGCGACAAAGCTCATGGCCGTACCGTATCAGAAGCGCCGCCGAGGGCAAGGGGCCGGTCCACTATGCGTGGTCTCTTCAGGCTTCAGATTTGGGATTTCTTTCGGGCTTCGGCATTCGAGTTTCGGATTTTGTTCGGCGCCCCGATAACGGACTGGAAACGCGTTCCACCCGGACCGAGCCATCGCTTTGACTTTGCCCGCCGGTTCCTCTAGCTTCGCCGCGCCATGAATGTCCTCCGGCACAGCGACAAGGCATTTGCGGACAAGCTGCGCGCGCTCACGATGCAAAGCAGCCTGTTCGATCCGACGATCGAGGAACGCACCCGCGACATTCTGCACGACGTTTACACGCGGGGCGACGCGGCGTTGCTCGAACTGACCGAGCGGTTTGACGGAGCGAAGCTGATTACGGATCATTTGGCGGTGACCAAGGCGGAATTGCTGGCGGCGTCGATTCGAGCGGATGACGGGTTGCGCGCGGCGGTCGAAACGACGCGGAAAAACGTCGAGTTCTTCAGCCGAAAATCGCTCCGCAAGAACTGGTCCGCGAGGAACGCCCAAGGCGCGAAGGTCGGCGAAAAGTTTGATCCGTACCGGCGGGTCGGCATTTACATTCCCGGTGGCACGGCGCCGCTGGTGTCCACGGCATTGATGACCGTCACGCTGGCTGAGGTGGCAGGTTGTCCGGAAATCGTGGTCTGCACGCCTTGTGGACGGGACGGCGGAATAAATTCCGCGCTCCTCTACGCGGCGCGGTCGGCGGGCGCAACTGAGATTTATCGCGTGGGCGGCGCGCAGGCGATGGCGGCGATGGCGTACGGCACGGCGACGATCGGGCACGTCCAGAAAATCTTCGGTCCCGGCAACGCCTACGTGGTGGCGGCGAAACGGCTGTTGTTCGGCCACGTGGCCGTTGACCTGTTGCCCGGCCCCAGCGAATTGCTGGTGCTCGCGGATGACACGGCCAATGCCAGGTTTGCCGCCGCCGACCTGTTGGCCCAGGCTGAACACGGTTCCGGGCACGAGCGGGTTTGGCTGGTGACGACTTCCGGTTCGCTGCTCCGTGACGTGGAACAGGAAATGGAGCGGCAGTTGCCGAAGCTGTCGCGGCGCGAGTTCATCCGCCGCGCGCTGGCCAACAACGGCTGGTTGATCCAGGTGAAAACGCCGGAGCAGGGGATTGAACTGGTGAACCGGCTGGCGCCGGAGCATTGCGAAGTCATGACCCGCAACGCGGCGAAAACGGCGCAACGCATTGTGACGGCGGGGGCGATTTTCCTCGGCGCGTATTCGCCGACGGTGTTGGGCGATTACGTCGCCGGTCCGAGCCACGAACTGCCGACCGGCGGCGCCGGAGCGTCTTTCGCCGGTTTGACCGTGGACCAGTTTCAACGCCGCACCAGCGTCGTGGAATACAATCGCGCCGCGCTCAGGAAATCGCTGCCGACGGTGCGGAAATTTGCCGAAGTGGAAGGACTGGATGCGCATGGCCGCTCGGCGGAGATGCGGACAAAGTAACCCCTTTGATGGCGGCGACCACATTTTCCTTGCTTGAGCGGCTGGTAGAATCGGTTAGATTCGCAGGCATGAAATTCAAACTCACCGCCGTTTTCCGAAAGTTTCCCGAAGGATACGCTGCGTTCGTCGAGGAGTTGCCGGGAGCCAACACTCAGGGCGCCACCCTGGAGGAGGCGCGCGCTAATCTGGCGAAGGCCGTCGCGATGGTGCTGGAAGACAATCGCGAACTGGCTGAGGAAGAGTTGCGAGGTCAGGATGTGATTCGCGAGCCGCTGTCGCTGGGCGCCGCATGAAGCGGCGGGACCTGATCCGGCATCTGGAGCACCACGGCTGCGAGTTTCTTCGCGAAGGAGGCAATCACACCATTTACGTGAACCGCCCGAAAAAGAAAGCTTCAGCCGTTCGGCGTCATCGGGAAATTATCGAGTTTGTCGCCCGGAAGATTTGCAAGGATTTGGAAGTTCCACCGCCTTGAGAACTTCGCCAGTTGATTCGCTCTTCATGCCAAAGAAAATTCCGCGCGACACACCCCACAGTTTGCGTCCGTTGGTTCGCACACTCATTCGGCGACTTCACGCCTACGTGCCCGGCGAACAGCCGCAGATCAAAGGGCTCATCAAGCTCAACACGAACGAAAATCCCTATCCGCCGTCGCCCAAAGTGTTGCTGGCGGTGATGGCGGCGGTGGACGGGCGGCTGCGGCTTTATCCTAATCCGACGGCGCAACCGTTGCGCGAGAAGCTGGCGAAGTTTCATGGCTGCAAACCGGAGAACATCATCGTCGGCAACGGGTCGGATGAACTGCTGGCGATGGCGACGGGGGCGTTTGTGGAGCCCCTAGCGGGACAGGCGTCTCGCATGTCCAGCGCAGGCGGGACGCCCGCGCCACCTGGGAGCACAGTCCAATTCTTTACGCCGAGCTATTCGCTTTATCCCGTGCTGGCGGCGATTCATGGCGCGGCGGCAAATCCCGTTCCGCTCAAATCGGACTTCGGAATTCCCACCATCGCCGAACTGCGCCGATCGAAGAAATGGGATTTTCGCGCGGCGCTGACGCTTGTCACCACGCCGAATGCGCCGAGCGGCCGCGGTTATGCAACCGCCGAACTGGAATCGCTCTGCCGCGTCCATCGCGGGGTGGTGGTCCTGGACGAAGCCTACGTCGATTTTGCCGGCGAGAACGCGCTCGAACTCGCCTTGAAGCATTCGCACGTCATCGTTTCCCGGACATTTTCGAAGGCTTACTCGCTCTGCTTCCAGCGTGTCGGGTATTTCGTCGGGCATTCGGAGTTGATCGCCGCGCTCGACAAAATCCGCGACAGTTACAACGTCAACGGTCTCGGGCAGGTGGCCGCCCTGGCGACGCTGGACGACCTGGCCTACTACCGAAAAGGGTTCCAACGCATCATCGCAATGCGCGAGCGCGCGGCCCGCCAGTTGACTCTGAGCGGCTTTCGCGTCTTGCCGAGCCGGACGAATTTTCTTTTCGTCCGCCCGCCGGTCTTTCCCGCGAAAGTATGGCTTCAGAAATTGCGCGAAAGAGGGATACTCGTGCGCTGGTTCGATTTTCCACAGACGACGGATTACCTGCGCATCACGATCGGCGGTGATGAGGAGATGAACGCCTTACTGAAGGCGGTGCGCGGGATTCTCCGGCGGCCGCCGACACGAGGAGCTCATGACTGAAATCTGAATGACGAACCGCGAAGGAAGCCTGAATCGATTCACCGACAGGTCTTTGGAATGCACCCAAGCGTTAACAGAAACAGACAGACCTGTCGGAAGCTTATGAGGCTGGCGGTGAGGAATTTCTGACCAAGCCGTTCACGGCCGCACAATGCCTGGTCTCGATCCTGGCTGCTTTGAAACGCAAGACACCCGTCGGGCAAGCTGCCGCGGAGGCTCTTTCCGCGAAACGGCTTGGTGCACTAACAGAGCGTGAGAAGGAAGTGATGAGGTGCTTGGAGAAGGGAATGCCTTACAAGGAAATCGCTGATGAGCTTGGGGGTCAGCTTCTATGCCGTGCATTTCCACTTGCACAACATTTATGGGAAACTTCACGCGAGCAATCGCACCGAGGCAGTTATCAATTGGCGGGACACTAACCGCACGTAAAATTGGCGAAGATTTTCCGGGCGAACCGCAGCATTGATCTTGCCAAGGACTCCAGAAGATTTTCGCCGCTGCACAGAGTGCGTACGCAAGCATCGTGCCCGGCCCGGACGAAGGCAGGCAGCGCAAGATGGTGAGCCTGGAGTTGACGCTGGAGCTCGAGGAGTTTTTGCAGCAACACCCCTTTTCCTCCTGGGCGCCTGACCTTCAGTTCCAGCTCGGCAAGGCCTGTCAATTGCGCAGTAGCTACTCGAAGGCGATTCGCTATTACACCCGCGCCTGGGATGCCACCAAAGATTCCGACCAGTTTCCGGCCCGGAAGATCGCGTTGGATTCAGCCGGGCCGCTGGCCAAACTGCTGGCGCTGACGGGCCGGCTTGAGGAGCTGGATGCGTTGCAGCTCGAAGCGCGGGCGCGGGGCAAGGTGCCGCCGAGCAGCGACTGGCTTTGGGCATCGGAGATGGCCGCGTTTGCCCGCAAGCATCCCACGGACTCTTACAAGTGCGGGCTTTATTGTCTGGATCAATTGGGCCGCTTGACGCAGCCCGACAAATACCGTCCGGCCGATGTGCTGGAGACGGAATCGTCGGTGAAGGGCTTTACGGCGGCCGACTTGATTGCCGTCGGCCAGAAGGCCGGCCTGGCGGTGCATGCCGTCCAACTTGAGGATTTCTCGGAGTTGCCTGTGCCTTGCGTGGTCCACCTGATTGCGGACCATTTCGTCGTGGTGCGCGAGCGGCGCGGGGATTTCTACGAGGTGCTCGACCCGGTGGCCTATGGTCCCCGGTGGCTCATCGCTGCGGAACTGGCCGAGGAGGCCAGCGGCTGTTTGCTGCTGAGCTAGGCTTCAACCGCGAGCCCGGCGACGCTTCAGAAGCTTCAACTGCTGGATAGCGCCGCCGCCGCAAATTATCGCGGCCGCTGTCACGGCTTTCAGCCCGCATATCCGCTTGATCCAGGCCCTTGTCCGCCACCAGACTGTGACTCGTGTCCCTGTTGTCCGCCAGGTGGCGGTCCTCCGCCCGGTCCCCCGCCCGGTCCTCCGCCTCCTCCGCCGCCCGGTCCTCCGCCAGGGCCGCCGAATGACAATAATCAGCCGAGCTCGATTTGGGGACAGAGCGACCAGAGCGCCACGGGAGGTTCGTCGTGTCCCTCGTGTGGTGGCATGCCAGCGTGGTTTCTTTCCGAGGCCTACAACAGCATCTGGCTGCGAGACACTCCTCTGGACTATGTGCCCGCCTACGGGCCGCACATCCCCTTCACGCTGGCCCTTAACGGGCGTCGTCCGCCGGGCAGCTTGGACCTTGCCGACTATGAAGGCGCCCGGATGGGCATGGGCTGGAGCAGTACCTGGCTGTCGTACCTGGAAATGGATGCCAGTGGATATGTTGCGGAGGTCAGCCTGCCGGGCTCGGGCTGGGGCGAGTTCTCCTTTCAGAACGGCGCAACCAACAGCGACGTTAATTACAAGCGCAATACCTGGCTTGAAAAACTCTTTCAAAGCGGTTCCTTGGTCGGGGTCCGTTTGCACCAGCCGGGCGGATCGTACTTGGACTATGGGCGTTTTATGGACGGAGGCAGCCTGAAAATCTATTTCCTCACCGCGTGGTACGATGCGCAGGGCAACGCGGTCACTTTCAGCTACACCAACAGCAGCTACGCGAACAATTTGCTATCGAGCGTGACCTTTGCCGACAGCACTGCCTTCCAGATTAATTACGACGGCCCGAACGGGGATATGCCGACTTCTGTGACCAGTTCAATCGGCCTGTCAACGACGTTGATTCGCGGTGAAACCAACTATTCTCCGGGCTGGTATTTCAGTTTGACCACGATCATTGATGCGGCGGGCATTACCAACCACGTCGGTTACACCGACAGTTACCTGCCGACCAGCCTGATTACTCCTTATGGCACCACCAGTTTCACCTACGGCGACGCCAGCAACGGAGGCGTATTTGACCTGTGGATTCGAATCACGCAGGCCGACAACAGCCAGCAATTCTACGGATTGATCAGCGCCTACGGCGGCACGGACTGGCCGGACTTTGCCTCCAGTCAGATTCCCACCAACACGCCCGTGGGAACGTTGGACACCACCGGTCGCACCGAACGCAACACATTCTTCTGGGACGCGCGGCAATTTTCGGGCCTTGAAAACAAGAGCCTGTCGCTTTTTGGCTGGAGCGATTTCAAGAAAGCCCGCATCAGTCATTGGCTGGCGAGTGCCTGGTACACTTACACCCACTACGACACGCTGTCCGTGGAGCAAGCGCCCAGTCCCGATGGCACGACCGAAGGACAATTGACGTGGTACGATTACGTTGGAAAACCGTCCTATATGAATTACGAGCATGGCACGCAAATCATGCCTTCGGTCATCGCCCGGGTGATGCCCGATGCGAGCACCTGGTACCAGTATTCCGGCTACAACGGCATCGGCAAAGCAACCAACCAAATCGACAAATGGGTCGCTGCTTGCTCCACCTATTATCGCACTAACACGTTCACGTACACTCACCTCGCTCACACCTGGCGGCCTCCTGAGCAGCAATACCTACGACGGCAGCGGCCGCTTGCAAAAGGCGGTCGATTCCTCCGGCGGAACGCCGATCCGGACCAACAGTTACACCTGGCTCAACGGGGACTTGCGCACTTCCACCGACCCGCGCGGTCTCACCGTGACGAACACTTACGACTTGCTTCATCGACTGACTCGAGTGGATTACCCGGACTCGACCTATGCCCAATACGCCTACACCAACGGTTCGGGAGCAATGCTGCTCGATTTGACGGTAGTGCGAGACAGACTTGGATATTGGACCTATTACACCTATGACGCGCTCCGGCGCGTCACTCACATCACCGATGCGCGCACCAACATCACGGCGTACAGATACTGCAACTGCGGCGCGTTGGAATACGTCACCAACGCTCTCGGCAATGCCTTGCAGGAGGTCACGCATTACGTTTTCGACAATCAGGGACACCGAACGCAGACGTATTTCCCGGACAACACCGGTTTCACCAACAGCTATGATGCCTTGGGGCGATTGACTGTTGTTAGCGACGCCTTGGGAAGCGTGACGAATTATTATGACAACCTGGGCCGCTTGACCAGCGTGAGCAACTCCATCGGCCAGGTGTCAAAAGCGATATACGACCTCGAAGACCGCGCGACCAACATCGTGGATGCCAACGGCGTGAGCATCAATCAGACGTTTGACAACTTGGGTCGCCTGCTCACGCGCGCGTATCCCGACAGCGGCGTGGAGCGATTCACGTACACCGCCCGCGGTCTGACCAATTACGTCAATCAACTGAGCAAAACCAACTGGTATGTTTTCGACGCCGCGGGTCGCAAAACCTCCGAAACCAATGCCAACAACGAAGTCATCAAATACACCTACAACGCCGCCAGTGACTTGTTGACCTTGGTGGACGGCAAGAGTCAGACCAACAAATGGAATTATGACCTGTATGGCCGCGTGACGAACAAGGTGGACCAGGCCAACGTGGAAATCCTCCGCTACGCTTACGACGCGAACAGCCGGCTGACGAACCGTTGGAGCAAAGCGATGGGCAACACCGCGTACAGCTACGACAACGTGGGGAACCTCACTTTCATCAACTATCCCTCCAGCCCGGACATCACGCTGGCGTATAACGCGCTCAGTCGGCTGACAAATATG
>WNFU01002149.1_pt1 | contig 27201 bp, 22 predicted proteins | sample 5400121 | NCBI WGS metagenome assembly WNFU01 (sample SAMN13153360, study PRJNA577476) | soil metagenome | isolation source: 100 cm soil or saprolite under grassland replicate 1 | place: USA:California | collected 2016-06-15 | reverse complement strand
TCGCACGCCTTGCACGGATGGCTTCTTTAAGTCTTCCAGGCGCGCAGCAGATTCGCTGAAATAAACTACAAGCCGCGGGAACTTCAGTTCTTTCTCCAGTTTGGTGACTTCAATTGGAACGATCTTGGCCGAGACTTTTCTCGGTTTCGGCAGATGCGAATACCACTTCCAGGTCAACGCCCCGCCGCACGAAATAAGAAGAATCGCGATCACCCCCGACGCGATTAGCCTCGGATGAGTGCGTCCGAAGCGACTGCATCCATCGACGGATCGGCTCAGCCAACCCGGTGGTCGCCAGAAGATGTTTCCAAAAATCAGCTCAGCGAATCCCCGCAAAGCGCGAGCGATCCGTGAGGTGGATTTGTTCAGGTTTGAGAAAAGCTGGGGTGTGTTCATGAGGGGAATACGGGGGCCTCGCCAAAATCTTTCAGAAAATTTGGTAGGGACAGTGCGCTGCGCTGTCCTGGACGCCGCAGCACGGCGTCCCTACCATATGCATGTGAAACAGCCCAGCTTGCTCGCGACCCGGCGCAGCTTGGTCGAGCGTCTGGCTGACTGGGGCGATCAGCTGCGCTGGCAGGAGTTTTTTGACACGTACTCGAAGCTGATCTACTCAGCCGCGCGCCGATCCGGTCTCACGGATGCTGAAGCACAGGAAGTGGTGCAGGAAACCGTTATCACGGTTGCGAAGAACATCGACAAATTGAAATACGATCCGGCAATTGGTTCGTTTAAAGGCTGGCTCTTGCAGATCACGCGCTGGCGAATCGCCGATCAGTTTCGCAAACGCGAACCCCGCAATCCAAAACGTCCTCGTTCATCCGACGACCGCGCGACGGCAACAATCGAGCGTGTCCCCGATTCGCGCGGCATTGATTTGGATGTGGTCTGGGAAACGGAGTGGAAGGAGAATTTATTTGAGGCAGCGATCGCGCGGGTGAAAAAGCAAATCGAGCCGAAGCAGTTTCAGATTTTCGATTGTTACGTTCGCAAAGCATGGCCGACGCAGAAGGTTGCCGCGCGATTGGGAGTCAATATCGGCCAGGTGTATCTGGCGCGACATCGCGTCGGGGCGCTGTTGAAGAAGGAAATTAAAGCGCTTGAAAAGAGAGGTAGCTGATCAGTTCTGTGTCTGGGGAGCGCACGCGCCTCGCGTGCATGTTTCGGCGCCCCCGCCGAAACACCTTATCCGCATGCGCCACTAAAGGTTTGGGCACTTCGAAAAGTTCGCGATGGTGAGGGCGCGTGCGCTCCCCGGAATTGCTTCGAATCCGTGGCTTGTGTAAAATCGCCCATTCCCGATCAGGCTACGGCTCAGATACCAATTATTCCCGATCACGAATTGCTCCGCGTGATCGGGCGCGGCGCTTACGGTGAAATCTGGCTGGCGCGGACCGTGACCGGCGCGTTTCGCGCGGTGAAAGTCGTCTATCGCAGCACATTCGAAAGCGAACGCGCGTTTCTCCGGGAATTCGAAGGGATGTCAGCCTTCGAGCCAATCTCTCGCGCGCATGCCGGCTTTATCGACATTCTACACGTCGGACGGACCGCGGAGTATCTCTACTACAGCATGGAGTTGGCGGATGATCATCTGGACGGGCGCAAAGTCGACATTGGCAGCTACGAACCGCGTACTTTGAGGACCGATCTCGCGCGGCACAAATGCCTCTCCGCCGACGAATCAATTCGGCTCGGCCTTTCGTTAACGGAAGCGCTTGAAGCATTGCATAAACGTGGGCTCACCCATCGCGACATCAAACCCTCGAATATCATTTTCAGCGAAAGCATGCCCAAGCTGGCCGATATCGGATTGGTGGCGGCCAGCGGACAGCGATCATTCGTTGGAACGGAAGGTTACATCCCACCGGAAGGGCCGGGCACGCCGCGCGCCGACATTTACAGTCTGGGCAAACTTCTTTACGAAACCTGCACCGGAAAAGATCGGCTCGATTTTCCGGAGGTCGATTCGCAATTGAGCACGCGCCCGGATCGCGAACGTCTGCTGCAACTCAATGACGTGCTGGTGAAAGCATGCGCCAACGATCCGAACAAACGTTACGGCTCGGCCGCGGAAATGCACCGCGACCTCACCGCACTGAAGCAAGGTGAACGCCCACGAAAATCGCGCGCAAAAATTTTGCTGGTGACGGTATCACTCGCGGTTCTTCTGGTCGCCGCAATCGGATTTTGGCTAAATCTGTCACGACCGAACGCTGATCTTCACCTGCAAACGACGGTCCGGACCGAGCCTGCCGGAGCGCTTGTCGTTTTAGGCGATCGTGCGCAGAAAAGCCCGGCGACATTCGCAGATTTGGAGCCGCGCAAATACAACCTGCGCATTATGAGCCCCGGATACGAACCGGTGGAAACGAGTGTTGACTTCAGACGCAAACAGTTACCAGACCTGGCGCCGTTTCGACTTGTGCGCAGCAAGGGAGCTCTTCAAATCCAATCCGAACCACCCGGGGCGCAATTTTTATTACGAAGCGCGGACGGGCAGGTTTCGCGCGAAGGCGTAACCCCTCAAAGCGTAGCTGATCTTCCCACCGGGAAATACTCGATCGTCGCGCGCCACGGCGACTGGGAAATGCGCGGTGATGTCGACGTGCAACGCGGCGAGATGGCGAACAAATCCTTCGCGTTTGTTAGGGCGCTTACAAACATTACCAGCGAACCCAGTGGCGCCGAGATTTTCGTGGATGGACAATCGCGAGGACGCACGCCGGTCCGTCTGGATCTGCCCGCGCGTTCGCACGAACTGGTGGCGCATTTGGACGGGTGGCCTGACGAACAGCAAAGGATTGATGTCGTCGCGCAACGAGATAACGCAGCGCATTTTGTGTTCGCAAACGGCAGCGTGAAGATCACGAGCGCGCCGGGCGGTGCGACTGTGATGGCGAACGGAAAAGATTTGGGTCAAACGCCGCTGGTGATCGAGGAAGTGAAGCCTGGCGACGTCACGTACGAGCTGCGCCTGGCCGGTCACAAGCCGGGGTCGGTCAATGGCAAAGTCGAGCCGCAACAGCAGACATTTCTGGCGGCGCGTTTGGAAAAGAGCGTGGGTCCTGCGCCGGGCCAACCGTTTACCAATTCGTTAGGCATGAAGTTCGTCCCGCTTGGCCACGTTCAGATTTCGATCTGGGAAACGCGCGTGCAAGATTACGAAGCGTTTTGCCGTGCGACCGGCCGACGATACGAGCCGCCCGATTTCCATCAGACACCGACTGATCCGGCGTTAAAAGTGAGCTGGTTCGACGCCGTGGCGTTTTGCAAATGGCTGACCGAAAAAGAACAGAACGAAAATCTGATTGACGAGCGAGAAGCTTATCGCCTGCCGACCGATGCCGAGTGGAGCATGGCCGTCGGTTTGGTGAACGAAAGCGGTCTGACGCCCGAAGCGCGCGACGGCAAAATTAAGAACGAATTTCCGTGGGGTAAACAATGGCCTCCGCCAAACGATGCAGGAAATTATGCGGGAACTTCGGGAAAGCGACGCAGCGCAACGCTCCCCGTTGGAAGCTCTAAGTCCAATTCGACAGGCCTGTACGATCTCGGCGGGAACGTTTGGGAATGGTGTCTCGATACTTATAAAGGCGACAACAGTGCAACTGGTCGCGATTGGGGAGTGCTGCGCGGCGGTTCCTGGGCCACAAGGAATCGTCTCGAAATGCAATCCTCTTATCGAAATGTAGTTGATCGCAATGAGCGAGACGTGATTTACGGATTTCGCTGCGTGCTTGCGACGGAACCTGGCGGTCCCGTGAAAGATCACTAGCCGGTGACGGATTTTCGAACTTAGAAGATCAAGCTTGCGTGTGGCGGGCGTAGTGTAATTGAACGCCCTTTGGAAGCAGGCGTTTGCGACCGCGCTGGCGCCGGCGCGCAAGAGTGGCACGGCCGCCCTTTGTTCGCATGCGTGCGCGAAAACCGTGCTGGCGTTTACGCGTGCGTTTCGATGGCTGATAAGTGCGTTTCATAAACCGTGAACCTGCTCCGGCTCCCTTTGAGAGCGCTTACACTAGGGGCACGGCCAGCATTGTCAACGACACCAGGCGGCAACGATTCTGAGGCGCGGCCGATTTCCTACGATGACGCGTTATCCCCTACAGACAAGAGGGTCTTATTTACACAGTTGCCAACAGGGCGCATTTTTGGAATAACCACTCGCAGCGAAATGGCGGAGAAAGAAAATGTCGTGATCGAGCCGGCGACTGAAGCCGACCTGGACGAGTTGTCGGAAATGCTCGGCGAATTGTTCTCTCAGGAGAGCGACTTCCGTCCCGACAAAGACAAACAGCTCCGCGGGTTGCGGCTCATTTTCGAACAGCCTAGCCGTGGCCGGGTTTTTGTGCTGCGGCGCAATGGCGCGATCGTGGGGATGATCAATTTGCTCTTCACCATCAGCACGGCCGAAGGCGGGTTCGTCATGCTCTTGGAGGACCTGGTGGTGCACAAGCAGTATCAAGGTCAGGGCTATGGCAACAAGCTTCTCGAACACGCAATCGATTTTGCGAAGAAGAAAAACTTTCTCCGAATCACGCTGCTGACCGATCGCCCCGAAAATGTGGCGCAGGCGTTTTTCCGGAAGCACGGGTTCGTCGATTCTTCGATGATTCCGATGCGCTTGTGGATCAGCACCCAGAACGAGGGGACCGAATCAAAGAAATAGGCCGCTCCGCGGAAGTGCGCTGCAGCACTTGTTGATGTTCAGGCTTCCAGCCCCTCAATGCCGATGAAAGGCGCGCTGCCCATATTCCGGTTGGCAGGAATACGCGTGTATCTGCACTTCACCTGGTTCATTATCGCTGCGCTTGAAGTGACGCGCTTCGCGCACCGGTATCACAATCCAATTTGGGCAGTATTGGAATATTGCGCGCTCTTTGGTGTCGTTTTGCTGCACGAATTTGGACATGCCTTCGCCTGCCGCCAAACTGGCGGAGAGGCAGACACCATCGTGCTATGGCCGCTCGGAGGAATCGCGTTCGTCAAACCTCCAGCTCGACCTGGCGCTTACCTCTGGAGTATCGCAGCCGGTCCCCTTGTGAACGTAGTTTTATTTCCATTGTTCACCTTGTTCGCCTTTATGCTCACGAAGCTCCATTGGAAAACGGTTCATCCAGATTTCTACCAGTTTGTTCTGACCCTCTGGTTCATGAACGCCGGGTTGTTGTTTTTTAATTTGATTCCTGTTTATCCCCTTGATGGCGGGCAAATCCTGCGCGGACTGCTTTGGCTCAAAGTTGGACCGATTCGCAGCTTGAAAGCAGCAAGCGTAATTGGCTTCGGAGGAGCAATTCTATTCGCGCTTTGGGCGATCAAATCGCGATCCATCTGGTTAGGCATACTCGCCTTCTTCATTTTCGCGCAGGCGCAAGCCGGCTGGCGCGCTGCTCAGAACCTCGCTATAGAATCAGAGGACGCCGCGCGCCGTGAAGCGGCAATTTCTCCACCCCCAATTCCAGAGCAACAACGCTAGGCGGAGCTATTTCGCGCCGCTGTGAATGAGCGCCGGCAATTGAGATGCAAGGCGATCTCTGAATTCTGCGCGGAACTGAATCTCATCGACGACTCTAGCTACTTCGGGCGCGCTTGCCTGGGCCAAGTTCTTTTCGGCGTACTTTTTTAATTCGTCGGCGCGTGAGCCATCGGAGAAAAAGGTAAACAGACTGGGCGCATAGCGGTTTGCACCTGCCGCATCGACTTTGGCGAGCAGCGCTTTCATATTTGCTTTCGCGAACTCCCAGGCAATATCGGGATGACCGCTGTCCCGGGCGACTCGTGAAACCAGAAAGACGGCGCGGCTCGTTGGCAGTTCATCCGTAAGCGCGATCGCAAGCGTCTTCTTCACCAATTTCGCGTCGCTCGCGCCAGCGAGCGCGTTGTAGTAATTCTGTTGGTCCTCAATGCTTGTGGTTTTCAGACCGAGTTCGTGCAGTTTGTTCCAAGTCTTCTCATCGGCATAGCGCCCGACCACTGCCAGAACTGGAGCACGGAGATCTGGTGGGAGCGACGTCGGATGTGCGAGGTATTTCTGGAAACGTTCACGGCAGCTGGCGATAATTTCCGGATCATTCAAATGTCCGAGGGCGCCGATCAAGCTTGCGCGCAGCCTTCCAGCGTTCGGCGGTTCGTCCGGTTTCGGCTGCCACCCCAAGGTCACAAACGTTGGGCGCAAAAGCGATCGGGCGTAGCGTTGGAATTTTTCAAGTTCAGAACTGCCGACTAACAGACCGTTCACGAAATCCAGCACGTTGATGATCTGTTCGCGTTCGGCCAGATCGGTGGAAGCGGGCAACTTTTCGACTAATCCAAAGTAGAGCGAGACCGGCGCGCGACCGGCTTGCACAAGCGCCCAAGCATCGCTCATAAGATTCACGCGATCTTCAACGCCTAACTTCGGGAGCGCCTCAATCAACAATTCCCATGACTGGTCATCATATTCGACGCGATAATTTCCAGCGCCGTTGAGGTTCAATTTGAGTGCGCGATCTGTGGGAATGTTTTCCAAAACCGCCATCTTATCCATCATCAGCAAAGTCGCCGGTGTTTCGCCAACGACCGAATACGTCAGGGGGATTTGCCAAAGCAGCGGCGGGGCGCTCTTGAAATTCACGGTGAAGCGCTCCTGAGTAAGCCGGACCTTGCCGGCCTCTCGCTTAACGGTCACGACCGGAAATCCGGGCTCCTCCGTCCAGCCGGCCGCAATTTCAGCTACTGATTTCTTCGAAGCATCCGAAAGCGCGCTCCACAAATCCGCAGTGGTTGTATTCGAATATTTATGCGCGGTAATGTACCGCCGAATTCCATCGCGGAAAACGTCCTCGCCGAGAAAACTCTCCAGCATTCGCAGGAACGACTGGCCTTTCTTGTAGGTGATATCGTCAAACGCGCTGTTGGCTTCAGCTTCCGTTGCGACACGCTGCTGAATCGCATGGGTGGTCGAGCGCGCATCGCCTTCCATCGCCGCTTCCTTGGCAATTCCGGTCCGCCGCGTAGGATCTCGCGGTAAGTCCCGTGCCAGCCAGACTTCCCATTGCGGATTGAAATGCGCGGTGCATTTGCTGCCCATCCAGGAGGCGAACCCTTCGTTAAGCCAGAGATTGTCCCACCAAGCCATTGTCACGAGATCGCCAAACCACATGTGAGCCATCTCATGGGCCAACACTCCATAAATATTTTGCTTCGTCTCGGCGGAGGAACTTTTCGGATCGAAGAGAAGCCTCGATTCGTAATAGGTGATGCCGCCCCAGTTCTCCATCGCACCACCGAAGCCGCCCGGGATAGCAATTTGATCCAGCTTCGGCAGCGGATACGGCACGCCGAAATAATCGTTGTAGTACTTCAAAATCTCCGCTGAGGCCTCGAGCGCGTAGCGACCCAGTTCTGCTTTGCCTTTTGTCGCGATTACGCGGATCTGCGTCGGGCCGACTCGCGACTCGATAAAATCGAGTTCGCCGGCGACGAATACATTCAGATAACTGGACATCGGCGGAGTGGGCGCAAAGCGCACTTCTTTCCCACCCGCGATTTTTTGCTCGCTCTCGATTGGCATGTTTGAGACGGCGAGCCAATTCTCAGGCACTACAACAGTTAATTGAAAACGCGCGCGAAAAGCCGGTTCATCCCAGCAGGGAAAGAATCGACGCGCATCAGTCGCTTCGAATTGCGTCCCGAGCATAACTTTGCGCGCCCCGCTGCCGTGTTCCTGGTAACGCATGTAGAAAAGCCCCTGCCCTTGCTGATTGATCTTGCCCGTGAAACGAAGCGTGAGGGCGTGATCGCCGGCCGGGAGTTCTGACGGCAACGCAAGCGTCAGAAGTTCCTTTTCATTGTAGGTCTTAATCGCCGGAAGCGGCAATTCTTTGCCATCGACAGAGGCCGCTTCGATCTTGAGTTCGAGCCCGTTCAACACCAGTTGATGGACCGGACTTCGCACGTTCAGCTTCACGGTTTCACTTCCAGCGAACGTGAAATTGTCGAGGTTCGGAACGATGCGGATTGCGTATTCCGTCGGGACTACTTCTTTCGGAAGTTTTCCGGGCGTCTCGTTGAAGTTGAACGGTTTTTCCACAGCGGCGACTAACGACTTTATCAAAAACAAAACCAGAAATGCGACAAATGGAACACGCATGGCGAGGTCAGATTTCAGTCATTCCGAGCGAAGTCGAGGCTGCAACGCAGCGGACGAAGTTCGCGACGCCAGGCTTTCCATCCCGCGAAGTTACGCAACGGTCGCGCAACGGGATGTCTCGACTTCGCTCGACATAACACGTTGTTGTAGGGCAAGCGCTTCGCTTGTCGACTGTGCTACTGAACAATCAGCACCAGCAGCAGTTGTCCGCCGCCCACCTGCGGGCCTTTGATCACCAGCGGGCTGCGCTTGCTCAGCTTGGCTTCGGTCTCGAGCAAAAGCTCCTTCTCCTTGTAAAGCTTCAGATTTAAAACGTAGCCGCCTTGGGTTTCACCGCGCGCGTCTACGTGCAGTCCGAAAAATTTGCTCGTCGCGAGCCAATCTTCCTGACCGGTCTTGAGGGTTTTTTGCGATTGTCCGATCACCTGAAATTGGTTGTAGCCGAAAAACCTTTTCAGCAATCCTTCAATCCGAATCAATTCCGACGGAATCGGCTGCGGCTCCGTAACATTGTCCGCCATGACAAGCCCACTCCAAACTTTTTCCGCCGCTCGCGACCCGGGCGCCGCGGTCATCGTCAGGACAAGAACAGAGATTACGACCGCCAGCGAACGATGCATGATCAGTTATTTCGCGGCGTAATCGGCCGGCAAAGTTTGTAGTCCTTCGGTCCAAAGGACTGTTACACGGTCTTGTTTCACCTCGAAGATCGAGACCGTGGCATTTGGACTAACGACGGGATCGACCCGGGCATTAAGAATCTGTGTCAGGTATTGCGATTCCTCTGGCGGTCTTTCCTGATGCATGACCAAGACGGTGCAAATTAAGAACACAGCGAGCGACGCCGTGCCCGCCGATAGCAGGCGCGGAATCGTCCACCAACTGGAGGTTGGACTTCGGCGCGCGCGCTCCCGACGTTGCTCGCCACTTTCCTGAACGATCCTTTCGCGAAGCTGATAACCAAAGAATTCTTCGTTCTTCAGTGGATGCGCACTCAAGTCGCGCTTCAACAGCTCTCCGAGTTTTTTTGCCCCGGCTTTTTCGGCTTGAGCGGCGGCTTTGTCAGGCAGCGACGCCTCGAATTCCGATAATTCGCGCCCGCTGAGCTGGTCGTCCAGCCATGCCGTCCATTTTTCCTCAAACGTTTTCATAAACGTCTCTCAGTAGGCTTTGCAATTTCTTGCGCGCATAAAACAGCCGGGACATCACGGTACCAATCGAACACCCCAACGCTTCTGCGATTTCGTGATATTGCATCTCGTCGATTTCCTTCATCAAAATCACGGCGCGGTGTTCCGGCGAGAGCTGGCCAATTGCCTTTTCGATCCGGGCGCGGATCTCGTCTCGTTCCATGGCTTGATGGGGCAATGCTTCTGTTTTCGGCACCGTTTTGGATGCCGGATCAATTTCTTTCACCTGAATTGCATCATCGAACTCAGCGTTGCCGCCTTTGATTTTCTTTTTGCGCAGCCAATCGATCGTCACGTTCATGACGATGCGATAAATCCAGGTGTAAAAGGATGACTGACCGCGGAAGCGTCCAATCGACTTCCATGCTTTTAGGAAGCTCTCCTGGGCCAGATCCCATGCGTCCTGTTCGCTGTGGACCATGTTGTAAATCATGCCGAATACTCTTGTACGGTAGCGAGTTACCAGCTCGTCGAATGCTTCGGTGTCACCGGCCTGGCATCGTTTTACCAGGTCCAATTCCGACACATCGGACTGCGCCAGAGTCGCTTCCGTTTGCATGATTGGACGGAGCGCGCCCTTATTTCATTCAACGCTGAAAACTGTCTGGGCCGAAGCGACGGCGCCACTCAGCGCGATATTCACCCATCAGGCTTACGATGCCATCGCGGACTTCAAAGAGTCGTTGCTGCAACACCAAGTAATCCGACCGGCTGATCAGGACGGCCTTTCGCATTTGCGCTGCTGCATTCATCGAAGTCGTGATCGCCTTCAAGGCCCGTTTTAAATACGCGATGGTCATCCCGATTTCGTCGAGATGGTCACCGCTCAACGCTGCTGCTAGCTTCGCGCTGGCCAGAGCCGCGTGAGTAGCCAGCTTAACGGCTGCGGGCTCGTTCTGGAGTGTAGCGTTTTGATCGAACAATTGATCGATCCAGAGCGTGAGATCGAAGGCAGCGCGATAAAGATCGTGCTCCTGGAAGGTTTCGCCGGAGGCAGCTGTATTGTCGACGTCGGACTCTTCCTCTTCGGTAGCGGTTTCATCCAGAAGCGCGTCCACCTCCGCGCTCCAGTCTTTTTCATCCAGCAACTGCGTCCAACCCATTTCGCGCGCGATAATTTCGTCGCGGCGCGGATCGTCAAGATATGTTTCCAGCAACTGCATGTACTTTTCGGTCTTCCCGTCTTGTTGCTGAAGAAAACGCTCCCAATCGTATTCGTCCCACATGCGTTCAGGCTCGCCCCAGTTGCCGGCCATGCAGAACTAAACGCGAGCTTCTCTTTCCGCGCAAAATTTTTTCGTGGCGCCTTTCTTTCAGCATCAATCCTCGAGTTCCCTGGTTGCATCGGGCTTTGTGATTAGTAGATTCGGCGACGTGAATAAACGTGCAGTGTGCTGTGGGATGCTTGTTTCGGTAATCGCGTGGCTGCTTTCCGCTTGTGCCTCGTCCCAGGAGGGCGTCGTAACGGAATCGACGGAAGAACACATGACATCTACCGCAGCCCACTTCCCACGTCCGTCATATGCTCCCGGCGGTGAGGGAATGAATGCTGGGCACTTCTGAATTAGGACGCGCACCGTTGAGACTGTAGGCGCGGTCTGTGACTGCCGTATCCTGGTGCTGGTTGCATCGGAGATGTCCGCCACATAGGTTCGGGTCAGTGTTTAAACAAGCCGCACCGACAAGCGTTCTGGTTTTCCTCATTGCGTTTTTGCTCGCCGGCTGCACGTCGACGACTAACGAAACGATCTCCAGTCCGTCGTCCTCGCAATCTGCCGCAGCTGTCCCCGGAGAAAAAATGTCCGATGACGAACGTTACGCTCCGGGGCCGATGGGATCCGGCAACGTGCGCTGGTGAAGTGTTGTTACGAGACGGCTCTCAGAGACCATCGTTACCGATAGCGCTACTTGTGAAGTGCAACAGCGCTTCATGGACACCGGCGCCATGGTTTTTCTGTGCGATGTAACCGCCAGCGTTGCTCACGGCATTTTGCACTTCCGGAATGGCATTCGCCGGACACGACGGCATCGCTGCGAATCTTCCGTCCAGCATCGACACATCGTTGTGGTGATCGCCCGCAGCGAAGATGTTTTCGCGTGAAACATCCAGTAAACGCGCCAGCTCGGCCAGGGTCGCGCCTTTGTGGTAATCAGCGTGACAGAAACGCAAGTAAATCCCATTGCGCTGGTAATCCAGCTTCGGATGGCCCGCACGGGCCTGCCGGATGAAATCCGTGATGCGGTCCATCTCTTCCTCGCTTTCGGCGGCGAGCCCCTCAAGGCCCTCGGAGTTATAGATCAGACGCGCTTTCGTTTGATTCGTGGCGAAATCCACGAATTCAGCCAGGACGGAACCAGCAGACAAAAACAAGTCGGTATGATCGCGCGCGCATCGGCGGTTCCAATCGCCGAACGGTTCCCATTTCTCTGCGTTTTGTCCCGGACGAAAAACGTCGCGTTCGGTCGTCAGGATGAAATCCGGGCGAATCGGTAGCGCGAACTCAGCAATGCCCTTTTCGAGCAGATCGACCGAGCGCCCCGTGTTGATCGCCCAGATCGCGCCAGCATCCTGCAACTCGCGAATCAACTCCATACATTGCGAGTCGAGCACCGGTTCGCTAGCACGCGAAACAAGCGTCCCATCAAAATCGATACTGAGTAGCCGAATTAATGAACGCATTCGAAACCAATTTAAGAATTGATTTCCGAGACGCAATGCGTCGATTGTTTCAGCAGCGTAAAATCAGATGAAATCGGCTTACGAACTCGCAATGGAACGGCTTCAAAAAACGTCGCCATCGCTCTCGCTTACTGACGAACAGAAAAAGGAACTCGCCGAACTGGATTCCAAGTATCAGGCGAAAATTGCCGAGAAAGAGGTCTTCCTGAAGGATCAAATTCGCAAAGCGCAAATTGAGGGCAAGGTCGATGATATCGATTCGCTGCAGAAGCAACTCGTCTCCGGCGTTCGCCGATTACAGGAAGAGTGCGAAGCAGCTAAAGAAAAATTGCGCAATAGCTTCGCAAAATAGGTAGGAGCGGTTCACCGAACCGCCGGCGGGCGATTGAAGTCAATCGCCCCTACCTGTGTGTGCTGACCGCGTCTCTGTGAGACGCGCACCGCACGTGATGCAAACATCTCTGCGCCTCGCACAGCGAGGCGGCTAAAACAATTATCTCGCCAGCGAAGTAGCGTTCTCGCGCTCAGGCGCGCGATCGCGCCCGCCGCGTTTCGGTAAATCAGGATCGAGAAAGCCGAGCATGTGCGCGTGCTTGATCGTCCGCACGCCTTCCTGCTTCTGCAGACGCTCGATGCTCAGGCGGAATTTTTCCATTTTAGTCCAATGAACCTTTGGACGGAAATGATGTTCAGCGTGATAGCCGTTATAGAAAAACAGCCAGTTGTAGATTTTTCCATAGCTGCTCACGCCCCACGCAATCGGCTTGTCCGGATTCGCCCCGTAGTGCCGGTAGTAGCCATTTAAGTAACTAAAACAATGGCCGAGATACCAGAACGGCACGAAATAAAGCATGAATCGCCAGTTAATGAAGTGAACCGGATTCGTCGGTACGATGATCGCCATCACCAAAAGCGTCGTGGCGAATGCCGCCAGCTCAATGTTGCCCCAGAACTCATCGCCGTTCTTCCGTTTCCGCAAGTCCTTGCGGATCGTGCCGACATCGTCGCGGAAGAAGCTCAAAAAAACATAGCTCCACGGATTTTCGGCCTCGCCATCGTGGCCGTGTCTGTAGATCGATAACCAATCGATCGTGTCACCTTTTTCATCCTGCCGGTCGGAGTTCCCCTTGTGATGCTGCATATGCACGGCGTTGTACATCGTCTGCGAGAAACAACAAGCGATGGACTGCGTGATCCCAAACAGACGATTGAGAAGTTGCGATCGGAAAAACGGGTTATGAATGAAGTTGTGCCCCACCCCGTTGATGTTCGCATTCACCATCAGCGAATAAACGAATCCGAGAATCAGCATCACCCATAGCGACGTATGCGGAAAGCAAAAGTAGAGCCCGAAAAGATACGTGAGATGAAAAAGCCCCGCCGCGGCTGGAACTGCATCCCAGCGTGTGTGCGCGAAGAGCTTGGAATTCGTCGTCGGGCGTTCTGTTCGGATCGCGTCAGCAGCCATGGTTTTGTTGGAGCTCAAGAGATCGGATATTTTGGCGGATTACCGGGCTTTGGCAAGGCCTTGGCAGTGTCGAGGACGGTCCCCCCAGTCGCCTGCGGGATTCGTGGTCCCTGTTGCACGGCGTCAAATCTGGATTTGCTAATTTTGATCGTGTCCGCCTATTGTAGCGGCTCTCGATGTTCGCGCTTCAACCTGAACTAAAAGTCTTCACTGGTTCCGCAAACCGCGATTTGGCCGAGCGAATTTGCAGGTACATCGGCGTGCCGCTGGGACAGGCGACAATCAGCTCGTTTCCCGATGGCGAGACATACGTCAGAATCGAGGAGAACATTCGAGGGCATGATGTGTTCATTGTTCAGCCGACTTCCCCGCCGACCAATCAGCATTTGATGGAATTGCTGATCATGGTGGACGCGGCGCGACGCGCAAGCGCCGACCGAATCACCGCTGTTATTCCATTTTTTGGATACGCGCGCCAGGACCGCAAAGATCAGCCGCGCGTGCCGATCACAGCGAAGCTCGTCGCGAATTTGCTGTACGCCGCGGGCGTGAATCGCGTGCTCACGATGGATCTGCATGCCCAACAGGTGCAGGGCTTTTTCGACATCCCGGTGGATCACCTCTATTCGGCGCCCGTGTTGATCAAGTATTTGCGCAAGAGAATGACGGGCAAAACAACTGTCGTTTCTCCCGATCTCGGCGGGCTGAAAATGGCTTCGGCTTACGCAGAAGCACTCGGTGCCAATCTGGCGATTGTGGCGAAAGAGCGCAAAAGCGCCACTGAGACTGAAGCGCTTTACCTGATTGGCGACGTAGAGAACCGCGACGTGCTGCTCGTGGATGATCTCACTGAAACGGCGGGCACGCTTACCTCGGCGGCTGCGATAGTAAAAAAGCACGGCGCACGCAACATTTACGCTGGTGTGGCCCACGCGGTCCTGGTGGACGTGGCCATTCCGCGGTTGCAAAAATCCGAAATTACGGAATTAGTAACGACCAACAGCACGCCGGTGCGCACCGTGGACGGATTTAAGGTCATGGTGCTTTGCGTCTCCGAGCTTCTCGGGGAAGGCATCAAACGGATTCACAACGATGAATCGGTGTCGTCGCTGTTCAACATCGAGAACGAAAAAAATGGCAAAACAAGTTAAGCTTAAAGCAGAACCGCGCCCGACTGTGGGACGCTCCGCAGTGCGCAAACTTAGGGCGCGCGGACTCATCCCGGCTGTCATCTACGGAGGCAACGACAAACCGCAGTCGCTACAAGTCTCTGCGCGAGACATCAACGCGATAATGAGCCAGGCCTCAGGAGAAAACGTCCTAGTCGAGCTCGAAATTGGCGGAGATGGACAAAGTCGCACAGCGCTTGTGCAGGAAGTTCAACACTCTCCTGTCGGTGGCGAGATTCGTCACGTCGATTTTCACGCCATCTCCATGGACCAGATGATTCAAGCTGAAGTGCCGCTCGAACCTGTGGGCACAGCCGTTGGCGTGAAGACTTTTGGCGGATTGCTCGAGCAGAGCTTGCGCGCATTGGCGATTGAATGTTTGCCGGGTGATTTGCCGGATCGGATCACGGTGGACGTTTCGCAGCTGAACATTGGTGATTCCATTCACGTCCGCGACATTCAACTTCCACAGGGTGTCACGCCAAAGGCGCAGCTCGATTTGACGGCGTTCTCAGTGCTGGCGCCTGTGGTTGAGGAAGAGCCAGTTGCAGCGGAAGCTGAGGCTGCTGCCGCAGGACCGGAAGTGATCACCGAGAAAAAAGAAGAGGGCGAAGCTGCTGCTGCGCCGGCTCCGGCTGCGAAAGAAAAAGCTCCAAAAGAGAAAGAGAAGAAGTAATCCATTTTCGGTTTTCGATTTTGGATTTTCGATTGCCCACGCGTGGACGAAACAGCAATCCGGCTCATCGCCGGTCTCGGAAATCCCGGCCCGGAGTACGCGGCAACGCGGCACAACATCGGATTCATGATCGTCGATCAGTTGGCCGCGCAGTTTGGATCCGCGTGGGAAAAACCGGTCCCGCACGCGCGGGAGGACGCACTCTCAGCGAAGTGTGGAGCTGTGCTTCTGGTCAAGCCTTTGAGCTTTATGAATCGCAGCGGGTATCCACTCTTTGCCTTTGCGCAGTTCTACAAAATTGAGCCGCAACAAATCCTGGTCGCGCTCGACGATCTTGCTCTTCCTCTGGGGCGTCTTCGGCTGCGCGCCCGGGGCGGATCTGGAGGCCACAACGGCCTCGACTCAATCATAGCCCAGTTTGGAACGGAAGAGATCCCGCGTCTGCGCATTGGGATTGGGGCCGCGCCAGGCGAAGGATCAGCCGACTACGTCCTGAGTCGCTTCTTCGATGAGGAAAAGCCAATCGTTCGATCAACCATCGATCGCGCAGTGGAAGCGTTGAAATGCGCGATTGACAACGGTCTCGTTTCAGCCATGAACACGTTTAACAAATCCGAAGAAACATGAATCGTCGTTACGAAGCCCTGCTGGTGCTAAACACGCAAGCCAAAGAAGAAAATGTAAAAGAAATGATCGAGCGCCTGGAATCCGAGTTTGAGAAGGAAGGCGCCAAGGTCGAGCAGGTCCAGAAGATGGACAAGCGGCACTTTTCATATATGGCCGGCGCGCTTGATGCCGGTTATTACGTCAACTTCATCTTGAACACCGATCCTCGATCGATCGTGCGACTGCGCACGAAATTCAAACTAGATCCTGACATTTACCGCCAGCATTACCAGCGGCTTGAGGAAAACAAGGAGAAGACACCAAAAAAAGTGGCAAAATCGAAATGATTTCGCTATAAGCGCGACATGGCGAACCTCAACAAAGTTCTTTTGCTTGGAAATGTCACACGTGATCCTGAAGTGCGTTACACGCCCAAAGGTAGCGCCGTCTGCGATCTCGGCGTCGCGGTGAATCGGGCTTACACGACTGACAGCGGCGAAAAGCGCGAGGAAGTCACCTTTATCGATGTCACCCTCTGGGGACGAACAGCGGAGGTCGCCAGCGAGTACCTGAAGAAAGGCAGACCGGTTTTCATCGAAGGGCGGCTGCAAATGGACAGTTGGGACGACAAGCAAACCGGACAGAAGCGAACGCGCCTGCGCGTGGTGGCCGAGAACATGCAACTGCTCGGAGGTCGGCCTCCTGGCGGGGCCGACGCGCCCGGAGAAAGCCGGCAAATGAGCGGACCGCCTAAAAAATCCGCGCCTTCCGAACCGGACGAAGACGAGATTCCGTTTTGAGGTTGAACACAAGCTTGTGCTCAATTTTCTAGCCGTTCTTGTGGCAAGCCTCGATCGGATTTAAACAGGCGCTTGGCACAAGCGCCTCTACGACATGAACGCGACTGAAGCGTGCATCGCGCTCAACATGCTACCGACGGTTGGGCCGGTGCGGTTGCGCAAATTGCTGGAGGTTTTTCAGGAACCGCAACAAATCCTCGCGGCTAAACGTAGCGAACTTCGCAAGGTGGAAGGAATTGGAAATGAGGTCGCCGATCAAATCTCAAATTGGGAATCGACGATTGATCTTCCCGCTGAGCTTCAACGGATCCGCGATTTCGGTGCGACTGTTATCACGCAGCAATCGGCGTCTTATCCCCGGGCGCTCCTCGAGATCCATGCGCCGCCCATTGTGCTCTACGTCTGGGGCGAACTCCTGGACCGCGATCATCACGCCATCGGCGTTATCGGCGCGCGACGCACCACCCATTACGGCACGGAATCGGCCAAGAAGCTCGCCTACCAACTTGCCTACGCGGGGCTGACCGTGATCAGCGGATTGGCACGCGGCATTGATACCGCTGCTCATCAGGGTGCGCTCGCGGCAAAAGGCCGCACCATCGCTGTGATCGGCTCCGGATTAGCCAAACTTTATCCGCCGGAGAACGGGCCGCTGGCGGAAAAAATCCGCAGCGGGAATGGCGCAATCGTTTCCGAGTTCTCGATGGATATCGAACCAGATCGACAAACATTTCCGATGCGCAACCGGATTATTTCCGGATGGAGCCACGGCATTCTCATCGTGGAAGCAGGATTGAATAGTGGTGCGCTTATCACGGCGGCGCAGGCGCTGGAACAAGGTCGCGCGGTCTACGCTGTGCCCGGCCACATCAACGCGCCGAGCGCGATGGGATCAAACCGCCTGATTCAGCAGGGCGCAAAGTTAATCATGGATGCATCAGACATTCTGGAGGACTTGGAGGTCTTGTTGCCTGAGGCAAAACCGTCTCCCGAAACCGCTGCCCGGCCGTTGCCGCCGCTTTCAGACGAGGAGCGCCGAGTCTTTGGATCTATCGACGCGACCGAGACCTCGATCGACGACATCGCGACGCGGAGCGAATTGCCAAGCGCGACCGTTTCATCTACACTTTTGCAGCTAGAACTGAAACGTCTGGTCAAGCAATTGCCCGGAAAATACTTCGTAAAGCTGGGCTAGCCAGAGAGTTTACTGCGGCGCTCGACGCCCCGCAAATTGGCCCTGACTTGCAAAGCCACCGTAAGTGAGTTCGATTCCTGCCCCATGTCTAAGTCCCTCATCATTACCGAGAAGCCCTCGGTCGCTGGCGACATCGCCAAGGCCCTTGGCGGCTTCAAAAAAGGCAAGGATTATTTCGAGAACGAGCGATATCTGATCTCGTGGGCGGTCGGTCATCTTTTCGAGCTCGCCGTGCCTGCCTCGATGAAAGAGCAGGACAAATGGGACATGAAGAAGCTGCCCATCATGCCGCCGGAATTCGAGCTTGCGCCGGCGGACAAAATGGGCGGTCGCGTCAGCACTCTGCGAAAACTCATTAGAAACAAAGACGTTTCCGAGATCATCAACGCGTGCGATGCGGGCCGTGAGGGCGAGCTGATATTCCGCTACATCTTCCAATACGCCGGCACGAAAAAGCCCATCAAGCGTCTCTGGCTGCAATCGATGACGTCGGAGGCCATCCTCAGCGGATTCGCCCGACTGCGTAGCGACGTCGAGATGCAACCGCTGGCGAGCGCGGCGCGAAGCCGCAACGAGGCGGATTGGCTGGTCGGCATTAACGCGACGCGCGCATTTACGCTACGACTCAGCGGCGGACGCGGCAGCACTGTCACTTCGCTCGGGCGAGTGCAGACGCCTACGTTGACCATTATCGTCGATCGCGAAAGCAAGATTAAGGAATTCAAGCCGCGCGAACTGAATGAAATCATCGGCACATTCCGCGCAACGACGGGCGAATATCCAGGGCGATGGTTCGACGAAGCGTTCAACAAAGAAGAAAGCGAGATCAAGAGAACGAGAAGACTGCTCACGCGGCTTCAATTGAATTTGCCGGATGCCGAGCAACGGCTTGATCCGGCGAACGGGTCGCTCTGGGACGAGCACCGCGCTGCGCCTCGACTGTGGCATCGCGAAATCGCCGAGGCCATTCAGCGGAAGTGCACAGGCAAAGAAGGCGTTGTTGAGTTGGAAGAAAAAAAGCCTACCACGCAAATCGCGCCTCAATTGTATGATCTCACGAGCTTGCAACGTGAAGCCAACAGTCGCTTTAGTTTTTCCGCGAAGCGCACTTTGCAGATCGCCCAGGCGCTGTACGAGAGGCACAAGGCCATCACTTATCCACGTACGGATTCGCGCGCGTTGCCTGAAGATTACATGCCGACGGTAAAATCGACATTGGGCAAACTCGAAAATCCGTTCGCGCGCAGAGTGCTCGACAACAATTGGGTCAAGCCTAACAAGCGGATTTTTAACAACGCGAAAGTCGGCGACCATTTCGCAATCATTCCAACCGACACCGTGCCGCGTTCACTCGATAACAACGAGCGCGCAATTTTCGACATGGTTACCAAGCGTTTTGTAGCTGTGTTCTTTCCACCGGCACAATACGAGAACACGACTCGAATCACGCGCGTGGAAAGCGAGCCTTTCAAAACAGAAGGAAAGATTATGGTCGCGCCCGGATGGCTCGAGGTCTATGGACGCGAAGCTGCCGGCGACAAGCCCGAAGAAAACCTGCCGGCCGTGCAACAAGGCGAATGGATCGAAACCGTGCGCGTTGAAATCAACACCGAACAGACCAGGCCGCCCGTTCGTTACAACGAAGGCACGATCCTCAGCGCCATGGAAGCTGCGGGCAAGCTCGTGGAGGATGAAGAACTGCGTGACGCGATGAAGGAGAAAGGCCTCGGCACGCCCGCCACGCGCGCATCCATTATCGAAACACTGATTTCAGCTCACTATCTGACCCGGCACGGAAAGGAACTCCAGCCCACTGCCAAGGCGATCCAGACGATCACACTTCTCAAAAACGCGGTGCCGGAATTGACCAGCCCCGAACTCACCGGCGAATGGGAATTTCGCCTGCGCGAGATTGAACATCGGAAACTCACGCGCGACGCATTCATGCGCGACATCCGCGATCTAACGAAGGATATCGTTGGAAAAGCCAAGCATTTTCATCCTGACGAGCACATGCCTGACACTGAGCCCTTTGGCCGGTGCCCGAAGTGCGGCTCGCCGATCGTCGAGCGATTCAAAAGTTTCACCTGCACAAATGAGGACTGCGATTTTACAATTTGGAAAACTATCGCCGGCCGGTTGCTAAGCCGCGAGGAATTCGAGACGCTTGTCCGCGACAAACAGATCGGACCGTTGGGCGGGTTTCGCAGCAGGAAAGGCAAACGGTTTCATGCCGCGCTCAAATTGAGCGACGATTTCAAGACAGAATTCGATTTCGGACCAAACGGAAAAGAGAACGGCGCAGCGCAGCCCGTTGATTTTTCACGGCAGGAACCCTTGGGAACATGTCCGAAGTGCGGCGGACGCGTATTCGAATCCGGAATGACCTACGTGTGCGAAAATTCAGTCGGCCCGAACAAGACGTGCGACTTCCGATCCGGAAAAGTCATTCTGCAACGACCAATTGAGCGAGAACAGATGAATAAATTGCTCGCGAGCGGCAAAACGGATTTGCTTGAACGGTTCATTTCTCGCAAGGGCAGGCCATTCAAAGCGTTTCTCGTAGTGACCGACAAGAAAGATGTCGGCTTTGAATTCGAGAAGCGCGAACCAAAAACGAAAAAGGAACGAAAACTGAAAGAGCCGGTCGCGAAGATTGATTTCACAGGCAAGGAACCGCTCGGCGAATGTCCAATATCCGGTGGAAAAATTTTTGAGACTGAGACGAGTTACGTTTGCGAGGATTCACAGGCCAATCGAAAGCCTTGCAAATTCAAGCTCAGCAAAACGATCCTGGGCCGCGAGATTCCAAAAGAACAGGCTCAAAAACTTCTAACCACGGGCAAAACCGATCTTCTTGAGGGCTTCATCTCGAAACGAGGACGACCTTTTTCGGCGTATCTGAAACTCGAGGACGGAAAAGTCGGTTTCGAATTTCCTGAAAAAACCGCGAGCGCGACGGAATCAAAATAGCCAATTCTTTGATGCCGTATGCCTCCTCATCTTGTCACTTACCCCACAATAAATAAACTGAGCCGGTGCAGGACCGATGGATTTTACCGCCGTGCGAAAATCTGAATGGCGGCGCGATTGCGTGGAACGAGATTTGCGAGTCGGAATGCATCGCGCGACTTCTTTTTCGGAAACAGTTTCGGAGTACGGACGAAGTTCAAACTTTCCTGCGGCCGCGTCTTAGCTCGCTGAGCGATCCATTTTTGCTCCCGCAAATGCGTGCAGCAGTCGCTCGGATTTTGGCCGCGCTGGATTCGCATGAACGCATCGTGCTGTTTGGAGATTACGATGTCGATGGCGTGACCTCCCTGGCACTGCTCGCGGAAATGCTGCGCGGTTACGGCGCGACGCCGGAACTCTTTTTGCCTTTGCGGATGGAGGAGGGCTACGGGTTGAGCCGCGAGAGCGTCGAACGGTGCCTCGAGCAACACCGCCCACAATTGCTGATCGCCATTGATTGCGGCACCGCTTCAGCCGGTGAAATTGCTGAACTCAAGAACCTCGGCGTCGATGTCATTGTGCTCGACCACCACGAACCGAAATCACAGCTGCCGAATTGTGTCGCAATTGTGAATCCAAAGGCTGATTCAGCCTCACCATTTCAATATCTCTGCAGCGTGGGGATCGTATTCAAGCTTTGCCATGCGCTGTTGAAGGCGCGACCGCTGCCTGAGTTTGATTTGAAATCAAAACTCGATCTTGTGGCGCTCGGCACCGTGGCTGACATCGTGCCGCTCGTGGAAGAGAACCGCCTGCTGGTGCAGCGCGGAGCAATCGAAATCGGCCGCACATCGCGCATCGGTCTTAGGAAGTTAATGCAAGTCGCGGGAGTGCGTCCCCCAATTTTGCCTGACGACATTGGTTACCGTTTGGGACCCCGATTGAACGCGGCAGGCCGCTTGAGCACGGCGGAGAAATCTTTGCGACTGTTGCTCACGAATGATGAAGACCAGGCGGCAGCTCTGGCGATAGAGCTGGACCAGCAAAACCGCGCACGCCAGGAAGTAGAGAAGGAAATTCTTTCTGCAGCCATTGCGACAATCGAAAAACAATTCGACGAGGCGCGTGACGCGGCCATCGTGGCGGGCGCGCGCGACTGGCATTCGGGCGTGCTGGGCATCGTAGCGTCGCGGATTGCTCGAAAATATCATCGGCCCACCATCGTGATCGGTTTTGACGAAAATGGCCTCGGGAAGGGAAGCGGCCGGAGTATCGAGGGGCTGAATCTCGTCGACGCGCTGAATCGGTGCGCAGCCACGCTCGAGAAATTCGGCGGCCACGAAATGGCAGCCGGTCTGGTGTTACACGAGGCTAATTTTCCGAAATTTGCCGAGGCCTTCCGCAGTACTGCGCGCGAGTTACTTTCAGAAGAAGCGCTGCAACGCTCGCTGCGTCTGGATCACGAGCTGCCGTTCACCAGTATCGATGTGGAATTTCTCCGCTGGCACGAGCTTTTGCAGCCGTTCGGAAATGGAAATCCGCAGCCACTTTTCTTTGCGCGGGCGGTAGAGCCCGTCGGGACGCCGCGAGTCTCAAACGAAAAGCATCTCGTATTTCGCTTGCGCCAGGGCGACCGGCATCGTCGCGCCGTCTATTTCGACGGCGCGGCAAATGAATTTCCGCCACCGCCCTGGGACGTCGCGTTCCGCATTGGGGTGGACGAATATGGTGACGAGACTTTGGTTGGCATGCGGATCGAGGGCTTGCGCGCAGCGGAGCCAGCGTGAGATCAATTACGTTTCGCTTCATTGTCATCCTGAGGGAAGCGCAGCGGAGTCGAAGGATCCCGTTATGTTAACGGTCAGCAATGCAACGAGATTCCTCGACTTCGCTCGGAATGACGGGTTAACAGCATGATCAACGTTTCGACACCTCTTGAACAATTAAGCTGGATCCCGCGACCGCGGTTGCTCGCGTTGCGACGACTCGGGATCGAGACTACGAAAGATTTGTTAACGCATTTCCCGCGGCGTCATGAGGATCGGACCGAGTTCCCACATTTTCCGCGGGAAGAAACCGACGCTCCCATCTGTCTCTGCGGGGAGGTAATCAAAACGTCGCTGCGCCGGTTTGGCGGCTGGAAGAAAATCTTTGAAGCGACGCTGGAGGAATCGCAGCCGAATGCGCTGAGTGAGCCGCTTGTATGTCGCTGGTTCAATCTGCATTACGTGCAGAAGATGATCGCTGCGGGTCAGCGCATCGTTGTTTTCGGCAGACCGCGTCTGCGTGGAAAACGAATTTGCATGGATCATCCGGAGTTTGAGGTGATCGAGAACGATGAAGAGATATCGATCCATTTTCGGCGAATTACGCCGATTTATCCTGCGACTGAAGGTCTTTCGCAACGCGTCTTGCGCGGCATCATCTATCGTGTCTTGCACGAGTGTCCAGACATAGGATGGCAACCGATCGCCCCGGCCAGTTTGGTGCGCGGCGATCGATCGGACGCGATTCGAGCGATACATTTTCCAGAAAGTTGGGAAGCGCGGGACGCCGCGCGCGATCATCTCGTGCTCTCGGAATTCTTTGCCATGCAAATGCTGATTGCGTCGCGGCGTTTCGAGTCCTCCACCCGAGCCGGCAAGGCACACTGCGGATCAGGCGCGGTGATGGACCGATTCTTAAAGGGGCTTCCGTTCGAATTGACTGTTGCACAGCGAAAAGTGATCTCGGAAATCCGGCGCGATCTTGCGGCGAATTATCCAATGAACCGTTTGTTGCAGGGCGACGTGGGATCGGGAAAAACCGTCGTCGCGATTGCGGCGATGCTTCTTGCAGTTGAAGCGGGATACCAGGCCGCGTTCATGGCGCCGACGCAAATTCTGGCCGAGCAACATTACGAAGTACTCCGGCGTTGGCTCGAGCCGTTGGGCGCCCACATCGCATTACGAACAGCAGCAAGGCAGGAAGAAAGCGCCTTGCCGTTTTTTGCGCGGAATGAAAATCCGGGGAGCGCACGCTTGCAGCGTGCTGGCGATGGCATTCTGCCATCGCGAACTTTTCTCGAATCTGAATCAACATCGGGCGCTCATTACTCGCGTCGTCGACTCCCACATTTCGAAAAGCCTTGGGCGATTTATGCCGTGACAATAACAACTGCGCATCGGCGCAGCCTTGGTCCGCAGGCACGAAATATTGTGTTGAACGCGTGGCGTGATTTCCACAATACGCGTTACGAACTCTTCGCGATCTGCGTCATGCCGGATCATGTGCATGCCTTGTTTCAGCCCTGGCCAAAGAACGAAGCTTCGCCAGAGGAAACGAGATTCTGGTCCCTGGCTGAGTTGATGCGTTCTCTGAAATCGCTCACTGCCCGCGAGATTAATCGCGCCGAGGAGAAAGTCGGACCGGTGTGGGAGAAAGAAACGTTCGATCGCTACATCCGATCGGATCGCGACCTAGCCGAAAAGTTCCACTATATTTTGCGAAATCCGTGGGATGCCGGTGTGGCCAAACAAAACGAGGAATACCCGTGGATCTGGACGGCGGACGATGAAAGGCGCGCCTCCAGAAGTTCGTCGCCGGAAAATGCGGCGACCAGCACGCTGCAAGCGTGCGCTCCCCAGACGCTGCCGGCAGCTGATGACCCCCAAATGATCGTCGGGACGCATGCGTTGCTTTACGAAAGCGTTTCGTTTTCGAATCTCGGGGTGGCGGTGATTGATGAGCAGCACAAGTTCGGGGTGGCGCAGCGCGCGCGGTTGACTGCGCGCGAGCCGGCGCCGGACGTGCTGGTGATGACCGCGACCCCCATCCCGCGCACGCTAACGATGACCATCTACGGCGACCTCGACGTTTCCACGATCGATGAGATGCCAGGGAATCGCGGAAAGATTGTCACCGCAGTGCGTGACACGTCGAAGCTGGGCGAAGTGCTCAGCTTCTTGCGAACGCAATTGGAGAAGGGACGTCAGCTTTATGTGATCTACCCATTAATTGACGAAAGCGACAAGCTGGACGTGAAGGCCGCCGCGGCGGAATACGAGTTATGGCGTGAACGCCTGCATCCGTTCCGATGCGAGTTGCTTCATGGCCGGATTCCGGCGCCGGAAAAGAAGCAAATCATGGATCGGTTTCGGCGCGGCGACACCAAGGCGTTGATCAGCACGACTGTGCTCGAGGTCGGCGTCGATGTGCCAAATGCAGCTATAATGCTGATTGAAAATGCCGAGCGATTCGGGCTCGCGCAGCTGCACCAGCTTCGCGGCCGGATCGGTCGCGGCGAACACAAATCGTATTGCATTTTGCTGAGTTCCAGCCAGACGAAAGAGACATCGGCGAAGCTCGCCGTTTTGGAACGAACAGCGAACGGGTTTGAAGTGGCCGAAGCGGACTGGGAATTACGCGGCCCGGGTGATGTGCTCGGCACAGCGCAAAGCGGCTTGCCCGCGCTGAAGATTGGCGATTTGAAACGCGACGCAGAATTGATGCGGCGCGCGCGCGCGGCTGCCATGTCGATCTTCGAAATGGACCCGCGTTTGGAGCAGCCTGAGAATCAACATTTCCGGCGCTTAATTGTCGAACAACAGGGACAAAGTTTCTCTCACGTTAGTTGATGAAAAACCTCGCAAAATTTTTACTTTTTGTCCTGCTGCTGAGCGCAGGAATTTCGCTGCTTTACGATTACCGCCTCAAACATGGCGGTTTAAAGGTTACGTTCGGGCGCGCACCGGAGAAGTACACCCTTGCGGCCGAGCCAGCGGTCAATCCAAAACAAGTCGCGTCGCTCGAATCGTTGAATCAAGAACGACGTGCGCTGGTGAAGAGCGTCGTGCCATCGGTCGTTGCGGTGAAGACATCGACCAAGCTCGCTATTCGGCGTGAATATGGAGTTGATCCGTTCGAATTCTTTTTTCCGAATCAGCGAAGATTTCGCAATCCACGCGACGAAGCGCTGGTGCAGAATTCACTTGGGTCGGGCGTCATCGTGACCAATGAGGGCCATATCATCACAAACAATCATGTGGTGACCGACAGACAAGGCCGCCCCGTCGACCAAATTGAAGTGCAACTGAGCGATGGTCGAACCACGAAGGCGCGTCTGGTAGGCGTTGATGATCAGGTGGATCTCGCCGTGCTCAAAATCGATGAGCCGGGTGTCAAACCGCTCAAGCTTGCCGATTCTGACATGGTGCAGCCCGGAGATTTTGTTCTTGCGATTGGTAATCCGCTTGGATTTGAGGAAACCGTGACCGACGGGATCATCAGTTCCAAAGGGCGGCCCAATCGCAGCGATGCTTTCGCTGATCTGCTGCAGACCAATGCGGCAATTAATCCGGGCAACAGTGGCGGTCCGCTGATCAATATTAGAGGTGAGGTGATTGGGATTAGCACGGCGATCGCCTCGACCACCGGCGGCTCGCAGGGACTGGGTTTCGCCATTCCCTCGAATACAGTCCACATGGCGCTGGAAAGCTTGTTAAAGCAGGGACGGATCATACGCGGGTATCTTGGTATTCAGACGGGACCTTTGCAGCGTGGCGCCAGCGGCTCGGACACTGGAGGCGTAACTGTGGGCGAAGTAGTCTCCGGGTCGCCGGCGGAACAGGCCGGCCTGCAACCGGGCGATGTCATCCGTAAGTTCGACGGGCACGACGTGATGAATTTTAGGGCGCTTCGCACACTGGTCGCCCAGGCGCCGTTAGATAAGCAGGTAGAGCTTCAAATTGTCCGCAACGGAAAACCGTTAACGGTAAAAACGCAGATTAAAGAGCAGCCAGTTGATTACGAAAGCGCGCGCGTTCTTCCTCGCGGAAACCAGCCGCAGCCACAAGCCCCGCGACAGCCTAACGACCAGGAAACAGTTAATAGTCCACTGGCATCAATTCACGTGGACGAACTCACTCCGGAAAGAGCGCGCCAGCTTGATCTGCCTCCGAATGTGCAAGGTGTCTTGGTTACCGACGTCGATCCCGACAGCGGCGTGGCAGAATTGCAGAAAGGCGACGTTATTGAAGAAATCAATCAACAGCCTGTTACATCGGTTTCCGACTACAAGAAGATCGCCGACTCCCTCGACCCCAACCAGCTGCAAGTTTTATCTGTCTGCCGCCATCGGGCGCGGTCGTTTCTGGTTTTGCGACCGCGATAAAATGTAGCGGTGGTTGTATCAAAGCACCGTCAGCACGCAATCGCGTGGCGACGGCACACCCCGGAAAGCATTTCCCAAAGCGCGTCGAGAACGCGATTCACGGATGCTCTCACGAATTCAAAATTCTGATTGCCGACGTATCCGCCTAGCAGCCTTTGCTCGGCGGCAGAGTGTTCGCGGTCG
>WNFU01005663.1_pt1 | contig 27210 bp, 25 predicted proteins | sample 5400121 | NCBI WGS metagenome assembly WNFU01 (sample SAMN13153360, study PRJNA577476) | soil metagenome | isolation source: 100 cm soil or saprolite under grassland replicate 1 | place: USA:California | collected 2016-06-15 | reverse complement strand
TCGCAATCACCGGCCCGTTCAAGGTGACGGGCGTCTCGGAAACGCCGAGCCGCCGGCGCATCTTCACGTGCCGTCCGACGCTTGCCGCGGAAGAAATCGCGTGCGCAACGGGAATCGTCAAACGGCTCGCATCCCAGGCGTTCCGAGCGCCGCCAACCAAGGCCGACTTTGACGATCTGATGGCGTTTTATGCGGACGGCCGCAAGGGAGCTGATTTCGAATCCGGCATCCGGCTCGCGCTGCAGGGCATACTCGCGCATCCTCGATTCCTGTTCCGTGTCGAGCAGACGCCCGCCACCATTCGAGCCGGTCAGACCTATCGCGTGCGCGATACCGATCTGGCATCGCGCCTGTCGTTCTTCTTATGGGACGCCGTGCCCGACCAGGAACTGACGAACACCGCGCAGCAGGGCACACTCAAGACGCCGGCTGTCTTTGACAAGCAGGTGCGCCGCATGCTGGCGGACCGGCGATCCGAGACCCTGTCCACGAGATTCGCCGCGCAGTGGCTGCGGCTGCAGGATGTGGACAAGATTCGGCCCGACGGCTTGCTCTTTCCGTACTGGGACAAGCACCTGTCGCAGATGATGCGCCGCGAGACCGAGCTGCTGTTCGACACCATCGTGCGCGAGGATCGCAGCGTATTGGAGCTGCTGACGGCCGACTACAGTTTCATCAACGAGCGGCTGGCGCGCCACTACGGAATCAGCGGCGTGTCCGGCGATCGATTCCGCAAGGTGGCGATGCCCCCGAATCGCCGCGGCATTCTCGCTCACGGAAGCATTCTGCTCCTCACCTCTGTCGCGGATCGAACATCGCCCGTGCAGCGCGGCAAGTGGATTATGCAGGTGCTGCTTGGCAGCCCCCCGCCACCGCCGCCACCCAACGTGCCGGCGTTCGACGAAACGAGGAGCGCTGATGGATCGCGCGTCCTGTCGGTGCGTGAGCGCATGGAAGAACACCGGAAGAATCCAGCATGCGCATCGTGCCACCGCGTGATCGATCCAATTGGCCTCGCGCTCGAGAACTACGACGTCACCGGGAAATGGCGCATCAAGGACAACGGCGTTCCCGTTGACGCACTGGGCGATCTCTACGACGGCACCCGGATCGATGGTCCCGATGGCCTGCGGAACGCGCTGCTCGCTCACAAGGAGACGGTGCTGCGCACCTTCACCGAAAACCTCTTCACGTATGCCACCGGCCGCCGCGCCGAGTACTACGATATGCCGACGATACGCGCCATCGTCCGCGACGCCGAAAAGAACGACTACCGCATCTCGTCGTTCGTGCTCGGCATCGTCAACAGCCCGGCGTTTCGCATGAGCCGTTACGAAGCGACGCAAACGGCCGACGCAAGCCCGCAGCGCTAGAATTCAGGAGTCACCTGCAATGATCCTCACGAAAAAGCATCTCTCGCGACGCGCGGTCCTGAAGGGCATGGGCGCCACCATGGCGTTGCCCATGCTCGATGCGATGGTGCCGGCGAGCACTGCCTGGGCGCGAACGGCGGCGGCCCCGGCCAAGCCACGGTTTGTCGCGATTGAGATGGTGCACGGCGCAGCGGGCAGCACGGCGTACGGACTGAACAAGAATCTCTGGTCGCCGGCGAAAGTCGGCCGCAGCTTCGATCTGAGCGGCGGAAGCCTCGCGGCGCTCGAGCCGTTCCGCGATTACGTCACGATCGTGAGCAACACGGACGTGCGGATGGCGGAAGCGTACACACCACCGGAAATCGGCGGGGATCACTTCCGATCGAGCGCCGTGTTCCTTACGCAGGCGCACCCTCGACAGACGCAAGGCTCCGATCATCGCGCCGGCATCTCCATCGATCAACTCTATGCGCAGCGATTCGGACAGCAAACGCCGATTCCGTCGATGCAACTGTGTATTGAAGCCGTCGACACGGCCGGCGGATGCGAATACGGATATTCGTGCGTTTACATGGACATGATCAGCTGGGCGGCTCCCGATCAGCCGCTGCCGATGATTCGCGACCCGCGCGCAGTGTTCGATCAGCTGTTTGGCGTCGGCGCGACGCCGGAGGATCGTGCGCTGCGACGCCGCGAGAATCGCAGCATCCTCGATCGCATCAGCGCCGCAGCGAACCGCCTGAAGGCGGAGCTCGGTCCGGCGGATCGCGCGCGGCTGGGCGATTACCTCGAGGATGTGCGTGAAATCGAGCGGCGCATCGAGCGCGTCGAGGCGTACAACAGCAGCGGCGAGCCTCGGGAGTTGCCGGGCGCACCGATCGGCGTGCCCGACTCCTACACGGATCACGTCAAGCTGATGTTCGATCTGCAGGCACTGGCGTTCGCGTCCGACATCACGCGAGTGTTCTCGTTCAAGATGACGCGCGACGTCACGGCACGCGTCTTCCCGGAAACGGGCGTCACGACCGGTTTCCACAACGCGTCGCATCACCAGGAAAAAGACGATCGGATCGAGGCGCTCGCGAAGATCAACAAGTACCACGTGAGCCTCATCCCGTACTTCCTGGAGAAGTTGAAGAACACGCCGGACGGCGAAAGCAACGTGCTCGAGAACTCGATCGTGATTTACGGTTCGCCGATGGGAAACCCGAACGTGCACAACCACAAGCGCTGCCCGCTCTTCATCGCGGGTCATGCGGGCGGACAACTGAAGGGCGGTTTGCACATCAAGACGGCCGACGGCACCCCCATGGCGAACGCGTTTCTTCCGCTGCTCCACAGGTTGGGACTCGACGATCTGGAGAAGTTCGGGGACAGCAGCGGCGAGCTCGACCTCAATGGGGTGCAGGAGACGACGGTCGCGTGACGGAGATCTTGCGCTTTTCATCGGCCCGCAAAACGGAGAGACACATGCTGCGAAAGGGGATCACGGCATTCGTCGCGAGCGCGCTCAGCGCGGTGTGCCTGGCGGTGGCGCTGCACGCAGCGCCGGCGACTCTGCCCGATGCGGCCAAAGCCGGCGACCTTGACGCCGTGCGTGCGCTGCTGAGGCAAGGTGCAGACGTCAACCGCGCCGAAGACGACGGACTGACGGCGCTGCACTGGGCCGCCATTCACGGCGATGCGCAAATGGCGCAAATGCTCATCGTCGCCGGGGCCAACGTGCAGGCAAAGACGCGTCTCGGCGCGTACACGCCGCTGCACATGGCCGCCGAGAATGGGAACGTGGCTCTTGTCCGCGTGCTGCTCGCGGCGCGGGCGGATGTCAACGTGCCGACCGCGGTTGGAACAACGCCGCTGATGGTTGCCGCAGGGGCTGGAGCAACGGACGTCATCACGGCGCTTGTCGAGAACGGCGCCAACCCCAACGCGAAGGAAAACGAGCGAGGACACACGCCGCTGATGTTTGCATCTGCGAACGATCAGCTCGCCGCAGTCAAGCTGCTCCTGCAGCGCGGCGCGGATCCGAACATCGCGACGCGAGTGGACGATCTCGGCGCGCTCAGCCGCAATGGCGGCAATCCCGATGGAAGAAATCTTCCGGCCAACCCTGAAGCGCGGTCGGGTGGCAACGCGCCGTCGAGCGGCGCCGCACAGGCGCCGGCGCAGCGCAAGGCATCGACGGCCGGCGTGGATCGCCAATATCTCGTGAACGAGCTGGTCAACGCGCAGGGCGGGATGACGCCGCTGCACTTTGCGGCCAGGCAGGGTTACATCGATGTCGCACGGACGTTGCTGGATGCGGGCGTCAACGTGGATCAAATCAAAGCGGGCGATAACGCGACGCCGCTGTTGATTGCGACCATCAACGGCCACTTCGATCTGGCCGCGATGCTGCTCGAACGCGGCGCCAATCCAAGCATCGCCAGCGAAAACGGCGTGACGCCTCTCTACGGCGCGCTCAACGTCCAGTGGGCGCCAAAGGCGCTGTATCCTCAACCGCGGGCGCACCTCAATCAGCAACTCGGCTATCTCGCTTACATGAAGGTCCTGCTCGACAAGGGCGCCGCCACCGATGTTCGTTTGTCGAAGAAGGTGTGGTACTCGGGCTACAACTTCGACCAGTCGGGCGTCGACGAGATCGGCGCCACGCCTTTCTGGCGCGCCGCCTACGCCGGCGATGTCGAGGCGATGAAGCTGCTCGTGTCGTACGGCGCAGACCCGAACATTCCGACCATGAAGCCGGCCGGCCGGCCGCAGACCGGCGATGGCGATCAGCGTCAAGTGGAAGACACGTCCGGTATTCCGCCCGTTCCCATTGGGGGACCGGCGGTCACGGCCCTGCAGGCGGCCGCCGGCGTCGGGTATGGCGAAGGCTTTGCGGCCAACGCCCATCACCACGCACCGGGGGGATTCCTGCCGGCCATCAAGTACCTCGTCGAAGAGCTCCACGCCGACGTGAACGTCGCGGACCACGAAGGCAACACGGCGCTCCACCACGCGGCGGCCCGGGGTGACAACGCCGTCATCGAGTACCTCGTGTCCAAGGGGGCCAACGTGCACGCGGTCAATCGTCAGGGCGAGAATATCGCCGATATGGCGAACGGACCGGTCCAGCGGACGCAACCATTTCCGGAAACGCTGGCGCTGCTCGAAAAACTGGGAGTCAAGCACCAGAATCGCTGTAAGTCGTGCTAGGCTCCGCGCTCGGTAGGCGGCGCTCCGCACAGTAGGCCTCGCGCTCCGCGCTCGGTGGGCGGCGCTACGCGCCGTAGGCCTTCGGCAGGCGCTCGGCGCAGGGCGTTTCTTCCGCAGCGCCTGCCGACCTGAAGCGAGCCTCACCGCAGGCCTCCCGTCAGGCCTGCCGAGCGAAGCGAGGCCTCGCACGCTATCCTAAGACGTGCGACGCGTTTTGCGTGCGGCTGCCCTCGCCGCGGTCCTTGCGTTTGCGTATCTTGCCTACGTTTATCTGACACTGCCTGACGTTCGGCCGCTGGCCACGGTCAATCCGAAAACCAGCGCGTTCGTGGAGTTGCGCAAACGCGAAGCGCAGCAGGAGGGGCGGCAGCTTCAAATCCGCCAGCAATGGGTGCCGTACTCGCGCATCCCGAACACGCTGCGGCGTGCGGTGCTCGTTGCGGAGGACTCGTCGTTTTTCGACCACGAAGGGATCGACCTTCAGCAGATTCGCGCATCGCTCGAGGCGAATTGGGAGGAAGGAAAGTTCACGCGCGGCGCCAGCACGATCACGCAGCAGCTTGCCAAGAACCTGTACCTGTCTCCGTCCCGGAACCCGGTGCGGAAGCTCAAGGAGCTGATGATTACCCGGCGGCTCGAGGCCGCGCTCACCAAGCGCCGGATTCTGGAGATCTACCTCAACGTCATCGAGTGGGGCGACGGCATCTTCGGCTGCGAGGCCGCTTCGCGCATTTACTTCGGAAAGTCCGCTGCCGCACTCACGGCTGAGGAGGCGGCGCTTCTCGCCGGAGCCATCATCAATCCGCGAGAGCACAATCCTGCACATCCCACCGCGCGCCTGAGACGACGGCAGCAAATCATCATTCGTCGAATGGGCATCAAGCCGCCCGAGCCGGTGCTTGTGGCCCCGGCCGCGCCGCCTGTCGAGCCGTCCTCCCCCGTGGTCGATCCTGTGACGGGAACGCCGTTGAACACCACGCCTCTCGCGCCTCCAGATTCGGTACAGTCCGTGCAACCTCACTCTGGCAACGGCGGGTCGTCGCCGTTAACTCCAAGCAATCCGAAAGTTTCCGGGAGCAAGAACGCCGCAGGTGGGGCGCCCTTGCTGCCCAGTCAGCCAGACACGGGAGACACTAGTGGTGCACGGGGCGCAGGAAACGAACAGCTGGCTCGAACAGTCATGGTGCGGGGGCATCAACTACACGGCGCACGTGACGCGCCTGATGCAGGACCTCGTGACGCGCGTGCCCGAGTTGTCGTTCATTGACCTCGATCGTGTGCTCGTGTTCGCCCGCCCTGGTCGAAGCAGCGCAGACGGCGCTTACGCGAGCTGCCATTGCCTGAGCCTGCCGACGAGCGATCCCGGCTATTTCTACTGGCGCGACAAGACCACGGGGGCCGTCACCCGCCGCACTGAGTGGTTTGTGACGAAATCGCCTGAGGTCTACGTCGACGATCGGCGGATGAACTACCTGATTTCGTTTTCGCTGCCGCGCTTTACCGATCAGACGCTTGCGCGATCGCGCAAACGCGAGTTCTACCCGAAGGACACGCCGAACTGGGTCGCCAAGCTCGATACGGTGTTGCACGAGCTCTACCACATCGATCCGGATCAGGACTGTCTGCGGCGTTTCAAGCGGACCGACGGAGAATACTCGGACGCGTTGCACTCGCCGACCTACTTCGAAGACGTGGCGAAGATGGTCCAGCAGTATCTCGCAACCAGCCCCGACGCCAAGCTGGTCGAGTTCCTGAACTACGATTTCGAAGGCTTGCGCACGCGTTACGGCGCGGTGGCGGGGACAACGTTCCGCTATTTCCCGTCCTATCCGCGCCGCTATCGTGAAGTGGCCGTTGGACAGGCGCTGCCGGCAGATATCGCCGCCGCCCGGGTCGAGCGGTTCGTCGACGCGGTTCCCGCGAAGATCTGGTCCGAGGAGGATCTGCAGTTGCGTGAGTTCCTCGGCAACGGCTCACGTCTGATCGAGACGTACACGGCGGCAGTCGCGGCCTAGTGGCCGTCGCGGACCGGAAGAGAGTGAATGAACGCCGCCGACTGACAAGTTCACACTCCCTGCCTAGTTGACTCTCCTCGCCCCCACAAATCGGTTCGACCAGTACTCGGAACTCAGGTTCTCGACGCGGACCACGCCGTTCGAGCTTGGCGCGTGCACGAACTGATCGCCCCCAACTGAAATCCCCACATGTGACGCGCCTGGCGCGACGGTCGTGAAGAACACGAGGTCGCCAGGTTCGAGACTCGTCGCTTCGACTTCGGTTCCGAGACCAAACTGCTGGCGCACGTCACGCGGCACTTTGACGCCGTGCTGGCTGTAAACGTACTGGACGAAGCCGCTGCAGTCGAATCCGGCCGGATCTGCTCCGCCGTTCCGGTACGGCGCACCGCGGAACGACAGCGCGGTCGAGGAAATCGCATATCCGTCGGCAATGCCTGCGGGTCCAGCCGGCCGCCGCGGCAGGGTCGGCGGACCGGCAGGCGGCGGCACATCAGCGCCGGCCGCGGGTGGCGGCCCACCTGGCAGTGGAAAAGGCCGCGGCACCGCTCCGGTGCTGGCGCATCCAGCGGCCATGCATGCGATCAACAACATCATCGAGATCCAAGACATCGTCCTGTCTTTCGGTCAATCAAGCTGTTCGTTGCACCCGCTCACGATACACCTCACCCTCGCACCCCTCGACTCGCTGACGCTCGTTCGGGCAAGCCGCACCTCTGCGCGTGTTCACCGCACCGCACCCGTGCACCCGAGCGCACCTGTCGCACCAAGCACCCGCGTTCGTTTGACAGCCTCGACAGTGGCGGGCAAAATGATAATCCATGGAGCAGACGCTCCTCCTGAACGCGACGTACGAGCCGCTCAAGGTCGTGCACTGGCAGAAGGCGGTCACCCTCTGGTGCCAGGGCAAGGTCGAGATCGTTGCGGTCCACGACCGCGAAATCCGTGCGGTCTCGTTCAGTTTCAAGCTGCCGTCGGTCATCCGGCTGCTTCGCTACGTGCGAATCAAGAAGAGATTCGACTACGTCCCCTTCTCCCGCGCGAACATCTACGCGCGGGATGCATACACCTGCCAGTACTGTGCGAAATCGCAGTCCACATCCGAGCTCACGTTCGACCACGTCGTGCCGGTTTCGCACGGTGGCACGAAGGACTGGGAAAACATCGTGACCTGCTGTGTGTCCTGCAACCGCCGCAAGGGCGGACGGACGCCCGAAGAGGCAGGCATGCGGCTGGTTCGCTCGCCGCGTCGTCCCGCTTCAGCGCCGGCGATTCGTTTCACCATCGGGCTGCGCAGCGCGCCGGACAGTTGGCGTGATTACCTCTATTGGAATCTCGAGCTCGATGATACGTAACGCCTATCGGCAGGGCTGACGCCGCTCCTTCCGACGAGCCGGCCGGAGGCGGCGCTTCAGTCCCGGCGCGGTGGACGAAACGAGCGTACGATTGAGTAGTGCCAGTTGAAGAAGCTCTCCTCTCCAGCGTAGAACCGCTGCGAGTCATTCCCGGCGGCCGAGTGTGGCTGCGTGGCCGCAACTTTCCCGTTCCTGCCGCGCCTCGCGCCGAATGTACGATTGGCGTCACACCCGCTCCTATCGTGTTTGCCGCGCCGGATCGCGTTGCGCTCGAAGTTCCAGCGGGATTGGAAGGCGGTGCGACCGAGATCAAGGCAACCTGGCTGCCCGGGACGACTCCGTTCGTGGATGTCGGCGTTCCAATCGCAACGGGGTTTCATCAAGTCGACAGTCCCGTTATTGACGAGGACGGGCGCATTTACGTGACCTACAGCGGCAGTCGCGGCCAGCAAGCGCCGGTGTCCATCTTCCGAGTGGTTCCCGGCGGTCCGCGCGAGCCATTCGCGAGCGGCATCGTCAACGTCACGTCGATGGCGTTTGGCCCGGATCGGACCCTGTACGCGTCGAGCCGCTTCGATGGAACCGTCTACCGCGTTCTGGACGATGGACAACATGAAACGGTGGCATCCGACCTGGGCATTGCATGCGGGCTCGCGTTTGCGCCGGACGGAACGCTTTTCGTTGGCGACCGCTCAGGGACGATCTTCCAGATCGATCGGAAAGGACACACGTCGCCTCTGGCCACGCTGCCCTCGAGCGTCGCCGCATTTCATCTCGCGATGGGTCCTGATGGCTGGCTGTACGTGACCGCTCCGACGCTTGCAAGCTACGATCGCGTGTACCGCGTCAACATGGCTGGCACGGTCGAAACACTCGACCAGACGTTTGGACGCCCGCAGGGTCTCGCCTTTGATTCCGAAGGCGTGCTGCATGTCGTCGAGGCGCTCGCCGGGGTGAGCGGGATTTACCGTCTGCCGCAGTCTGGCGCAAAGACGCTCGTCGTCTCGGGTGCGCGTCTTGTCGGCCTTGCTTTTGGCGCGAGTGGCAGCCTAGTCGTGGCGTCGAACGACACCGCGTGGCTGTTTGCGACAACTGGCGCCTAGTCGACAGTCTGCGGTACGACACAAGCCGAATACAATCTGTCGCTCATGAGCCAACTGCTAGCTCGTAAGCCGATCGCGGAGCTGATGCCGCCCGGCGAGAGCCCGCATGCCCTGAAGCGCGTCATGGGCGCGGGCGATCTGGTGATGCTCGCTATTGGCGCGGTCATCGGCGCCGGGATTTTCTCGTCGATTGGAACCGCGGCAGCGGGCGAGGTCCTGCCCTCCGGCGAAGTGGTGCGCTACGGCGCGGGGCCCGCGCTGATTCTCTCCTTCATATTGCTTGGACTGGTGTGCGGCCTCGCGGCGCTGTGTTATGCGGAGCTTGCGGCCATGATTCCGCAGGCGGGGAGTGCATATGCGTACTCGTACGCAACGCTCGGTGAGCTGGTTGCATGGATCATCGGGTGGGATTTGATCCTCGAGTACGCCATCGGCAACATTGCGGTTGCCGTCGCGTGGAGCGGCTATTTCACCTCGCTTGTCAGCGGCTTCGGTATCAACCTTCCGGCGTGGCTGACGCACGGCTATCGCACAGCGCTCCTGAGCTCGAATCCAGAGGTGCACGCGCTTCTCGACACGGCACCGCGGATTGCGGGTATTCCGGTCCTCCTCAACGTCCCCGCGTTTGCGATCGTGATGCTGATCACGTGGCTGCTCTACGTCGGCGTCAAGGAAAGCGTGCGCGCCAACAACATCATGGTCGCCGTAAAGCTCCTGGTGCTCGGGCTGTTCGTCGTGATCGGCGCCATTCACATCGACGCGGCAAACTATCGGCCGTTTGCGCCCAATGGCTGGAAGGGCATTCACCAGGGTGCGGCCATCGTGTTCTTCGCCTATATCGGGTTCGACGCAATCTCCACGGCGGCTGAAGAAACGCGCAATCCGCAGCGCAACATGCCGCTCGGGATTCTCGGCGGGCTCGGCATCTGCACTCTCATCTACGTGATCGTCGGAATCGTGGCGACCGGACTGGTGCCCTACCAGCAGTTGAAAGCGTCTGACCCGCTCGCGCGGGCGCTGGAAGTTGCGGGCTTGCCAACCGCAAGCTGGATCGTGGCGTTCGGCGCGGTGGTGTCGCTCACGGCGGTGCTCCTGGTCTTTCAGTACGGGCAGCCGCGGATCTTTTTTGCCATGGCGCGCGACGGACTGCTTCCCGCGTGGGCCGCAAAAGTTCATCCAAAATATCGAACGCCGCACATCACAACAGTCGTCACCGGTCTGGTCGTCGCCGTTGGCAGCCTCGTCCTCGACGAGAACGAGATCTACGATCTGACGAATATCGGAACGCTCTCGGCGTTCGTGATTGTGTGCATCGGCGTCCTCGTGCTGCGAGTGACCGATCCGGGTCGTCCGCGGCCGTTTCGCGTGCCCGCGCTGTGGGTCGTCTCCGTCCTGGGTGCGCTTGCGTGTTTCTACACCATGCTCGGCCTTCCGACGACGGCGTGGAAGCGCTTCCTGGTCTGGCTCGTGATCGGTGCGCTCGTGTACTTCTTCTACGGCTACCGGAACTCCAAACTGAGATCGCGCCGTGCGGTCGACGGCCGTCAGCCCGGAGTCCCCGGCTAGCAGGCCGCGCTGAAACTCCTCACGGCCTGCGGCGGGGTCCCCAACGCGCGGACTCTGCGCGTTGGGGTGCAGGAGGACACGGAGAACTCGCTACGCATATCAGAGGCACGGAGAAAACAGGCGAGTTTCCCCCTAGCTCTGTGTCCTCTGATCGATATTCAGCTCTGTGATTCAAGTTCCTGGCAGTTTTGCCACGGGCGGATAAGACCGCTCGTCGTTTGCTAGAATGGCTATTTGGGATCTCCACAGAATTCCCAACAGTAGTAATGCCTCACGATTGGATTGCCGTCCGCGGCGCCCGCGTCCACAACCTCAAGGAAATCGACGTCGACATTCCGCGAGATCGGCTGGTCGTGATCACCGGTCTGTCCGGGTCAGGGAAGTCCTCGCTTGCGTTCGACACGCTGTATGCCGAGGGTCAGCGACGCTACGTGGAATCGCTCTCCGCATACGCCCGGCAATTCCTCGAGCAGATGGAAAAGCCCGACGTCGATCTCATCGACGGCCTGTCCCCGGCGATTTCGATCGAGCAGAAAACCACCGGTTCAAACCCGCGCTCGACCGTTGGCACCGTCACGGAAATCTACGATTACCTCCGGCTGCTGTTTGCGAACATCGGCGTGCCGCACTGTCCGAACTGCGGACGTGAAATCGCGTCGCAGTCGCTCGAGCGCATTGTCGATCTCGTCATGACGTATCCGCAGGACACGCGGATCAATGTGCTGGCTCCAATCGTCCGCGGACGCAAGGGAGAGTTCAAGAAGGAGCTGCAGGCACTTCGCGCACGCGGCTTCACAAAGGCGCGAATCGATGGGCAGTTCCGCTCTCTCGAAGAGGACATCAGTCTCGATCGGCGGCGCAACCACTCAATCGAGATTGTCGTGGATCGCCTCATCGTCCGCAGCGGTATCGAACGGCGGCTGGCGGATTCCGTCGAAACTGCGCTTGGCCTCGCGGCCGACATTGTCGTCATCAACTCCGTGGACGGCGGCGATCGGCTTTTCTCGCGCAAGCTCGCCTGTGTCGTTTGCGGTCTGAGCGTGCCTGAGATGTCACCGCGTGCGTTTTCATTCAACTCGCCGCACGGCGCCTGTCCCGAATGCCAGGGCCTGGGCGCGACGTGGGATTTCGATCCGCTGCGTGTCGTGCCGGACGAGACGAAATCGCTACTGGATGGGGCCATCGCGCCGTGGGGCAGAGGCGACCGGCGCATGGTGCGCGAGGCGATTCAGGCGATTTCGGCGTACTACGGCATCGATGCGGCCACGCCTTTTGCGAGTCTGCCGAAGAAGCATCGCGACCTCCTGCTGCTTGGCCCGACTGCCTCTGCGCGCGAAGGCGTGGCGGCATTGCCCCCCGGAGCGGCGATGGCGAACGGCGACGGCGATTTGGCAGAGAACCAGAACCGCGGTTCGCGTCGCGACGAGAGCCGAAGACCAGGCCGCAGCAAGAAGGCGAAGCCGGCACCCGACCCGTTCGGTCGCGACTTCGAAGGCATCATCCCGAATCTGCGTCGACGATTCGAGGAAGGATCGTGGGTCGTTCAGGAAGAGCTCGAACCGTATCGGTCACTCCGGGAGTGTCCCGCGTGCGGAGGCAATCGTCTTCGTCCCGAGAGCCTGTCCGTCAAGGTCAAAAGCAGGAGCATTGCCGACTACGTCAATCTGCCGGTCACGCGGACGCTCGAAGTGTTCGACTCGCTCCAGCTCACCGGCCGCGAGTCGATGATTGCCACGCGCATCCTGAAGGAGATTCAAGACCGCTTACGGTTTTTGAACGACGTCGGAGTGGGATACCTGACCCTCGCGCGTTCCGCAGCCACACTGTCTGGCGGCGAAGGCCAGCGCATTCGTCTTGCCACACAAATCGGATCGAACTTGACGGGGGTGCTCTACGTCCTCGACGAGCCGTCGATCGGACTGCACCAGCGCGACAACCGGAAGCTCCTCGCGACATTGGCGCGCCTTCGCGACCTCGGCAACACGGTGGTCGTCGTCGAGCACGACGAAGAAACCATCCGGACGGCCGATTACGTGATCGATCTCGGCCCTGGTGCGGGGGAGCTGGGCGGCAAGGTGATCTTTCAGGGCCTCCCCGCCGACCTGCTGAAGAACGGCCACGGCTCGCTGACGGGCGCCTACCTCACAGGCGAACGCCGCATCGAGGCGCCGCGCAGCCGGCGCCCGTCGTTGAGAGGCGAGGTCGTCATTCGGGGAGCGCGCGCAAACAACCTGCGCAATCTGGACGTCCGCATTCCTTTAGGCATGCTGGTCGCCGTCACGGGCGTCAGCGGTTCCGGCAAGAGCACGCTCGTCAACGACATCCTGTACAAGTCGCTCGCACGGGTGCTCTATCGCGCCGCGGACGAACCGGGAGATCACGATCGAATCGAGGGCATCTCGCTCGTCGACAAGGTGATCGAGATCGACCAATCGCCGATTGGCCGGACGCCGCGATCGAATCCCGCGACTTACACGGGTTTGTTCACGTTCATCCGCGAGCTGTTCGCGATGGTGCCCGACGCGAAAACGCGGGGCTACAAGCCCGGACGGTTTTCGTTCAACGTCAAGGGTGGACGCTGCGAGGCGTGTCAGGGTGACGGCGTGATCGCCATCGAAATGCATTTCCTGCCGGACGTCTACGTCACCTGCGAGCAGTGCAAGGGCCGGCGATACAACCGCGAGACGCTGGAGATCAAATACCGCGGCAAATCGATCGCGGACGTACTGGATTTGACCGTCGACCAGGCACTGCCTCTGCTCGAAAACTTTCCGCCGATTGCTAACAAGCTCCGCACACTGCAGAGCGTCGGCCTTGGATACATCGAGCTCGGTCAATCCGCGACGACGTTGAGCGGCGGCGAGGCGCAGCGCGTGAAGCTGTCGCGAGAGTTATCGAAGCGGGGAACCGGGCGGACGCTGTATATCCTCGACGAGCCGACGACGGGGTTGCACTTTGAAGACGTGCGCAAGCTCCTCGACGTGCTGAACCGTCTGGTGGACCAGGGCAATACCGTCGTGGTCATCGAGCACAACCTGGATGTAATCAAGAGCGCTGATTGGCTGATCGATCTTGGGCCCGAGGGGGGCGAAGCCGGAGGTCGGGTCGTCGCGCAAGGCACCCCGGAGCAAGTTGCGAAAGCCAAGGCATCACACACCGGTCATTTCCTCGCCGAGTTGTTTCGCACGTTACAGCCGCGGGACTGAACTCCGCTCGCGACCGTGGTATTTCTGACACGATCATTGTGATCCCCGGTGTGGCCCACGAGCCACATTGGACCTGCATCCGATTTCGACGCTTGGCCGTAAACATTTCGCATTGAACGACTTATCGCAGATAATGGGGTGTTTGCCCAGCGGGCATTGGCTTTGCTGGGGCAGAGGCGGCGCCGCCGGGGCCTCTCCCACGCCCGCGTGCACCGGATCGGGCAAGTAGCGCGAATGGAATCGCAGCGGACCCTTCGACGACAAATCTCGTGCGCCGGCATCGGTCTTCATTCCGGCAACAAAGTTACCCTCACTCTCAGGCCCGCCGCAGCGGACACGGGCATCCGGTTTCGCCGAACCGATGTCGGAGTCGAAATCCCTGCCACTGTGGGCTACGTCACCAGTCTCCAGTACGCGACGGTGCTCGGGAGGGATGGCGCCACCGTTGAAACCGTCGAGCACTTGCTTGCGGCGCTCGTGAGCAGCGGCATCGATAACGTGATTGTCGAACTCGACCACAACGAAGTGCCAATCATGGACGGCAGCGCCGCCCCGTTTCTGTATCTGGTTCAGGAAGCCGGTGTGCGGCGACTCTCCGCGACGCGCAAGCATCTGAAGATCGTTCAGCCGGTGCAGATTGCCGACGGGGACAAACGTATCGCCGTCTATCCCTCGGACCACTTCAAGGTCACTTACACGATCAGCTTCGATCACCCGTTGCTTCGGCACCAGTCCCGGACGGAGCGAATCACCGAGCAGAGTTTTGCGGAGAACATCGCCGCCGCTCGCACGTTCGGTTTCCTCAAAGAAGTGGAGTGGATGCGGCAGAACGGCCTCGCGCTTGGCGGCTCCCTCGAGAACGCAATCGTCATTGGCGACGCCGGCGTCCTGAACGCGCTGCGGTTCGAAGACGAATTCGTCCGCCACAAGATTCTCGACGCGATTGGCGATCTGGCCTTGCTCGGATATCCGCTCATCGGCCACGTTGTCGCGCATCGCGCGGGCCACGCGCTGCACACCGCGCTCGTCTCGCAGCTCCTTGCGGAACGCGAAGCCTGGATGCTGGTGGATTCACCGATACCGGTCATGCCCGTCGGCGCCGGTGCACCTGCTACCGCACGCGTCGCCAACTAGCCTCCCTCGTCGGTACGACAGTGAGAACCGCCGTCCACGGCCGCGCGAGCGGCCGTCTTTTTTCACTCTTGAACCCTTGAACCCTTGAACCCTGGAACTCTTGAACCCTTGAACCCTGGAACCCTTGAACCCTTGAACCTTTGAACCCTTGAACCCTTGAACCCTTGAACCTTTGAACCTTTGAACGGTTCTGTGGGCCGATTTCTCCTCGCCATTGCCGCTTCCGCTGTTCTGATCCTCGCGGCTCCGATTGTCGGTCAGCTGCGCGCAACCCTGCAGGATGTCTTCCCCGGGCAGTACCGCTTCATCATCGCGACGGCCGTCTCGACGCTGCCGTCGACGCGGTCGAACGCTTTCATTTCGTCGAATACGGAATCATCGCGTTCCTCTTTTATCGCGCGTGGCGGTACGTGGGTGACGCATCGCTGCTGATCCTGCCGCTGCTTGCGGGGTTTCTCGTCGGCACATGCGAGGAGTGGCTGCAGTGGTATGTGCCGTCGCGAGTTGGCGAGCTTCGAGACGTCCTGTTGAACATGTGGGCCGTAATGTGCGGGCTCATGTTCAGCGCCGCCCTGGACCCTCCCGATCGTCTCGAATTGTCGCTGCGGCACGAGTCGTGGACTCGGATCAAGCGCGTTGCAGCCGCGACGATCCTGGTGTTGGGGCTGTTCCTGACGTCGGTTCACATTGGATATGTGATCGATGACGCGTCGACGGGAGCGTTTCGATCGACGTACACAGGCGAACGCCTCGATCGACTTTCGGCTGACCGCGCGCGCCGCTGGCGTACCGAGCCGCCTCTCACCTGGTCACGATTTTCGCGCGAGGATCAGTACCTCAGCGAAGGGGTTACACACGTCCGCGCACGCAATCGATGCTGGGATGAACAGAACGTTTCGTGTGCGTGGCACGAGAACCTGATTCTCGAACGCTACTTCACTCCCGTGCTCGACACGCCATCCTACATTTCCCCGACCGGTCACAGGTGGGCGCCTGAACAGCGCGCCGACGCGGCCGTTCGCGCTGCAGCCGACACGCGTCCCTTCATCAGTGACGCTGACGAGACTCCGATTTTTCCGTGGCCAAAAACTGTCTTCTGGTCGGCACTCGGAATGGTCATCGCAGCGCTGTTGCTGCCGCTTCGTTAGATCGGCGCCCGCGGCACCCGTCGTTGAGCGCATGTCGCGGGGCAACAGCCGAGCCAGTTTCCAACTGAGTCGCGGCTTCGCGTCCCGGGAGGCATGGGCGTTGCACCGAACGCTCGAATGCAGCTCATCGCATTGCTTCTCTCGGCGTTGCTGCTCTCGGCGCAATCGGCGCCCACTCTCAAGGCGGGCACGATCACTCCGGCTGACGTCGCGCTGGCGGTTTCGCGCATTCCGCGGTTCCCGCCGGACAAGTTTGCGTCGCTGCCGCCCAGCGTGCGCGAAGTCTTTGCAGAGATGAATTGTCAGGTGCCGCAGACAACGGTCACCGGAGCGCCAATGAACGTCGGATCAGGCGAGTTCGCCGCAAAAGGTCAGCGCGACTGGGGTGCGCTTTGCTCGAACGGCACCACCAGCGAAATTCGCGTCGTCTGGGGCGGCGCTCGGCGCTGCGAAGATCGGCTCGCCTCGCGGCAGGATTCGGACACCCTGGTGGCTGTTGCGCCAGGACAGTTTGGATACAGCCGCAGTCTGGCGCCTGTCACGCTCGAGCAGATCACTCGCTATCTCGTGCGCTTCAGGACGACGTTGTCAGAGGAGCCGGCGCACGACGCGATAGAAGACACGATCGATCGCGCTGGGTTCGTGCACTACTGCGCTGGTGGACACTGGCAGACGATTCCGTGACGCCGGCCGCAGATGAATGCAGATAAAGCCGCAGATGGACGCAGATAGACGCAGATAACTGGATAAACCACAGGTAAATTACTTGTCTGCGTCATCTGTGCCTATCTGCGTTCATCTGTGCCTTCATCGGTGTCCATCTGCGGTTTATCTGCGGCCATCTGTGGCTTATCCGTGTCCATCTGCGTCAGCGTCAGCGCACGATCAAACGCTTCGTCGTCGTTTGAGATCCGCACGCCTCGAACCAATCGATGCCTTCGCTCACCAGATCGAATTTGAGGCCGTAGCGGCCCGGCTGCTCAGGCGCCGGCACGTCGATTCGAACGGCCGCTTCGCCGCCGCCGGGAATCGCGTGCGGCAGCCAGGCGCGCGCGTAGTCGCGATTCAACAACGTTCCGCCCTCATCGAGCAGTTGCGCTCCCAGCCTGACCAGACGCCTGCCGTAACTTGCCTGGGCCGGGAAGGGGCGAGTCGACAGATTCTGGACGCGCGTGGACACCACGAGAGACTTCGCGGGCCTTGCGATTAACGGCAATCCCGGCAGCCAGGTCCGCACGTCGATGTGCGCGCGCGGCGTGGCGCCTGGAATGGCGTTCCCGAGATTGTTGTCGTCCCAGATCTCGCGTCGAATCCGGTCGAACTCCGGCGTGCCAGGGACGAAGCGCCTCGAGAAGGAGTCCTCGGGGTGGTCCGTGATCTCCCAGGAGAGGCGATCCGCACCAACCTCTCGCGCGAGCTGTCGCGCGCGATCCATTTCGGGATCGCTGTCATTCCAGCGAAAGAGGATGTAGCGCCAATTGAGCTGCGGCAGGTCGCGTCCGGTTTTCTGCTTTTCTTCCGCCATCACACGCAGCGTGGCAAGCGCCAGATCGAATTTGCCGCGCTGTCGATACCGCGCGTATGTCTCCTGTGACGCGCCATCAATCGAGAAGGTCACTTCATCGATGCCTGAATGGACAAGCCGCCGCGCCTTCTCCTCGTTCAACGCGAGGCCATTGGTGCTCGTGTAGAGATAGATGTGCGGAAATTTCGTTTTGATGTACTCGCACATCTCGACCGCGCGTTTGTGCAGGAACGCCTCGCCGTAGTTGAAGAAGTCGATGCGAACGAGCGAAGCCCCGGCTTCGTCGATGACCCTGGTGAACAGATCCCAATTGAGCATGCCGGCCTGACGCGTGCGCGTGATCCCGGTTTCGGGCGCACAGCACGCCTGAAAGCACGAGATGTTGCACGCGGCCGTGCACTCGATGTACAGCCGCGTCGGCAGCGCGCCGGCATTGACCTCGCGCACCGGCGGCGCTTCCTCCGGTTGCAGCGGCAGCTTGAGCGGGCAGTCGCCGCAGAAGGTCGAGCCGCCCGACCAGGGCCAGGAGCAGGTGAAGCGAGTCGCGAGGTAGTTCAGAGACATTACATGTGGCGAGGTGGTGATGTGGTGATGTGGTGATGTGGCGATGTGAGGCACATCACCACATCGCCACATCACCACATGTTCACTTCTTTTCCAACTTGCGCATGTAAGCCTCGAGCTTGTCGTTCTCGTATTTCACCTGGTTCAGAAACAGGCTCTCCGCGAAATACGCGCGCACTTCGTCGGGCGACATCTGGTCGATGAGGTGACCGATCTCGCGAGTCAGGTCTTCGTAGGAGCGTTCCAGCTCGCGTTTGGCCGTGACCTCGTGGAAGAGCGCTTCGAGAATGGCGAGCAGATCACCGTCGAGCGTCACCGCGAGTCCAGAGGTGGTCTTGATAGTCCGCATCCTAGCCCCCGAAACTTTTGACGGCGCTCGCCTCGTCCGGGTGCATCTGCAGAAAGTTGTGCGCGCCTGTCATCGTGAGCATCGTCTCGACGCGTTTCTGCACGCCCGCCAGCTTGATCGCGCCGCCCGCAGCCGTTGTTTGACGATACAAGTCCATCAGGCACCCGATCGTCGCGCTGTCCACGTACGTGACTTTCGAGAAGTCGAGGAGCACGTGTTTTTTCCCCGAGGCGAGAAGCGAGGTCACCGCGCCTGAAAAATCGGCGAGCAGTGGATATGTGAGGCGTGATTCACCGACTCGCACGATGGCGATCCCGGCCTGGTGGTCCGTCGAAAGGTTCATCCTGCAACTCCCGTCTCGAGCTCGTCGCGCAGCCGCCGGATCTGGCGCGCCAGCTCGGTGCGCCCGCGGTTGATGCGCGACTTCACGGTGCCTTCCGGCAGATGCAGCCGGTCGGCGATCTCCTGATACGACAATTCCTGGATATCCCGCAGCAGCACGGCCGATCGGAGCGTCAGCGGCAGATGATTCAACGCTTTGCGCAGCAGCTGCACGCGATCGCGGTGCTCGAGCGTCGCCATGGGACTCTCGGTCTGCGCGACCGGCGACAAATCGGCGGCGTCGACGCCGCGGTCAATCGTTTCACGCTCCTTGCGGACGCTGCGATAGTGATCGATGCACAGGTTCCTGCTGACGCTCACCAGCCACGTCTGAAAATTTGCGCGGCGGTCGAACGTGTTCAGCGACTTGAAGATCTTCAGAAACACATCCTGCGTCAGATCCTCCGCCTCGTCGTGCTTGCCCGTGAATTTGTACGCGATGTTGAAGACCTTGCGCCAATGTTGACGGACGATCTGCTCCCAGGCGGTCTGATCGCCGGCCAGGCAGCGCTGGATCAGCGCGTCGATCGCGTCTGATGGACCTGGCGAACTGTATGACATCAGGTGTGGGACGGATATTGCCCGGCAGGTTCCGCCTCCGCTGACGCTCCGACGAGACACGCCATGGCCTTGGCGACGGCGGTGCCGGCCAGCATACCACGTTTCCAACGGCCAACTTCCCGTTGCCTTCGCGGTATGATCGCTCGTTCGCGACGTGTCAACTAGTACATTCTCGCAGCCTTCCGTGGGGCTCGCGATCGATGGCGTGCCGCTCCGAGAGATTGCGGCGCGGATGGGCACGCCCTGTTACGTCTACAGTGCGGCGTCCATTCGCGATGCCTATCAACGGCTGCATGGCGCGTTCGGCGACTACTCGCACGCCATTCACTACGCGCTCAAGGCCAATTCGACGCTCGGAATCGTGCAGCTGCTCCGAGACCTCGGCGCCGGCGCGGACGCGAATTCGATGGGCGAGGTCGACGTCGCGCTGCGCTGTGGCATACGTCCGGAGCAAATCGTCTTCACCGGCGTCGGAAAGAGCCTCCAGGAGCTCGATCGTGCGGTGGCTTTGGGCTTCAAAGCGATCAACGTGGAATCGCCAGGCGAGTTGGACCGCCTCGACCAGCTCGCGCTGGGCCGGCGCACCACGGTGCGCGTTGCCCTGCGCGTGAATCCCGACATCGACGCGCGCAGTCACCCGCACATTTCGACCGGGCTGAAGATCAACAAGTTCGGCGTGCCCATCGAGGCAGCGCCGGAGATCTTCCGTGAAATCGCGCGCCGGAAGGGCCTCACCGCCGAGGGCGTGCACATGCACATCGGCTCGCAGATTACATCGCTGGAGCCGCTGCAGCGCGGCGCCGCGGCTGCAGTTGATCTCGCTGTCGCCCTCCGCGCAGAAGGCATTCCGATCAGACATGTGGATCTCGGCGGCGGTCTGGGTATTTCCTACGACGGAACGGCTGCCATCGATCCCGACCACTATGGCCGCACAATCGTGAACATCGTCAGGCCAAGCGGCCTGACGGCGCTCGTCGAACCCGGGCGCGTGCTCGTCGGACCAGCCGGCGTGCTGATGACGCGAGTGGTCGACGTGAAGCAGTTTCCCGAAGCACGCAGATTCGTGGTGCTCGATGCAGGTATGACCGAGTTGATGCGCCCCGCGCTGTACGGCGCGTTCCATCGGATCGAGCCCGTGCTGCCTCGACTAGGCGATCGCGCCGTTGTCGACATCGTCGGACCGATCTGCGAGAGCACCGATACGTTTGCGCGAGATCGCGAGCTGCCTCCTGTGGAAGTTGGTGATCTCATGGTCATCCACGACGTCGGCGCATACGGCTCGGTGATGGCGTCGACGTACCTGCGGCGTCCGCTCGTTCCCGAAGTGCTCGTCGATGGCGAACGCTGGCACGTGATCAGGCGCCGGCAAACGCTCGACGACATGCTGAGGCTCGAAGAGTGAGCCTTGGCCATCTCATCGCATTCGAAGGGCTCGATCAAAGCGGCAAGCAAACGCAGGCAGAACGCCTGGCGGCTGCGCTCACAGAGCGTGGCCGCACGGTCGAGGTTCTTTCGTTCCCGGATTACAACACGGCGATAGGGCACGAGATCGGTCGCGCTCTGCGCGGCCAGCGCGAATACGACGCAGATGTCATGCAGTTGCTGTACGTCGCGAATCGATACGAGTATCGGCCTCGAATCGCAAGTACGATTGCGGCGGGCGGTGTGATCGTTTGCGATCGATATCTGGCGTCGAGCGTGGCTTACGGGGAAGCGCAGGGGCTGGACCCTCTCTGGTTGACGAGCGTTCAACAATACCTGCCGCAGCCGTCGCTGACCGTGTTGCTCGACATTCCGTCCGACGCGTCGCTCCAGCGAAAACAGCTCGATCGCGACAGGTACGAGCGCGACCTTGCACTTCTGGATCGGGTGCGGGCGAGTTATCGCCGGCAGGCAGAGAGTCCCACATGGGCGCTGGTCGACGGTCACAAGCCGAAGGAGCAAGTCACCGAAGCGGTTTTCACCGAGGTACGCACGAGACTCGGGCTGCTGTGAGCGCGCGCACCTCTTGTGCGCCCGCTTCGCTCAACACGCGCGCACATGCCTCGAGCGTTGCTCCAGTCGTTGTCACGTCGTCGACGAGAACGAGGATCTTGCCGGCGAACGTGCTTCCGCAGCCGGCGGCGGCAAACGCGTCTTTGACGTTACTGTGACGATCTCCCGCGGGTAAATCCACCTGCGGTTGCGTAATTCTGACTCGTCTCAACGCGAGCTGCACGGGCAATCCCAGCCCACGCGCGAGCTCCTCGGCCTGATTGAAACCACGCGCACGCTCTCGCGTCCGATGGAGCGGCACTGGAACCACAGCGTCGGCCGTCGCAAGGACATCGCGGCCGTGCATCGCCATCAGCGCCGAGAGGCGCGGCGCCGTCGAGCGGCGCCCCTGGTACTTGAGCGCGTGGATGATCTCGCGCAGCACGCCGTCGTATTCACCGATTGCGGCCGCAGTCGAAATGAACCTCGTGCCGTGAAAGGGCGGCGCCGGTGGAACGATACGAGACCAGCAGTCGTCGCAAACCGCGCCGCTCAATGGACGATCGAGAACCCGAGCGCAGACTGCGCACGGCGAGCCGAGAAGTGTTGACAGGAGCGAGTCGGCGAGACGACGGAGGATGATCAACCGAGGATGATCAACCCGCCGCTGGATTAATCGGCGTCGGGCAAATCGATTCGCGCGGCGTTGCCCCACAGGCGCTCCAGGCCATAAAACGCGCGCGCGGACGGCGAGAACACATGAACGATGAAATCGAAGTAGTCGACGAGCACCCATTCGGCGCGCTCGTATCCTTCGAGATGCGCCGGACGCACGTGTCGGGCCTTGAGCGCTTGCTCGACGGCATCGGCAATGGCATGCACGTGTCGCGGATTGCCACCCGTACAAATCAGAAAGAAGTCAGTGAATGCGCCGGTCTTCCGCAGATCGAGGACGACAAGCTCCGTCGCCTTTTTGTCACGCGCAGCGTCGATTGCCGTTGCCAGATCGGCAGGGAAACGCGGCTTACGGGTTGCTGCGGTCCTGGCCGGCACGGTACTGGTGGCAATCGTCTGCGATCGTGAGGCTTTGGCCATGCAAACTAATCTCCATTGCGATAGAGCGAATGCCGATCGATGTACTCCACGACTGCCGGCGGCACGAGACCGTCGATCGACTCACCGCGCGCGATCTGGTTTCGGATGTCGCTTGCAGACACGTCTGGCGTATCAACGTTCAACACGATGATTGGCGTCGAATCGCCGACGCGCGGCGCTCGATCTGTTGTCATGCGTGAGGACAGGCTTGGGAGGCGCGTGCGCAGCAGGTCGACTGCTGTTCCGGCTCGCGCCACCACCACGAAGGTCGCGAGATCGAGCACGTCGGGGTAGCGATGCCACGTTTCGATTTCCGCGAACGCGTCGCTACCCGTGATGAAGAAAACCTGAGAGGCTGGCAGCCCTTCACGTCGAATGATGGTGAGAGTATCGAACGTATAGGTCGGTCCTTCGCGAGCGAGCTCCAGATTCGAGATTTCCCAGCCGGGCACGCCTGCCACGGCCAGCTTGACCATCTCCATTCGATGATACCCGGACGCACGAGGCCTGTCAGTCCGATGGACCGGTTGCGCTGAAGGGATAAACCGGACACTATCGAGATCCAGTCGGTCCTGCGCCGCTCGTGCCGCGGCAAGATGACCGATGTGCACGGGATCGAACGTGCCGCCAAGGAGGCCCAGTCTCGGGCGTCCGCTCATTTGCGGCGCGAAGTACGCTTGCCAACAACAGGTGGGACGAGCGCCGGGTTGTAGTCGGCCGGCGGCTCCTCACCGAGGCGCTCTTCATCGGTCGACACCATGGCCGCCTCCGTGGCTCGTGCTTCAGCAATGTGCAGCCAGGCCGCTTCGAGCAGCGCGGAGACACCTTCGCCGGTGACCGCGGAGATTTGGAAAAACGGCATATCGAGCTCACGGGCGCGTGTCGCAAGGGCGCTCGCGCGCGCCGGATCATCCAGCGCGTCGATCTTGTTTGCGGCAACGATTTGCGGCTTCTCGAGCAGCTGCGCGTTGTAAAGGCGGAGCTCTCGCCGGATGGCGTCGAAATCCTCGCGTGGATCGCGCCCTGACGCTCCTGACACGTCGACGAGATGAATGAGCACCTTCGTGCGCTCGATGTGACGGAGAAACTGATGCCCGAGCCCATGACCCTCGTGCGCACCCTCGATCAATCCAGGGACGTCGGCGACGACGAAGCTGCGGTCTCCGGTGAGCGAGACGACGCCAAGATGTGGAGTCAGCGTCGTGAAAGGGTAGTCTGCAATCTTGGGCTTTGCTGCCGAGATACGGGAAATGAGCGTGGACTTGCCGGCGTTGGGATAGCCGACGAGACCGACGTCGGCGAGAAGTTTCAGCTGCAGCCGCAGGAACCGTTCTTCGCCAGGTTCGCCCGGCTGCGTTTTTCGTGGGGCGCGATTCGTGGACGTCGCGAAGTGCGCGTTGCCGAGTCCGCCGCGTCCACCCTTTGCGATAAGCACGCGTTGTCCAACGATGGTCAGATCGGCGAGCTCTTCGAGCTGACCCGGCTCCTCCGGGCTTCGCGCAAAGACGAGTGTGCCGACAGGAACAGGGATGTCGCGATCGACGCCGTCGCGTCCCGATTTGTTCGCGCCCTGGCCGCCGCCGCCGCGCGGAGCTTCGAATTCCGGATTGAAGCGGAAGTGAACGAGTGTGTTGCGGTGTGGATCCGCTACGAGGTAGACCGAACCGCCGCGGCCGCCGTTGCCGCCGTCAGGCCCGCCGCGAGGGACGAACTTCTCACGTCGAAAGCTGAGCGCGCCCCGACCGCCATCACCGGCTTTGACGTGAATGTCGACTTCGTCGACGAACATTGATACCTGACACCTGACACCTGATACCTGATACCTGATACCTATTCAACGGGCCGGATGCTGATGAAACGTCCGTGGGCGCCGTGATCCTCGAACCGGACACGTCCATCAATCTTTGCGAAGAGCGTGTCGTCCTTGCCGAGACCGACGTTGAGGCCGGGCTGAAATCTCCGGCCGCGCTGCCGGACCAGAATCGACCCGCCGGTCACAATGTTGCCGTCGTGACGCTTGACGCCGAGACGCTGCGAGTTGCTGTCGCGTCCGTTGCGTGAGCTGCCTTGTCCCTTTTTGTGAGCCATGTCTGAATCCTGGACTCTACACTTGAATATCGGTAATACGGACGCGCGTGAACTGGGTTCGATGGCCTTTTGTCCGGCGATACTGCTTGCGGCGCTTCTTCTTGAACACGCGAATCTTCCGGCCCTTTTCGTGGCTGTCGACCACCGCGAGCACCTTGGCGCCCGAGACGAACGGCGCGCCGGCCATGAACTCGCCCGCATCCTTGCCGACGAAGAGCACCTGGTCGAAGGACAGCTCGGCGCCGGCCTCGTGGCCATGGCCGGCGACTTCGATGATGGCACCCGGCTCAACGCGGACCTGGCGTCCGCCTGTCTGAATGATGGCAAACACAGTCGTTTCTCCGCGGGAAATCCGAACTTCTGATTGTAACACTCTGGGCCCTCGCTTCGCTCGGGATGGCCTTCGGTGGGCCTCACTCCGTTCGGCGGGGCGCTGCGCTGGGGGGCGGCGCGAAGCGTTGCCTACCAGCGAGCCGAAGGCGAGCGAGCCTGCGAGTGAGCGAAGCGAACGCGCCCACGCGGCGGCGCAAGCCGCCGCGCCTATTTCAGCAGGACGCGGGTCCCTTTGATCTTCTGCGCGCTCAGCGTGTTGAGAAACGTCGGCAGGAGACGATCCATCAACTCGAAGAACGACGACAGGGCCGGTGTCGACGTGTTTTCGCTGTAGAGGATCTCTTCGCGGAAGGTTTCCTGATGCAGCGTCTGGCCCGTACGGCCATCGATGAACACGAACTGCGGACGCAGGATGTAGCCTTTTCGGTTCTCGTACGCGCGCACCGGAACGACGCGGCGGCGGCCGAACGAGTCGTACACTTCCTGTTCCCGCTGCACGAATCCCGCTCGTTCGTGCGACGTGAAGAGCACGGTGCCGGTGACGATCAACGGGTTCTGGTGCTCTTCGCCGATCTTCTTCCAGTACTCAACGTTCGAGAAAACCTTCTCGTACGCTTCGAGATCCTTTTCCTCTTTGATCGGGGGCAGCGCCGGGTGATCGGCAGCAGTTTCGGCCGGTGACGCCGGCGGCGCGGTGGTGGCCGATGCCGCGTCGTCGGTTGTCTGCTGTGCGGCGATCTCCGCGAGCGGCAGCGCCTCGGCGTCGATCACGCGCAGGTTGCCTTTCGTCCGCAACTGGCTGCGCAGCAAGCGGACCGTTTCGAGATTGCCGTCGACTTCGTCGTTGCCCCCCGCGATGAACCCTGCGACGAGGACGCGCTGAAACGCAGAGATATCCAGCTTCGGCGAAATCGGCGTTTCGATTGGAATTTCGAAGTAGCTTGTGCACCCGGCGAGCGCGCCGATCAGCGCCAGGAGTAGACTAGCGACCGTCTTTCTTCGTGCGGTCATTGATTTCCTTGAAGAGATCGAAGTTCTGCTTGATCAGCGTGTTGTTCGGCTCGAATTCAAGAGCCTTCTCGTACGCTGCGCGGGCTTTGTCCAACTGCCCCTCGTGCTCGTACGCGACCGCGAGGTTGTTGTAGGCAGCGGCGTAACTCGGATCGATCTGGGTGGCGCGTTCCCATCGATAAATTGCTTCTCGCCAGAGCCCCCGCTGCGCGACTTGGATTCCGAATTCCACCTGTTGCTTGGCATCGCCGCGCCGATCCGCCCAGGCCGGACCGGCAGTCATCAGCGACAACAGGAGCACCGCAGCGGTTGCGCGTGCAGACATGATCTCTTCTTGCCACTATAGCGGTCGGTACAGGAAGGGGCAAGCGATTTGGGGTATCATTCGAGCGAGGTCAGGGTTACCGGTTCGTTGCCGGCTCTGACCTTTTTGTATTCGCGGTCGGGCCGGGTGCGAGCGACCATGACACTGCTCGACGCTGCTGCACTGGCCACCTTCGGCGCACGCGATCGCCGCTTGTTGCGCGCCATTGTTCGGGTCCTGATCGACCGCTCACCCGCCGAAGACGATCAACCGCTGCTGCCCCGCGCTGCAAATGAATCGGTGGTGGAATGGGCCTGCCGCTGCCGATCTCCGTTCGCTTCGGGCGAGCAATTGCGGGCAAGCGTTCGCGCGGCATGTGCCGGCGGCAATGCCTCGCTGCGGAAGGCCGAATCGAGCGGCATCGTGCCGCTGCCATGGGGCGACGATCGATACCCGCCGCTGCTCGGAGCCATTCCGGACCCACCAGTGATTCTCTGGATACGCGGTGAGCCGGCGCATTTGACGCGTCCGGCCATTGCCATCGTCGGATCTCGTGCCGCGACCGCCTATGGACTTGAAATGGCAAGACGTCTTGCCGCCGACCTCGCCGCCGCGGGCCTCGTCGTCGTTTCAGGCTTGGCGCGTGGAGTTGATTCAGCCGCCCACGCCGGTGCGCTCGCGGCGGGAGGCGCAACGGTTGCGGTCCTGGGCTGCGGGGCCGATCGCGTGTACCCGCCCGAGCACGCCGATCTTGCGAGCAGCATCCGAAGCGCTGGCGCACTCGTCACCGAGTTCCCGCCCGGCAGTCCGCCGCGACAACATCACTTCCCCCTGCGTAATCGCATCATCAGCGGCCTCGCACATGCCGTCGTCGTTGTCGAAGCCGCGGAAAAGAGCGGAGCGCTGATTACGGCATCGGCCGCGGCC